>Ga0160428_1001973_pt1 | contig 13626 bp, 12 predicted proteins | sample SolpanmetagenomM_FD_108198 | JGI IMG/M metagenome (GOLD analysis project Ga0160428, IMG submission 108198) | Solar panel surface microbial communities from Lawrence Berkeley National Laboratory, California, USA - M | ecosystem: Engineered > Built environment > Solar panel > Unclassified ... | reverse complement strand
CGTAGACGGCGTCGACCCCGGGGTCCGCGCAGAGCGCGGCTACGTCGGCATAGGCCGGTGCGCCGAAGTCGCGGGAGAAGCAGTCCCGCGCGTCGGCTCGCGGATCGGCGGCGCCGGTCAGGCAGATGCGGGGATGCCGCACCAGCGTCGGGAGCATCAGCATGAAGGCGCGGCCCAGCCCGGCCACGCCCAGCCGCAGCACCGTCACGCCCCGCTCACAAGTCGAGCACCAGGACGGGGCTCTTGGCGCGCGACACGCAGATCATCATGCTCGTCCGCTTGCCAGCTTCGTCCAATACCAGGTCCCGGTGATCGGGTTCGCCCTCGAGCACCCGGGTGCGGCAGGTGCCGCAGGTGCCGCTCTCGCAGCTGCTGGGCGTGACCCGGCCATGCGCGCGAATGGTCTCCAGGATAGTGGTGCCGACGGGAACCTCCAGCCGCGCGCCCCCGGCGCCGAGCTGCACGGTGAACGGCGTGTCGTCCGCGCGCGGCCGCACTAGGTCGGAGCCGAAATCCTCGAAATGCACCGCACTCTCCGGCCAGTGCCCGGTCATGTCGCGCACCGCGTCCATCAGCGGGCGAGGGCCGCAGCAGTAGATGTAGGCCCGGCTCGGCTCCTCGAACACCGGCCACAGGTCGAAGGCGCGATCCGGGTCTCCCTCGTCGTGGTGCACCGTCACCCGGTCCCCGAACGCGGCCAGCTCCGGCAGGAACGCGGTGCCGGCGGCGCTGCGGGTCAGGTAGTAGAGGTGGAAGGGCTTGTCGCCGGTGGCGGTCAGGTAGCGGATCATGGACAGCACCGGCGTGATGCCGATGCCGCCGGCGACGAAGATGTAGCTGGGGGCCGACGTCACCAGCTCAAACAGGTTGCGCGGGGCCATGACCTGCAACCTGTCGCCGGGCTTGACGCCGTCGATCAGGCTGACCGAGCCGCCGCGGCCGCCCGTCTCGCGCTTGACGGCGACGACGTAGCGGTCGCGCTCGTGCGGATCGTTACAGAGAGAGTAGTTCCGCATCGCCCCGCTCGGCACCTTGATGGCCAGATGCGACCCGGGCGCCCAGGCCGGCAAGTCTGCACCGGCCGGGTCGCGGAACTCGAACAGATGGATACCGTCCGCTGCCGTCGCGGCTCGCGCCACCACCAACTCGAGCGTCCCGCCATCCCCGATTTCGACCATGCCGTCCTCCCGCTTTGTCGAATATGTTAGTGCCCTAAGTAAATTCGCTCAAGCTTGACTGGTGTCAAACAGGGTCATGACTGGTCATCCGCTCACGCAGGACACGCCTATGGACACTGTGGAGCCTAAGCATTATTCGTTGGCGCAAGACGCACGTGGAGGAAACACCGATGCTGACCGCGCAAGAGAACGACCGCCTGTGCCGGGTCGAGGGCGATGCGCCCATGGGGCAGATGATGCGCCGGCACTGGATCCCGGCCCTGCTGTCAGAACAGGTGGCGGAGCGGGACGGCGCGCCGGTGCGGGTGAAGCTGCTGGGCGAGGAGCTGGTCGCGTTCCGCGACACCGACGGGCGCCTGGGCATGCTCGGCGAGTTCTGCACGCACCGTAAGGCGTCGCTGGTGTTCGGCCGCAACGAGGAATGCGGCCTGCGCTGCCTCTACCACGGCTGGAAGTTCGACGTGGACGGCAACGTGGTCGAGATGCCGTCCGAGCCGAAGGAAAGCGGTTTTGCCGAGAAGGTGAAGCATAAGGCGTACCCGACCCGCGAGGCCGGCGGCTTCGTGTGGACTTTCATGGGCCCGGCCGACGAGATGCCGGACTTTGAGGCCCCGGCCTGGGCACCCACGCCGGATGCGAAGGTGTCGATCGTCAAGGTGCAGCTCCCCTGCAACTGGGCGCAGGTGATGGAAGGGCAGATCGACTCGGCCCACAGCTCGAGCCTGCATTCGTCCGACATGAAGCCGGCCCGTGTCGCCACCGCGGGCGCCAACGACTCGCACTGGACCCGGCCGTCCACCGACAAGAACCCGCGCATCCAGGTGCAGGTGACCAATTACGGCATGCGCTACGCCGCCATCCGCCGGCCGATCATGAACGCGCGCGAGACCGATTACGTCCGCATCACCACCTTCGTCGCCCCGTTCACGGCGCTGATCCCGCCCAACAGCTCCTACAACGTGGCCAGCGTGATCGTGCCGCGCGACGACACCAGCTGCTATTTCCACTTCATCGCCTGGGGCTATGGCGACACCGTGATCGCCCAGGATGCCTGGCGCCGGTTCTGCGTTATGCAGCCCGGCATCGACGTGGACGACCAGTTCCGCCCGCTGTTCCGCAATGCCGCCAACAACTACATGCAGGATCGGCAGGCGATGAAGGATGGGGACTTCACCGGCCTGCCCGGCATCCCCAACCAGGACATCGCCATGTGGGAGTCGATGGGCGGCATCGCCGACCGCAGCGCGGAACGCCTGGGCGCCAGCGACATCGCAGTGATCCAGTTCCGCCGGGTCATGCTGAATGCGGTGGCGCGGTTCCAACAGGGGGCCGGCACCGTCGGCCAGGTGCAGCCGCATCTGCCGCAGGCCAAGCTCCGCTCCTACCAGGGCATCGTGCCGAAGACCGAGAACTGGCGCCTGCTGGGCGCCGAAGCCGAGGAGATCGCCTACCTGCAAGGCATGGAGGAGGACGAGACGGACCGCGAGATGGCCCTGGCCGCGGCGGAATAGCGGCCATGTCGTTCCGCGCGTTCTTCCTCGCCGCCCTGCTGATGGCGCCGGCGGCTCGGGCGGCCGAGCCGTTCGACATCCACGTGGTGCTGCCGCTCACGGGGGCGGCAGCGTTCCTCGGCACCAGCGAGCAGGCGGCGCTGCAGCGGGCGGAGCCCGTGCTCAGCCGGGATGGCGGCATCGGCGGCCGCGCCGTGCGCTTCGTGTTCCATGACGACCAGACCAGCCCCCAGATCGCGGTGCAGCTGGCCAACCAGATCAATGCCGGCAAGCCCGCCATCGTCCTCGGCTCCGCCACCGTCGCCATGTGCAACGCGATGGCGCCGCTCTACCGGCGCGGCCCCGTGCTGTTCTGCCTGTCGCCCGGCATCTACCCGGCGGCCGGCAGCTTCACGTTCAGCTCCAGCAACTCCACCCGCGACCTCGCCTCAGCCCTGCTGCGCTACTTCGCCGCCCGGGGACTGACCCGCATCGCGGTCATCACCAGCACCGACGCCAGTGGCCAGGACGCGCAGCGCCAGTTGCGCGAGGTTGTGGCCGACCCGGCCAATAAGGCGATCACGGTAGTCAACGAAACCAGCTTCAACCCCACCGACGTCAGTGCGTCGGCGCAGATCCAGCGGATCAAGGGATCGGATCCGCAGGCTATCATCGCGTGGTCGACGGGCTCGGCGATCGGGACGGTGTTCAAGGCGATCCAGGATGCCGGCATCAGCGTTCCCGTCGCGACCACCGATGGAAACATGACGTACGCCACTATGAAGCAGTTCGCCGATGTGCTGCCGGCGGAGCTCTATATTCCGTCGCCGGAATGGCCCAAAACCGACCGGGACGAGACCCCGCCGCCGGTGAAGGCGGCTAAGGAGCTGTTCTTCTCCGCCTTCGAGGGCGGCACGGCGCCGGACGCGGCGTCCTCCTTCGCGTGGGATCCGGCGCTGCTGGCCGTCGCCGCCCTGCGCGCGATCGGGCCGGACGCCACGCCCGAGCAGGTCCGGGATCACCTGTCCAAGCTGACCGGCTTCGCCGGCATCAACGGCATCTACAATTTCGCCAAGGTGCCGCAGCGCGGGCTGGACGACAGCAACGTCGTGGTCACCCGGTGGGACCGTGCCGCGAACCAGTGGCGGATCGTCAGCCACCCCCGCGGTAAGCCGCTCGACTAGGGATCACCACAATGTCCAAGCTTCGCCTCTCCGTCGCCATCGGCGACTACGACCGCATGCGCCCGCTGGTCGACGGCGCGGTGCAGATCGACGCCGTCGATCCGCAGTTCATGCTGCTGGATCCCGAGGAGATCTTCTTCCGAGCGTTCCGGCAGGCCGATTTCGACATCACCGAACTGTCCATGAGCAGCTACAGCGTCAAGACGGCCGCCGGCACCTCACCCTACATCGCGGTTCCCGTGTTCCCGTCCCGCGCCTTCCGCCACACGTCGATCTACGTCCGCACCGATCGGATCAAGTCGCCCGCCGACTTGAAGGGCAAGCGCGTCGGCGTGCCGGAATACCAGCTCACCGCCAACGTTTGGGTCCGCCTGTTTCTCGAGGAGGATTACGGGGTGCGGCCGTCGGACGTCACCTGGGTCCGCGGTGGCTATGAGCAGCCCGGCCGGGTCGAGAAGATCAGCCTGTCCTTGCCGGCCGATGTCCGCCTGGAATCGGTCCCGGAGGGCGCCACCATTTCCGGCATGTTGGCGTCGGGCGAGCTCGATGCGGTGATCGGCCCGCGTGCGCCGTCCTGCTTCCGCGCGCGCCACCCGAACGTGGGTTACCTGTTCGCCGACCCGCAGCGGGAAGCCGCCGACTGGTATCGGCGCACGCAGATCTTCCCGATCATGCATCTGCTCGGCATCCGCCGCAGCCTGGCCGAGGCGCATCCGTGGCTGCCCTATGCCGTGGTCAAGGCGTTCGAACAGTCCAAGCAGGTGGCGCTCGCCAAGCTCGGCGACACCTCGGCGACCAAGGTCACGCTGCCCTTCGTCGAGGAGCAGCTGGAGGCGGCGCGTGCTCTGATGGGCGACGATTTCTGGTCCTACGGCCTTGAGCCCAATCGCCACGTGCTCGACCGCTTCCTCCGCCAGCATCACGCCGAGGGACTATCGTCGCGGCTGCTATCGGCCGAGGAGCTGTTCCACCCGGCCGCGCTCGAGGCGCACCGGATCTGATCTCTACTTGAGCCGGTCGAGAACGACGACCTGGCTCAACTGCTCGGCAGTCAGCGGCGCGGCCATGAACTTGAAGCGGACCGCGTCGTCCATCACCGATTGCAGGCCGCTGATCTGGTCGGGCGCAATGGCGGCCTTGGGGAAGAACTTGTCCCGCGTGTCGCGCGCCACCGCGTCGGGCACGCCGGCGAAGGCCGCGTAGTCCTTCAACACGGCGTCGTCGGCATACATGGCGTCGATCGTCTCGCGATAGGCCTGCATGAACCGCGTCAACGGCGCCGTCTTCTGCGCCAGCACCGCGGCATGGGTGATCAGCACGCGGATCGTCTGGCCCTGGGCGGCCTTGATCTGGCCCCCGTCGAAGATCGAGCGGATCTTGCCGTCGCGCAGCGCCTCGACCCCGAACGGGGCGGCGGCCCAGCCGACGTCGATCTGGCCCGACATCGTCTGGGTATAGGTCGCCGGCGGGCTGCCGGTGGCCACCATCCTGAATGGCACGCCGAATTGGGCGAGCGCCATCCGGCCGACCGTGTCGGTCGAGGAGCCGTTGGTGGAAAAGGCGACGGTCTTGCCGTCCAGGTCGGCGAAGGTCTCGAGCGGCGAGCCGGCCGGGACGTACCAGTAGAGGTCGGCCGCGCCGGTGGTCTCCGCGCCGATGATGCGGACAGGCGCGCCCTTGGACGCGGCGCCGAGCACGCCCAGCGTGCCGGCGGCCACCCCGATATCGACGGAGCGGGACAGCACCGCCTGCTGCGTCTCGCCGCCACCCGAGGTGTAGAGGATCTCGAGCTCGAGATCGTGCCGCTTGAAGATGCCGGCGCGCTGGCCGAGTTCGGCCACCGAGGTATCCCAATTGCCGCGCTGCCCGACCGCCAGTTTCAGCGTCTCGGCGTCGGCCCCGGCCGAGAGCAGCGCGAGCAGGGCGCCGATCCAGAGCCGCCGCATGATCACTGCGCCGCCTGCTTGTTCTGCACCAGCGTCGTGATCTGGTCCGGGCGCAAGGGAGCCGCCAGGAACTTCAGGCCGACGGCCTCCTGCGACAAGCCGTCGAGGCCGCGGATCCGGTCCGGCTCCATGTTGGCGCGCGGGTAGAATTCGTCGCGCACCTGCAAGGCCAGTGCCGGGGAGACGCCAGCCCATTTCGCGTAGGCGTCGAGCGCCGCCGGGTCGGCGTAGAGCCAGGCCAGTGTTTCGCGGTAGGCGGCCATGTAGCGGTCGATCGCATCGGCCTTGCGCGCGACGGCGCCGGCATTGGCGATCATGACGCGGACGGATTGGTCGGCGAAGTCCGGCACGTCGCTGCCGCGGCCGACGATGCGGGTGCGCCCGGACTGCGCGGCCTCGACGCCGAAGGGGGGCGAGGCCCAGCCGATGTCGATCTGGCCGGACATCGTCTGGGTGAAGGTGGAGGCCGGGCTGCCGGCAGCGACGGGGTTAAGCTTGATGTCGAACACGCGCTGGAAGCCGCGCACGACCAGGTCGGTCGAGGAGCCCGTGGTGGAGTAGGCGATGCTCTTGCCGCCGGCCTCCTTGATCGACTGAACCGGTGAGGCGGCGGGCACATACCAGTAGAGGTCACGCGCGCCGATCATCGAGTTGCCGATGATGCGGACCGGCGCGCCCTTGCCGAAGGCACCAAGCACGCCGTAGGTCCCGACGCCGATCCCGATGTCGACGCTGCCAGAGATGACGGCTTGCTGGGTCTGTCCGCCGCCCTCGGTATAGAGGATCTCGAGCGTCAGGCCCTGCTTCTTGAAGAAACCGGCATCCTGGCCGAGTTCGGAGACGCTGTTCTCCCAGTTGCCCCGCTGCCCAATGGCGACCTTGAGCAAGTCGTCAGCTCGGGCGGGCGCGTCGAGCAAGGCTAGCAACGAGAGGGTAGCGAGCAGGTGGCGACGGCGCATGGTCTTAGTTCTCCCTGGCGATCGGGCCGGCGGCAGCTCGGCGCGCGGCGTGTCCGATGGCGACATTGATCGCCGCGGCAAAGCAGACGACGACGATGAGCAGGCCATACATGCGTGGCATGTCGAACCGGGCGTAGGCCTGCATGACGAGGAAGCCGACGCCCTGGTTCGACAACTTGGTCTCCGCTAGCAGCACGCCGATCAGCGCCACCCCGAAGCCGAGCCGCACTCCATTCAGCATCGGCGCCACCGCAGCCGGCAGGTAGACTTTTACCAGTATCTGATCGGCGCGGGCGCGGAACGAGCGGGCGACCCGCAGCAGCACGGGGTCGACGCCCCGAACAGCGGCAGCCGTGCTCAGCAGCACCGGGAAGAAGCAGGAGACCGCGCCCATGGCGATCTTCGATCCGGGCCCGACGCCGCAGAACAGGATCAGCACCGGGAACAGGATGATCTTCGGAGTCGGCGCCAGCCACGTCATCCAGCGCTCGAGCGCCGCGGCGATGAAGGCCGACGCCCCGAACACCAGGCCCGCCGCGATGCCGAGCGCGCCGCCGATCGCCAGCGCGGCGGCGAGCTCGCCCCCGGTGACCAGCGCGTTGCCCCAGAAGCCCGGGTCGGCGAGCACGCCCCAGAGTCCGGCCGCCAAGGCTCCCAGCGGCGGCACCACGTCCCTGAACAGCAGGCCCGACAGTGCCAGCGCCTGCCAGGCTGCCAGAAGCAGCACGGACGCGGCCAGCCGCGGCAGCAGCGTGCCGGACCGCATCAGCCCCGCCGCCGCAGCCATCGTTCGCCCCCGTCGAGCGTCGCGAAGAAGCAGACGCTGACCAGCACCACGACGCCGATCGCCGCCCAGGTCCCGGGCAGGTCGTAGCGCTCCGACAGGTCGTTGATCAGCGCGCCGAGGCCGCCGAGATTGATCAGGAACTCCACGCCGACCACGTTTATCAGCCCGAACATCAGCGCCAGCCGCAGCCCGGTGAACACGCTCGGCAAGGCGGCCGGCAGCAATATCCGGCGGAACTCGGCCGCCCGTCCCATCCCGAGCGAGCGCCCGACCGCGAGCAGCACCGGCCGTACCGCCGCGAAGCCGGTCACCGTCTGCAACACCACCGGCGGCAGCGCGGAGGCAAAGGCGATCACCACCACCGTCAGCGACGACCGCCCGAACAGCACCAGGAACAACGGATAAGCCAACACCAGCGGCGCCGCTGCCAGCACGGCAACCCAGGGCTCGAAGGAGCGCCGCATCAGCGGCCATCGATACAGCGCCGCACCGAGCGCCGTCCCGACCAGCGTCGCCAGCGCGCCGGCCGCGAACGTCTCGCCCACCGTCACCATGAACCGGGACGCGACATGCTCTTCCGTCACGAGCCGCGGCAGGGCAGCCGCGATCTCGCTTGGGCGCGGCACCGTGTATTCGTCGACCAAGCCGACGCCGATCGCCCATTGCAGGAGCAGGACCAGCGACACCACCAGGCCGATGCCCAACAACGGCGCCGCGGTCTGCCTCACCCACCGGCCTCCTGCATGCCGCGGGAGGCCTCTTCCCGCAGGTCGGCCCAGAGCGACGCCACGGCGGCACCGAAGGCCGGGCTGGTGACGGCGTCGCCGCTGCGGGGCCGCGGCAGCTCGATGGTGACGAAGCGCTTGAGCCGGCCCGGCCGGTAGGTCATGACCAGGACCCGGTCGGACAGTTGCACCGCTTCGGTAATGCTGTGGGTGATCAGCAGCGTGGTCTGGCGGAGTTCCTGTTGGATCTGCAGCACCTTGTCGCCGAGCAGCAGCCGAGTCTGTTCGTCGAGGGCGGCGAATGGCTCGTCCATCAGCAGCAGCCGCGGCTTGGCAGCCAGCGTGCGCGCGATGCAGACGCGTTGGCGCATGCCGCCGGAAAGCTCGGACGGCATGCGGCGCTCGAAGCCGCGGAGGCCGACCATGTCGATGAACTGCTTGGCTTGCTCGTGGCGTTGGGCCTTCGCGAGCCCGGCCAGTTCGAGCGGAAACGCGACGTTGTCGATCACGGTCCGCCACGGGAAGCAGGATTCCTCCTGGAACACCGTGCCGACCGCCGGGTGCGGGCCGCGCACCGGCTGTCCCTCGACGCTGACTTGGCCGCTGGTGGGCGTCTGCAGGCCGGCGATGATGTTGAACAGCGTCGACTTGCCGCAACCGGACGGGCCGATCACCGAAACGAACTCGCCGGGCCGGATGTCGAACGACACGTCGTCGACCGCGGTGACGCCGTCGGCCTGCGAGCCGAAGCGCTTGGTCAGCCCGGCTACCGACAGCATCGCCACATCCGTCGATGTCGCTGGCGCGATATCGACCAGGGCCGCGCTCACTTGTCGTGCCGGACCAGGGCGGACGCCATCGCCGGCGTATAGCCCGGCGCCACCCGTACGTCGACGACGGCAACTGCCCCGGCCTCGACCGCGGCAATTGCCTCGGCAAACACCTTGGCCAATTCAGCGACATCTTTGATTGGCCCGAAGCCCTGCGCACCCTGCGCGCGGGCGAGCCCGGCGATGTCCAACTCCGGATCGGTCATGCGCTGGCCGATCCATTTGTTCTCGACTGGCCGGCCCCGTTCGCGCGCCATGCGCTCCTGGTGCACCTCGTCGTTGAAGAAGGATTGGTTGTTCGCGACCACGATCAGCAGCGGAATGCGGTAATGCGCGGCCGTCCACAGCGCGGTGACACCCATGAGGAAGTCGCCGTCGCCGCAGATGGACACGGGCAAGCGGCCGGAGCCGCGGAGGGCGAGAGCGGCGCCGACCGAGATGCCGGGACCGCCGCCGATGCCGCCGCCGCCATCCGAGCCGAGAAAGTCCAACGGGTGCCGAAACGGCCAGAACGCGCCGTCCCAGGACAGCGGCAGATGCAGCAGCGAGACCCGGCGTTGGCCGACCGCCTCGAACAAGGCCGCCGCCAAGTGCGGCACGGCGAGCGCCACGCCCGGATCCGGCTGCGGCGCTTCCCAGTGTCGCAGCGTTGCGTCTCCGGTCGGCATCGTCTCGAGCAACGACGCGACGGCGACGTCGGGGTCGGCGGCGACGAACAGGTCGACTGGCGGTAAGCCCTGGTGATCGGCGCTCCAGCCGTTGTGCAGAACGTAGTCGAGCGAGACCTGGATGACGCGCGCGCCGGGCTCGGCGCCGCCGAACGCCGCCTTGAGCGTGCCGCCCAGATCCACCCAGTCCAGCGACAGGATGACGTCCGCCTCGCGTAGCGCCGCGGCCACCTCGCTGGCCGGAAACACGCCGGGCTTGCCGACATGGAGGGGATGGTCGGTGGGGAACGCCGCGCCAACCTTCAGGTCGGTCGCGACCCGCGCGCCGATGGCTTCGGCCAGCCGGATCCGCTGGTCCCATGCGGCCTCGCCACGCCCGACGCGTCCCGCCAGTATGACCGGCCGGGCGGCTTGGCGCAGCATCGTCGATGCCTGCTCGGCCAACGCCGCATCCAGCCCGGCCTGCATCCGGGGCATGAATCGTGCCGGATCGAGCGTCGGCAACGGCTCGGCGAGCGGCGCCTCCTGCATCGCGGCGTCGAGATTGATGTAGACCGGGCCGCAAGGCGCCGTCCGGGCCAGCCAAGCAGCGCGGAACAGGGCTTCTCGCGCGGCGGCCGGCGAGGCCGGTTGCGCGTCCCATTTCACATAGGGGCGGACGATCGCCCCCTGATCCTGCGCGGTGTGGATCCAGTCGATCCAAGGGCGCCGCTTGGCCGCGTCGACCGGGCCGGTCGCGCCGAGGATGATGACCGGCATCCGGTCGCACCAAGCGTTGAAGATCGCCATCGTGGCGTGGAACAGCCCGACATTGGAGTGTACCGCGGCCAGCATGGGGGTGCCGGTGACCTTGGCCCAACCCTGCGCGATCGCGACCGCATGCTCCTCATGCAGGCACAGCAGCATCTGCGGTGCCGCGTTGCCGAGATGGTTGACCAGGCTGTCGTGCAGGCCGCGGTAGGAGGCACCGGGGTTGAGCGCGACGTAGGGAATGTTCAGATCGCGCAGCGCCTCGGCGATGGCGTCGCTGCCGAACAGCTGGTTGCCGGCCGGCGATCCGGCAGGCCGCTCCAGCCTCGCCGCCGGATCATCCTGGCCGGCAGCCGGAATCATGGTGTCTGGCATTTTCCCTCCCCAGAGCGCGTCTGCGGCGCCTCGATTGAACGTCGTCAGGCCGGCTTGAACCGGATGTGGATATTCTTCTCCTGCGTGAACGCGAGGAGTTCCTCGAGGCATTCCTCTCGGCCGAGACCCGATTGCTTGAAGCCACCGAACGGCGTGCCGAGAAAGTGCTTGGACACTTCGTTGACCCAGACAAAGCCGGCTTGCACAGCCGCCGCGGTCCGATGCGCCCGATGCAGATCGTTGGTCCAGATCGAACAGGTGAGCCCGTATTCCGGTCGGTTGACCTGCTCGATCATGGTGGTCTCGTCGGACCACTTCAGAACCGCCAGGACCGGGCCGAAGATCTCTTCGCGCGCGATTGTCATCTCCGGGGTGACGTCGGCGAAGATGGTCGGCTGGATGAAGAAACCACCCTGCAGCGCGGCGTCGTCGGGCGGTGCGCCGCCGCACACGAGGCGCGCACCCTCGGCTCTGGCGGTTTCGATGTAGCGCAGTGTCTTGTCGTGTTGTCCGCGGCTGGCCAGGGCACCCATGGTGGTGGCCGGGTCGGTGGGCAGGCCCGGGCGGAACCGCGCCGCCTTGGCGGCCATCCGGTCGACCACGGCGTCGTGGATGTCGGCATGGATGAAGGCACGGCTGGTGGAGCCGCAGGACTGGCCGCACCAGGTGAAGTTCATGCCCGAGATGGCGGCGTTGGCCACCAGATCCGGGTCGGCATCCGCGAAGGCGATCAGCGCGTTCTTGCCGCCCAATTCGAGCAGCACCGGCTTGATGGTCTCCGCGGCCGCTCGCATGACGGCCCGCCCGGTCGCGACCGAACCGATCAGCGCGACCATGGCGACATCCGGGTGTTCCGCCAGCCGAGCGCCCGCTTCCCGTCCGCCAGGGATGACGCTGAACACGCCGGGTGGCAGCAACGGTCCGAGCAATTCCGCCAACCGCAACGCTGATAACGGCGCCTGCTCGGGCGGCTTGACGATGACACTGTTGCCCGCGGCCAGTGGCGCGGCGGACTTGCCGGCGCAGAACATGAACGGGTGATTGAACGGAATGATCCGGGCCACCACGCCGCGGGGCTCCCGCACGGAGAAGTTCATCACCTCGGGGCCCATCGGGATGGACTGCCCCTTCATCTCCGTCACCAGCCCGGCGAAGAACTCCATCTGCGCCGCCGCGATTGCCACGTCGCCGGCCATCTCGGTCACCGGGTTGCCGCCATCGAGCGCATCGAGGGCGGCGAGCTCGCGCCCGTTGCGACGCAGTATCGCCGCCGCCTCCCGCAGGATCTTGCCGCGCTCCAGCGGCGCGACCGCGCGCCAGACCTGGAAGCCGGCCTGCGCCGCGATGACCGCACGATCCACGTCGGCCGCGCCACCATCGGCGATGCTGCAGATGACGCTGCCGGTGGCCGGGCTGATGACGTCTACACGGTTGCCCTGCACGGCCTCATGCCACCCGCCGCCATAGTAGAGGCCACGGGATTCAGGCAGCAGCACTTGGTTCGGCATGACGTTCATCTCGCCCGATTCCCCCGTTATTTCGGCCATGTGGCCGTATTGCTTGGATTGACCGTATACCCCCGATCGTCCTATCGTCAATGCCAACGAGAAACGGTGAAGAAACGTGCTGAACGCAGGCCGGTGATCTGTCATGGATACTGTCGCAACCGAAAACATTCTCGATATGCCTGGGCACCTCATCCGTCGGGTTAAGCAATTGTCGACGGCGTTGTTCATCGAGGAGTGCGGCGAGTTCGACATGACGTCGGTCCAGTTCGCCGCGCTGCAATCGATCGCGCTGCACCGCGACGTCGATGCGACCCGGCTGTCCGCCCTGATCGCGTTTGACCGGTCGACGATCGGCGATGTCCTCGACCGGATGGAACAGAAGGGATGGATCACCCGCAAGGCGGCGCCAGGCGATCGCCGGATCAAGCTGATCGAGCTGTCGTCTGAAGGGGCGGCACTGTTGCGCAGGATTGGCCCGGCGGTCCATCGCGTGCAGGAGCGCATTTTAGCGCCACTCGACCGGGCTGACCGCAGCACGTTCATCCGCATCCTGCAGCAACTTGCCGGCTCAAAGAACGAAAGCCCGAACGGGCCGATTTAGGAGAGAAACATTGTCCGTATCCCCCGAGTTGATCGCTGACCTGGTCGCCGCTAACCACATCCTGTTCGATCAGGGCGTCGTCGATGCGTTCGGCCACATCAGTGTCCGTCACAACGAGCGTCCCGACCGCTTCCTGCTGGCCCGCAACATGGCACCCGGCAACGTCACCGCCGACGACATTCTCGAGTTCGACCTCGATGGAAACGCGATCAATGCCGGCGGACGCAAGGTGTATCTGGAACGCTTCATCCACGGCGAACTGTTCCGTGCCCGGCCCGATGTCATGTCCGTGGTGCATTCCCATTCCCACAACATCGTTCCGCTCAGCACAGTCAAGAGCGCTCCATTGCGCGCGATTTTCCATATGGCTGGCTTCATCGGCGAGGCCGCGCCCGTGTTCGAAATCCGCGATGCCGGCGGCGACGACACCGACTTGCTCATCACCGACAACCGGCTCGGTGCCGCCCTGGCTGCGACGTTCGCCGGGTCGGACATCGCGCTGATGCGCGGCCATGGGTCCACGGTCGTGGCTAACTCGATCCAGCTCGCTGTCTATCGAGCCGTGTACGCCGAACTGAATGCGCGCTACCAACTGCAGGCGAGCCATCTCGGTGACATCACCTAT
>Ga0160428_1001972_pt1 | contig 13626 bp, 5 predicted proteins | sample SolpanmetagenomM_FD_108198 | JGI IMG/M metagenome (GOLD analysis project Ga0160428, IMG submission 108198) | Solar panel surface microbial communities from Lawrence Berkeley National Laboratory, California, USA - M | ecosystem: Engineered > Built environment > Solar panel > Unclassified ... | reverse complement strand
GAGGAATTGCCGATCGCCTCGGCCGCCGCCGTGCTGGGCATGGCCGAGTCCGAAGCGGAGACCCAACTTCTCGACGCCCGCGAGCATCTACGCGCGGGTGCTGCGACCGACGTGCTCATCATTGAGGACGAGCCGATCATCGCGATGGACATCGAGGAGTTGGTGCTGAGTTGCGGCCACAACGTCGTCGGCGTCGCCGCAACCGAGGCCGAGGCCGTCGAGATCGCCGAGCGCACCCGACCCGGCCTTATCTTGGCCGACATCAACCTCGGCCTCGGCGGCGATGGTACCACCGCGGTCAGCCGGATCATGCGTCACCATTATGCGCCCGTAATCTTCGTGACCGCCTACCCGGAACGCTTGCTGACCGGCGAAGCCCTCGAACCGGCATTTGTTATCACCAAACCGTTCGAGCCCATGACCCTGGCCATCGCCACTTACCAGGCGGTAACCGGAGGCGTGCAGCTCGACTGAACGCATGTGCAGCATCGTCGGTAGCCACCGGGGTGTATCTGCCCCATTCTAGCCATAGACGACCGGGGACCACGTATTGCCGATAATGATTTCCAACCCGGCTCAACTCGGGCCGCGGTCACCGCGCATCCTGCGGATCACTCCGTCAGGAGCGACCACCGGCTGGACACCGATCCTTGAGCAAGCCGCGTCGAACGGGTTCGACACCGTCCTATGCCATGGCACCATTTCCAACGGCTTCATCGCTGCGGCGGGGAAGGCCAAGCTCGCCGTGTTGGTCGACCTCGATGTGACGATGGGTCTGGCCGACGCGCCGGAAGGCCTGTTCCGGACACTGCCGGCACCGTCGCTGGACCCGCGACGTCCGATGCAATTGTCGGATGTGCACCGGGCGGTGCTGACCGACGAGGCTTCCGCAACCGGGCTTGGAACCTATTGGGCGACGCACTTGACTCGTCTGGGCCAGATCGACGGCGTTCGGCTGCTCGGGTTGCGCGACGTGCCGGTTCTGCTGCTGCCGGCCTTCGCTGCCGCCCTGCGTGAGGCGGCGCCAGGGTTGATCCTGTTTGGATGGACGCCGGGTCTATCCTGGGACGCTCTGGGTCGGCTTGAGCCCGGCACGTTCGATTATGTCGGCCTGTCGCTACCGTGGTGGGACGGTAGGTCCGAATGGATCTGGCGCGAGTTGGACATACTCCGGCGCATCGGCACCGTTATCGCCGATGCCGGCGAGACGGCGCCGTTGGCCCGCCGGCGCCTTGCCGCGATCATGGCCGATGGCTGGATGAGTGACGATCGAACGGCCGCCGACCTGGCGGCGATGCGGGCAGGAGCGGCACCGGGTTGTCCCTACGCAAGATTGCTGTCCACACCCGGTGAACCCACCGTCACGCTGCACCTGACCGATCAGCCGGACCCGCGCCGGGCAAACCGCACCGGACTCGCGATCGTCAACATGTCGGACCGCACTGTCAAAGTGCCGGCAGCCAACATCCTGACCCGGCTCGGCGGCGACTTCACCCCGTTCAGCGGCCCCGACGGCAGCTTCACGCCGACCACCATGCTCGAGTTGGCGCCGGGTGAAGCGGCTACGTTCGCCGCCACCGCCATCGCGCTTCCGCCGGCGCGCCCGATCGCCAAAGCCAGTGCGACGGAAGGCACCAAGGTTACGCGTATTGCCATCGAGGCACCGAGCCCGGCCGTCGATGGCGGCCGCTTCCCTGCCCGGCGCACCGTCGGCTCGCTCGTCACAGTCTCCTGCGACATCATCTGCGATGGCCATGACCGCCTGGCGGCATCGTTGAAATATCGCGGCCCCGGCGAGACCGCCTGGACCGAGGTGCCGATGCGCCTCGTGCTCAACGATCGCTGGTCCGCCGACCTGCCGCTCAATCGCCTCGGCCTGACGCACTACACCATCGAGGCCTGGAAGGACGTCTGGGCCTATTACGTTTACGAACTCAGCGCCAAGCACCGGGTCGGCATCGACACCTCGCTCGAAATCAAGGAAGGCGTCGCCCTTGTCGAGGCCGCGATCGCCGCTACCAAAAATCGCAAGCTGGCAACCGCGCTGCGCGCCATCCTGAAGGGTCGCAAGACCGACGACACCCTGCGTACCGCCTTGCTCGACCCCGAGACCGCCACCTTGATGGCTGCCGCCGACACGCGTCCGTTCCGCGTCGAGTTGGAGCAGCCGATCCCGATTCAGGCGGAGCGCACCGCGGCGGGCTTCGCGAGCTGGTACGAGGTCTTCCCCCGCTCCATGAGCGATGACGTCACGCGTCATGGCACGTTCCGCGACGTCGTTCGGCACCTGCCGCGCGTGAAGCGGATGGGCTTCGACGTGCTGTATTTCCCGCCGATCCACCCGATCGGCACCAAGAACCGCAAGGGCCCGAACAACACGCTGACGCCGGGCCCCGACGACGTCGGGAGCCCTTATGCGATCGGGTCGGCCGAGGGCGGTCACACCGAAACGCATCCGGAACTCGGCAGCATCGAGGACTTCGCCCATCTGCGCGTGGAGGCCGCCAAGCAGGGCATCGAGCTTGCGCTGGACTTCGCCATCCAGTGTTCGCCCGACCACCCCTGGCTGGCGCAGCATCCGGACTGGTTCAACTGGCGTCCCGACGGCTCGATTCGTTATGCCGAGAACCCGCCCAAGAAATACGAAGACATCGTCAACGTCGATTTCTACACGCCGGGCGCCCTGCCCGGGCTGTGGATCGAGTTGTGCGAGGCGGTGCTGTTCTGGGCGCGCCAGGGCGTGCGCCTGTTTCGCGTCGACAATCCGCACACCAAGGCGTTTCCGTTCTGGGAGTGGATGATCGCCGAGGTGCAACAGCGCTTCCCCGATACCGTGTTCCTGGCCGAAGCCTTTACCCGGCCGAAGGTGATGTATCGCCTGGCCAAGATCGGCTTCTCGCAATCCTACACCTACTTTACCTGGCGCAACGCCAAGTGGGAGTTCCAGCAATACCTGACCGAGTTGGTTGACGGTCCGGCGGCCGAGTTCTTCCGCCCGCATTTTTTCGTCAACACGCCTGACATCAATCCGCTGATGCTGCACACGTCCGGTCGGCCCGGCTTCCTCATTCGCGCTGCCCTGGCCGCAACATTATCCGGCCTGTGGGGTGTCTATAGCGGCTTCGAACTTTGCGAAGGCACGCCACTGGTCGAGGGTAAGGAAGAGTATCTCGACAGCGAGAAATACGTCATCCGCGCCTGGGATTGGGATCGGCCCGGCAACATCATGGCCGAGATCGCGCAGCTCAACGCCTTGCGTCAGGCCAACCCGGCCCTGCAGACCCATCTCGGCATCACTTTCCTGACCTGTCCGAACGATCAGATCCTGTTGTTTGAGAAAGCGACACCAGATCGCAGCAACGTCATCCTGGTCGCCATCAATCTCGACTATCGCAACACCCAATCCGGCCAGATCGAACTTCCGTTCTGGCGCTACACGCCCGAGCCGACCGCACTCGACGTCACCGACCTGCTCGGTGGCACGGAGGAGCGGTCGACCGAGCGAACCCGGTTCGTCAGCCTTTCTTTGGACCGTCCCTATGGCATCTGGCGCTTGAGTCCCTCCGCATGAACGACCTCATCCAAAACGACGCGAGCTCTTCCCTCGCCCCGCCGCCGCCATTGCCGCCGATGGAAGACGTGCTGTGGTACAAAGACGCGATCATCTATCAGCTGCACATCAAGTCGTTCTTCGATGCCAACAATGACGGCGTCGGCGACTTCCGCGGCTTGATGGAGAAGCTCGACTACATCGCCGAACTCGGCGTTACCGCGATCTGGATGCTGCCCTTCTACCCGTCGCCCCGCCGCGACGACGGCTACGACATCGCCGAATACACCGGCGTGCACGCCGATTACGGTGACATGAACGACGTACGCCGCTTCATCGACGAGGCCCACGCGCGCGGCCTGAAGGTCATCAACGAGCTGGTGATCAATCACACGTCGAACGAACATGCCTGGTTCCAGCGCGCCCGCCATGCGCCGGCCGGCAGCCCGGAGCGCAATTTCTACGTCTGGTCCGATACGGACACGAAATACACCGGCACCCGCGTCATCTTCTGCGACACCGAAAGCAGCAACTGGAGCTGGGACGCCGTCGCCGGCCAGTACTACTGGCACCGGTTCTACTCGCACCAGCCGGACCTCAACTTCGACAACCCGGCCGTGCTCGACGAAGTCATGAAGGTCATGCACTTCTGGCTCGACCTCGGCGTCGATGCCATGCGACTGGATGCTGTTCCCTACCTCATCGAGCGCGAGGGGACCAACAACGAGAACCTCCAAGAGACGCACGAGATCCTTAAGAAGATCCGCGCCGAGATCGACCGCTACGCGCCGGGCCGCATGTTGCTGGCAGAGGCCAACCAGTGGCCGGAAGACGCCCAGAAGTATTTCGGCGATGGCGACGAGTGCCACATGTCGTTCCACTTCCCGCTGATGCCGCGCATGTACATGGCGATCGCGCGCGAAGACCGCTTCCCGATCACCGACATCATGCGCCAGACGCCGGAGATCCCCGAGAATTGCCAATGGGCCGTGTTCCTGCGCAACCACGACGAGTTGACGCTCGAAATGGTCACCCACAGCGAGCGTGACTATTTGTGGGAAACCTACGCGTCGGACCGCCGCGCCCGCATCAACCTCGGCATCCGTCGTCGCCTCGCGCCCCTGCTCGAGAACGACCGCCGCCGCATCGAGCTGATGAACGGCCTCCTGCTCTCCATGCCCGGCACGCCCGTGATCTATTACGGCGACGAGATCGGCATGGGCGACAACATCTTCCTCGGTGACCGCGACGGCGTGCGCACGCCGATGCAGTGGTCGGTCGACCGCAACGGCGGCTTCTCCCGCACCGACCCGGCGCAGATGGTCCTGCCGCCAATCATGGACCCGATCTACGGCTTCCAGGCCGTCAACGTCGAATCCCAGTCGCGCAACCCGCACAGCCTGCTCAACTGGACCCGGCGCATGCTCGCCGTGCGCAAGCGGCACCGTTCGTTCGGCCGCGGCGCCCAGCGTTTCCTCTACCCTGGCAACCGCAAGGTGCTCGCCTTCCTGCGCGAGATGACCAGCGAGGACGGCGTTTCGGAAACGCTGCTCTGCGTCAGCAATCTGTCGCGCGCTGCCCAGGCAGTCGAACTCGATCTGGCGAGCTTTGCCGGCCGCATCCCGGTTGACATCGTTGGCGGAGCCGTATTCCCGCCGGTCGGCCAGCTCAGCTACATGCTGACGCTGCCACCCTACGGTTTCTACTGGTTCATCCTTGCCGAAGGTGCGCAGCTCCCGGCCTGGCACGTGCCGCCATCGGAGCCGTTGCCGGAGCTGACCACCCTGGTCATCCGCGCTGGCGCCGGACTGGAAGACGTGATGCGCGCCGAAAGCCGACAGGTGATCGAGCGCGAGGCACTGCCGACCTACCTGCCGATGCGGCGTTGGTTCGCCTCCAAGGGCGAGGCGATCGGTGGCGTGCGCATGTCGTATGCGGTGATGCTGCCGGGTGCGGAAGGCCGCGTCCTGTTCGCCGAGGTCGAAGCTAACGTTGGCGGTCGTAAGGAGAATTACGTGCTGCCGCTCGGCTTGGCCTGGGAGGAGGAGACCAGCGGCGCGCTGGTTCAGCAGCTGGCGATGACGCGGCTGCGCAAGGGGCCGCGGGTCGGCTTCCTGACCGACGCCTTCGCTGTGGACGCACTCACCCGCGGCATGATCGACGGCCTGCAGGATAGCCGCGTCATCAGCTTCGACGATGGCGAGCTGCAGTTCCGTCCGACGGCCTTGATGAAGACCGTCGAGATCGGCCCCGATGCCGAAATTCGCCGGCTCTCCGCCGAGCAAAGCAACTCCTCCTGGATCGTCGGCGACAAGCTTGTGTTGAAGCTGGTTCGCCGCGTGCTGGCGGGCATTCATCCAGAGGGTGAGATGACCCGCATGTTGACCGAGCGCGGCTTCGCCAACACAGCGCCGTTGTTCGGCGAGCTGGTCCGCGTCGATGACGAGGGCACGCCGCACACGGTCGCGCTGGCGCAGGGCTTTGTCCGCAACCAGGGTGACGCCTGGAGCTGGACGCTCGACTTCCTTGCCCGTCAGATCGAGGAGGTCGCCACTACGGGCGCGGCGGTCGAGGGCGACGAGGCGGCAGCCGAGGAGGACGCCTTCGCCGGCTATCACGCCTTCGCCGCCAACCTCGGCAAACGCCTCGGTGAGCTGCACGCCGTGCTGTCGCAGCCCAGCGACGACCCGGAGTTCGCACCCGAGCTGGCCGACCCGGCCCTGCCCGGTTGGGCGGATGGTGCGATCGAGCAGATCGACGCTGCGGTTCTTCTGCTGTCGCGGATGACCGAGTGGCCGGACGAGGTGACGCAGCAAAAGGCGCAGATCCTGATCGACAACGTCGACCGTCTGCGCGATGCCGCCCGTCGGTTGGCGCAAGGCGGCGCGGGTGCGTTGCAGACCCGGGTGCACGGGGATTTCCATCTCGGCCAGGTCTTGGTCGTTCAGGGAGACGCGTTCATCATCGACTTCGAGGGAGAGCCGGCGCGCACGATGGCACAGCGTCGGGCGAAATCGTCGCCGTTGCGCGATGTCGCCGGGCTGCTGCGCTCGCTGGACTATGCGGCGGCAGCGGCGGCACCGGGTCGCGTCGCCTCGTCCGAACAGGCGTCGCAACGCCGGCACTCCGAGCTGGAGCGTTGGCTGATCAAGGCCGGCGAAACGTTCATGGAAGCATATCAGGCCGTGCTGAACGCTGCCGAGCCGCGCTGGGTGTCGAGCACGTCGGAAGCGGCGCTGCTTGATCTGTTCTTGCTCGAGAAGGCCGCCTACGAGATCAAGTACGAGGTGGCGAACCGTCCGACTTGGGTCGGCATTCCCTTGAGCGGGATGTATACGATCGCGGCCAGGCTGCTCGATCTCGGAGAGCCCGCATGAGTGCCGAGATCACGGCACTGGTCGAAGGACGGCACGGCGACCCGTTCGCCCTCCTCGGCCCGCATGACGGCATCGTTCGCGCTTACATTCCGGGTGCCGACAGTGTCGAGGTGATCGACGCCGCCGGTAAGAGCCTTGCCACGCTAGACTGCGTCAACCCGGCCGGCTTCTTCGCCGGTCAGGCTGCCGTGGCCGGCCCTTACCGCCTACGCATCCAAACCCATGGCGTCAGCTACGATGCCGACGACACATATCGTTTCGGCTCGACGCTGGGCGATCTCGACCTGCACCTGCTGACCGAAGGCCGTCATCTGGATATCGGCCACGTCCTCGGCGCCCATCTGGCCGAATATGATGGCGTCACCGGCACCCGCTTCGCCGTCTGGGCGCCCAACGCCCAGCGCGTCTCGGTGGTTGGCGACTTCAATCATTGGAACCCGGCCTGGCATCCGATGCGCAAGCACATGGGCGCTGGCGTCTGGGACCTGTTCATCCCCGGCGTCCTCCCCGGCTCGATCTACAAGTTCGACATGCTCGGCCAGCACGGCGAGCGTCTGCCGCAAAAGGCCGACCCGATCGCCTGGGCTGCCGAACTGCCGCCGGCGACCGGCTCCATCGTCACCGCACCGCTCGACTTCGCCTGGTCCGATGGTGGCTGGATGGCCCGTCGTGCTGCTGCCCACGGCGTCGATGCGCCGATCAGCGTCTACGAAGTCCACGCTACTTCCTGGTCCCCCGCCGCCGAAGCGGGCGGCATCGGCTGGGACGAGTTGGCCGACAAGCTGGTGCCCTACTGTGCCGCCATGGGCTTCACGCATCTCGAGTTGATGCCGATCATGGAGCATCCGTTCGGCGGCTCCTGGGGCTATCAGGCCCTCGGCCAATATGCCCCCTCGTCACGGCTCGGGCCGCCGGAAGGGTTCGCCCGCTTCGTCGATCGCTGTCACGCCATGGACATCGGCGTCATCCTCGACTGGGTTCCGGCTCACTTCCCGACCGATGCCCACGGCATGGCGCAGTTCGACGGCACCGCGCTGTACGAACATGCCGACCCGCGCGAGGGGTTCCACATTGACTGGAACACCCTGATCTTCAACCTTGGCCGCAACGAGGTCCGCAACTTCCTGATCGGCTCGGCGGTGTTCTGGCTCGAACATTACCATGTCGACGGGCTGCGCGTGGATGCCGTCGCCTCCATGCTGTACCGTGACTACAGCCGCAAGGCCGGCGAGTGGGTGCCTAATCAATATGGCGGGCGCGAGAACCTGGAATCGGTGGCCTTCCTGCAGGAGATGAGCCGCGTCGTCGAGCAGCGTTGCCCCGGCGCGGTGCTGATCGCCGAGGAAAGCACCGCCTGGCCCGGCGTGACCAAGCCGGCCAACGAGGGCGGGCTCGGCTTCCACTTCAAGTGGAACATGGGCTGGATGCACGACTCGCTGCACTACATGCAGGAGGAGTCGATCAACCGTCGCTACCATCACGGCGAGATCCTATTCGGCCTGGTCTATGTCCACACCGAGAAGTTCATGCTGCCGCTGAGCCACGACGAGGTCGTCTATGGCAAGCACTCGCTGATCGGTAAGATGCCGGGCGACGACTGGCAGCGCTTCGCCAACCTGCGCGCCTATTACGGCTTCATGTGGACCTACCCCGGCAAGAAGCTGCTGTTCATGGGCTGCGAGTTCGCCCAGGAGCGGGAATGGAACCATGACATCGGGCTGGACTGGTTCCTGCTCGACGACCCCAAGCACGCCGGCATGCAAGCCGCGGTGCGCGACCTCAACAGGCTCTACCGCGAGGTCCCTGCCCTGCACGATGGCGATTGCCAGCCCGCCGGCTTCCGCTGGGTGGTGATGGAGGATGCCGAGAACTCGGTGTTTGCCTATTTGCGCCAGTCCATCGCCGGTGGCCCACCCGCCTTGGTGATCTGTAACTTCACCCCCGTGCCACGCTACGATTACCGCCTGGGCGCACCGCAGGCGGGCTCCTGGATCGAGCGCTTCAACAGCGATGCCGCAATCTATGGCGGTTCCAACCTCGGCAATGGCGGCGAAGTTACGGCGCACGAGCATCCGTCGCACGGCTTCCCGGCCTCTCTCACCCTGACGCTACCACCGCTCGCGACGATCGTGTTGCTACCGCGATGACGTCTCTGATCGATTGACACCCATGAAATTCAAGCACGACTTCCCTTTCGGCGCGACCGTGCTGAGCGACGAAGCCACACGGTTCCGCGTCTGGGCTCCTTCCGCCCCGACGCTCGACCTGGCCATCGATGGCGGCCGCCTCGGCATGGTCGCCGAAGCCGATGGCTGGCATAGCCTCACCGTCCCCGCCAAGGCTGGCACGCGCTACCAATACGTCATGCCCGACGGCTTGCATTTCGCCGACCCGGCGTCCCGCATGCAGGACACTGACGTCCACGGTGCATCGGTCGTCGTCGACCCGCGCGAGTTTGCCTGGAAGACGGAGAACTGGAAGGGCAAGCCCTGGCACGAATACATTCTCTACGAGCTGCACCCAGGTCTCATGGGCGGCTTCCGCGGCATCGAGGAACGCCTGCCCGAGTTGCAGCGCCTCGGCGTCACCGGCGTCGAGCTGATGCCCGTCTCGGACTTTCCGGGACGGCACAACTGGGGCTATGACGGCGTTCTCCCCTATGCGCCTGACCGGGCCTATGGAACGCCGGACGAGCTGAAGAGCCTCATCGACACGGCACATGGCCTCGGCATCGCCGTCTTCCTGGACGTCGTCTACAATCATTTCGGTCCAGACGGCGCGTATATCCACGTCTTCGCCCGCAAGTTCTTCCGCGAGGATTTGCATACGCCCTGGGGCGCCGCGATCGACTTCCGCCGGGTCGAAGTGCGCGACTACTTCATCCAGAACACCATTTACTGGCTGAATGAATACCGCTTCGACGGCCTTCGCTTCGACGCCATCGGTGCCATCCTCGACGAGGATTTCCTCGTGGACCTCACCCGGATCGCGCGTGGCCAGATCGAGTCCGGCCGTCACATCGCGCTCGTTGCCGAGGATGAGCACAACCGCTCCCACCTGCTCGGCGGTGCCCCGCGCTTCGACGCGCAATGGGCGGACGACTTCCACCATTGCATGCACGTGCTGCTGACGCGCGAGAGCGAGGGCTATTACGACGGTTTCCAGGATGCGACGAACCAGTTGCGCCGGGTTCTGGCCGAGGGCTTCGCCTATCAGGGCGAGACCCCGCCTGGCGGCACCAAGGGCCGCGGTTCGCCCAGCGGCGAGCTGCCGAGCACCGCTTTCGTCACCTTTCTGCAGAATCACGACCAGACCGGCAACCGCGCCATGGGCGAGCGGCTGAGCGTGCTGGCCGAGCCGGACGCCGTGCGCGCCGCCACCGCCCTGCTGCTGCTGACGCCGTTCATACCCATGCTGTTCATGGGCGAGGAGTTCGCCAGCACGACGCCGTTCCTGTTCTTCACCGACCATCACAACGAGCTGGCCGATGCCGTGCGGACGGGCCGACGCAACGAGTTCCGCGGCTTCTCCGGGTTCAAGGATGAGATCAAGCTGGCCCGCATCCCCGACCCGAACGCGCCCAGCACCTTCGCGGCTTCGGCGCCGGAGCCCACCGACCCGGCCCAATTCGATTGGATGCGCAATGTCATCTCGCTCCGCCGCAAACACGTTGTGCCCGGCATTCCCGGCTGCCGCAGCGACGGTGCCGAGGTGCTCGGTGACGGCGCCGTTCGAGCGGAATGGACGCTCGGCGATGGCAATCGGCTCATGATCGCACTGAATCTCGGAACGGCGATCGTGGATCCAAAGATGCCGTTGGGGCGGACGCTCCATACGGAAGGCACTGCCGACGCCACCGCGCTCAGCCCCAACAGCTTCTTCGCGCAGCTAGCCCGATGAGCGATCTTCGCGCCCTTGCCGAAGCTGTCGGCATCGCGCCGCGCTGGCAGAACTACCGCTACGAGTGGATGGACGTCAGCGACGATTCGCTGCGCACGATCCTGAAGGCGCTTGGCTTCCCGGCCGGGTCCGACACCGAGATCGCGGAAAGTCGCGCCAGCCTTGCCGCCGAACGCGGCGACCTGTCGCCCATGATCACCACCACGGTCGACACGCCGACGCACCTGCCGATCGAGCCCGGCCCCTATGAGCTGACCCTCGAAGACGGCACTCGCCGCAGCGGCACCTTGGACGCAGCCGAGGGCGGCGCCACGCTGCCGGGGGTCGCGGAGATCGGCTATCACACGCTGAAAGCCGGCCGTAGCCAGGCGATCCTCGCGGTAGCACCGCACCAGGGCCGCACCGTGGCCGACATGGGCCGTCCGTGGGCGTTCGCCGTTCAACTCTATGCCTTGCGGCGCAAGGGCGATGGCGGGCTCGGCGATTTCGAGGGGTTGCGGCAGCTCATGGCGCCGGCCAAACGGCACGGTGCCGACGGCATCGCCATCAGTCCGGTCCATGCGCAGTTCTCCGCCGACCCCGACCGCTTCAGCCCATACTCGCCGTCGAGCCGCATCAATCTCAACGTGCTGCACGCGGCGATCGACCTGCCGTCGAGCCCGGAGAACGACGCGCTCGAACAGGCCGAGCTGGTGGATTGGGGCACCGTATCCCGCCGACGCCTGGCCGCGCTGCGTGCCGAGTTCGACGCGTTGTCGACGGAAAAGCGTGCCGCCTTGGCCGCCTTCCGCGCCGAAAGCGGCGATGCTCTGGAGACCCACGCCCGTTTCGAGGCGCTGCACGCGGTGCAGTTCGGCCAGCACGGCCGCTGGCACTGGCGCACCTGGCCGGAAGAGCTACGCCACCCCGCCAGTCCCGACGTCGCAGCCTTCGCCCGCGAGAACGCCACCGAAGTCGCCTACCACGCCTTTCTGCAGTGGCGTGCTGATCAGGGCCTTGCCGCAGCACAGAAGGCGGCCCGTGACGAAGGCATGAAGATCGGCCTGATCGCCGACCTGGCCGTCGGCGCCGACTCCGGCGGTAGCCATTGCTGGGCGCGGCAGGACCAGATCCTCGGCTCGCTCAACATCGGCGCCCCGCCCGACCTGCTGAATGGCCGCGGCCAGAATTGGGGCCTTGCCGCCTTTTCGCCGACCGGGCTACGCCAGCACGGCTTCGGCGCGTTCCTGGAAATGCTCCGCGCGGCCATGAAGCATTCCGGCGGCGTCCGCATCGACCACGCCCTCGGCCTGCGCCGCCTTTGGGTCATCCCGGATGGCCACGACTCCAAGGACGGCGCCTATCTCGCTTTCCCGCAGGACGACCTGCTGCGTCTCATCGCCCTCGAATCGCACCGCAATCGCGCGATCGTCGTCGGCGAAGACCTCGGCACCATCCCGGCCGGCTTCCAGGACGAGATGGCGCAGTCCGGCGTGCTCGGCATGCGGGTGCTGTGGTTCGAGCGTAACCTGCAGAGCTTCTGGCAGCCTCGCGGCTGGAGCAACGCCGCCGCCGCCATGACCAGCACCCACGATCTGCCGACGCTGGCCGGCTGGTGGCTGGGCCGCGACCTCGAATGGCGCGCCAAGCTCGACCTCGCTGGCGGCCCGGCCAACGAGGCCCAGGACGGCCACGACCGCTTCCGCGACCGTTTCATGCTGTGGGAAGCCATGTCGCTCAGCGGCGCCGCCGAAGGTCCGCCTCCACCCAACGACCAACCCGGCCCGTTCGTCGATGCCGCCACCCGTTACGTGGCGGCGGCGGCCTGCGATCTCGCGTTGCTGCCGATCGAGGACGCGCTGGGGCTGGCCGAGCAACCCAACCTGCCCGGCACGATGTCCGAGCAGCATCCGAACTGGCAGCGCCGCCTTCCCGGCTCGGCCGATAAACTATTTGATGCCCCCGAGGTCGTCGCGCGACTTGCTGGCGTGGGCGAGGCCCGCCGCACATGAAGCCCATCTCCGCCACCGCCCGGCTGCAGTTCCACAAAGACTTCACCATGGATGACGCCACGCGGCTCATCCCGTATTTCGACAAGCTCGGCATCAGCCATCTCTATGCGTCGCCTCTGCTCAAGGCGCGCGCCGGGTCGACCCACGGCTACGACATCGTTGACCATAATCAGATCAATCCCGAGTTGGGCGGGGAAGCCGCGTTGCAGCGCATGGTCGGCACCCTGCGCAAGCACGGGATGGGCCTGATCCTGGACATCGTGCCGAACCACATGGGTGTCGGCGGCGACGACAATGCCTGGTGGCTCGACGTGCTGGAGTGGGGGCGCGCCAGCCCGTATGCCGAATACTTCGACATCGACTGGGATCCATCGGACCCGACGCTGCGCGGCCGCATGTTGGCCCCTTTCCTCGGCAGCCCATATGGCGAGTGTCTCCAGAACGGCGACATCGTCTTGAAATTCGACGATACGAACGGGCGCATGTTCGTGTCCTATGGCGAACACCGTTTCCCGATCGCGCCGCGCGACTATGCCTCCATCCTTCTCACCTCCGGTGGTGTGCTCGAGGCGCCGGCGCGGGCCTTTGCCGACCTGGCCCCCGGCGGTCGTGCCGACGTGCGCCTGGCCGCTCGCGAAGCCCGCGAAGAGTTGCTTCAGCCGTCTTATGCTCGCGCCATCACCGAGGCGCTGCGCGAGTATTCGGCCAAGACCCCGGCCGGCCAGGACCGGTTGCACCGTCTGCTCGAGCGCCAGGCCTACCGCCTGTCGTGGTGGCGCGCGGCGACGGACGAGATCAACTGGCGCCG
>Ga0160428_1001970_pt1 | contig 13631 bp, 13 predicted proteins | sample SolpanmetagenomM_FD_108198 | JGI IMG/M metagenome (GOLD analysis project Ga0160428, IMG submission 108198) | Solar panel surface microbial communities from Lawrence Berkeley National Laboratory, California, USA - M | ecosystem: Engineered > Built environment > Solar panel > Unclassified ... | reverse complement strand
GGTACACCGGCGGCGGCGTAATCTGTCTTCATGAACAGAGCGAGCGCCCAGAAATGCGGCGGTGTCCACAGGAAGACGAGCACGAACAGCAGCAGCGGCAACGTCGCGACGTCGCCCGTCGCCGCGGCCCAGCCGATCAGCGGCGGGAAGGCACCTGCCGCGCCGCCGATGACGATGTTCTGCGGCGTACGGCGCTTGAGCCACACGGTATAAATCAGCACATAGAACAGGATCGACACGGCGAGAATGCCGGCCGCGACGACATTGTTCGCCAATCCCATCAGGATGACCGAAAACACCGCAAGCCCGACGCCGAAATGCAACGCCGATCCACGTTCCATTCGTCCCGCAGGAAGCGGCCGACCCTGCGTCCGCTTCATCTTCGCATCGAGATCCGCCTCATACCATTGGTTTAGCGCACCCGCGGCACCGGCGCCCAGCGCGATGCACAGGATCGCGGTGAAGCCGAGGATCGGATGGATCGGGATCGGCGCCGCCAACATGCCGCACAATCCGGTAAATACGACGAGCGTCATCACGCGCGGCTTGGTCAGCGCCAGGAAGTCGCGCCAGTCGGCGGGCAGGGGAAGAGTCGTCGCGATCATGATTGCCGCCGCTATAGGCCCTTGCCGGCGCTGGGGAAAGCGGGATGGTTCGCACCCTGTTCGGGGGACGACGGGGCTTGCGTCAGCGACGGGTGCACATCCAGCGAGCGAAGGCCGGGAGTTCCTTCTGTAGCGACAGGAAGCGCAGATCCGCCACGTTCGAGCAGGCCGCCCCGGCCACCGTGCGGCGGCACGCCTGCGTTTCCGCGCGAAGCATCGTCCTGCGCGCCGCCGGCGCGGCCTGCGTGCGATAGGCGTCGAGGGCATCGCGCAGGTCCGCCGGGGATAGGCGATCGATGTGCCTGTCCGGACAAGTGCGGTCCAGCGCCTGCAAGTAACCGCTCCAGAGCGCGGGATAGCCGGGAACGGGTGCGGCCCCGGCCAACGCGCAGGCAAGGGCCGGTCCGGCGGCGACGCGCAAGACGCTACTATTCCGAGAGTTCACATGCGCCTCCTGTAGCGCAGCCGGTCGACCGCGGCGGCGCGGTTGAAGGATGGAACCGACGACATGACGGCATGCTGACGTTGCGATGAAACCGGGCCACGGCTGTCACGACAATGCCCAGACCGGTTCCATGCCGCGGTCCGTCCACCGCCTGCCGTCCGACCCCGATAACGAAAAACGCCCCGGCTTTGGGCCGGGGCGTTTGTCGTTCTCGAAGTCGTGCCTGGCTCGGATCAGTCGATCCGCGGCAGCGTCTCGAACTGGTGGAAAGGCGGCGGCGAGGACAGGGTCCATTCCAGCGTCGTCGCACCTTCGCCCCATGGGTTGTCCGGTGCCTTCTTGCCCGCCATCAGCGACCAGATCAGGTTGATGAAGAAGATCACCATGCCGAGTGCCATGATCATGTAGCCGATCGAGGCGATCCAGTTCCAATGCGCCAGGCCGTCGGCATAATCGGGCATGCGGCGCGGCTGGCCCTGCAGGCCGAGGAAGTGCATCGGGAAGAACATGACGTTCACGCCGATGAAGAACACCCAGAAGTGCAGCTGGCCGAGGAACTCGTTGTACATCTTCCCCGACATCTTCGGGAACCAGTAATAGAAACCGGCGAACAGCGAGAAGACCGCACCAAGCGACAGCACGTAGTGGAAGTGGGCCACGACGTAATAGGTGTCCTGCATGTAATCGTCGACGCCGCCATTGGCGAGCACGACGCCGGTCACGCCGCCGACCGTGAACATGAAGATGAAGCCGATCGCCCAGACCATCGGGGTCTTGAAGCTCATCGATCCGCCCCACATCGTCGCGATCCACGAGAAGATCTTGATGCCGGTCGGCACGGCGATGACCATCGTCGCGGCGGTGAAGTACATCTTGGTGTTCACCGAAAGGCCGGTCGTGAACATGTGGTGCGCCCAGACGACGAACCCGACCACGCCGATTGCGACCATGGCATAGGCCATGCCGAGATAGCCGAACACCGGCTTCTTGGAGAAGGTCGAGATGATGTGGCTGACGATGCCGAAGCCCGGCAGGATCATGATGTACACTTCGGGATGACCGAAGAACCAGAACAGATGCTGGTACAGGATCGGGTCGCCACCGCCGGCAGGATCGAAGAAGGTCGTGCCGAAGTTACGGTCGGTCAGCAGCATGGTGATCGCGGCCGCCAGCACCGGCAGCGCCAGCAACAGCAGGAAGGCGGTGACCAGCACCGACCACACGAACAGCGGCATCTTGTGTAGCGTCATGCCGGGCGCGCGCATGTTGAAGATCGTGGTGATGAAGTTGATCGCGCCGAGGATCGACGACGCACCGGCAAGGTGCAGCGCCAAGATCGCCATGTCGGTCGACGGTCCGGGTTCGCCGTATGTCGACAGCGGCGCGTACAGCGTCCAGCCATTGCCCGCACCGCCGAAGAACGGCGATGCCAGCAGCAGCGAGAAAGCCGGTACGAGCAGCCAGAACGAGATGTTGTTCATGCGCGGGAACGCCATGTCCGGGGCGCCGATCATGATCGGGACGAACCAGTTGCCGAACCCGCCGATCATCGCCGGCATGACCATGAAAAAGACCATGATCAGGCCGTGCGCGGTGACGAGCACGTTCCAGAGATGCAGCGATTCGTCGAGGCTCGCCTCGCCGCCGTGCAGCATCGATGCCCAGCCCTGGAGATACTGGATGCCGGGATGCGCGAGTTCGGCGCGCATCAGGCCGGAAATCGAGCCGCCGATGATGCCCGCGATGATCGCGAAGATCAGGTACAGCGTACCGATGTCCTTGTGGTTGGTCGACATGAACCAGCGAGCGAAGAACGCTGGCTTGTGTTCGACATGCGCGTGATCTTCATGACCATGATGCGCGTCGAAATGGCTCGGGCTGAGGGCGGTATCGGTCATGTCTTACTGTCCGGTGCCGGCGCCGGCGGGGTTGCCCGTCGCGCCCTGAGTGGTCGGGGTGGCGGGCGCAGTCGTGTTCTCGACTGCGCCTGCGGTGGTGTTGCTGGCCGGTGCCGCGGCTTCGCCGGCGGCCTGCGGGGTCAACGCAGCCGGCGCGGTCGAGGGCTTGGTGCCCTTGATCGAGCCGCCCTTGGCCAGCACCCAGGCATTGAACTGTGCCAGCGAGACCGCCTCGACGGCAATCGGCATGTAGTTGTGACGCGCGCCGCACAGTTCGGAGCATTGGCCGAAATACACGCCCGGCTTTTCGATCGTGAAGCTCGTCTCGTTCAGGCGACCCGGCACCGCGTCCAGCTTCATCCAGAACGCCGGGACGGCCCAGCTGTGGATGACGTCGTTGGCGGTCGTGATCAGGCGGATCGGCACGCCGACCGGCAACACGACGCGGTTGTCGGTGGCGAGCAGGCGTGGGCCGTCGGCATCGGTGCGGATGCGTTCGCCCTTACCGGCCTGGTCCTTTTCCTTGAGCATGTTGGCGGTGATTTCGAAGCCGCCATTGTCCGGATATTGATAGGTCCAATACCATTGATTGCCGATCGCCTTCAGCGTGATGGCGTTGGCCGGGGCCGGCTTGAACTGTGCCTGCAACAGGCCGATCGACGGCACGGCTAACAATACGAGGATCAGCACCGGCGCCAGCGTCCAGACTATCTCGATCGCGGTGTTGTGGCTGGTCTTGGATGGGATCGGGTTCCGCGCGCGGCGGAAGCGGTAGACCACCCAAAACAGCAGGGCGAGCACGAAAAACGAGACGACGGTAATCACGGGCACCAGGATCGCATCATGAAAATGCTGGGCGCGTTCGCCGTTCTTGGTCACCTGTGGCTGGATGCCGTAATGCCGGTCTGTCGGCATGCCTACACCGGGAACCGGAGTCAGCGCATAGGCACCGTCCTGCGCCAGCGCCGGGCTGGCCGATGCGGGCGCGGCGGCAGGTGCCGGAGCAGCGGTCACCGGAGCGACCGTGGCGGGCGCCGGCGCCGTCACGGCGGGTGCGGTCGGCGCGGCGGGTGGCGCCGCGGCATAGCCCGCGCCGGCCACCAGCAGCCCGGCTGCCAGTGCGATCGATTTGAACCCCGTCATACGCATATGTGTCGTCACCCCTGGCGAATAGGCTACGGCAAAATGGGGCCGCAGTTTTGGGCGGGATTCCACCCGTTTGACCCGCGCCTATACGCCCGACCCGGTCGTCTCTCAAGCGGCATGCGCGGAGTTTTTTCCCACGCACGTTGCGCTTGGGGTGCACCCGGCCCTATTTGGCGCGCGAAAGGTTGGGCCGGGCGATGACGGAAGACGAGGTTCTTGGCGAATTCCGCGCGGCCGGCGCCTTACTGGAAGGGCATTTCATCCTGTCGTCCGGGTTGCGCTCGGCGCGCTATCTGCAATGCGCACGGGTGCTGATGAATCCGGCGCGCGGGGCTCGCCTGGCCGAGGCACTGGTGGCGCGCCTGCCGGCGGATCTGCGGGCGTCGATTCAGGCGGTAGTGTCGCCGGCTATGGGCGGCGTGATCGCCGGCCATGAAATGGGCCGCGCGCTCGGCGTCGAGGCGGTGTTCCTCGAGCGCCCCGAGGGCGTCTTCGAATTGCGCCGCGGCTTCCGGCTCGAACCGGGCACACGGGTATTCATGATGGAGGACGTCGTGACGACCGGCCTGTCTTCGCGCGAGGCGATCGCGGCGATCGCGCGCGCCGGGGGCGAAACGGTCGCGGCGGGGGCGCTGGTCGATCGCTCGAACGGCAGCGCCGATCTGGGCGTACCGTTTCATCCGCTGATCCGACTCGACGTTCCGACTTATGCCGCGGACGCGCTCCCGCCGGAACTGGCCGCGATGCCCGCGATCAAGCCCGGCAGCCGGGCGGCGGCATGAGCGACATCCTCCGCCTTGGCGTCAATATCGATCACGTTGCCACCGTTCGTAATGCGCGGGGCGCGGGCTATCCCGATCCGGTGCGCGCGGCGCTGGTCGCGGCGCGATCCGGGGCGGACGGGATCACCGCGCATCTGCGCGAGGACCGGCGCCATATCACCGACGACGATATCGCCCGGCTGGCAGCGGAGCTGACCATCCCGCTCAATCTGGAAATGGCCGCGACGGACGAGATGCTCGCCATTGCGTTGCGCCACCGCCCGCATGCGGCCTGCATCGTCCCCGAGAAACGCGAGGAGCTGACCACCGAAGGCGGGCTGGATGCGGCGGGGCAGTATGACCGACTGGCGCCTCTGATCTCGGAACTGCGAGATGCGAACATCCGCGTGTCCCTTTTCATCGAACCGGCGGCGGAGCAGGTCGCGGCGGCGATCCGACTCGGCGCGCCGGTCGTCGAGTTGCACACTGGGCGGTATGCTGAAGTTGAGGGTGAAGCACGCAGCGAAGAATTGCGCCGATTGACCGACGCTGCCGCGCTTGCCGCCAAGAACGGGATCGAGGTCCATGCGGGACACGGCTTGACCTACGACAATGTCGCGCCGATCGCCGCGATCCCGCAGGTGCGCGAGTTGAACATCGGGCATTTCCTGATCGGCGAGGCGATGTTCGTCGGGCTGGGCGAGGCGGTCCGGCAGATGCGCGACGCGATGCAGGTCGCGCGTGGTTGAGGCGTCGCATCCCGGAGCAGCGGCATGATCATCGGCCTGGGATCGGACCTCTGCAATATCGAGCGGATCCAGGCCTCGCTCGACCGTTTCGGGGAACGGTTCGAGAATCGCGTCTTCACCGAGACGGAGCGAGCCAAGGCGGCGCGGCGCCCCTTCACCAAGGCGGGCACGCTGGCCAAGCGCTTCGCGGCGAAGGAAGCATTTTCCAAGGCGGTCGGCACGGGGTTTCGCGCCGGCGTCTTCATGAAGGATATCGGCGTCGTCAATGCGCGCTCCGGGGCGCCGACTTTACTGCTGACCGGCGGGGCCAAGGCGCGCCTTGACGCGTTGGTGCCGGGCGGCCACGCCGCCAGGGTACATCTGACGATGACCGACGATCATCCCTGGGCACAGGCCTTCGTGATCATCGAGGCCGTCGAGCAAGGTAAGGACACCGAATGACGGCCGAAACTCCGGCACTGCACGAACCCGGGACCGAACCCGCCACTTCCCGCCAGACCGCCCCCGCCTCCGCCCACACCGTCTCCGCAGACGCGCTCGCCGCGCCGGGCAAGGGGCAGACGAGCTGGTGGGAAGAGATCAAGGGCATCTTCTGGCTGATCCTCGCCGTCCTCGGTTTTCACAGCTTCATCGCCAAGCCGTTCTATATCCCGTCGGAATCGATGATGCCGGTGCTGCGGACCGGCGACCGCCTCGTCGTGACCAAATATCCTTTTGGCTGGTCGTTCATCTCGCCGACTATCCCCAACCCGGCGGCGATCTTCCGCGGGCTGGTGTTGCGCCAGCCGGAGGAAAGCTGGGGCGTGCAATTGCCGTTCATCCACGGCCGGCTGTTCGGCCGCCTGCCCGAGCGTGGCGACGTCGTGATCGTGACGCCGCCGGGGCGCAACACGGATTACATCAAGCGGCTGATCGGCCTGCCGGGGGACCGGCTGCAGGTGCGCGGCGGCGTGCTCTACATCAACGGCCGATCGGTGCAGCGTGGCCCGGTGCACGACGTGCTGATCCCGGTCGATATCAACCTGCCCTGCACGGACAGCGAATATCCCGGCGCGCTGGAAACTGGCGCCGACGGCAAGCAATTCTGCCGGCTGCCGATCGTCACGGAAACGCTGCCCAACGGCCGGCGCTACGACACGGTCGAACTCGGCTATAGTCCGGGGGACAATTACGGCCCGATCACGATCCCGGCCGGACACGTCTTCCTGATGGGCGACAATCGCGACCGGTCTTCCGACAGCCGCTTCCCGCTCGGCGAGCCGGATCTGGGCCTCGGCGGCGCGGTGCCGTGGGAATATGTCGGCGGCCGCGCCGAATTCGTCACCTTTTCGCTCGACGGCACCGCGACGTGGAATCCGTTGACATGGTGGGGTGCGCTGCGCTCCGGCCGCGCCGGCAATTCGCTGCATCCACAGGAAACCGCGAAGTGACCGAAACGGGCAGCGTAGGAGTTCAGGTCGTCTCTGGCGCAAGTCCGAACGAGGTGCGCGATCCCGCAGTCCGTGCCGAACTGAAGCGCGCCAGCGTGTGGCTCGGCCTGGCCTGCGCGATCGCCCTGGTCGTGCTGCTGGTCCAGCCGCTATTGATCATCTTCGCCGGACTGGTGTTCGCCGCGATGCTGGACGGCGGCGTACGCCTGCTGGGCAAGGTGCTGAAGATCGGGCGCGGCTGGCGGCTGACGATCGTCGTGCTGATCACCGTCGCGTTCCTGCTCGGTACGTTCTACCTGACCGGGGTGCAGGTCGCGCAGCAGGCGTCGCAGCTCGGTGCGACGCTGCAAAGCCAGTTCGAGCGCGTCACCGCGTGGCTGTCGGACAAGGGCGTCATGCCCGGCCGGTCGGATCTCGGTAGCATCGCGCGGCAGGCTCTGGGCTCGGTCGGCAAGATCGGCTCCTATTTCGGCATCGTGCTCGGCGCAGTGACCAGCCTGTTCATGGTGCTGGTGCTCGGACTGTTCATCGCGATGGAGCCGCGGCTGTACGATCGCGGGCTGCAATGGATGATCCCGGAAGCCAATCGTGCCGAGTTCGCCATCACCGTCGAGCGGATGGGCGTCACGTTGCGGCGGCTGCTCGCCGGTCGCCTGCTCGGCATGGCGCTGGAAGGGGTTCTGACCTTCCTCATCCTGTGGTTCTTCAACGTGCCGATGGCGCTTGTCCTCGGGATCATCGCCGCGATCCTCGCCTTCGTTCCGAACGTCGGGGCGTTCATCACCGGCGTACTGATGACCGCGGTCGGGTTCAGCGCGGGCATGCACACCGGGATCGCCGCGCTGGCGACCTATTTCGTGGTGCAGACCTTCGATGGCTATGTCGTGATCCCGATGGTCGCGAAGAAGACCGTCGATCTGCCGCCGGCGCTGACGCTCGGTGCGCAGATCCTTGCCAGCACCCTGTTCGGCATTCTCGGGCTGGCGCTGGCGGACCCGATGACCGCGATGATCAAGGTCGCGCTGGAACGCAGCTCCGAGCGGGCCGAGGAAGACCGGGCAGAATCAGAGCGGACCGGCGACGTGGCGGGCGTGGCATGATCCGGCTGTACGATTACTGGCGTTCGTCCGCCGCCTACCGGGTGCGTATCGCGCTGAACCTCAAGGCGCTCGCCTACGAATCCGTTGCGGTGAACCTGCTGGCTTCGGAACATGCGGGCGAAGCCAACCGCGCCCGCAATCCGCAGGGGCTGGTGCCGACGCTCGAGATCGACGGCGCGATGCTGACGCAGAGTATTGCGATCATCGACTATCTCGACGCCACCTATCCGGAGCCGCCCTTGCTGCCGCGCGATCCGCTGGCGCGCGCGCAGGCACTGGCACGGGCGCTGGCGATCGTCGCGGATGTCCACCCGATCGCCAATCTGCGCGTACTCAAGCGGCTGGAAAGCCAGTTCGGCGCGGACCAGGCGGCGAAGGACGATTGGTACCGGCATTGGGTCGCGACCGGGCTGGACGCGCTGGAAACGATGGCGAGCGACGTTTCTTCCGTTGCCGGGCCTTTCCTGGGTGGAGCGGCCCCCGATCTTTCTGACATTTGCCTGGTACCGCAAATCTACAATGCCCGGCGCTTCGCGATGCCGGTGTCCGATTGGCCCCGTCTGGCCGAGATCGATGCCGCCTGCGCCGCGCTGCCGGCTTTCCAGGCGGCACATCCCGACCGCTGGAAACCCTAGCCGCGACGCCTTTCGCAGATGACGCGATCGAACACGGCAAGGTATTCCTCGGCCGCGCGCTCGCCCGCTTGCGGCACGGGCAGCGGGCGGGGCCGGCCCGGCCGGGCCCAATCGTCGATCGCCGCGACCAACGCCGCCTGATCGCCGGCCCGGACCACCGTTCCCAGCGCCGGCCCGGTGACGATCTCGCGTACAGCCACGCTCGACTCGGTCGTCACCACCGGCACGCCCAGCGACAGCGCTTCGCGCAGCACGCTCGGCACACCCTCGAAATCGGAGACTAGAATCACCGCGACGGCGCCGGCGATTGCGGGCAACGGATCCGCGGCATGGCCGGGCAGCGTCACGCGGTGCGAAAGGCCGAGCGTCGCGATCTGCGCCGTCAATGCCGCGCGTGCGTCGCCATCGCCGAGGATGATAAGCGACAGATTGCGGTCGGCAAGCAACGGGATCGCCGCGATCAGCCGGTCCCACCGTTTCTGCGCGGCGAGCCGGCCGACGCCGATCAGATAGCGTCCGCCGGGCAACGGCACCGGCTCGGCCCCGGCGATGGCGAGCGCCGGGGGATTGGCGATCACGGTTACCGCCTCGCGGGGAACATCCATCGCCCGTGCCGCTTCGTCCGCCATCTTCGGCGTCATCGCTACGACACGCGTCAGGAACCGGCGGTGCAGCCCGAGCCAGATCCGATATGCCAAGGATTCGACGCGGTTGAGGTCCGGCCGCGTCAGCGCGTTGGAGACCTTGGCGACGATCGGCGGGCAATTCGCTCCGAGCCGCAGACGGATCCAGCCGGCGATCCCGGTATAATGGTTGCCCGGACAGAAGATCACGTCCGGCCGGCGTTCCGCGACGATCCCCGGTAGCGCGCGCATCAGTCCGGGCATCGTAGGGGAGCCGACGGCGACGATCTCGACCCCGTCCGGCACTTCGCTCGCCAGCGGTCCGCGACGGTCGCCGATCACCACAGTGACGTGCCACCCGGCCCGAATCCAGCCGCACGCCAGGCGCAGCTGCACGCGTTCCACACCACCGCCGCGCCACGATTGCGCATAGGTCAGCACATGGCGGCGGGGGGCAGCAGGCGGTGTCATGCGACCCTCAACCCCTTAGTCAGTGCGCCGAAACCCGCAAAGTGAATCCGTCCCAACCTGCGTCAGGCCGTTAGCCGCAGATTTGTTGCGGCCCGGGACCAGTCCGGTTATGGGCCGCGAACAGCCCCAGATCGCTGCGTGGCAACAACGGATGTTTTTTCCTGGTGGATACTCCGAGAACCGGAAAAAGCATGAACGCTGCGCTGGGTGACGCGCCGCTTCTCATCGCTTCCGACATTGCCGGGCTGGAGCCGCTGAAGCGTATCCGCAGCCGCTGGCCGATGATCATTGGCGCGGTGCTGACGCTGGCGATGGTCGTCGGGCTCGGGCGCGAACTGCTGGGATCCGGTCTGGCCGGCCTGCACCGCGCCGTGCCGACCAGCCCGGCTTTCTATATCGCCTTCACCTTGTTGTACTTATCCGCCCCGACCGGCGACTGGATCATCTTCCGCCGGCTGTGGGGCATCCCGCTGATCGGCGGGATGATCGCGCTGATCAAGAAGCGGATCGCGAACGAAGTGGTGTTCGGCTATTCCGGCGAAGCCTATTTCTACGCCTGGGCGCGCAGCCGGGCACAGATGGTCGCGGCGCCGTTCGGTGCGGTCAAGGATGTCAGCATCCTGTCTGCGATCGCCGGTAACACGATCACGTTGGCGCTGTTCGCCTTCGCCGTGCCGCTTGGCTACCAACTGCTCAGGGATGCGGGCTATATCGAGGAAGTGCTCGGCTCGATCGCGATCGTCATGTGCACGTCGCTGCCGTTCCTGATCTTCTCGAAGCGCGTATTCTCTCTGCCGCGCAAGACCTTGTGGTGGGTGTTCATGATCCACTGCCTGCGCCTGATCGCCGGCTCGACGTTCATCGCCTTCGCCTGGCATTTCGCTTTGCCGACCGTGCCCGTCGGGATGTGGCTGTTCCTTGCCGCCGCACGCCTGCTTGTCTCGCGCCTGCCGCTCATCCCCAACAAGGATCTGCTGTTCGCCAATTTCGCGATCCTGCTCATCGGACAGGATCGGCAATTGTCGGAACTGCTGGCGTTCACCGCGGCGATGCAATTGCTGTTTCACGTGATGCTGATCGCCATGTTCGGCCTGCACGGGCTGGCGACGCGGAAGAAGGCCTCATGAAGTCGCCTTTGCCGATCCTCGCCCTGATTGCGCTTGTCGTCCCTCCGGCTCCCGCGCTGGCGCAGGCGCGCGCGCTGGGCAGCGACGCGGTGGCGTGTTCCACCGGCGGGCCGGCGATTCGGGTCAACGTGATCGGCCTGAAGGACCGTACCGGCGACCTGCGGCTGGAACTGTACCCGGCGACCGAGCAGGATTTCCTCAAGGACGATCGCGACCTGATCAGGGAAGGCAAGGTCTTCCGCCGCGTCGTCGTCGATACGCCGCGCTCCGGGGATGTCAGCCTGTGCATCCGCGTTCCGCGACCGGGCCGCTATGCCCTGCTGTTCACGCACAATCGCGACGGCCGCAACAAGTTCAACTTCTGGTCCGACGGCGCCGGCTTCCCGAGCAACCAGCGACTCGGCCGCGCGAAGCCGAGCGTAGCGCAGGCGCTGATCGACGTGCCCGCCGGGGTGGTGACCAGCGACATCCGCGCGCAATATCTTCGCGGCCTGGGGGGCTTCTCCCCGCTCAAGGCGGAGTGATCCCGATGCGTATCGTCGACGTCAACGAGTTCTACTCACCGACCGGCGGCGGGGTACGCACCTATATCGATCGCAAGATGGGCATCATGTCCGAGCTGGGGCACGAACTGATCGTCATCGCGGCGGGGCGCGAGGATCGGGTCGAGGAGCGGCCCGGCGGCGGGCGGATCATCTACGTCAAGGCATCGCGCTTGCCGTTCGACCGCAATTACGGACTGTTCTGGGATGCCGCACCGATCACGCGGCTGCTCGACGCGCTCGCACCGGATCTCGTCGAGACGTCGTCGCCGTGGCGGCCGGCGTGGATCGTCGGGCAGTGGCAGCCGCAACCGGGGCATGATCCGGTGCGCGTCTTCTTCATGCACAACGACAATGTCTCGGCTTATGCGTTGCGCTGGTTCGAGGGGCTGGCTCCGCAGCAGCGGATCGAACGGGCGTTTGCGTGGTACAGCCGCTATCTCGATCGCTTCCTGGGCAAATACGATGCGGTCGTGACGAACGGTCCGGCGCTGGAGAAGCGACTGCGTGCGCGGGGCGTGCATATCGATCAGGCCATGCCGCTCGGGATCGAACGGGGCCACTTCTCGCCCGACTATCGCAACGAGACGCTGCGTCAGGCGCTGCTCAAGCAATGCGATCTGCCGCCGCACGGGCATCTGTTGCTCGGGCTCGGACGGCATCACCCCGAAAAACGCTGGGACATGGTGACGGACGCGGTGGTGCAGGCCGGGCAGCACGTTCCGGTCGGGATGATCCTGCTCGGCACCGGCGTCGCCAGCCGCAAGATCGAGCGCCGGATCGACGGCTCCCCGCACATCCGCATGTTCCAGCCGGTCTATGATCGCGAGCGGCTCGCGCGGATCATGGCCAGTTGCGACGCGCTGATCCACGGGTCGGAGGCGGAGCCGTTCGGGCTGGTCGCTTCGGAGGCGATGGCGGCAGGGCTGCCGCTGATCTCGCCCGATACCGGCGGCGTGGCGGAGATCGCCGACCCGCTGACGTCCGAACTCTATACGGCGCGCGATCCGGCAGCCTGTGCCGCAGCGATCCGCCGGCTGTTCGCGCGCGACCAGCCGATGCTCCGCCGTGCCGCCCGCATCGCCGCCGGGCGCGTGCGCAGCGACCGCGAGCATACCGAGGATCTGATGGCCTATTATGCCGGGCTGATCGAGGCGAAGCGCGCCAGGCGGGCGGTGGCCGCCGCCTGACATCGCTCAGCGGGGGATAAGGAGCGTGAACCGGCCACCCGATACCGGTACCGCATGCCAACCCTTCCGCCGTGCCCAGGCGATCATCGCGCCATCCAAGGCAGCATCGCCGCTGGTCCACGTGTCTTCGCCGCCGATGAGGATCGCGGCGGGTGGCGGGCGGAAGTGGACGTCGAGCGTATCCCTGGCGATCACGTGGTCCCGGACCTCGGCGCCGGCATCGAGCAGCCCGCGGCTGCGGAAGTAGAACGGCCCGGTGGCGAAACGGGCATCGGGCAGCCGGCCGGTCGCGGGCAGGAATTGCGGCGCCAGCGTCGCGACCGGACCGTGCACGCCGACCGCATCCATCGCCAAGCGGATCGCGGCGCCCTGCCGCAGCGCGTCGTTCATCGGCACGCCGGGCACCGCCCGCACGACCGCCTCGATCGACGGCGCCAGTCCGGCACAGGCGACGACCGCCAACGCGATCCGCGTTCGTCGACCCGGCCAGACCGATTGCCATCCGATCGCCAGCCGCACGAAGATCGGCGGCAGCATCGGCAGCAGATATTGCCGCCAGACGGGGGAGGGCAGCAGCGCCGCGACGAGCCCGCCGACCAGCATCCAGTCGATCGCACGCCCCCCGTTCGTCCGCCACCGGAACCGCGTCGCCAGCGCCAGGCACAGCAAGGCCGGGCCCAAAGCGAGGAACTTTAAGAGGTCGAGCAATTTGGCACCGATCCCCAGCTTCCACGCCTTGCCGATGGCGGTATAATATTCCGCCGGGGCGCGCGCCGGGAAGTCGAACACGCCGAAGAGGAAGCCGGCGGGCGAACTGAAGAAGATCGCCGCGACGAAGGCGATTGCCGGCACCGCGCCCAGCGCCAGCCGCAACGGCCGATGCTGCCGGTCCCACACGGCGTACAGGCC
>Ga0160428_1001969_pt1 | contig 13645 bp, 13 predicted proteins | sample SolpanmetagenomM_FD_108198 | JGI IMG/M metagenome (GOLD analysis project Ga0160428, IMG submission 108198) | Solar panel surface microbial communities from Lawrence Berkeley National Laboratory, California, USA - M | ecosystem: Engineered > Built environment > Solar panel > Unclassified ... | reverse complement strand
TACTTGCAGGTACACATCTCATTGATGTAAATCTTGACTTGAAATCCGATCGCGAATTATACCAAACAGCTCAAAAGGTTAGTTGCAAGCTAGTCTATTGTAATTCTAATTACTGATAGCATCCGTCTAGCTTCTTGCTATCATCATCTCCTTTGGACAAGCCTGTGTCTATGTATTGACTGGTTTATATGGTCCCCCTGCCGACCTTGGTGCTGGTATCTGTGTATTGCTTGTCGTCCAACTCTTGGCTGCTTCATTGATTGTCATTCTACTTGATGAATTGTTACAAAAGGGCTATGGACTTGGAAGTGGTATTTCCTTGTTTATCGCGACAAACATTTGCGAATCAATTGTCTGGCAAGCATTCTCCCCAACAACCGTTAATACCGGACGTGGACCTGAATTCGAAGGTGCTATTATTGCGCTTGTACATTTGCTTGTCACTTGGCCAAATAAGTCACTTGCGTTGAGAGAAGCTTTCTATCGACAGAATCTACCAAATGTCATGAACCTTTTATCTACCGCCATTGTTTTTGCCGCTGTTATCTGGTTACAAGGCTTCCGGGTAGAAATTCCCGTAAAATCCAACAGACAACGTGGTATGCGTGGTTCTTACCCGGTCAGATTGTTCTACACGTCAAACATGCCTATCATGCTCCAATCTGCACTCTCCTCAAACGTTTTCTTGGTCAGTCAGATGCTTTTCACCAGATTTAGTGAAAATATCCTGGTAAAGATGATTGGTACCTGGGAAAGCAAAGAAGGATCTGCACAACTTAGACCTGCATCAGGATTAGTATACTACATGTCTCCACCACAAAGCATCAAAGAAGCACTTCTTGATCCAGTTCATACTGCTGTCTTTGTTGCTTATATGCTTCTTGCCTGTGCCGCGTTCTCAAAGACATGGATTGAAGTATCTGGATCTAGTCCAAGAGATGTTGCGAAACAATTGAAAGAACAGGGACTTGTCATGGCTGGTCATCGTGATCAATCAATGTATAGAGAATTGAAACGAGTAATTCCTACTGCCGCAGCTTTTGGTGGAGCTTGTATTGGAGCATTATCCATCACGAGTGATTTGATGGGTGCGCTTGGATCGGGAACTGGTATTTTGATGGCTGTTACGTAAGTCGAGACATGTTAATCACACCGTTGCTTTGCTTGACTGACGTTCTATTTAGGATCATCTATGGTTATTTTGAAATTGCAGCAAAAGAAGGAGACATGGCTGGACTCAAGGGCATGGTTATGGGTTAGTACAACGTGCCGTGGACTGAAGTAGTACATAAATTATCGCTCGAGACTCAAAAGAGAGGAGTAACGTATGTATAGAAATTAAATTTTGTTCTACAAATAATTATGAGATTGTTTGAGACGAGCATAAAATAAATAGCATTTTGGTTTTGACGAGATGTAATTAACAGCAATGTCCAAGATCATGACTGTAATGCAATGCTTCGATCGCTAATAAAGCAAAAGAGTTTTACCACGCCACTGCCGAGTAAATAGTTTCGTAATCATGAAGAGTGCCAAGTAAGTCGTTGTGTCATCAACTTGATGAAAAGATCATGCGATATCTCATTACTGTACTTTATCACAGAAGTATCATCTGGAAGATTCTTTGACATGACCTGAACGCCACATTTTCATACGTTGCCAAAAAATGGCGCAGTTTAATGTTTGACCCCCTCAAATCGGCCATAAGGCTGAAGAATAGAGTTCTCGAACTTTTTTTTTTCCGGGTTGGCCGGCGGTTGACGAACAAAAGTGGTTGATTGCCACTACACTTTGTTGTTACACAGCCCGGTCAGCATATTTCTTTTCTTGGCCCTCGGTCGTTCGGTTTGTTCCTTGTATATATTTATTGTACATATATAAAGAGCATATTTGTCTGTTTTAGGATATGGCTTTTTCATCTCAAGCACTTCCTCCGAGTCCTCAATTAACTCCATTACAATCAACGTCATCAGAGTCACCACTTGACAACATGGCAGCAGTGACATTCATGTCTTCTACTCATGTCTTACCATCTCACCCGTCACCTCCGTCGAGTCAAGCCTATGGACTCAAACGAAGACATTCTCCAGCGTTGTCTCTTGATTTATCAGACTTGCCGTCCTTGACACCACCCTCGACACCATCAAACACTCTGATCATCACAAACCTGGTCGACGCAAGTATATTTTCCGCTCCGGTGTTACAATCTCTCCGCGAAGCCTTGGAGTCTCACACTCCTATCCACAGCTTCATCCCTCTCCGATCCTTCCGCCGGATCATCCTCGTCTTCCACTCTACGCAAGATGCGATTTCCATGCGCGCTTTTCTCGAACAAACCTCTTTGTCGTCTTCCAACACCTCGTACATATCAACAACATCTAGCCATACCGAAGACGACCACCACGTCTTGTCGAGGATAAAAGTGTATTTTGGCGAGAATACAGACTTGAAGGAGAAAGAACGCCATTTATGCGCGCCGCCGAGTCAGAAATTATTCTTCATTTCTCCGCCCCCAAGTCCGCCTGTGGGATGGCAGTCTCGAGACGAAGAACCGCCTAACAAAGACGTTCATGCGGAAGATCTAGTCAAGGCGCTGGATAGGTTGAATTCTGCAAGTATTTACACCAATAATAATGCTGGTTCAAGTGAGGAACAGCGGGAAGAAGAAAAGGAGGCGAAGAGTAGATCGATAACGAACGTTATTAATGCGAATGGATCGAATAGCGCTACTAGGAGATCGAGAAGTGGAACGGTGGGCACGATAGTGTTTGATCCAGCAGACCATGGCGCTTCGGAGGATTTACCTGCGATTGCGGTGGAAGACACCACTACTACGATTGATGGACAAGATGATTATCTCGCGCAAAAAGAGGATGAGATGGAGGTTGAGATGACTGTAGATGAAATTGAAGGTCTAGAACAACAGAATGGAATGAACAAGGCTTTTATACATACTGCTAGACCGCCTGTGGAATTAATGGAACATTGAGCAAAAGATGAAATGAAATTTACGATCGAAGGGTTGGCATGAGGTTTCTGCATTGCGATGTATATACAATGGCATTGTTTACTTGTTTATAGCGATGAAATAATGATATGATAGATTCGTGATCAATGATCAAACGAATGGAATTTTATATGCAAATCAAGTCTGTAAACGTTTTAATGCTAGATAATGCCCAATGCGAAGGTTCATATGATAATTACTGAGACTTGTCGGTCGAACATCTAGGGTCTTTTGGTATGATTGTATAGAAAAGGTATGAGTATCAGTCGTTGGTGATCTTGTGAATGATGTAACTTTGTTCTACAAAGGTGCATTCTTGAATAAAAACGAGACACTTTCACCATTATGGGTTCTTCGACAAGCCTCGGCAAGCTATATGATCATTCACCATTAGCGTTCATCACGTTAATAACAGACGAAATTGAGAAAGAAAAACACTTACAGTAGCACTAATATCAATCGTTTCTATTCTCGAACAAGTCGCCTTTTTCTCTTCATGTGGAACAGTATTAGTAACTACCAACTGCTTGACTTGACTGTTATTCAACTGCTCGATAGCATTTCCACTCAATATTCCATGAGTAACTATCGCAATCGCTTCTTTCGCACCATGTTCCATCACGACGTCAGCTGCTTTGACTAAAGTCCCACAAGTATCTGCAATGTCATCGACTATGATTGCAGTCTTGCCACGGACGTCTCCTACGAGAACCATTCTACTAACTTCGTTAGGACGTGCTCGTTCTTTATGTATCAAAGCGAATCCCAAATCAAGACTATCAGCTATGGAAGTTGCTCTTTTAGCTCCGCCCGCGTCAGGACTGACAATTACACAATCCTTGACTGGGAGATTTTCTCGTATCCATCGCAATGTACTTGGTTCGGCGTATAAATTATCGACTGGAACTTTGAAAAATCCTTGAATCTGACTGGCGTGAAGATCCATTGTGATGACGTGGTTACAGCCTGATATTTCCAACATGTTGGCCATGAGACGTGCAGTAATTGGAGCCCGAGATTTATCTTTTTTATCTTGTCGGGCGTAGGGAAAATTTGGAATGACGGCTGTGATTCGTCGAGCAGATGCGGTTTTACAGGCATTGATCATGATGAGAAGTTCCATTATACCGTCGTTGATATCGCCTGGTGCGGTCGATTGTAATATGAATACTATACTCGATACGTCAGTGCAATGTATGGAGAGGGGGGAATTATATAGCTGACCATCTTCATCTCGAACGGATTCTCCAATAGAAACTGATGTTTCCATGTTGGAATATTGTAAAACGAGTACTTTTGACAATTCAATTCCCAGTCTGATGGATATTCAGCATATTATACGCCTATACCTGAGTCAATGAGTTTACCTTGTAGCCACAAGTTCAGCAAGCCTTGGATGACTGTTGCCAGTCAGAAGTTTGATAGAGTTTGTCGCCATTTTGACGCTCTTCTTTCAGATATGTTGTAATGTCACCGTTCAGTTGAATTAGAAAGGATTGTCATGTTCAGGATTATATTAACATTCTCAGGTAATGAACTGCATATTATCATATGTCAAAAGAGACATTTTGCTTATAATAACGGTGTCAGCAAGCCTACGTCACCAGAATTCTTTTTTTTTTCCTAATTATTATATCACGTGATTGCAATTTTTGACGATTTTTAAAACTCAACCCCGCATTAAAGAATTTCTGACCACCAATACTGAACTGGATGTGCCCGAATTAGCAACTGATGAGCCAAGATCCTTTGAAAAGACTGTTATGACTTGTTTTGTTGCTTAACATACATCCATACTGAAAAATCACTTGACATCGAGTCATTTATTTGATCTCGACCAAATTTAGTCATAATGCCTCCCAAGAAAAAAGGCAATAAGAAACAACAGGATGATTGGGAGAATGACATTGGAGAGACTCCCGACCCTATTGCTCAGGCAGCAGAAAATGCGAAGGCTGAAGAAGCCCAGCAAGATGTTGAGGAAGCAAGTGGAGGAGAAGAGACTGGCGGAGGTTTGATGGCCGCTCTGAGGAAAAGTCGAGCAAAGAAAACTAAAAAGGGAAAGCCAGTAGAAGATTTTGTAGAGGGCGAGAACCCTGCAGATGGACAGGATGAGACTATACCCCCTCCACAGCCTGTAGATTTGACTACAAAGGCTCCACCTGAAGCTGACATGGAAGAAGAAGACGTCTTTGGCCAGCCAATGAAAAAAGGTAAAGGTGGAAAAGCTGCCAAGGCAGAGCCGACGAAGCAAGGGCCAGACGAAGAAAAAGATGAGCATGAAGATGATGAGGATGGCACTGGTCGAGTAAAGACAAAGAAAGAAAAGGAAAAAGAAAAGAAAGAGAGGGAGAAGCAAAGAAAGAAGGAACAGGTAAGGTTATATCAATAAATTAGGCTTTACGTTTACTGATTAGTATGAAGGCTGCCAACAAGAAGAAAGCTGGACCAGCTGTGGGCAAGTCAGCCAATGAGGAACACGCCGAGGTACCCGAGGAAACCGTCCAGGAGGTCGGACCGGCTCCTGTCGAAGCCCTTGCTGCTGGAGGGAAGAAGAAGAAACTCAATCCAGCCTTGGCAGCATTACAGAAACAACAAGAAGAGAGGAAAAAACGTGAAGAAGCAGAAGCAAAAGCCTTGGCGGAAGAACGTGCCCGAGAAGAGGAAGAACTGAGAAAAGCCGAGGATGAGGAGAAGAAAGCTGCAGAGGCAAAGGCTGCGAAAAAGGCAAAGGAAAAGGCCAAGATCGAGCAATTGAAGAGAGAGGGTAAATTCATGACAAAAGCGCAGAAAGAAGCCGACGCAAAAGCGAAATTGCGACTCCAGCAAATGATCGATGCAGGTGTCACTGTTGCAGGGTTGACCGAAGGAGATGATGATCATAAGGAGATAACCGATAAAAAGATGTCCGAGAGAGATCGAAGGAAGAAGAACCCAAAGAAGGCAGCGGAAGAAGCCAGGAAAGCACAGGAACAGGCAGAGGCTGCTGAAGAAGCGAGGAAGAAAATGGAAAAGTTGAAACTACAAGAGGAACAAGCACGCCTTGCGGAAGAAGCTGCAGAAAAAGCAAAGGCCAATGCCGAGGAGAAGAAAGCAGAGAAAGTCGAAGATGAACTGGACGACTGGGAAGCAGAAGCTGACAAAGAGGACGGTGATGTGAAAGACAGTTGGGATGCATTGACGGACGAAGAAGGTGAAGGTACACGTAAATCGGTTGCTAATGGTAAGCCGGCTGAAGCAGGATCGTCCGGTAAAAAAGCAGAAGTTGTGGGATCAGAAGACTCAGATTCGGATGAGACAGAAGATGAGAGTGAATCAGAGTCAGAGTCGTCAGAAGAGGAAACTGCAGCTGTTAAGAAAAAACACGAAGCAGCCGAGAGACGTAAAAAGCAACTGGAAGAAGCTAGAGCAAACGCTTCAAAAGATAATCTACGATCACCAATTTGTTGTATTCTTGGTCACGTTGATACTGGAAAAACAAAGCTCTTGGACAAGATTCGACAGACTAATGTACAAGAAGGCGAAGCAGGAGGTATCACCCAACAAATTGGTGCTACATACTTCCCTGTGGAAGCCTTACAGAAGAAAACCGCCGTAGTAAACGCAAATGGATCATTCGAGTTCAAGGTGCCTGGTCTTCTAGTCATCGATACGCCCGGACACGAGTCTTTCACTAATCTTCGATCCAGAGGTTCTTCCTTGTGTAATATCGCTATTTTAGTCGTGGATATCATGCACGGTCTTGAACAACAGACGCTAGAATCTATGAGATTGTTACGAGATAGAAAGACCCCATTTATCGTCGCTCTCAACAAAATCGATCGTCTTTATGGGTGGAAGAAGATTGATAATAACGGTTTCCAAGATTCGTTCAACATGCAAAGTAAAGGCGTGCAAAACGAGTTCATGGACCGATTGGAAAAGACAAAACTTGCGTTTGCAGAACAAGGATTCAATTCTGAATTATTCTATGAGAATAAATCCATGGCAAAGAATGTTTCACTTGTTCCCACATCAGCTCATACTGGTGAAGGTATTCCTGACATGCTTAAGCTTATTGTAGACCTGACACAAGAACGAATGACAAACCAACTGATGTATTTGTCTGAGGTTGAATGTACTGTTCTTGAAGTTAAAGTTGTCGAAGGTTTAGGTACGACGATTGATGTAGTCCTGTCCAATGGTGTCCTTAACGAAGGTGATAAGATTGTTCTTTGCGGAACTGACGGACCTATCATCACTGAAATTCGAGCCTTGTTGACTCCAGCAGAAATGAAGGAACTTCGTGTTAAATCACAATACGTCCATAATAAACAGGTCAAGGCAGCACTCGGTGTCAAGATTGCAGCAAATGGAATGGACCATGCGATTGCAGGATCTCGATTGCTCGTTGTAAAACCTGGTGATGACGAAGACGACCTTGCAGATGATGTCATGGGTGATCTTGAAAACCTCTTGTCCAAAGTGAGCAAAACCGGACGTGGTGTCTATGTCCAAGCATCCACTTTGGGTTCTCTAGAAGCCTTACTCGAATTTTTGAAACAGTCAAAGATTCCGGTAGCTGCCGTGTCTATTGGTCCTGTCCATACTCGTGATGTAAAGACGGCAAGTATAATGTTGGAAAAAGCACCAGAGTATGCAATCATGCTTTGTTTCGACGTCAAGGTCGATAAAGAAGCACAACAATTCGCAGACGATAGTGGTATCAAGATTTTCACTGCTGATATCATCTATCACTTGTTTGACAACTTTACGAAGCACATGGAGGAGATTAATGAGAAGAAGAGAGAAGAAAGTAAGAACTTGGCGGTATTCCCTTGCGTTTTACAACCTATTCAAGTCTTTAACAAGAAAGATCCCATCGTTATTGGTGTTGATGTTATAGACGGTTCTTTGAGAATCGGTACACCAATATCGGCAATAGTTCAAAATCCAAACACAAAAGCAAAGGAAATATTATCATTAGGCAGAGTGTAAGTTTTTCTGTTGCGCTTCTAACAATGAAACATTTATACTAATTCGCGAGCAGAACGTCAATTGAACGAGATCACAAGCAAATCCCCGTTTGTAAAAAGGGTCAACCATCAGTAGCCGTAAAGATAGAAGGTGGAAATCAACCAACATATGGTCGACAACTTGAAGAAAAGGAAATATTATATTCAGCCATATCTCGAAAATCAATCGATGTATTAAAGGCATACTTTAAGGAAGAAGTAACGAAAGAAGAATGGCATCTGATTGTCAAGTTGAAACCAATGTTTGATGTTGCTTGAATGTCAATTAGCATGTACATTTTCTTAAATGTAGTTATGAGTATAATTTATAAAGTAGCAGTATATTATCTTTTGTTTCTATATAGCGATTCTCAGACATGTGATAAATTTATGGATCGTTGTCATGCCATTAGCCGAAAAGTCAACAATCGCATACACATCAATATCCGTGAAAGGCAAGAAGTACAACCTTTTTGTGCAATGACTCGGAGATTAGATGATGAAACGAGCATGCCAGACCGCGTTGACAGTGATGTAATCGAACGAAATGTTCTACTTGAAGAAATAACGAGACTAGTCAAAAGTCCATATCCATCTCAATTACACGTTAGTGGCGACAACATCCAGAAATAAGGTTGTAGCACTATCTGATCCATTATTGCAGACATTGAGAGATCTACTCTTGCACGCAAAGGATACTAGTATACAGTACTGGGCGGAATATCAGCCATGTCAAATAAGGATACTCTCCAGAATTGTCCTTACGGCATCACATACATGGTCAGAGACAATTCACATCATTCAGAGACTCGGTATGTGGTACTATACAGTAGATTATGCAGAGATTGACAATGAAGTAGCGTGTGTAGCGGAAGTCAGAAATATTCTACTACAAGAAGAACCACATCTTTTAGATAGCATACTGATAAAATCACTGGATGAACAGCATCTCACTGGTCAAGTACTTCACTTTCATGTCCGGCGTTCAAATCATGTTATTAATACCATGTAGTACACTCAAGCTGCGATTCCTTTCCTATACTGGCCTCTACCGAAGGACACAGCTATACCAACATCAGCTCAAGCGTTTCTACTCCGCGTATTCGACTACGTGAATAATGAACCAAGCACCACTAATATTCAGACGTTAAGGTCCATACTATCCGGCGCTGCTCGGCCTATCCTTTCCTGTCTCTCACCAGAAACGATACGTAGTTTTCAGAATGTTGTTTTGGCAATTATACGAGAGGCCTCGACTTCAGATCAGCAGGCTCCTGCGATACATTGTCTAGCGATTATGGCTATCCTACTGAATAACTGCACTACCGTGACTTGGGATGCGAGCCCTATTAAAGCATTCTTTTATGGTCCAAAGGCACCAAAGACCATCTCACTAGTTGTACTGCAAGTGATAGCATGTGGCAATGCAAATACTGTCCAAGACCTCACCATGGTGAAGTCGATTTTGGAGTCTGCCTTGTTAGTAATCGAAGCGATGGACGAGTCAATAATCCGAACTTGGTGTCATGACAATAAACCGATCATGAACAAGGTTTTAGAGAAAATCAATGGAGCGAATGATACCTTCAGGATGAGAGTAGGTGTCTAACAATCTCACTACTGTCACCAACTAAAAATGAGGTCTAGATTATGCCATTTCTGGTGAACTTATTACCTGCCAGTGATTGGTCGCCCAGGTTGGTTGATCTCTGCTATAACTCGTGGCTTACGTCTTCAGCTTGTCTGATCTCGAGCTGGGAGACTTCCAACTTAATGAATGTAACGCTCATCACTAAAGTTCAAGTATGTTTCTCAGTGTCGAGATTTTTCATATTTCAAACTGACAAACTCAACATAGCCTCAGACTAGTGCATTCAATAATTTGATAGACTTGGCGATTGAAGACATTGATGATATTCAATGCCTGAATCGTGCCATTATTTTGGTGGAAGCATTAAATCAAATCATCAGATCATCACGAGATCAGTGCACAGTAGACTTGGACGCCACATTCATCAGTCAAATATATAGATATGTACAACACGTACAGTCTATAAAAGAACATGTCTCCATAGCTAATTGCAATGCGGAAACTTCTATACACATCAGCTATGCTCGCTTTAACAGATGCTTGGCTAAATCTCTACTTTTGCTGCTTAGTCGCAACGCTAATTCTCATCGGGATCTATATGTTGCATTGCTCGATATCGTGTCTAGTCCCACTCGACAACATATTTGTCCTAACGGAACGAGCGTGACGCGAATGAATTTTGAATTACCTGCCAATTCCCCCGAGTATCAGCTCGACTTCTCACAACCCTGGCAGGACATTCTTATCAACGCTATCCAAAGAAAGTCTGAGTCTGACGCAAAACATCTAGTAACGATTGTCAACAACATTTGTGGAGATCTGGAGAAAAGATGTAATGATGTTGAAACACCTTTGCTAGATGAACGACGGAAGAATGTAGATCTACAACAGCAATATGATGAGCTTGACGACGCCTATGGAAGACTCGAGTCACAGACTATGGACACAGACCTGCGGCTCAAAGATCTCGAAGCACAATTACTGCTTTGTCAGAAAGACCGTGACAATCTCAAACATGACACCATTAGGCTCATGTCCAATATACAAGAGCTCGAACAACAATCGAGGAGCATCGTAAAAAAGAATAATCACGACTTTGAGATGCTTAGAGCTGAGTACGACAAGGCCATGGCCAAGTCAAGCAGCAATGAAGGGAAGCTACAACAGGAGATAGACGAATGGAAAGTGAGAATTGACGCAGCCAACTCCGCACTACAGGATAAGCATAAAGCGCTACAAGAACTTACTCTCAAGCACCAGCAATCCGTTGAGGAGCAAGCTGTGACAAGCGAGAAAGTCAATGCGCTTGAACAATTGGCCCCGAAGCTTGCTGCAGCGGAACAAGAAATCATAAAAAGGTGCAAATTACAACAGGCTATTGAAGGCCAGATTACAGATCTACAAGCTGAACATGCTGCATTCAAGACAAGTGCTGATGTTGAGCGGTCAAACTTCATTGATGAATACAGACAAAGTGCTGCAGAAGCTCAACGCGAGGTAAGTCTCTTCATGGATTTGTTCAATCAGGTAAATCTATGGCTGATATACATGCTTTAGTGGGATGAACAGCGCATGAAATTGGAAGAACACATTGCCACCATAGAAGAGGAGCATGTGAATGCTGAAGTTGATGCCAACAAAGCCATTCAATCGCTTCGCGACAAGACTGCTGAACAACAAAGAAAGGTATGTCGGCTTTGACATTTGCCCTGCAAGAATTCCAAACTGACCATGTTCATACTCTTCCAGATCGAGAAATTGAAAACCGAATGTTTAAAGAAGGATAGACAAATATTGGATGCGCAATCAATGAAACATAAACTAATGTCAGCCATGGGTTTTGACAATGGGGATCACAAGTCAATAGTTGTGGTAAGCTCCACAGCTAAAGAAAGTACACAAACGTGTTTACCATTGCGGAACGGCTCGTTTGATGATCAAACCGAAACCGTTCTTGGAAGTGGTGATGAGGATCGATGATTAATGCTACGATGCCGGATATTTTAGAGTTAGAAAAAACGACAAGTGAAAGAAAAATTACACTTTTCACTCACGTGATGTTCGACTATTTATAATTTTTGTTTTTTTCCCATCAAAGTCACCCTGCTAACGATGTGATGACAATAGGGAGTTGAGCAGTAAAGTTGCCTACTTATTAATATCCTAAACATGATACAATGCACAAAAACATCGTGAATCATGTTATAAGAATGTCTACTTCAAACTTTATGGAATTGAAGCAATGATGGCTAACTGAGCATTCACGTCGCCGCTAAGAGTGAATCTTCTGCACGGAATATTTACGCTACTGAAGAACACTATTTCCCGCCGTGTATGTGAATCATCATCATCGGTGCGTTTGATTTGAGTGATAGCAGTCATTCCATCACATTGAAGTGGGTCGCCGCACGGATCACCGCGCATACGATCAAAAATCAGTAAAGTGAAGGCTACTTCACCCTTGCTCCATAATTCATTTAGTATTAACTGTTCCTTCCTCTGCATTCAAAATCACTACTTCTCCTTCTTAACAGCAGCTCTGCTTCAATGAGTTATTGCTTCTTCTAACCGAATGTTATATTGCGCGAATTGACAGTCAGCAAGTTCTGTTCCGCGAAGGGAAGGATCATTGTTGGAGAGTAGCAGAAGGCACATCTTGACCTTCTCAATCTCTGCACAAATTCGACGACATCTCGTTAACCATAATACTCTCCTCCTCGTTCAACCTCTTACTTCCCTGCCCTTTGTACACGTTTCCGTATATTATTGATAGAATGATCAAGCGTGAGCAACTCGTTCACAAGTATCATCAAACAACGTAACTGAATTAGAAAAGAGACACAGCGACAATTTCAAGATGGCAATAGCCCAGGGAACGAGCAATAAGCAATTGAGAATAAGGCTTGACGGGCTGCCTTACGGGACTAACGTTGCCCATCTTTACGAATACTTTAAAAAGTTTGGAAGCGTAACATATGTCCATATCGATAATCGTGGTAATGGACGTGGATCTCTCACTTTCTGGTCTGTTCTGTGGGACTTTACATCCTATACATTTTTACTAAACGTATTATAGCCCTCCACCAAAGAATGATGTTCGCTCAACTCATTCAATTAGAGTGAAGGATAAATTTCATGATGTACATATCGTACCACATCAAATATCAATGAAGCATTCAGACTCTACAATCGTGAGTAATTGTCTGATTTCTTTCAGTTTTGCTGCTTAATACTGACTATGTGCCGTCATAGAATATGTTGAATCCAACTGAAATGTCAATTGGAGTCTTGACTGGTCAATCTCAGATGATGAAGCTTCGGACCATTAATGGATCTCCAAATGCTCCTCTGAAGCTTGAGCTTCATACACAAGAACTTGTGATCAACTTCACTCTGAATTCAAAGCATTATACCGTCCGCTCAAATATTTCACATATAGCAAGTGTCCATCGCAGTCGTGGCGTTGGCGACTGTAGACACATCACCTTTACATTTCTTTATCCTCTGAAAGTTCTGTCAAGCCAGGAAGCTAATCCATCTTTCCTCAAAGGCCTTTCAAGTTGGAGCAAGGAAAAGTCGATGGCAAGGGTAACCGATATTAATAAAGACATTTTAAAATTGAATCGGAGTCCACTTTCATCTTGCAAAACTAGTACTAATGCCATTGACATCGGCAAATGGTTGACTTATTCATTTAAACTTTATTACAGCGAGACAAATCAAGTCATTTTACATAAGATAAGTAATCATCTCAATGCACACAATATTGCTCTTCAGCAGCAAGAATTGAACTTTACTACCGCGATCCCGCTTTCAGTCTGGAGAAAGTTCAATTCAGATAAACATGTTACATCTAACAGTACTGTATGGAAAGCTTCGGCTACTCTCATGCATGATCAAGCTTCTGGACTGCCAGTGCTTGACTTTGACCTGCGCTATCGGATCGAGGTATGTCTATCGAACAATTTGATCTTTGAAGGGTCTATCACGGCAGAATTTCTAAACAAACTTGAGTCTGTGACAAAGAGACAAGCCTTAGACTTGTTGGATAAT
>Ga0160428_1001967_pt1 | contig 13666 bp, 10 predicted proteins | sample SolpanmetagenomM_FD_108198 | JGI IMG/M metagenome (GOLD analysis project Ga0160428, IMG submission 108198) | Solar panel surface microbial communities from Lawrence Berkeley National Laboratory, California, USA - M | ecosystem: Engineered > Built environment > Solar panel > Unclassified ... | reverse complement strand
GCGTCGATAGCTGGGAGATGCCGGGGACGATCGGCTGGATCGTTGAGCGCGAGGACGTGCCCGGTTTCATCGCGGGGCTGGACCGCCGCATCGTCGCGCTGACGCTCAATCCGCTGACGATCGTGCCGCTCGCCGATCCCGATCAAGGCGGCAACCGGATGAACGATGCCACGGCTGACCCGGCCGGGCGGCTGTGGGCCGGTACGATGGCGCTCGACGGCGCGCAGCCGAACGGCGCGCTCTACCGAATCGACCAGCAGGGTGCCGTGACGCGAGTCGACGACGGCTATCGCATCGCAAACGGTCCGGCGATCACGCCCGACGGCCGCACGCTGTTCCATACCGACAGCGCGGTGCGCACCGTTTACCGTTTCGCGGTGGATGCCGATGGCGGGCTCGGCCCGCGCGAAACCTTCATCGCGTTCGAGGCGGGCTGGGGCGACCCGGACGGCATGACGCTCGACGCCGACGGCGGGCTGTGGATCGCTTGCTGGGGCGCGGGCTGCGTGACGCGCTTCACCCCCGACGGGCGGCGCGACCGTTCGATCGCGCTGCCCGCGTCGCAGATCACAAATTGCCTCTTTGCCGGGCCCGCGCTCGACCGCATGTTCGTGACTTCGGCATCGGACGGCGTCGACGAGCCACACGGCGGCGCGCTGTTCGAAGTCGATCCCGGCTGTATCGGCACGTCGACCCAGCGCTATCGCGGATAAGATCAGAGGAGAGCAATGTGAAACGACAACATGGTGCGGCACTGGCCGCGAGCGCGCTGGCCTTGGTTCTGGCGAGCCCGGCGGTCGCCGGCGAGGCGAAGCAGACCACCTTCGGCACCCTGCCGGACGGCCGCCCCGTCGCCGCGGTGACCTTGACCAACGCGCACGGCGTCTCGGCGCGCGTGATCGCGCTTGGCGCGGCGCTGCAGTCGATGATCCTGCCCGATCGCAACGGCAAGCCGGTCGATGTCGCGGTGGGGTACGACACGCTCGAGGGTTATGCCACCAAGCCCGAATTCTTCGGGGCGACGGTCGGTCGCGTCGCCAATCGCATCGCCGGCGGCCGCTTCACCTTCGACGGCCACACCTATCACACGCCGGTCAATAACGGTCCCAATTCGCTGCACGGCGGAACCATGGGCTTCGACAAGGTGCTATGGGAGGTCGTCAGCGCAAAGAGCGGCCCGACCGCTTCGGTGATGTTGCGCTATGTCAGCCCCGATGGCGACATGGGCTATCCCGGCACGCTCACCACCTTCGCCACTTACGCGCTCGATGAGCGCAATCAGCTGACGATCGAATATCGCGCCACCACCGACAAGCCGACGCTCGTCAACATTTCGAACCACAGCTATTGGAACATGGCCGGCGCGGGCTCGCCCGGCGGCGCGATGGGGCATCTCGTCACGATCCCGGCCGAGCGCTACACGCCGACCGACGCGACGTCGATTCCGACCGGCGCCCTGCCAAGCGTGGCGGGCACGGTGTTCGACTTCCGCACGCCGCATCCGGTCGGCGCGCGCGTGCGCGACGGGCGCGATACGCAGATCGTCTATGGTCGCGGCTATGATCACAACTGGGTGATCGGAAACGCCGTCACGGCGCAACCGCATCTGATGGCCAAGGTGACCGAGCCGCAGTCGGGCCTCGGCTTCGAACTGTGGTCGAACCAGCCGGGGTTGCAATTTTATTCAGGCAATTTCTTCGACGGCACCGTGGTCGGCAAGGGCGGGCAGATCTATCGCATGGGCGATGCGATCGTGATGGAGCCGCAGCTCTTCCCCGACGCGCCCAACCAGCCGAAATTCCCGTTGGCACGGCTCGATCCCGGCCAGACCTATCGCAACGTCATCATCTACAAATTCACCCTCGATGCGAAACGCTGAGGTGCAGGAGGCTATCATGACCAGATTCACCATACTCCTGCTCGGCACGGCGGCGATCTTCGCCGCGGCGAGCGCCCCCGCGGAGGCGCGCGAGCGCTGGACGCCCCAGCAGGCCAACGGCTGGTACGCCAAGCAACCCTGGCTGGTTGGCTCGAACTACACCCCCGCCTCGGCGATCAACCAGCTCGAAATGTGGCAGGCCGCCACCTGGGACCCGAAGCGGATCGATGCCGAACTGGGCCTGGCGCAGGGCATCGGCATGAACACGATGCGTGTGTTTCTGCACGATCAATTATGGGAGCAGGACCCGGAGGGGTTCAAGCGCCGCATCGATGCCTTTCTGACGATAGCCGCGAGGCACAAGATCAAGCCGTTGTTCGTCTTGTTCGACAGCTGCTGGGATCCCGACCCTGTGCTGGGGCCGCAACATCCGCCGATCCCGGGCGTGCACAATTCGGGCTGGGTCCAGTCGCCGGGACTTCCCGGGCTGCGCGACCCGGCGCGCTACCCGAAATATCGCGCCTATGTCACAGGCGTGATCGGAGCGTTCGCCAAGGACGACCGCATTCTCGGCTGGGACCTGTGGAACGAGCCCGACAATCCCGCCGATCAATATAAGGGCCAGGAGGGCAAGGAGCCGCTGGTGCGCCAGCTGCTGGCACAAGTGTTTGACTGGGCGCGCGCTGCAGAGCCTACCCAGCCGGTGACGAGCGGGGTATGGTGGCACGACGACTGGTCGCCGGGTGCCAAACTGACAGGGATGGAAAAGCTCCAGCTCGAACAATCGGATGTCATCACCTTCCACGACTATGGCTGGCCCGAGCAGTTCGAAAGCCGCGTGAAGCAGCTCAAACTCTACGGTCGCCCGGTGCTGTGTACCGAGTTCATGGCGCGCGGCAACGGATCGACCTTCGACGGATCGTTGCCGATCGGGAAGCGCTACAATGTCGCGATGATCAACTGGGGCTTCGTCGATGGCAAGACGCAGACGCGCCTGCCGTGGGACAGCTGGAAGAAGCCTTATACGATGGACGAGCCGACCTTGTGGTTCCATGAGGTGTTTCGCGCCGATGGAACGCCGTATCGCCCGGCCGAAACTGCCTTGATCCGGCGCCTCGCTGCTGCGCCGAAGACGGTCGTGCTGGCTCAATAAGCGCAAGGCAGAGGACGTCTTAAGGGCGACGTCCGCTACACCGTCGATAATTGCCGTGGTCTGACAAATATGACTTGTCCTATCGATGCAGTCTCGATAGGTACAGCCTCAACCGAATGGAAAAGTCGGCGAGTCCTTCAGGAGGGGTAAAAATGATTTCGAAATTCGCATCGCTTTCGTCTGTGTCCCTGTTCGCCCTGATGGGCGCGGCACCCGCTTTGGCTCAAGATCAGGCACCGGTGCCATCTCAAGCCGCTGCGCAGGATGATAGCGCCGCAAGCGACATCGTCGTCACCGGTATACGCGCCTCGCTCGCCAAGGCGGCTGACATCAAACGCGATTCCTACAATGTCGTCGATTCGATCGTCGCCGACGATATCGGCAAGCTGCCCGATCGCACCGTCGCCGCCGCGCTTCAGCGCGTTCCCGGCGTGCAGGTCACGGTCGGCGACAATAACGAAATCGTCAACCCGATCATCCGGGGTCTGCCCGACATCCTGACCACGCTCGACGGGCGCGAGATCTTCACCGGGACGGGGCGCGGTTTCAGCTACCAGGATCTGCCGGCGGAGGCGTTGGCGGGCGCCGACGTCTATAAGTCGAATTCGGCCGAACTTATCGAAGGCGGCGTCGCCGGCGTTATCAACCTGCGCCTGCACAAGCCGTTCGACTTCAAGGGCTTCACGCTCGCCGGCAATGCGCGCGCGGTGTATAGCGGCAATGCGCAAGAGGTGAATCCGGTACTCGGCCTGCTCGTTTCGGACCGCTTCGAAACCGGCCTCGGCGAGATGGGCCTGCTCGCCGACGTCTCCTATTCGCACAACGTCTTCGACCGCCCGGTCGCCTTCAATTGCGATTTCCGCAGCGGCACGCAGGGCCCTCCCGGCGCTGCCGGTGTCATCGCGCCGACGTGCGTGGGCGGCGTCGAGCAGCAGGGCACATACGAGCGCAAGCAAGCCAACGTGGCCTATCAGTGGAAGGCCGCGCCGGGCCTCGAAATTTACGCCAATGGCCTGTATACGCGCTACAGCAACAAGTCGGCGAGCTATTTCCAGATCGACGACGTGTTCAGCGGCACCTCCTTCAGCAATGTCCAAAAGACCAACGAGTGCAAGAATTATGCTGTCAATGGCGCGGGTTTCTATGATCCCGCCGGCACGGTGCAGAACCTATGCACCGCCGGTTCATTCACCTCGACCGGGCACGGCGGCTTCACCAGCACGCAGGCGCATTACGATCGCACCTCGGTGTATATCATCTCGGGCGGCGCCAAATACACGGCTGGCAATCTCAGCCTGAGCGGCGACGTTTCGTACCAGCATTCGCAAGTGCGCAATCAGAACTTCATTCTTGACGTCTTCAAGTCGGGCAACGGCATTACAACCAACGTTGCGACCAACGTCAATGGAGGCACAGTCTACACCGACACCGTCAATGGTCTGGGCGATCCGACGAATTTCGCGCTGTCGCCGCTGAACCAGGACAACATCCGCGATCGCGGCAAGGAGTTTGCCGCAAAGATCGACGGGACCTATCGGGTCGGCAGCATTCTCGACAATATTCAGTTCGGTGCCCGGTACGCCGACCATAGCGCTACGCACCAACAATCGCTCGGAGGCACCTGCGGCACCGTTTGCGGGACGCTCATCTCGAACGTCCCGTTCCTGGATTCGAATTTTCTTATCCATGCGCTAGGCACGCCGACGATCAACAATGGCTTCGGCATCATCGTTCCTAACCAGGACGAACTGCGCAACCCTGCCGTTCAAGACAAACTGCGGGCGCTTTATGGGCTCGGTGCCGGCTTCCCCGATTTCACGCCGGATCGCTCCTTCTCCGCGTCCGAAAAGACCTATTCGGCCTATCTCCAGGCTGCCTATAAGGTGCCGATCAGCGGGCCGATTACGCTCGATGGCCAGATCGGCGGGCGGTACACGCGGACCGAACGTCAAATCGCGGGTGCATCGTTCGTGACCCCGGCGTCGACGACGGCGGTGCCCAACCCGGCGCCCGTTTTGACGCCGTTCGGTGCGAGCACCACCGACAACGACTTCCTGCCCAGCGCGAGCGCGCGGTTGCGGTTCGGCGGCGGCTTGCAGGCGCGCGCCACCTACTCGCGCGCGATTGCCCGGCCGAGCTTCGGGGATCTCAACCCCGGGCTGAGCTATCTGATCTCGACCAACAGCCTGATCCTGCCGGCCGGGTCGGGCGGCAACCCCAACTTGCGGCCGCAAAAGTCGGACAGCTACGACGCCACGCTCGAATATTATTTTTCGCGCAATGGCTTCGTCGCGATCGGTGGCTATTACAAGGACATCAAGGACCGCGTGATCAGCCAGAGCCAGGTCGAGACGATCAACGGCTTCAACTACAACATCACCCGCCCGCGCAACGTCGGCGCCGTGACGCTCAAGGGGATCGAGGTCAGCGCGCAGACGTTCTTCGATTTCCTGCCCGGCGCGCTCAACGGCTTCGGGGTCTTCGGCAACTTCACGCTTGCGGACAGCAAGGTCAAGACCGTCGGAGATCCGCTGTTTGGCCAGAACATCCAAGGCGTGTCGAAGTACAATTACAACGTCGGCGGGCTGTACGACAAGAAGGGCCTGACAGGCCGTGTCGTCTATACTTATCGCTCGAGCTATTATGACGAGAACTATGGCGGCACCAATGTCCGCCCGGTCGGCCAGTCGCTTATCCTCAATCAGGTGCGTCCGAACGGCCGTCTCGATGCCAGTATCGGGTTCGAGTTCCGCAAGGGCGTCACGCTGTCGATCGATGGCACTAACCTGACCCGCGCCAAATATCGCAGCTATTATGGGGATTCGAATCTGCCGCGCGATTATCGCTACGACGACTCGTCCTACTCGCTGGGCGTCGCAGTACGGTTCTGAGTTCTCTTAACGATGTCCCTGTCATCTAGTCGATGTGGATCGACCGGATGCCCCTTCCTCGCGGACGTGGCCAAGGCCGCGTCCGTTTTTTTCAAGGTTACCTGCCGTTCATTCGGCGGACGAGCGCACGATCAAGTCCATCACGTCGTCGATGATGCGCATCATCGCGATGCGTGACGCTTCGGGATCGCGCGCTTCGATCGCGAACAGCACCGCCTCGTGCGCGGCCAGATCAGCGGTCCGGCCCTGGATACGGTTGGTAAAGCGGATCGAAGTGCGCAGCGCGGTCGCCACGACATCGCAAAATTGTGCGAAGAACGGATTTGTCGAAGCGCGCAGGATCGCGAGGTGAAACGCGATGTCTGCCTCGAGCGTGTCGTCGCCGCCGGCTTCGGCCACGCGCATGCGGTTGAACCCGGCTCGGATCAGCGCGAGCCCGTTCTTGTCGGCAAAGGTCGCTGCGAGCGACGCGGCGGCTGGCTCGATCGCGACGCGCAATTGATTGAACTCGCGCAGCAATTTGATCGAGAATTTGCGGTCGAGCAGCCAGCGCAGCACGTCGGGATCAAAGAGATTCCACGCGCTGTCGGGTTGAACGATGGTGCCTTGCCGCGGTCGCGCGCTGAGCAGGCCCTTGGTCGTCAACATCTTTACCGCCTCTCGTGTGACCGAGCGGCTGACGCCGTGCTGCTTGGACAGTTCGGCTTCGGTCGGGAACGGTCGATCGACATAACCGCCGGTGACGATCGTCTTGCCGAGATGATCGAGCAAGCCGTAGGTGAGGTTCCGTCCGAGCGAGATTCTGATTTCACCGGGATCGGTAGACATTGCTTGCACTCCCTAGGGTCAGGCTGGTAGGTCTATAGATCATATAAATAAGCCGACCGCTATCCCTGCTTAGCGAGGCTGCCTGAGTTAGGGAAGTTTCCGAATGCAGCTTGCCACAATCGATATCGTCGTGGTTGCGGTCTATTTCGTCTGTATCTTCGGGCTCGCGCAATACGTCTCGCGCGACAAGGTCGGGGCCGGTCCGAAGAACACCACCGACTATTTCTTAGCGTCGAAGGATCTGCCGTGGTGGGCGATCGGCGCGTCGTTGATCGCGGCGAACATTTCGGCCGAGCAGATCGTCGGTATGTCGGGCTCGGGTTATGCGATCGGCCTCGCGATCGCATCGTACGAATGGATGGCGGCGCTGACCTTGCTGATCGTCGGCAAGTTCTTCCTGCCGATCTTCCTCAAGAACGAGATCTACACGATGCCGCAGTTCCTGGAACGGCGCTACGGCCCGTCGATCCGCACGCTGATGGCGCTGTTCTGGCTCGCGCTCTACGTGTTCGTGAACCTCACTTCGATCATCTGGCTCGGGTCGATCGCGGTCACCAAAGTGGCGGGCATCAACCAGGATCTGGCGCTGGTGCTGCTCGGCGCATTCGCCTTGCTCTACCAGATCCGCGGCGGGTTGAAGGCGGTCGCGCTGACCGACATCGTACAAGTGACGCTGCTGGTGCTGGGCGGGCTGATCATCGCTGCGCTGACGCTCGGCAAGTTGGGGGAGGGCGCCGGGATGGTCGCTGGGTTCCACCGCCTGACCACCGCCATTCCCGATCACTTCCACATGATCCTGAAGCCGGGCAATGCGCATTATATGGACTTGCCCGGCCTGTCGGTGCTGATCGGCGGGATGTGGATCGCGAACCTCAGTTACTGGGGTTTCAACCAATATATCATCCAGCGTGCGCTCGCCGCCAAGAACATCGCGGAGGCGCAGAAGGGCATCATCTTCGCGGCGTTCCTCAAGCTGTTGATGCCGCTCGTCATCGTGTTGCCGGGGATCGCCGCAGTGGTGCTCGCGCCCGATCTGGCCAAGCCAGACGAAGCCTATCCGACGATGATGGCATTGTTGCCGAGCGGGTTGCTCGGGCTGGTGTTCGCCGCATTGATCGCCGCGATCGTTGCCTCGACCGCGTCCAAGATCAATTCGATCGCGACGATCTTCACGCTCGATCTCTACGCCAAGCGTAGCGGTGGCAAGGAGCCGGGCGAGGCGCGCGAGCGGCACCTCGTGTTCGTTGGCCGCGCGGCGGCGGTGGTCGCGATCCTGCTGGCGATCGTCACCGCGCGGCCGTTGGTGGGCAGTTCGGAGCAAGCGTTCCAGTTCATCCAGGAATTCACCGGTTTCTTCACGCCGGGCATCACGGTTATCTTCTTGCTCGGCCTGTTCTGGAAGCGCGCGAACGAGGCGGGGGCGCTCACCGCGGCGGCGACGTCGGTGATCCTGTCCTGGGTGTTCAAGGCGCTGTTGCCGGCGTTGCCCTTCATGGACCGGATGGGACTGGTGTTCCTCGTTGCGCTCGGTCTCGCGATCGTCGTCTCGCTCGTCACGCGGTCGCGCGCCGACACCGACACGATCGATACCAAGTCGGTCAGTTACACGACGCAGACGTCGTTCAACGTCGGCGCGATTGGCGTGATCATGATCCTGATCGCTTTGTACGGAACGTGGTGGTGAGCGAGCCCGCCTTCATCGCGATAGACTGGGGAACGACCAATCGCCGTGCCTATGCGATCGGCGCGGACGGCGCGGTGATCGAGACGCTGCGCGACGACAAGGGCGTGCTGAGCGTGGCGGCGGATGCGTTTGCTGGCGACGTTGCGGAGATTCGTAAACGGCTCGGCGACGTACCGGTGCTGTGCGCAGGGATGGTCGGGTCGATGCGCGGCTGGGTCGAGGTACCCTATGCGCCGTGCCTCGCTGGGATCGACGCGTTGGTCGCAGGGCTGGTCTGGGTCGAGCCGGGTCGAACCGCGATCGTCCCCGGCGTCGCGCTAATCCACGGCCGTGGCGACGTGATGCGGGGCGAGGAAGTGCAATTGCTCGGCGCGGTGGCGGCCGGCATGGCACCGGCCGACGCCTTGCTGTGCCAGCCCGGCACGCACTGCAAATGGGCGCGGATGGAGCAGGGCCGGATCGCCGATTTTCGCACGGCGATGACGGGCGAGATCTTCGCGCTGCTGCGCAACCACAGTTTGCTCGGCGACTTCTTGAAGGCCGATGTGGTCGAGGGACCGGCCTTTCAGGAAGGACTGAAGCTGGCTGCGGACAATCACTTGCTGTCGGACCTGTTCGGGGAGCGCGCTGCCGTCGTCCTCGGCCAGCGCGACGCGGGCGATGTCGCGTCGCGGGTGAGCGGCCTGCTGATCGGCAGCGATGTCCGCGAACAGGCGATCGCGGCGGGAGGAACCGTTCACATTTTGGCCGACGCCACGTTGGGGAGCTTCTATGCGGCGGCCGTGACGGCGGCGGGCGCACGTCCGGTCCTGCTCGACAGCCATACTGCATTTCTCGCGGGCATCACCGCAATCTGGGACACGATCGATGGACGCTAATTCGCTTTTGACCGATGCGCTGACGCCCTGCCCGTTGGTGGCGATCCTGCGCGGTGTGAAGCCGTCGGAGGTCGAGGGGATCGTCGAGGCGGTGCTAGCCGCCGGGATTCAGATCGTCGAGGTGCCGCTCAATTCGCCTGACCCGTTCGACAGCATCGCACGGTTGGTAAAGCGTTTCGGCGGTGACGCGCTGATCGGGGCGGGAACCGTTTTGTCGGTCGAAAATGCGCGGCGCGTAGCCGAAATCGGCGGGCAATTGGTCATTTCCCCCAATGTCGATGTCGCGGTGATCGCCGAAACCGCGCGGCTCGGTCTGGTATCATTGCCGGGCTATTTCACGCCGAGCGAAGCCTTCGCCGCGATCAATGCCGGCGCCAACGGGTTGAAGCTGTTCCCGGCGGAAGCGGCATCGCCGAAGATTCTCAACGCGCAACGTGCAGTGATTCCGCGCGGCGTGCCGATCCTCGCCGTCGGCGGAATCACGCCGGTCACGATGGAAGACTGGCACGACGCATGCGAGGGTTTCGGATTGGGTTCGGCCCTGTACAAGGCCGGGATGGATGCCGCGCAGGTCGGGCGCAATGCGGCGGCGTTCGTGTCAGCGGTCAACCGCCGTGCTGCGCGATCGGCTGAGCTTGGCTGACGGACGGCAGGCGTGGCTTTGACGTCGTCATGCGGTACGCCGATAATAGATCGTATAGGCATGCAAACTGTGGCCGCTGCCGAAGCGCGATGCCGTCGATATCAACTCTACTCCCGTGAGGGCAGCACTGCCTGTTGCGCGCTGCAACGCATCCCACGCGCGCGCCAGCGTTTCCGGCGGCGAACCGGCGGCGGCGACGCCCGTCGCTTCGCATATGCTGGTGCCGCACCGTACGTCCAGCGGCGCATTCCGGCCGACATCGGCGACGCTGGTGATCCGATCCTTGATCGCGGCTTCGGCGCGGCTTGCCCATAGCGGGTCGCGGTGTTCCTGGCGCACCAGCGCGTAAAGTTTACGCGGGTCCTGAGCACTTTCATCCGCGGCGATGCCCGCCGGGCTCGATGTGGGGCGCGCTGCTGCGCCGGCGCTAGGCGCGCGCAGGACTGGTGGGGGAGGATCGCTTCGGACGACGATGATTCCAGTGTCGCCCCCACCCTTCGTTGGTCGAGCGGCAAGCCAGAGCATCGCCGCGACACTCAGGCAGCCGACAATCAGACCCGCAATGATACACGCTCTCATCCTATCGCTCCAACTCGGGATAGCAATCGGGCCGGACGACGGATGTCGCCCGGCCCGATCGTTCAGTTCGCCGAACCGCGTCCGAAATACATCAGGCAGTGGCTGGTCTGTACGCGACTGGCCAGCTCCAGCACGCTCGCGCCGTTCGAGACCGATAAGAGCGGCGAAGAGTAATTAGGGCAGTAATTGTCATAAGCGCCGGGGACAAAGACGGGGGCGGTGATCGTAGTCCACGGCCCAGTGACGCTTCCGCTCGCGCTCTTGAAAATGGTTGACCCGTTGGCCGCAGCGACCGAGCCGTCGCCGTTCATCAGCACTTGCCCGACCACCATGATCGCGCCGTTGGGCATCACGGTGTTGGTGGGGGCGTGTGCGAAATAGCGCCCGTCGGCAAGGCGAATGGCCGAACCAACATTGTGCGCATCGCCCCAATCCCACCCATCGGTGGAGGTTTTGTAGAAGACAGTACAGGCGGCGGGGCCACACAATTCGAAGGTCATGATGCGCGACCCGCTGGCGAGTTTCGACACGACCGCCATTCCTGGCCGGTCGGCCTGCACGGTGCTCGACACCATGTCGCCAAGGTCTTGCCATGCAGTGCCGTTGTAGCTGCGTGTCTTGACCAACCGCTGGCTGTAGGCGGCATTGGTTTCGTCCGAATACATCATCACCAGAGCGCCGTCGTTGGAGATGGAGAATTCAGGTTCCCAATAGCCGCCTGTGTTCGCTGCGGTGACGGCTGACAGATAGGACCAGCTGCGACCGTTGTCGGCGCTCTTGTAGATCTTGATCTTCATGCGGCGATTGGCGGCGTCCTGTCCGACCGAGCCGGCCCACAGAATCGTCCCGGCCGGAAGCGTCCCGACCGCGCGCGGCAATTGGAATATCGTTCCGCAGCACAAGCCGGTGGCGAACTCGGTATCGTTGATGGATCCGACCTTGCTGAAAGACGTCCCGCTATTGCTGCTGGCATAGAGGTCGATGTGGTTGCCACCGGTGAACGCGACGACCGAGGCCAGCACTTCGCCATTGGAAAGTTGGCGCGCACGCGCATAGATCGCATCGTCGGCGCTAAGCTGCGTTTGCGCTTGCGCAACCGTGCTGGTCGCCAGCGGCGCGAGCGTCGCCAAGATGCCTAACGCGCTCAAGCGCGTCAGTCGCTTGGAGAGATTTTGTATCTGCGCTTTTGGGGTTTTCATCCTAACCTCTCCTCAGTGGTTCGAGCGCGTGGCCATTGCCATTGCTATCTCTAAAGACGGATCAGCCTCTCTCATCCGCAATAGGAATGCAAATATTTATGTGATAAATAGGTTTTTAGTCGCTCACTTTGTTCCGGGTGACCGAGATGGAGGTTCGGATGATGACTGCCGACCAAGCGCCTACGGCGGTCGGCCGTCGTCACCAGCTTCGGACACAGCACGCAACGAGCCTATATTTAGATCTCCTCGGCACGGTGCGGCGACGCTGGCCGGGCGAGGATGCGGAAGATGTGGTCCAAGACGCGTTCGTGCGTCTAGCGATCGCGCAGACACGATGCGAGGTGCGAAACCCGGCCGCGCTCCTCCACGTCGTGGCGCATAATCTGATCCGAGATCGGCACCGCGCCGCTGCAGCGCGTGGCACCGTGTTAAGACAGATAAACGACGTCGACCATATCGCGATCGACGGGCCCCTGCCCGATTGCGCGGTTGCCGCCCGTCAGCGCCTGGCGATCGTGTCCGCTATGATCGCCGAATTGCCGCCCGATGTGCAAGCCGCGGTGATTCGGCACCGCTTCGATGAAATTCCGCAGGCCTGGATCGCGAGCGAACTTGGCGTGTCGGTGTCGATGGTTGAAAAGCATATCCGCGGGGCGTTGAAGCATTGTAGACGGCGCCTCGCGGAAATCGAGGAAGAGAGCTGATACGAACACGATATTTTTGAGACGCGCCCAATTCGCTTGGCCGTTCTCACTTTCAGGGAGCAACCAATGAACCGATAATGACGACTGGCCGAAATCGGGGAGCGATAAGAGGGGTGTGACCGTCGCCTTCTTGGTCCAAGTCGCAGCACGGTTGGCCGTAAGGTCCGGTCTGAAGTTTTCGCGCGACACAGCGCCACGCGGCTTGTTTTGACCCAGTTCGACGAAAGTGATGTGCTCGAACTATATTGACGTCGTCCGTCACGGTCGTGCTTGCTGAACCCAGTCGTTTCGATTCATAGGTGATGACCTTACTGGCCTATCGGACCTTCGTCGATAAAGCAGACGCAGTTGCCCTGCTCGCTGTCTGAGATATCTGCATACCGCCGATCTCGACGTCATCGAGGAAGATTGCATCCGTCTATCCCGCGGCGTGGGCGACATCGGGTTCCCACTTTCGATCGGGGCGACAAAAGGCTGCACTAGAGGCGATAAAACCTTCCACGCGACCCATCCTATCCACAGGGCGGTCATCTTTTAGGGCTCAGCCTGTCGGTGTCTACTCGGCGCGACACCTCAAGAGGCGAGGAGGCGAGCGATCCAGCGGCTATCTGAACGAGGGCTAGTTCACTGCAGGTACGTCTCCAATACCGGTCAGTCTCCTGACGGCCAGACCTGCTCCTCCAGAAACTCGAGAGGCTACGCCGGCGGATATCGGGTTCTGGGAATACCGGACGTTCGAGTTGCCTAACCGGATCGGCCGCTTTGTCCCATTTAACGCCCTTCGAGGCAACCTCGCTCGTTCCCACTTTAAAAATCGATGAGTAGGCCTTCGCATTGGTTATGCAGGCCTGCCTCGCACCATGAGGACGCCTTCGAAGAGCTTGGCGACACGCTCGTTTGTCGGAACGGCCAAGGGAGCGCTGATCGCGGCCTGGTTCAATCCACGCCGACCCGTTGCAGTTGCTCCGTCGGTTGCGACGGATCCCGACGTCGGCACGGCGCTTGGCGCCGACCAGGCGGGAATGATGTCATCGGGGGCCTGAGTGGCCTCGATCACGCGAAGGCTATTGGCAGCGATGGCTGGGTCCACGCGGATCTGGGGCATCTCCGGGGCCGGTATCTTAGTCCGCGCCGAGAGCTTTTTCTCGGCATAGTAACGGACCTTCTTTCCATAGGTCGCGTACATGCCTCGCCGGAAAACGATCAGATCGTCCTCCGGCAGCAACTC
>Ga0160428_1001966_pt1 | contig 13673 bp, 13 predicted proteins | sample SolpanmetagenomM_FD_108198 | JGI IMG/M metagenome (GOLD analysis project Ga0160428, IMG submission 108198) | Solar panel surface microbial communities from Lawrence Berkeley National Laboratory, California, USA - M | ecosystem: Engineered > Built environment > Solar panel > Unclassified ... | reverse complement strand
TGCCTTGCGGCAGACGCGAGACCATCTATAGATGCGCATCCTAATGTATCTTTACCCAGGAATCTGCCGATGATCCGCCTTCCGGCTTCGACCTCCCTTTCGGCCAGGGCGTCCGCCAAGTCGCTGGCGTTGCTCGCGGCGTTTGCGCTTCCGCTCGCGCTCGGCGCGTGCGGCGGCGGCAAGGATCGTCCGAAGACGGATCTCGCCGCTTCGAAGGTCACGACGATCGGCGTGAACGCCTATCTGTGGCGCGCCACGCTCGATACGCTGAGCTTCATGCCGCTGGTGCAGACCGATTCCAACGGCGGCGTGATCGTCACCGATTGGTACATCAATCCTGCGGTCGCGACCGAGCGGGTGAAGGTGACGGTGACGATCCTCGATCAGGATCTGCGCGCCGATGGCCTGCGCGTCGCCGCGTTGCGCGAAGTCAACCAGAACGGCCAGTGGGTCGCCGCACCCGTCAAGGCCGCCACGGTTCAGAAATTGGAAGATGCGATTTTGACGCGTGCGCGGGATCTGCGCCGCGCCGCCGTCGCCGGATAAGAGAGACAGACATATGGCGTCGCGCTTCAATGCCTTGAAGGCGGACGCAGGCTGGCAAAAGGTGTGGGACGAAAACCGCACCTTCGCGGCACGCGACGATTCGCCCAAGCCCCGTTCCTACGTGCTCGAAATGTTTCCGTACCCCTCGGGGCGGATTCATATGGGCCATGTGCGCAACTATACGATGGGCGACGTGCTGGCGCGCTATCGCCGCATGACCGGCCACGAAGTGCTGCACCCGATGGGCTGGGACGCGTTCGGCATGCCGGCGGAAAACGCCGCAATGGAAAAGGGCGTCCACCCGGGCGCCTGGACCCGTGCCAACATCGCGACGATGAAGGCGCAACTGAAGCGGCTCGGCTTCGCGCTGGACTGGACACGCGAACTCGCCACCTGCGAACCTGAATATTACGGGCAGGAACAGGCCTTGTTCCTCGATCTGTTCAAGGCCGGTCTGGTCTATCGCAAGGAATCGGCGGTCAATTGGGACCCGGTCGACATGACCGTCCTGGCCAACGAACAGGTCATCGACGGCCGTGGCTGGCGGTCTGGCGCATTGGTCGAGCGGCGCAAGCTGTCGAAATGGTTCCTCAAGATCACCGACTTCGCCGACGAGTTGCTCGACGGGCTGGGCGCGCTCGACCATTGGCCGGACAAGGTCAAGCTGATGCAGGAGAACTGGATCGGCCGGAGCCGCGGACTGACCTTCTCCTTCACGCTGACCGATGGCGGCAAGGTCGAGGTCTTCACCACCCGGCCGGATACGATCTTCGGCGCGAGTTTCGTCGCGGTCGCCGCCGACCACCCGATCGCGCGCAAGCTGGCCGAATCGAACCCGGATGCCGCCGCTTTTATCGAACTGTGCAAGCGTGGCGGGACAACCGCGGCGGAACTGGAGACGCAGGAAAAGCTCGGCTTCGACACCGGCTTGCGTGCGGCGCATCCGTTCGATCCGGCCTGGGGGCTCCCGGTCTACATCGCGAATTTCGTGCTGATGGAATATGGCACCGGCGCCGTGTTCGGCGTGCCCGCGCACGACCAGCGCGATCTCGATTTCGCGCGGAAATATCACCTGCCGGTCAAGCGCGTCGTATCCGAAGGCGAGATAGCCGATCCCGTATTCGTCGGCAGCGAGGCCTATACCGGCCCCGGCACGCTGGTGAATTCGCATTTCCTCGACGGCATGGATATCGAGGACGCCAAGCGCACGGTGATCCAGCGCGCGGAAGGCGAGGGCTGGGGCAAGGGATCGACCGTGTTCCGGCTGCGCGACTGGGGCGTCAGCCGCCAGCGCTATTGGGGCACGCCGATCCCGATCATCCACTGCGATTCCTGCGGAGCGGTGCCCGTTCCGCGGGCGCAACTGCCGGTCGTGCTGCCCGAAGACGTCACGTTCGACGTCCCCGGCAATCCGCTCGATCGCCACACCGGCTGGAACCAGGTCGACTGCCCGTCCTGCGGCAAGCCCGCCCGCCGCGAAACCGATACGCTCGACACGTTCGTCGATTCGTCCTGGTATTTCATCCGCTTCGCCAGCCAGCCCGACGACAGGCCGTTCGATCGCGCGGTCGCCGAGACATGGTTGCCGGTCGGGCAATATATCGGCGGCGTCGAACATGCGATCCTGCACCTGCTCTACGCCCGCTTCTGGACCCGCGCGCTGAAACATATCGGCCAGCTCGACATGGCCGAGCCGTTCGCCGGGCTGTTCACGCAGGGCATGGTGACCCACGAAACCTATAGCCGAACGGTCGAGCAACTCGGCACCGACGGTACGGACGTGATCGTCAAGCCGCTCTGGCTCGGGCCGGACGATATCGAGCGGCGCGACGGCGGCGTGTTCGATCGCGCGACGGGCGACCCGGTAATCGTCGGCCGCGTCGAGAAGATGTCCAAATCCAAGAAGAACACGATCGATCCCGAACCGATCGTCGATCAATACGGTGCGGACGCGGTGCGCTGGTTCATGCTGTCGGATTCACCGCCCGAGCGCGATCTGCCGTGGAGCGAATCCGGCATCGACGGGTCGTGGCGCTTCATCCAGCGGCTGTGGCGACTGTTCGACGGCGCAGCGGAGGCAGGCGCCGGTACGCCGGCCGGGGACCGCAACAGCGCGCTCGACCGCAAGCTGCACCAGACGGTCGCCGGTATCGCCGCGGATATCGAGGCGCTGTCATTCAACAAGGCGGTCGCCAAGCTGTACGAACTGACCGGGATGATCGAAAAGGCCTCCCCCTCCACCTCGCGCAGCGAAGCGATCGCCACGCTGATGCGGCTCGTCGCGCCGATGGCTCCGCATCTGGCGGAGGAAGCCTGGGCGCTGGCGGGGCAAAGCGGGCTGATCGCCGACGCGCCCTGGCCCGAGGTCGATCCGGCCTTGCTGGTCGAGGATGAGGTGACGATTGCGCTGCAGGTCAACGGCAAGCTGCGCGACACGGTCAAGGTCGCCAAGGGCACGGCCCGGGACGCGATGGAAACGATCGCGCTGGCCAATGCCAACGTCCTGCGCATCCTCGACGGGGCGACGCCGAAAAAGATCGTCGTCGTGCCCGATCGTCTGGTAAACCTCGTTATATGAAGCGTCTTCTCAGCCTCGCCCTGGTCGCCACGCTGTCCGGCTGCGGCCTGCAACCCCTATACAGCGGCGGCGGCTCGGGCGCAGTGGCGACGTCGCTGACGCAGATCCAGGTCGCGCAGATCGAGGGCAAGTCCGGCTGGCTGATGACCAACGCGCTCAACGATCGGCTCGCCGCCGGCAAGACAACGCCGCTCTACCGGCTCGAGGTCAAGTTGCAGGACAAGATCAGCGGCCTCGGCGTCCGCGGCGACAACAGCGTCGCGCGCGAGCGGCGCACGCTGCGCGCCCGCTATCAGCTGATCGATCTCGCCAACGGCAGCGTCCTGCTGGATGCGACCGCCGGGTCGGATGCCGGGATCGACGTCGTCAATTCCGAATATGCCACGATCGCCGCCGAAAATACCGCACTGGAACGGCTGTGCGGGATCGTCGCCGACCAGATCGTATCCCGCCTGGCATTGCGTACGCGTCGCACCGCGCGGTGAAGGCTAACGCCAACCAGATCCGCGCCGCGATCGACGCGACCAGCGCCGATATCCGACTCTTCCTGCTGCACGGCCCCGACGAAGCCGGCGCGCAGGAACTCGCCGCCCGCGTCGCGCGCAAGATGGGCCCGGAAGCGGAGCGCGTCGATATCGAGCCCTCCACGCTCAAGTCGAACCCCGGCCGGCTCGCGGACGAAGCCGCGTCGCTGTCGCTGTTCGGCGGCGCCCGACACATCCGGATCTCCGGCGCAGGCGAGGAAAGTCTCGAAGCGCTGACCCTGCTGCTCGACATGGAACGCACCGGCAATCCCGTGGTCGCGATCGCGCCGTCGTTGAAAGGCACCGCGAAGGTCGTGAAGCTTGCACAGGCCTCGCCATATGCGATGGCATTTGCCTGCTACGTCCCGGAAGGCGCCGAGGCCGACAAGCTCGTCTCGACGATCGCCCGCGAATTCGGCATGCGGACCACCGGCGACACCGCCACGCGTCTCGCTGCGGCGAGCGGCAACGACCGCGCGGTGATGACGCGCGAACTGGAAAAGCTCGCTCTGTATCTCGACGCGGCGCCGGACCGGCCGCGCGAGATTGACGATGCCGCACTCGATGCGATCGGCGCGGACCTCGGCGAAACCGAAATCAGCCGCGTCATCGATGCCGCGATTGACGGACGCCCCGATATCGTCGGTGCGGAACTCGCGCGGCTGGACGAGGCCGGCGTCTCCCCGATCCCGATCCTGCGCCAACTCGCGCGCCGCCTGATGACGCTCGCGGAACTGCGCGCGCAGGTCGATGCGGGAGCAGGGGTAGCGCAGGTGACCGACGGCGTGTTCTTCCGCGAAAAGGCGATCACGGCGCGCGCGCTGCGCCACTGGAGAAGCGACAAGCTCGCCGGTGCGATCGACCGTATTCGTCAGGCGGAACGCGGGATGATGGGCGCCGCCACCGCCGGTAGCGTTCTCGCCCACACCGCGATCGTCGCGATTGGCCGAATGGCGGCCCGCCAGCGCTGACGAAAGGCCGGGCATGGTCGTGTCGCGGACTGAAGCGAGATGACTTTACCCAAACCCGTTCGTGCCGAGCGTGTCGAAGCACCTGTTCCTCGTTGGCGCCCTTCGACACGTTCAGGACGAACGTCGAGGGCGGATCGGCACTAGGGAATCCTGGGCTAGATCCGCTCGCCGCTCAGCCGCTGGCAGATCAGGTCCAGCTGATCGAGCGTCGCATAGCTCAGCGTCAGCGATCCGCCCTTGGCGCTATGGGCGATCCGCACCGACAGACCCAGCACGTCGGCAAGCTGGCGTTCCAGCGCGGCGAGATCGGCATCGCGGCCGCCATCGCCACCGGACCGCGCCCGCGGATCGGGCTTTGCCGATCGCGCCAGGCGTTCGGTCTCACGCACCGACAGACCCTTCGCGATCACCTGATCGACGAGCTTCTCCACCTCGGGCGCGCCGATCAGCGCGCGCGCATGCCCCATGCTCAACTCGCCATCGACGACGAGTTCCTGCACCGGGCGGGGCAGGTCGAGCAGCCGCAAGAGGTTGGCGATATGGCTGCGCGACTTGTGAACGAGCTTGCCGAGCATTTCCTGCGTGTGCCCAAAATCGCCGATCAGGCGATGATATGCCTCGGCCTCTTCGATCGCATTCAGGTCCTGCCGCTGGATATTCTCGACCAGCGCGACCTCCAGCGTCTCGGCATCGTCGAAGTCCCGGACGATGACAGGGACTTCGTGCAGCCGCGCGCGCTGCGCCGCACGCCAGCGCCGCTCGCCGGCGACGATCTGATACCCCTTGCCATGCGGACGCACGACGATCGGCTGGATCAGCCCGCGTGCGGCGATCGAGGTGGCGAGCTCTTCCAGCGCGACCTCGTCGAAATGGCGGCGCGGCTGCCCGGGGTGCGGGCTGAGCGATCCGACCGGCAAAGTGCGCAGGCCCGGCGATGCCGCTTCGCTGCGACCGACCGGCTCCTCGCGCGCCATATCCCCGAGCAAGGCGTTCAGGCCGCGACCGAGACCCGAGCGGGGTTTCGGGCGGGATGCGTCGGAGGCGAATGGATCGGTCATGCAGCCTTCGCAGCGTGAAGCGTGGATTTGGGAAGACGCGCGATCAGCTCGCGCGCGAGGGCAATATAGGCTTCCGATCCGGAGCAGCGGTGATCGTAGATCAACGCAGGCAGACCGTGACTTGGCGCTTCGGAAAGACGGACGTTGCGCGGGATGACCGTTTCGAACACGACCCGCCCCAGCACGGCACGGACATCCGCCGAAACCTGGTCAGTCAACCGATTGCGACGATCGTACATCGTGAGCGCGACGCCCAGGATCGCGAGGCTGGGATTGAAACGCTCGCGAATACGCTCGACCGTCCCGAGCAATTGGCTCAGCCCTTCCAGCGCAAAGAACTCGCACTGCAGCGGGACCAACAGCGAATTGGCCGCGACCATTGCGTTGAGCGTCAGCAGTCCGAGGGAAGGGGGGCAATCGATCAACGCCACGTCCCACAGATCGTCGCACCGCGACAGCGCTCGGTTGAGGCGATGCGTACGCTCGTCATATTCGACCAGTTCGATTTCAGCGCCGGACAGGTCGGGTGTTGCTGGTACGATGTCGAGCTTCGGTACGCATGTCGGGACGGCCGCTTCGCTGACCAACATCTCGCCGAGCAGAACGTCGTAGATCGACTTCTCTCGATCGGCCCGGTTGATGCCGAGCCCGGTCGATGCGTTTCCTTGCGGATCCATATCGATGACGAGAACACGCATTCCCGTCGCAGCCAAAGCCGTGCCGAGGTTGATCGCGGTGGTCGTCTTGCCGACACCGCCCTTCTGGTTTGCAATCGCTATGACATTCATCGACGCGCTATCCCGTTGGCAATGACGATAAACGACGCGGGGTCGGTCAAACTGTGTTCCACGTGGAACGTACCATGCCACGTCGTTCGGGCGGACGCCACCTCTTCCGCTGCATTGCGACCCTTGGGCAAAATCCAGATGGTGTCTTTGGTCGCGCAATGCACCGCTGAGTCGAGCACCGATCGGATCTGCGCGACTGCCCGCGCCGTGATGATGTCAGCTTTGAATGACACCGCTTCGACCTTGCTCTGAGCGATGGATATCGTTTCCCCTGCGGCGAGCGCCGCCCCGACCGACGCCAGAAACTCGACCCGACGTTTCCGCGGCTCTACCAGTAGCGTCGGGCGTCCGGTGAGGATCGCGGTCACGATGCCGGGAAATCCCGCACCAGTCCCGATATCCATCCATACCCCGTCCTTTTTGCCGGCAAGCAAAACGAGCTGGGCGGAATCGACGATGTGCCTTGACCATATATGGGGCAAGGTCGATGCCGAAATCAGGTTCTGTTGCGATGCCTCGGCCCGGATCATCTCGGCAAAGATTTCGAGCTGTTCGACAGCCCGCGCACCAAACCTGGCCTCGACCCAATCCCGGGCTTCCGTCTCGGTCACGCCGAGACCCGCTTGGCGTGGAGCATGATCGCCGTCACGGCGGCCGGAGTGATGCCGCGGATGCGGCTGGCGGCACCAAGCGTCGCGGGAGACGAGGCCGTCAGACGCTCGACCATCTCGTTCGACAGTCCAGGTATGCTGGCGAAATCCAGCGCACCGGGCAGGGTGACCAATTCATTCGTCCTGAGCCGCAGGATCTCTTCGGCCTGGCGTACGACGTAGGGCGCATACCGCGCATCCTCGACGGCTTCGTCGAGCAGTTCGGGTTCGAACTCTCGGACAAGATCGGGAGCGACCTGAGCGACCGATACCGTCGCGAGCCGTAACCACTCCGCGCGCGTACGCGTCTCCGTGCTCGCCTGGCCGATCTGCTGTCCGGACACCGGCCGTGACAGGGCCGCCTCGATTTTGGCGATTGCCTCTCGTCGCGCCCGATATCGAGCCCGCCGGTCCGCACCGAGGCATCCGATCTCTTCTGCTATCCCGCCGAGCCGTGTCTCCGCATTATTCGCACGCAGGCTGAGACGATATTCGGCGCGCGCCGTGAGCATGCGATAGGGCTCCGTGACCCCCTGCAGGACAAGATCGTCGATCATAACACCGAGGTAGCTCGTCGCACGATCGAGCACGATCGGCTTCTGTCCCGTGGCCGCTGCCGCCGCGTTCAAGCCAGCGATCAGACCTTGGCCAGCAGCCTCTTCATACCCCGTCGTTCCATTGATCTGCCCCGCGCAAAATACGCCGGGGAGCGCTGCGATCTCCAGCGTGTTTTTCAACGCACGTGGGTCGATATGATCATATTCGACCGCATATCCGGGCGTGACGACGACCGTTCGTTCCAGCCCCTCGATCGCCCGGATCATGTCGCGTTGGACATCGGCCGGTAGCGACGTCGAGATTCCGTTGGGATAGATCAATGCATCGTCGAGCCCTTCCGGCTCGAGGAAGATCTGGTGGCCATCGCGATCGCCGAAGCGAAAGATCTTGTCCTCGATCGAAGGACAGTAGCGCGGTCCGACCCCGGCGATCGCGCCGCCGAACAGAGGCGAGCGATGCAAGGCCGCGCGGATGATCTCGTGCGTCTTCTCATTGGTTCGCGTGATTGCGCAAAAGACCTGTGGGAGCGGTCGTCCGGTCGAGACTGGGGACATCGTCCAGGGTTGATCGTCGCTGGCCTGCGTTTCGAGCCGCGACCAATCGATCGTGCGGCCATCCAGACGCGGCGGCGTTCCGGTCTTCAGACGGGCCATGGGAAGTTTGGCGTCGCGCAGTTGCTGCGCCAGCGCGGTGGCGGCGCGTTCGTCGATCCGGCCACCCGTCAGCCGCTCCTCGCCCCTGAACATCCGGGCGCCGAGGAATGTGCCGGTCGCGAGCACGATCGCTTTCGCTTTGAGGATTTCGCCGCTGGCGAGATGCAGACCGTCTACAGCGCCATCCTTTGCGACCGAAAGCGCCACTGCCTCGCCCTCGACGATTTCCAGACCCACGTGATCGACGACCATGCGCTGGATCGACGCCGCATAGGCTTTCCGGTCCGCCTGAACGCGAGGCCCTTGGACTGCGCTGCCCTTGCTTCGGTTGAGCATGCGATAGTGAATACCGGCTGCGTCGGTGGCGCGCGCCATCAAGCCGTCAAAAGCGTCGACCTCGCGAACGAGATGCCCTTTCCCCAAACCGCCTATCGCGGGGTTGCACGACATGAAGCCGACTTTGCTCGCTTCGAAGGAAAGCAACGCCGTTCGTGCGCCGCGCCGGGCCGACGCGGCGGCGGCTTCGACCCCGGCATGACCACCGCCGACAACGATGACGTCGTAATTTCGCATCATGACGCCCTACGGGTCGCACGCCGAGGTGTCAAAATCGTTCCACGTGGAACGTTATTTTCCGATACAGAAAGCGCCGAACAATCCGTCGAGCATCGCCTCGGTATCGCTACTGCCGGTGATACGATGCAGCGGTACGAGCGCGCTTCTGAGCGTTTCGGCTATGAGAAGGGCGTCGGTCTCGTCGCATTCGGCAAGAATGGCACGGGCTGTTTCCACAAGGCCGCGCTGGCGCTCGTTCAAAATGACTTCATTCTCGCGGGGCAGGAGTGTCGCCCCGATTGCTGCGATCTGCTCCCACACCTCAGTGACGCCTTGATCGCGCGCGATGGAAACGCCGATCGATGGGCCGGGGGGCATCGTCTCACGGCCTTGCAGGTCCATTCGCGCATGCACCCAAAGGGCGTCCAATGGCGGCGGATCGTCCCCAAGCCATACCAAGATGTCGGCCGTTTCCATCGCGCGACGGGCACGATCGATGCCGATCGCTTCGATCGGATCGTCCGTCGTTTCGGCAAGACCGGCCGTATCGGTCAACAGATACGCCACGCCTTCGCGGCTTACGGGCACGTCGATACGATCCCTCGTCGTACCAGCGATCGGGGAAACGATCGCCAGATCGCGTTCTGCAAGCGCGTTCAGCAACGTCGACTTTCCGCTATTGGGGGGGCCGCCGAGGACGACCGATATACCGGTGCGCAGCCGTTCGATCGGCGGTTGGCTGAGGACCGACCGCATATCGTCCGCAATCGTCCGGATCTCCTGCGTGACGCTGTCCATCGCCACCGGCGAAACGTCGTCCTCGTCCGAAAAGTCGAGTTCGGCTTCGACGCGGGCCGAGAGATTCAGCAGGCGCGTCGCCCATCCATCGATCCGCCGCCGGATCGTGCCGTCCGCACCCGTCATCGCGGCGCGGCGTTGACCCTCTGTTTCTGCGGCGAGCAGGTCGCCCAGTCCTTCGGCCTCGGTAAGATCGATCCGGCCGGCCGCGAGCGCACGACGCGTGAATTCCCCCGGCTCCGCCAGCCGCAGCCCGCCGATCGCCCCCAGTACCCGCTGCACCGCCGCGACCACGGCGCGCCCGCCATGCAGGTGCAGCTCGACGAGATCTTCCCCTGTCGCCGTGTCCGGTCCCGGAAAAACGAGCACGAGCGCGGAGTCCAGTACCTCTCCGGATCGAGGATCGCGCAACCGCCGCAGCGAAGCCCGCCGGGGCGGGGGGAGCGTACTAACGAGTGAAGTAGCCGCCGAAATAGCGCCCAATCCGCTGATTCTAAGCACGGCGATGGCGGCCGGCGGCGCACCGCTCGAAACCGCGAAAATCGTCGCATTTTCAGCCATCTAGATCAGGAACCTGGCTTGCCCGCATTCTCGAACATCTTCCGCCAGAAGTTCATCCCCGCATCCCCCACCGGCACCCAATTCCGCATCATGCCATCCAAAATATCGGGCGCGATCACACCGTCCATCGCGTCCGTCAATGAGGCGATGTACTTGTCGTGGACCGGCGTCAGATCGGGGAGGCCCATCATGCGCCGCATTTCCTCCGGCGAGCACTCGACTTCGACATTGAACTTCACGATCGGATCTCCGGTTGGCCAGCACGCAGTGGCGTATTGGATCCGCCTTGTATGCGCGCGACTTGATCAAGTTCGCAACGTCCAACACTCCAAAGGAGAGCACCTTTAGTACAGCCGGCTTGTGACGCATCGAATAATCAGACGAGAGAAACCCTCGCGCAACGGTTAGATTTATCAGAAAATCAAGCCGGTTCGGAGGTGCTTCCAGGCGTTCCTAAGATGCCAACTGCTATCGTTCCATCAGCGGGATAACCTCGCATGGAGAGCATGATGTACTATCAGATCTATCTGGAAAGCGGCGAGTGGCGCTGGCGTCTAAAAGGGCGCAACCATGAGATATTGGCGTCCGGCGAATCTTACAGAAACAAGACCGACTGCATCCATGTCATCGAGCTACTGAAAAGCACGGTTTCGGATACGCCGGTCAAAGAATGATGCTGAGGGAAGGGGGTCTGCGCCCCCTTACCGATGTCGATAAGCCGACCGCGATCCGCTCAGGCTATCTCACGACGGCAACGCAGCAATTGCCGAAAAAACTAGCCGATCACCGATCCGACAAACGGGTGGACGTCATGCCAGCCCTCGAGGATCATCTTGCCGGCCACGTACAGGATGATGACCAATCCGACCCAGGCGATCCAGCGGTATCGCTCGATATATTTCGCGATGACGTTGGCGGCGAGTCCCATCAGCGCGACAGACAGGATCAGACCGATGACCATGATGCCAGGATGTTCGCGCGCCGCGCCAGCAACGGCGAGCACGTTGTCCAGGCTCATTGAAACGTCGGCTACCGCGACCGCCCAAGCGGCGGCGATGAAGCTTTTTGCGGGCCGGATACCGCTCGTTTCGTCGCCATCCACTTCGGGCGATCCGCCGGGCACGCCTTTAGGGCGAAGTTCGCGGTACATCTTCCAGGCGACCCATAGCAACAAAAGGCCGCCGCCGAGCACGAGGCCGTAATGCTTGAAGCTTTCGAGCCCGTAGAGAACCGCGACCGCGAACACGATACGCAGGACCAATGCGGCGAGGATGCCGATCGCGATCACCTTCTTGCGCTGGTCGGAAGGCAGGCCCGCCGCAAGAGCACCGACGATGATGGCGTTATCCCCAGCCAATGCCACGTCGAGCAGCACGACCGTCGCAAAGGCGGTCAGCGCGGACGCCGTGCCGATGTTGGCGAAATCACTGACGATATGGCTCCACAGCCAGCCGAGCGACATCGGCTCGACGGCGGGAGCTGCGGCGGCGGAGAGAAAGGCGATAAGGTTCAAAGGACCGACTCCGCGAAATAGGTGATCGCCGGCATCGGTCCGTCGAAACGATGCAGCAGATCGCACTGGAATTTATACCGATCCGAGGTACTAATGCCATCGCCGTGTGACGAGACGAAGCACGCACCGTCTACAAGGGTCCCGGCGCTGCCGCCAACCCGCGCGGGTCAGCCGGCTTGCGCCGACGCTCGCTGCGTCTGGTTACTGGTTCATGCTCTCGAAGAAATCTTCGTTGGTCTTGGAATCCTTCATCTTGTCGAGGAGGAATTCCATCGCGTCGATCGTGCCCATCTGCATGAGGATGCGGCGTAGCACCCACATTTTCGACAGCTTGACCTTGTCGACGAGCAACTCGTCCTTGCGCGTTCCGGACTTGCCGACGTCGAGCGCAGGGAAGACTCGCTTGTCGGCGACCTTGCGATCGAGCACGATTTCCGAGTTACCGGTGCCCTTGAATTCCTCGAAGATGACTTCGTCCATCCGGCTGCCGGTGTCGATCAACGCGGTCGCGATGATCGACAGCGATCCGCCTTCCTCGATGTTGCGCGCGGCACCGAAGAACCGCTTCGGACGCTGCAACGCATTGGCGTCGACGCCGCCGGTCAGCACCTTGCCCGACGATGGAACGACGGTGTTGTAGGCGCGGCCGAGCCGCGTGATCGAATCGAGCAGGATCACGACGTCCTTCTTGTGTTCAACCAATCGCTTCGCCTTCTCGATCACCATCTCGGCGACCTGTACGTGGCGCTGCGCGGGTTCGTCGAAGGTCGAAGACACCACCTCGCCCTTCACGCTGCGCTGCATATCGGTGACTTCCTCGGGGCGTTCATCGATCAGCAGCACGATCAGGAACACTTCCGGATGGTTCTCCGAGATCGCCCGCGCGATGTTCTGCAGCATCACGGTCTTACCGACGCGGGGCGGCGCGACGATCAACGTACGCTGGCCCTTGCCCTGCGGCGAAACGATGTCGATCACCCGCGCGCTCTTGTCCTTTTGCGTCGGATCCAGCGTGTCGAGCGTCAGCTTCTGTTCGGGATAGAGCGGCGTCAGATTGTCGAAATTGACGCGATGACGAACCACGTCGGGATCGTCGAAATTGACCGCCGTCAGCTTGACCAGCGCGAAATAGCGTTCGCCGTCCTTTGGACCGCGGATCTCGCCCTCGACCGTGTCGCCGGTGCGCAATCCGAACTTCCGCACCTGGTTGGGCGAGATGTAGATATCGTCCGGACCGGCGAGATAATTCGCCTCGGGCGAACGCAGGAAGCCGAAGCCATCGGGCAGCACCTCAATCGTGCCGAGGCCCATGATCTGTTCGCCCTCTTCGGCCTGGACCTTGAGGATCGCGAACATCAGGTCCTGCTTGCGCAACGTCGATGCGCCCTCGACGCCGAGTTCCTCGGCCATGCTGACCAGTTCGGCCGGTTTCTTGTTCTTGAGGTCTTTGAGATGCATGGTCTGCGTCCGGCTATTCTGGAGATTCGGGCATCGGGAAGCGCGCGAAGGACTCGGCGACGATGCTGGAGGAGGCTGCGACGCACCGGAGAGACCGCGTGCGCCGACAAGCAACCGACCTAAGAGGGGGTGGCGAGCAAGTCAACGGGCGTCGTCGTTTAGATGCTTCCTCTTGTGCGGGTCGAGCGACGGGATGCGGTTACCCGGGGCGGGTGCGCACCGCTGCCGCACCACCCTCGGCCCCGCGGGGCAGTTGGCAGATCAGAACGGCTTTACGACGACCAAGATGACGATCAGCGTCAGCAATACGGCCGGCGCCTCGTTCAGCAGGCGCAATTGCTTGCCAGTCAGCGTGGGCTTTCCCGCAGCAAGCTTCTTGGCATAGCCGACCGCCCAGCCGTGATATCCGCTCATTCCCAGAACGAGCAACAGCTTGCCGTGCAGCCACGCCTCGACCCAATG
>Ga0160428_1001964_pt1 | contig 13690 bp, 11 predicted proteins | sample SolpanmetagenomM_FD_108198 | JGI IMG/M metagenome (GOLD analysis project Ga0160428, IMG submission 108198) | Solar panel surface microbial communities from Lawrence Berkeley National Laboratory, California, USA - M | ecosystem: Engineered > Built environment > Solar panel > Unclassified ... | reverse complement strand
GCCGAACGCTGGCTTTATACAAAGCTGCCCGAATGGTCCGAGGGCGCGCCGCGCCCGGCCCCGCGCACCGTATCGCTCGATGCCGACCAGACGCAGACGCGGCTCGCGACGCTCACCGGCAGCGCCGCCGAGCAGCGCCCCGGCCAGCGCGCCTATGCTCAGGCTGCGCGCGAGGCGTTCGCGCCGCGGATGACGCAGGGCGCGCCCAACATGGTGCTGGCGGAAGCGGGCACCGGGATCGGCAAGACGCTCGGCTATCTCGCGCCCGCGTCGCTCTGGGCGGAGCAGGCGGGCGGCGCGGTGTGGGTGTCGACCTTTACCAAGGCGCTGCAACGGCAATTGGGGCAGGAAAGCGCGCGGCTGTTCCCCGATGCGACCGTCCGCAAGGCCAAGGTCGTGACGCGCAAGGGGCGCGAGAATTACCTGTGCCTGCTCAATCTGGAAGACGCGTTGCAGGGCGGGTTCGCCGGGCGCGCGGCGATCCTCGCGCAACTGGTTGCGCGCTGGGCAGCCTATACCGCGGACGGCGACATGGTCGGGGGCGACCTGCCCGGCTGGCTGACCACGCTGTTCCGCCGCAACGGATCGACCGCGCTGACCGACCGGCGCGGCGAGTGCGTCTATGCGGGCTGCCCGCATTACCGGAAGTGCTTCATCGAACGCGCCGCGCGCGCGAGTGCCGATGCCGATCTGGTGATCGCCAACCACGCTTTGGTGATGGTCAATGCCGCGCGCGGGCGCGAGCAGACGACTCGCCCGACGCGTTATGTGTTCGACGAGGGGCACCATATTTTCGACGCCGCCGACGCGATGTTCTCGACCGCGCTGACCGGTGCCGAGACGATCGAGTTGCGCCGCTGGGTGATCGGTCCCGAATCGGGCGGGCGCGGGCGGCGGCGCGGGCTTGCGGCGCGACTGTCCGACGTCGCGAGTTACGACGAGGCGGGCGGCCGCGCGATTACCGATGCGGTCGTCGCGGCGCATGCGCTCGCCAGCGACGGCTGGTTGCAACGGCTCGGGGAGGGCGCGCCGTTCGGGCCGGTCGAGGCGCTGCTCGCGGCGGTGCGCGGGCTGACCTATGCGCGCGCCGAGGCCGAGGGCGATGCGGGCTATGGCCTGGAAACCGAACTCGCCGAGCCCGACCCCGCCTTGATCGAAGCCGCAGCACCTGCCGCCGAGGCGCTCGATGCGCTGGTGCGCCCGCTGGTCGCGCTTGGGCGGCGGCTCGAGGCGGTGCTCGAGGAAGGGCCCGACTGGATGGACGGACAGGCGCGCGCGCGGATCGAGGGTGCGGTCGCGTCGCTCGCGTGGCGCGCGGATACGGTCGCGGCGTGGCTGTCGCTGCTGACGCGGATCGGCGGACCGGCCTCGCCCGACTTCGTCGACTGGATGGCGGTCGACCGAGTCGAGGGGCGCGATTACGACGTCGGGCTCCACCGCCACTGGCTCGACCCGACCCGGCCATTCGCCGAGACGGTGCTCAAGCAGGCGCATGGCGTACTGGTGACGTCCGCCACGCTGCGCGGCGGCGATGCGAGCAGCGACGAAGGCTGGGACGTCGCCGAAGCGCGCACGGGCGCGAACCACGTGCTGCGCGGCGCGAGCCGGTTCGCGGCGCTGTCGCCGTTCGATTATGCCAACCAGGCCGAGGTGTTGATCGTCACCGACGTCAAGCGCGGCGACATGGCGGCGCTCGCCAACGCCTATGCGCGGCTTGGCCTTGCGAGCGGCGGGGGGATGCTAGGGCTGTTCACTGCGATCCGACGGTTGCGCGGGGTTCATGCGCGGATCGCGGACCGCCTGGCGCGCGAAGGGCTGCCGCTCTACGCGCAGCATGTCGACCCGATCGATACCGGCACTTTGGTCGATATCTTCCGCGATGACCCGGCGGCGTCGCTGCTCGGGACCGACGCCTTGCGCGACGGGGTCGACGTGCCCGGGCGCTCTTTGCGGCTCGTCGTGCTGGAAGGCGTGCCGTGGCCCAAGCCGACCGTGCTTCACGCCGCACGCCGGATGGCGGCGACCGGCGAGGGCGGCGGCAAGGCCTATGACGACCGCATCGTCCGCGCGCGGATGGCGCAGGCGTTCGGGCGGCTGATCCGCCGCGCGGATGATCACGGGATGTTCGTGCTGCTGTCGTCGGCGATGCCGTCGCGGTTGCTCACCGCCTTCCCACCGGGGGTGACGATCACGCGCGTCACGCTCGATGAAGCGGTCGCGCGTGCGGCGGCGCTTCCCTCGGTCGTGCAAACGGGGCATGGGGCTCGCGCAACCGCCTGAACGACGGAGAAGGCCCGTGAAGACGCTGACGCTGCTGCGCCATGCCAAGTCGGGCTGGGATGACCCGACGCTGCGCGATTTCGATCGGGCATTGAATCCCAAGGGAAAACGCGCCGCCGCGATGATGGGGACGCATCTGCGCGGCGCAGGGCTGGCGTTCGACCATGTCGTCGCCTCGCCCGCGGTGCGCGTGGTCGAGACGCTCGGCGGAGTGGAGAGCGGCTATGGCCGGACGCTCGCGCCGGCGTGGGACCGGCGGATCTATCTGGCGTCGGCGGTGACGCTGCTCGACCTGGTGCATGAGGTGCCCGCAGCGACCGAGCGGCTGCTGCTGGTCGGGCATAATCCCGGGCTGGAGGATCTCGCGATGTGGCTGGTGCCATTGTCAGAGGAGCCGCTGCGCGTTGCGCTCGAGGCGAAATATCCGACCGCGACGATGGCGGAAATGACGTTCGAGGGGGAATGGGGGGATCTCACGCCGGGCGCGGCGCGGTTGACGAGGTTCGTGCGGCCGCGCGATCTGGACGCGAGCCTGGGGCCGGACGAGGACTGAGGGCGTGGCGCCGCTACGGTCCTGCAAATCGCTACAGCCCGGACTGCTTCCCCGGCGGAGGCCGGGGCCCAGTGGCGGGCGTTGAGGAGCAGACGCCGAGCTCCGTTTCAGCGACCTTCGCTACTGGGCCCCGGCCTTCGCCGGGGAAGCGCTGAGCTTGACGGTCTGAAGCGCCCGCCCCCCTCAGGACCGGTCGAGTCGCTTCTCCAGCGCCTCCTTCAGCCCCGCGAGCGCGCCCGCGGGCTTGGCCTCTTCCTCGCTGATCACCCCCGCCGCCTTGAGCGCCGCCGCGGCATTGGGCCCGCGCGGGAACGGATCGAGCGACAGCGCCATCGTCTCGGCGGCGGCTTCGCCAAGATCGATCGCCGCGCCGTCGAACACCATCGTGTCGAGCGCGTCGGGATCGAGTTCGATTTCCTCCGAATCGGGTTCGTGGTCGACGAAGCGCAGCGCGATCGGCTCCTCGACCGTCACGGGCAGCGGATCGTCGGTGACCGAGCAGGCCTGCACCACCGCCGCGCTGACCGTCCCGCGGGCGACGACACCCGCCGCATCGCGGCGCACCGTGAATTTCGCCTCGAGCCGGTCGACCGAAATCAGGTCGAATCGCTTCGCCAGCGCCGCGCGCTCGGCATCGTTGGCGGTGATCGCGATCGTCCGTTCGCCCTCGCCGATCGTATCGAAGCGTTCGGTGCGTGAAAATTCGGGGGCGGTCATGCGATGTCTCCCGCAAGGATTCTGGTCGTCGAAAGGGCCGCGAGGCGCGCGTCGAACGCGAACAGCGCGTCCTGCGTATAGGCCAGCGCGGCGGGCGCGGGCGCGCCCGAACGGTACAGGTTGCGCTCGAGCGCCACGCGCAGGTCGCGCGCCGCGAGACCGTCGCGATACGCGCCCAGCCGCCCGCCGAGCATCCCCATCATCTTGCCGATATGCTTGCCCACGCCGATGTCGCCGACCCCCGATTCGCGCAATTGCCCGTCCATGTCGCTGACGAACCGCTCGGTCAGCCGGGCGCTCGCGCCCGCCGCGGCGGCGGGATCGCGCTCGAGCCGCAGCAGCACGAGCGACAGGATCGCCGCGATCATGTCGAACCGACCGTCGATCGTGTCGGGGACGCCCCCCGCCTGATACCAGTGCGGCTGCCGCGCCTGCGTGACGACCGCGTGATAGAGCGCGAGCGCGACATCATCCTCACCACGCCCGAAAACCTTTGATAGCCAGCTCAAACGCATATCCTCTCGCGGTTGCCCAAGGCCTGCCCTTGTTTGGCCGCGTTTCCCGGCATATTGAGGCATCGCGTCCGGGATGCAATGGAATGGCGCGCCCTGCCCTGGGTGCCGCGCCGGTGTGGAGAAGTCGATGAGCCTCAAGTCCGTCCGCCAGCTGACGGCCGCCGTCCTCGCCGCCACCATCATCGTGGGGGGGAGCGCGTGCGTTCCGCTGAAGTCGCACCAGGGCTATGTGATCGATCCCGATCTGGTCAATTCGGTCCAGACCGGCACCGACAACCGCCAGTCGGTGCTCGCGGTCCTCGGCAAGCCGAGCTTCACGAGCCAGTTCAACCAGGGCGACTGGTATTACATCAGCCGCGAGACGCGCAATTTCGCGTATAACAACCCCAAGGTCCGCGAGCAGACCACGGTGCGGATCAGCTTCGACGATCGCGGCGTCGTCTCTGCGGTGCGCCGCACCGGGGCGGAGCAGGTCGCGAGCATCAGCCCGTCGAGCAAGATCACCCCGACGCTGGGCAAGCGCCGCAGCTTCTTCGACGAACTGTTCGGCAACATCGGTACGGTCGGCGCGATCGGCGGTGGTGCGGGCGGCAGCAACACCGGTGGTGGCCCGAACGGCAGCGGCGGCGGTCGCGAGACCCCGTAAACGACCGGTTACGGCGGATCGTTACACTCTGATACAACCCTGACGTTTTGCTGACATCCGTGTTCGCGCGGTGTTCAGTCGAATCGGGGCATAGTCTCTTTCAAGGTCTGGTGCTCAGATGCAGCGACAGGCCCGCACCGGAGGAGATGATTCATGCGTAAATTCGTCGTCACCGCCCTGCTCGCCGCCACGCTGATGCCCGTGGCCGCGCAGGCGCAATCGTACCAGGAACTGCGGCACGACCGTCGCGACATCCGTGAGGAACAGCGCGACCTGCGACAGGCGTATCGCAGCGGCGACCCGCGCGACGTGCGCGAACAGCGCCGCGACGTCCGCGAGGCGCGGCAGGAATATCGCGAGGACCTGCGCGACCGCGATCGCAACTGGGGACGCGACGACTGGCGCGGCTGGCGTGACCGGAACCCGAATACGTACGCGCGCGGCAACTGGAATGCGCCGTTCGGCTATACCGCCTTCCGCCCCGGCTTGCGGATCGGCGCGCCTTATTACGGGTCGCGCTACGTCATCGCGGATCCATACCGCTACCATCTGCGGCGCGCGGGCTGGGGCCAGCAGTGGGTGCGGCATTATAACGACGTGATCCTCGTCGATACGCGGCGCGGGTATGTCATCGACGTGATCCGCGGCTTCTACCGCTAACCGTCCTGTTCGTCACAGCGGTGTCAGCCGTCCCCGGGATCCCCCGGGGGCGGCTGAACTGCCTTGCCACGACCCTGCGGCAATCCCCGGGATGTCCGGCGTCTTCCGTGCTAGTCTTCGCCCGGGCTGAGTCGGGGGGCGCGGCGTGGGGGCGGGCTGGATAGTCGCCGCGATCGACATGATCGCGCGCGAGGCGATACTGTTTTCGACAGTCGGTTTCTTCATAGGCGGGCTGGACGATCTGGCGATCGACCTGACGTGGCTCGCCACCCGGCTCGGGCGGCGTTCGCCGACACTGCCAAGGACGCTTGCGGACTGCGACCCCGCGCCGCAACGGCGGATGGCGGTCTTCATCGCGGCGTGGGACGAGGCAAGCGTGATCGGCGCGATGCTCGCGACCGCGCTCGATCGGTTCGACCATGACGATTACCGGCTTTACGTCGGCACTTACCCCAACGACCCGGCCACGATAGCCGCGGTCGCCGAGGTGGCGGCGCGTGACGCACGCGTGCGGCTGGTGATCGGCACCCGCGCCGGCCCCACGACCAAGGCGGATTGTCTCAATACGCTATGGCGCGCACTCGCCCGCGATGAATTGCGCGAGGGACGCACCGCTGCGGCGATCATCCTCCACGATGCCGAGGATGTGGTCCATCCCGGCGAACTGCGCGTGTTCGATACGCTGATCGGGCCGTACAGTGTCGTCCAGTTGCCGATCCGACCGCTGGTCGATCGCGGCGCGCAACTCGTTTCGGGGCATTATGCGGACGAATTTTCCGAAGCGCATGACAAGCAGCTGGTCGTCCGCCAGTTGCTCGGGGCGGGAATACCGCTGGCCGGGGTCGGTTGCGCGATCGAGCGCGGGATGATCGAGCGGATCGCCGCGGCGCGCGGCGGGCATCCGTTCGATCCGGCATCGCTGACCGAAGATTATGAATTCGGCCTGCAAGTCGCAAGCCTGGGGGGGCGGGGGATGCTCGCGCGGGTGCGCGAAACCGCGTCGGGCCCGCTCGTCGCGGTGCGCGCCTATTTCCCGTCGACCAGCGCCAGCGCGGTGCGGCAGAAGGCGCGCTGGATGACCGGGATCGCGTTGTCGGGATGGGATCGGCTGGGGTGGGGCCCGGCGCGGGACTGGCGCGACCACTGGATGCGGATGCGCGACCGTCGCGCGCCCCTCGCGGTGCTGGTGGTGGCCGCAGCGTATCTTGCGCTGGCGACCTTCGTCGCGTCACGGCTGGGCCATCTGTTGCTTGCGACTCCGTCGCCGAACCTCGCGGCGGGGACCGAATGGCTGCTGCGGATCAATGCCGCGCTGCTCAGCTGGCGGCTGGCGATGCGCGCGCTGTTCACCGGGCGCGCCTATGGCTGGCGCGAGGCCTGCTGGTCGTTGCCGCGCGCGGTCGTCGCCAATTATATCGCGCTGTTCGCGGTCCGGCGCGCGCTGATCGGGTATGTCGGATCGTTGCGCGGGGTCGCGCTGCGGTGGGACAAGACCGCGCATGTCTTTCCGGATCTGTCCGGTCCCCCGGCGTGACGTTCGCGCGGCGGGTCGACCGGGGGCGCCCGCTGCGGTTTCTCGGCGCGGTCGCGGTCGGGTGGATCGGCCTGCGCGTGGCGATGCTGTTGCCCGAGCCTGAGCCGCCCTTGACCACTGCCGCGCGAGCTCGTGTGCCCATGCCCCCGGCATCGCACCCCGTTATCGCGATGAAGGGGCGTATCGCCACGCCGCGCGGTGCCGGGAGGACCGAGGTGACCCGCGGGGGTAGCATGGTCGGCCATCGTCCGAACGCCCTGCGTCCCCCCCGGCCCCAGCGTCACCCTGAACACGTTTCGGGGCCCACTGCACAGCAAGGCCAGTACGGCGAGGATGCGCGGTGGATGCTCAGACAGGTCCAGCATGACGGTGCCGTCGATGAGGCGGTCCGCGACCAGGATGCCTCGCAGATGCTCGGACCCGTCCGGCATGACGGTGGGGCAGGGAAACCGGTGGATAATCCCGCGCGGCACAAGCGTTGGTCGGTCAGCGCATGGGCGGTCGCGCGCGCCGGGCTGGGCCAGGAGCAGGCGGTGACGGGAGGGCAGCTTGGAGGCTCGCAGGCAGGGATCCGGGTCGTCCGCAGCCTCGACCGGCGCGCGCGGTTCGCGCTGTCGGGGCGCGTGACGACACCGCTGGGGGCGGGGCTGCGCGAGGCGTCGGCGGGACTGGAATGGCAACCGACCCGGCTGCCGGTGAAGCTCGTGGCGGAGCACCGCTTTGTGCTCGGACGGGGAAATGGTGGTCCGGGGGTTGCGGTGATCGGCGGGTTCGGCCCGACCGCGCCGCGATACGGGCTTCGCACGGAAGCCTATGGCCAGGCGGGTGCGATTCGTCGGGCGCGGATCGAATCCTATGCCGATGCAGCAGTCCGCGTGACGCACCGGATCGGGCATTTCGGGCGGGTCGCGGTCGATCTCGGCGCGGGTGCATGGGGCGGCGCGCAACGCGGCGCGGCGCGGTTCGACCTCGGGCCGAGCCTGGTACTTGCGATGCCGGTGCACCGCGCCGCGCTGCGGCTGACGCTCGACTGGCGCGAGCGGGTTGCCGGGCGTGCGCGGCCGGGCGCTGGCCCGGCGCTGACGCTCGGGACCGATTTCTGAGTCGCGGCTTTGCGTCGACCGCGCTATCGCGTGGGGACATGGACATTTACCTGCCCATCGCCAATCTTTCGGTCAACGCGCTGGTGATCATCCTGCTGGGTGGCGGCGTCGGCTTCCTGTCGGGGATGTTCGGCGTTGGCGGCGGGTTCCTGACCACGCCATTGCTGATCGTCTACGGCATCCCGCCGACCGTCGCCGCTGCGTCTGCCGCGAGCCAGGTGACCGGGGCGAGCGTCTCGGGGGTGTTCGCGCACGTCCGGCGCAAGGGGGTCGACTTCAAGATGGGCGGGGTGCTCGTCGCGGGGGGGATGATCGGCTCGGTCGCGGGCGGGTTCCTGTTCCGGCTGCTCCAGTCGACTGGACAGATCGATACCGTGATCGCGATCGTCTATGTGCTGCTGCTCGGCTCGATCGGGAGCATGATGGCGACCGAGGCGATCGGCGCGATCCGCGCGATGCGCTCCGGCGCGCCGCCGCGACCGCGCAAGCGGCGGCATCACCCGCTGGTCGCGGCGCTGCCGCTGCGGACGCGCTTCTATCGCTCGGGGCTGTACATCTCGCCGCTTGCGCCGTTGTTGCTCGGGTTCGGGGTCGGGATCCTGACGATCCTGCTGGGCGTCGGCGGCGGTTTCATCCTCGTGCCTGCGATGCTGTATCTGCTCGGCATGACGACCCAGGTCGTCGTCGGCACGTCGCTGTTCCAGACGCTGTTCGTCACCGCGACCGCGACGATGGTGCATGCGACGACGACCAAGGCGGTCGATATCGTGCTCGCGGTGCTGCTGCTGGTCGGGTCGGTTGCAGGCGCGCAGGTCGGCGCGCGGTTCGCGAGCAAGGTGAAGCCCGAATATCTCCGGCTTGCGCTCGCGGTGATCGTGTTGCTCGTCGCAGGCCGGATCGCGCTTGGGCTCGGCTGGCGGCCGGACGAGATCTATTCGGTCGAACTGTCGTGAAGCGGGTCGCGCTTGCGGTGGTCGCGGCCCCGTTGCTGATGGCGCAGACCGCGTCCAAGCCGGTGCTCGTCCCCGACGTGTCGCAGCGCGATATCGAGATCCAGTACAGCTTCACCGGCGCGAACCTGCTGCTGTTCGGTGCAATCCTCTATCCCGGCGGGCGGTTGCCCGATGACGACAAGCCGACCGACATCGTCGTGGTGGTCAAGGGGCCGACGCAATCGATCCTGGTGCGCGAGAAGGACAAGCTCGGCGGGCTGATCTGGGTCAACGCGGCGCGGCTGCGCTATCGTTCGGCGCCGAGCTATTATGCGATCGCGTCGTCCAAGCCGATCGACCAGCTGATGAACACGCGGACCCGCGCGATCTACGAACTCGGGCTGGAGAGCCTGCAACTGTCGCCTGCGTCGAGCGCGCCGACCTCCGAACAGGATCGCTTCGCGCGCGGGCTGGTCGATCTCAAGACGCGGACCGGGCTGTATGTCGAATCGCCGGGTGCGGTCGAGATCACCGATGGCGTGCTGTACCGCGCGCGCGTGACGATCCCCGCGCGCGTGCCGGTCGGCCGGTTTACTGCGGAAACCTTCCTGATCCGCGACGGTCGCGTACTGGCGGCGGCGACGCGCGAAATCGAGATCCGCAAATCGGGGTTCGAACGTTTCGTCGCGCGCTCGGCGGAACGCTGGTCGGTGGCGTACGGACTGGTCGCGGTCGCGCTGTCGGTGCTGTTCGGCTGGACCGCGGGGTGGATCGCGCGGCGGTTCTAGTCGCGGCCGGCCTCGGGAGTGGTGTTGTCACCCGCTTTTGACCGGGCATTACCTGTCCGGTATGAAGAAAATCGGAACGCCTGAGTCGCGTGACGGTGCGTGTTCCCATCGGGGGGTATGATGGCAACGCTTGCTCTGCGCGCATCTGCGGTTCGTCCGGAACGCACCTTCTTCATCGGCATGGCGATACTGTGTCTCGTCATCAGCGCCGCCGGATTCTGGCGCACATACTATCTATCTGCTTGGTATGGTACCAAGGTTCTGATTCCGATGGTGCAGTTGCACGGAGTCGTGATGACCGCGTGGATGCTGTTCTTCCTGCTGCAGACCACGCTGGTGCGGACTGCGCGGGTCGACCTCCACCGGCGCTGGGGGATGGTCGGGCTGATGCTCGCAGGCGCGGTCGGCGCGACCGGGCTGGCGACGGCGATGACGACGCTGGGGGCGGGGCGGCTCGATCATTCGGTGCCGGTGTCGGTCTTTCTCGTCTTCCCGATCGGGCTGTCGCTGATGTTCTGGCTGCTGATCGGCTGCGCGGCCTATTGGGTGCGCGATCTGCAGACGCACAAGCGGCTGATGCTGCTGGGTACGCTCGCCGCGATGGCGACGCCGATCGCGCGGATGCGGCTCCCGTTCCTGCCGCCCGCCGCGCTCGGGGGCAACCTCGCGGTGATCGCGCTGATCGGCCCGCTGGTGGTGCACGATCTGGCGTCGCTCAAGCGGATCCATCCCGCGACGCTATGGGGCGGGGGATTCATTGCAGCGATGCTGCCGCTGCGCCTGCTGCTGGCGCAAACCGCGCCGTGGAAAGCGTTTGTCGCCTGGCTCGGCGCGACCTGAACGCGGCGCTGCGGCAAACCCCGACGGGTCTCGATCGCTGTTTGCCATCATCCAATCTTTACCCCTGGGCGGCAAGGATGGGTGGTCCATCATCGCTAAACGAGAACCCCATGACCGAAATGCCTGCCCCCCAGGCCTTTGCCGATTCGGCACCGCTGACGATCGCGACCTGTATCGGCATGGTGTTCGACATCGCGGGATCGAGCGGGATGGTCGTGCTCGACGCGAGCGCGCTCGACGAGACCGGCGCGAACCCCGACCCGGTCGTCGCGAGCGCGGGGTCGGTCGGCAGCCAGATCAAGATGCGGGTCGGCTCGACCTGGCTGATCGCCAACGTCCGTTCGCTCAAGCTGCTCGACGGGCATACCGACCGGATCGCCGCGCAGATCGACTTCCTCGGCGAGGGCGACGAGGAAAAGCTCACCGGCAAGCTCTACAATTTTCGGCGCGGGGTAACACGCTATCCGGTCCCGGGGAGCAGGGTCTACCCGGTCTCGTCCCCCGACATGAAGCAGATCTACGCTGCGGACGACCGCGCGAACATCGAAATCGGCACAGTCTATCCAACTCGCGACGTCCGCGCAGCGTTGTACGTCGATGCGCTGCTCGGCCGGCATTTCGCGTTGCTCGGCAGCACCGGCACCGGCAAGTCGACCAGCGCCGCGCTGATCCTCCACCGGATCTGCGAGATGGCGCCGCAAGGTCACATCGTGATGATCGATCCGCACGGCGAATATGCGTCCGCCTTCCGCGACAATGGCGCGATCTACGACGTGTCGAACCTGCAGATGCCGTACTGGCTGATGAACTTCGAGGAACATTGCGAGGTGTTCGTCACCAGCTCGGGCTCGGAAAAGCAGATCGACGCGGACATCCTCGCCAAATGCCTGTTGATGGCGCGCGCCAAGGGGCGGCTCGGGCAGGAGATCAGCAAGCTGACGGTCGATGCGCCGGTGCCGTATCTGCTCAGCGACCTGACCAACCTGATCAGCCTCGAAATGGGCAAGATGGACCGCGCGGGCGACACCGCGCCATATCTGCGGCTCAAGACCAAGATCGACGAGATCAAGGCCGATCCGCGCTACGGCTTCATGTTCTCGGGCATGCTGGTCGCGGATACGATGGCGGGGTTCCTGCAGCGCGTGTTCCGCCTGCCCGGCGACGGCAAGCCGATCTCGATCATCGACGTGTCGGGGGTGCCGAGCGAGATCACCTCGGTGGTGGTCGCGGTGCTCAGCCGGATGGTGTTCGACTTTGCGATCTGGTCGCGCGGCGAGCCCAAGCGCCCGATCCTGCTCGTCTGCGAGGAAGCGCATCGCTACATTCCGAACGGCGACAAGATCGATTCGAGCGTCGGGCGGATCCTCAGCCGGATTGCCAAGGAAGGCCGCAAATACGGCGTGTCGCTCGGGTTGATCACGCAGCGCCCGTCGGATCTGGCGGAAGGCGTGCTGTCGCAGTGCGGGACGATCATCGCGATGCGGCTCAACAACGACCGCGACCAGGCGTTCGTCCGCGCGGCGATGCCCGAGGGGGCGCGCGGGTTCCTCGATTCGATCCCGGCGCTGCGCAACCGCGAGTGCATCGTCTGCGGCGAGGGTGTCGCGGTGCCGGTGCGGGTGTCGTTCGATTCGCTCGAGGATTCGCGGCGGCCGGCGTCGGACGATCCGGTGTTCTCGAAACTGTGGCGCGAAACCGGCGGCGAGGACGAGATCATCGCGCGCACGCTCAAGCGCTGGCGGGCACAGGGGCGGTAAGAGAGGGGCGACTCATGATCCTGCCGTCATTCGGTGACGGCATGGGCTCCGCGAAACCACAGCCGTTCTCCCGCCGAGGCGGGAGCCCAGGAGTCGCAAGAACTGTAAGCCGTTGTTCTGCGTGGCCCTGGATTCCCGCTTACGCGGGAAAACGCAAACGCGGGGGCCGGAAACCGCCTCTTGCAGAGGTCTCGCCTTTGTATGCGTGACGGACTCCTGAGCGTTATCCCTGCCTCAGGCGCCCGGCTTGACCGCGAGCAGCCCCGACACCTTAGAGCGGAACGCGCGCAACTGCTCGCCCGACAGCGTCGACAGGCTGGAGAAGGAGAACCCGCGCGGGTTGACCGCGACGCCGCCGCGCAGGACCTCCCAGTGGAGATGCGGCCCGGTCGACATCCCGCTGTTGCCCGAATAGGCGATCACGTCGCCGCGCGACACGCGCTGCCCCGCATGCACCGCGAAGCGGCTGAGGTGCCCGTAACAGGTCACGATCGACCCGCCGTGTGCCATCTTGAGCAGATTGCCATAGCCGCCGCTGCGCCCCGCGAAGGCGACGACGCCGTCGGCGGGCGCGTGAACCGGCGTGCCCCAGGCGGTGCCGATGTCGATCCCCTTGTGCATCCGGGAGAAGCCGAGCAGCGGATGGAAGCGCATCCCGAAGCTCGACGTGACTCGCGCCATCGACACCGGCATCGTGAACTGGCCCTGCCGTTCCGCCTGGCCCGATGCCTCATACCAGGTGCCGTCGTTCCACTGGACGAGTTGCGTCTTGTGCGACCGCTGGCCGAGCCCCGCGAACAGCAGCTTGCCGAGCTGCGTCTCCCCGGTCGCGGCGCGCTGGCGCTCGACGATCAGGTCGTAGGTGTCGGTCGAACCGATCTGGCCGACGGGCACCTTGCTCGCGATCGCCTTGATATACGCCTCGACCGCGCGGATCGGGACGCCCGCGGCGCGTGCCGAGCGATACAGGCTCGAGCCGACCGCGCCGGTGATCCTGAGCGGGGTATCGTCGACCGCGATCGCGTGGCGTTCCATCACCAGCCGGTCGCCGACTCGCTTGAGATCGAGCGCGAGATCGAACCGTGCGCGCAGCGACAGCGCCTCGAGTGGGCGCGCGACGCTGCGATTGGGGCGACGGCCGAGCGTCATCGGGATCTGCGTGCCGGGCTTGAGATCGCCGAGCGACACCGTCGTCGCGACCAAAGCGACCGTATCCTGCGCATCGCGCTCGGAAAGGCCTGCGCGCTGGAGCATGTCGCCGAGGCTGTCACCGTGGCCGACGGTCGCGGTGCGTTGCTCGATCGGGCGTTCGGGGGCTTCGGTGAGCGGGCGGACGAGGTCGTTCGACGCCATGTGCCGCCCGGT
>Ga0160428_1001962_pt1 | contig 13693 bp, 9 predicted proteins | sample SolpanmetagenomM_FD_108198 | JGI IMG/M metagenome (GOLD analysis project Ga0160428, IMG submission 108198) | Solar panel surface microbial communities from Lawrence Berkeley National Laboratory, California, USA - M | ecosystem: Engineered > Built environment > Solar panel > Unclassified ... | reverse complement strand
CCCGGCCCCGAGGTCGGATCCTTCGTCGGCGTCGTCGACATCCCCGACGGCATCACCGCCTCCCGCCTCCCCGACGGCAGCTACTCCGTCTTCGTCGAGGAGGACCACGCCGGCAAGGTGCTCATGTACCGGATCGCCGGTGACGGATCGACTCCCGCGCCCGCGCCGACCCCCACGCCCACCGCTCCGACGCCCATCCCGACCGTCACCCCGTCGCCACGCCCGACGCCGCCCGCGCCCCCCGTCACGGCTCCCCCCGCCACGGCTCCCGCCCCGACCTCCCCGGGTACCGCCAGCTTCGCCCTGCGCATCAACTCCGGTGGCGCTGCGGTCAAGGAGGCCGACGGCACCACGTGGATCGCCGACCGCTACTTCACCGGCGGCACCGCCAGCGACCCGAACCTGCGCCCGAACTCGAAGACGCCCGTCGTCGACGGCAGTGAGCGCTGGGGCTCGACCAGCTACGCCATCCCCGTCCCGACCAAGGGCGACTACACCGTGCGCCTGCACCTGACCGAGCTCTACTTCGGCGACGCCGGCAAGCGCTCCTTCTCCGTGAACGTCGAAGGCACCAACGCAGTCCGAGACCTCGACCTGGTCGCCCGCATCGGCAGCCAGAAGACCCTGGTCGTCGACGTCCCGGTCACCGTGACCGATGGCGTCGCCACCATCGCGCTGACCCAGACCCGCGACAACGCCACCATCACCGGCATCGAGGTCCTCGGCCGCTGATCCGTCCGTCGCACCCGGACCCACCGCTGCGCGGACGCCGCCCCGTCCTGGGGGAGGCGTTCGCGCAGCGGCGTCACGCGTCGCACCAGCGGCCCGATGCACCGGCCGCGCATCCCGCTCGGGCGACGGCGACCGGACCGGTGGCTGCGCTACTTTGGACGGACACCCCCTACTGCGGAGAGCATGTGAACGCCCTCGACCTCCCGGGACCGCCCCGACCCACGGCTCCGCTGCTGCTCGCCCTCGGGTGGGACCGCCCCGGCGGGCTGAACCGCTACGTGCAGGACCTGCACGCGGCTCTCCTGCGCCACGGCGACGACCCCCGCACCCTGGTCGTGGGTCCCAGCTCCACGGCCCCGGCCTCCGTCGTCGAGGTCACCCACGAGGACGAGGCGCTCCTGCAGCGGTTGCTGGCCTACACGCGCGCGGCTCACCGCTTCTCGCGGGGCGCCGATGTCGTGGACGCCCACTTCGCGCTCTTCGCCTTCCTGCCCGTCGTCCTGCGGCAGCTGCACGGACGGCGCTTGGTCGTGCACTTCCACGGCCCCTGGGCGGCCGAGTCGGCGTCCCAGGACCAGCGCACCAGCGTGGCCTCGCGCCTCAAGCAGCGCATCGAGGGAACCGTCTACCGGCGGGCGGACGCGGTGGTCGTCCTGTCGGAGGCCTTCCGGGACCTGCTCAGCCAGACGTACGCCGTGGCCCAGCAGGCCGTCCACGTGATTCCGCCGGGGGTCGACCTCGAGCGGTTCACCCCCGGCCGGGACGAAGCGCGCCGCCGGCTCGGGCTCGACCTCGACGGCCACTACGTGTTCACCGCACGTCGCCTGGTGCCCCGCATGGGACTGGACGTGCTGCTCGAGGCCTGGGCCCAGGTCGCCGACGCTCGGGCGGTGCTGCTCGTCGCCGGTGAAGGACCCCTCCGCGCGACGCTCGAGAAGCGTGCCGGGGAACTGGGGCTGACCGGTCGGGTCCGGTTCCTCGGACGGGTGGCCGAGACCGACCTCGTCGACCTGCACCGCGCTGCCGACGTCGGAGTCGTACCGACCACGGCCCTCGAAGGGTTCGGACTGGTCGTGCTCGAGTCACTGGCCTGCGGCACACCGGTCGTCGTGACGGACGTGGGCGGTCTGCCTGAGGCTCTCCAGGGCCTGGACCCCAGCCTGGTCGTGCCGCCCGGCGACGCCGAGGCACTGGCCGCCCGCCTGAGCGCAGCCCTGGCCGGCGAGGCGCCGTCGGCTCGTCAGTGCCGCGAGCACGCGGAGACCTTCACCTGGGAACGAGCGGTCTCGGCCCACGACGCGGTCTACGGCGGGCGGCGCCAGGGTCCCCGCACCGCCGTCTTCCTCGACCACTGCGCCGACCTCTCCGGCGGGGAGATCGCCCTCGTGCGGACGCTGGAAGGACTGAGTGCGCGCTGGGCCCCCCGCGTCCTGCTCGGTGAGCACGGCCCGCTCGAGGAGCGTCTGGCTCTCGCCGGTGTGCCGGTCGACGTCTTCGCGCTGGACGAGCGAACGGCCTCGCTGCGCAGGACGCAACTGCTGAACCCCGTTGCGGTCGCGGTCGGCGCCGTCCGGACCGCCGGGTACGTCGGCCGACTCTCTCGACGTCTGACGAGCGAAGGCGCCGACGTGGTGCACGCCAACTCCTTGAAGTCGGGTCTCTACGGCAGTCTCGCCGCTCGTCTCGCCGGTGTCCCGATGGTCTGGCACCTGCGTGACCGTCTCGCGAGCGACTACCTACCCGCACCTGTGGCGGCGTTCGTGCGCACCGCGCTGACGGTGCTGCCGACCGCCGTGGTGGTCAACTCCGAGGCCACTGCCGAGACCCTGGGACGTCGACTGCGACGGCGTGCAACAGTGATCGCAGACCCCTACTCACCGCCTCCCGCCGGACCTCGCCGGAACGGCCCCGGTCCGCTGCGGATCGGTATCGTCGGTCGGATCTCCGCCTGGAAGGGGCAGGACGTCTTCGTGGAAGCACTCGCGACGCTGCGGACCAGGCCGTTCCAGGCCCGGATCATCGGGTCCCCGATGTTCGGCGACGACGCGGTCCTGACGCAGCTGCGGCGCCGGGTCAGCGAGCTCGGACTGGACGACCGGGTCGAGTTCACCGGTTTCACCGACGATGTCGAGTCCGCACTCGCGGAACTCGACGTGCTCGTGCACGCGTCGACGATCCCGGAGCCGTTCGGGCAGGTCGTCGTCGAGGGCATGGCCGCGGGGGTCGCCGTGGTCGCGGCCGACGCCGGTGGTCCCGCCGAGATCGTCACCGACGGCGTGGACGGCCTCCTCTACCGCCCGGGGGACGTGGCGCAGCTTTCCGCGGCGCTGGAGCGACTGGCCGACGACCCCGGGCTGCGGGAGCGACTGGGTGCCGCGGCCCGCCGGCGGGCCGCGGACTACCGGCCGGAGGCCGTGGTCCCCGCCCTGGAACGCGTGCTCGACGAGATCGGACGCCGGCCGTGACCCCTCCCCCCGCCCCCCGCCTCACCCTGTCGGTCGTCGTCCCCACGTACGCGCGCCCTCAGCAGCTGCGTCAGTGCCTCGACGGACTGCTCGCGCAGGAACACCCCGTCGACCAGATCGTCGTGGTGCAGCGACCCGACGACCGAGCGAGTGCTGCCGTGCTGGACGGGCTGCCCTCGGGCAGCGTCACGGTGGCCTTCGTGCACGAGGAGGGCGTCCTCGCCGCCATGCGCACCGGCGCCGGACTGGCGTCCGGCGACGTCATCGCCTTCACGGACGACGACGCGGTGGCGCGTCCAGGGTGGATCGCCACCCTGCTGCCGCACTACGCGGACCAGCGGGTCGGTGCGGTCGGCGGGCGCGACGAGGTGCACCCGCACGACGGTGCCCCGGATGTGGGCACCGGTGCGGTCGGGCGCGTGACCCGGTGGGGGAAGCTCCTCGGCAACCACAACCACGGCGTCGGGACCGCGTCGCACGTGGATCTGCTCAAAGGAGTGAACATGTCGTTCCGGCGGGAGGCGCTCGCACTACCGAAGAGCATGCGCGGCTCCGGCGCGCAGGTGCACTTCGAGATCGCCGTCTCCGGGTGGGCCCGTCAACACGGCTGGCGCCTCGTGTACGACCCCGCAGCCTTGGTGGACCACTTTCCGGGCCCGCGCTTCGATGATGATCAGCGTCACCGTCCCAACGCCGAGGCCACGGCCAACGAGGCCTACAACCTCGTCGCCGCGGTTATCGAGACCGATCCCGGACTGCTGCTCCGTCGGGCGACCTTCGGCCTGCTGATCGGGGACCGCGCGACACCCGGACTCCTGCGGGCTGCCGTCGCCCTCGTCCGCCGCGACCGTGCGACGGCGTCGAAGCTCGTGCCGTCGCTGCGCGGGCAGGTGCACGGCCTTCAGGACGCGGTGCGCGGCCGTCGTCTCGAGATGGTCCCGATCACGGCTTCAGCTCCCGCGCCCGGCGGTCGCTGATCGACGTCCTGACGCCCGAGGGTTCCGAGCAACGTCCACAGGACAACGCCGGTGACCGAGGTGAAGGGGTTGCCGAACGCGAGCTGGACGATGAGCGCGATGAGCGCGGCCGCGCAGGCGGCCTCGAACGGAGCCCCCCCGCGGGTTCGTCGCCACGTGCGGGCGACGACCCACATCAGGACGATCAGCAGCACGGGCCCGATCACCGCACCGAAGGTGAAGAGGACTTGCAGCGCACCACCGTCGAAGTCCCCTGACGTACCGAGGGCCCCACCGTTGGCGACCTTGGTCGCGACGCCCGACGCACCCAGTCCCGAGCCGACGGGATCACGCAGGACGACCGGCAGCATGAGTTCGTGGAACGCAAGACGTGCCGTGAAGCTCTCGTCGTGCGATCCGGAGTCGACGCTCGTCGTGAAGCGCCCCAGGACCAGGTCCTGGACCTGCGGAACCGCGAGGATCACCACGGTCAGGAGCGCGACGTCGAGAAGGATCCACGCGAGCACCTTCCGGGGCAGCCGGAAGCACAAGGCCCACACGCCGACCAGGAGGCCGATCCACGCTGCGCGGACCAGCGACAGCGCCAGGGCCACGAGACCCAGCGAGTGCCCGAGCCAGGTGCGTCGACCGGATGACCCTACGAGGACCAGCATGAAGGCGATGAGCACGAGCGCCATCGGCCCCGGGGAGTTCAGGATGCTGAAGATGCGCACCTCGAACGGCTCAGGGCGGCCGATCGAGGCGAGCGGTGCCGCCAGCATCCAGGCCGCGTCCCACGCCGGGAGGACGAAGAACTGCACCAGCCCGTACACCGCGATGACCACGGTCGCCCACAGCGCCGTCCGCAGCAGGACGCGCCGCAGCACCGCCGCGGACGGCCCGGCGTTGGCGATCCAGAGCCCGAGTGCGACGGGGGCGACCCACTGCAGGAGATCCGCAGCCGACGCGGACACCCCGTTCCTGACGATCCCGACGCACACGCCGTAGGCCATCGCCACCAGGACCACGGTGAACAGCACCCGCGACTCCAGCCGCATCCGGCCGACGCGGACGAGCGCCGGCCCCAGCGCGAGCAGGGTCAGGACGGGAGCGGCCACCATCACCGGACTCAGCGGGTGCCACCCCGTCTGCCAGTCGACGACCCGCCGCAGTTCGGGGGAGAGGATCCACGTCCAGAGCACGAACTCCAGGAAGTCACCGTCGTGCTTCCGCTGCAGCAGGACGAAGCCGAGGAGCACGGTCGCGGCCGGGTACGCCATCGACGCCACTCCGCCGAGGCCGATCAAGCTGGCGAGGACACCGGCGAGCGCGAGGGCCCAGGCCCAGAGAAGTCCAAGAGGTGCGCCCGAGGCCAGGCGCCGACGGCGGGGACCCCCTCGCGCAGCAGTCACCTGCCTCCGGGGGAGTGTCTGACCCCTGCGCTCGGTCGTCAGCACGATGCCGGTCAGTCCGTGGCCGCTGGCGGTGCGTGACGACCGTCAGTGGCTACCCGCCGCCCGGCGACGCCGCCGGCCGTCGGCGACGGCACCGCCTCTCTGGGGGTGCTGGGAGCGTCGTACGCCTCGACGCCGTAGTAGCCGGTTGCGATGCCCTTGTCGACGTCCGCCCGGTTCAGGACGACTCCCAGGACGGACACGCGGGTGGCCGAGATCGCTGAGACCATGCGTGACACGGCGCGGCGCCGCGTGCTGCCCGACGACGCGACGAGGAGGACGTTGCCGACCTTGGGAGCGAGGACCGCAGCGTCGGTCACCGCGAGGACGGGCGAGGCGTCGACCACCACCCGGTCGAAGTGCTCTCCCAGCACCTCCAGCACGAAGTCCATCTGCGGCGACGCGAGCAGGTCGGCCGGGTTGGGAGGACACTGCCCACTGGGCAGGATGCTGAGGTTCTCGGTCGTGGTCTGACGCAGCGCACCGCTGAGGGCCTGCCGCGCCAGCGCTTGCTGACCAGCGAGCGGCACGCCCCGGCCCTGGCGGGCCGCCTCCACCAGGACGCCGGTCAGCCCGTGCTTGCTGTTGTCCACCCCGAGGAGCAGTTCCACGCGGGGCCGCCGGAGGTCGGCCGAGACCACGACGGTGCGCAGACCCGCCTGCGCGAAGGAGGCGGCCAGGTTCGCCGCGACCGTGGTCTTGCCGTCGCCCGGCATCGCGCTGGTCACCAAGACGCTCGTGATCGGCGAGTCGATGCCCAGGAAGGTGATGTTCGAGCGCAGCGAGCGGACGGACTCGGCGAAGGCACCCGTGGGGTGCGTGATGACGGCGACGTGGTCCTCGCGCCGCTGGGTCTGCCGGTCGCGCGGCAGTTCGCCGAGGACCGCGAGGTCGCTGAGCTCCTGCAGCTCCTCACGACTGCGGACTCGGTCACCGACCGACTCCCGCAACCAGGCGAGCGCCAAGCCGACGACGAGACCGAGGAGGAGGCCGAGGACGGCCATCTTGAGCATGGAGAGGCCCGAAGGCCCCGGCGGCGCCGTGGCAGGACTCACGAGCTGAGCGTCGCCACGCTTGAGGCTGGCGTCGATGAGCAGGTCCTGCTGACGGCTGTACAGCTCGCTGTACTGGGCGTTGGCGGCCGTCAGCGACGGGTCCGCGGCGACGTTGCCACCCCGGGCGACCGCGGTCGACGTGAGGTCGACGATGCGCCGGCTCAGGGTGTCGAGCTGCGTCTGGATGCCGGCGGCGGCGGCCTGCAGCGCGGCGACGTCGTTCAGCCGGTTGCTCTCGATGTAGGCGGCACCCACGGCGTTCGCCGTCGCGGCCGCCCGGCCCGCGTCGCCCGACGTCGCGGAGATGGTCAGCACGTCCGTGTTGTCACCCGACGCGACGGTCACGGCGTCCGTGATCTGCTGGGCCGTGGTCCCGTCGGCCAGCGCCGCAGCGGCGCGCTGCGCCACCGCCGGGCTCGTCAGGATGATCGCCTGGGCGGCCGCGTACCGCGCTGGGTCGACGTTGTTCGTGGTCTGGTCCGTCACCGTCTCAGCGGGGTCGTTCTGCTTGAGGAGCAGATCGGCGCTCGCCTCGTAGTGCGGCTTCCGGACGACGTGGACTGCGCCTCCCACGAGCAGGCCCAGCACGCCCACGAGCACGACGAGCAGCACCTGCCTGCGGACGATCCTCAGCATCTGGCGCACATCCACGCGTATCCATCCCCCTCTTGCAGCGGTTGCACACGGCACCCGTCGGCTTACGATGAGCAGGCGATCGGCGGCAGACCCCCCGGGCCGCACGTCTCCCCTGCGACCTGAGCGTCACCGCCGCACTCCCCGCGGGCCCTGCGATCGCGGTCGAGTATCGCACGGCGGTCGTGCACCGATGCGGTTTCCGGAGGGCATGCGCAACCTCCTCACCTGTTTGCCGCAGGGGACGCTCGAACGCGGGGGAGTCGTCGCGGACGGCTGCTAACGTCACGCGTCGTCAGGGTTCGGTGCACCGTCGCCGACGAGCACCCGCGGTCCCGACGAGCACCGCTCGTCCAGATGAGCGCACGGATGCGACGGGGGTCGAAGTGGCAGGCGCCGAGCGTCAGTCGTTGTTGAAGCACGTGGCCGCCACCGGGGCGCTGAGCGTCGGCGTGGTGGGCATGAACTTCATCACCGGGGTCCTGGTCACCCGCTCCCTGGCCCCGCAGGGGCGCGGTGAGACGAGCTTCCTGATGACGTTCGCACAGACCGTCGGGTGGCTGGGCGCCCTCGGCATCAACGAGGGCGTCACGTACCTGGGGGCCAAGGAGCCGGAGCTCGCGAGACGCATCGCGTCGACCGCAGCCCTCCTGACCCTGCTCCTCGGTTCGCTCGGTGTCGCCATCGCACTGCTGCTGCTGCCGCTGCTGGCCGACGACCTGCCCCCCGCCTCGATGGACGTGGCCCGGGCGTTCATCCTCAGCATCTACCTCCAGGTCGGAAGCGCACTGCTCCTGGCCGTCCTGGCGGGAGGTCAGGACTTCAGTGGCCGCAACGTCGTCCAGTTCCTCCAGCCCGCCTCCTACACGGTCCTCGTGGTGGGGCTCGCCGTCGCCGGAAGGATCACCGTAGGCAGTGTGCTCGGGGCGACGACCGTCTCTATGGGCGTAGCGACCGTCTACGCGGCCATCCGGCTGCACCGCACCGTGGGCTTCAGCCGGCCGTCGGTGCTCGTGGCGCGGAAGTCGGCCGCCTACGGACTCAAGGTGCAGGGTTCCCTGGTCGGCTCGCTGGGTGCTTCCAGGCTCGCGACCGTCCTGCTGCCCACCGTGCTGAGCTTCGCGGCGATCGGCCTGTACTCCGTGGCCACCAACGTGGCCAACATCCTCGTCTCGGTGGTCGGCGTCATGGGCAACCTCGTGCTCCCTGCGGCTACACGTCTGGGTGGACGCGAGGGCTCGTTCTTCGTCGCGCGGATGGTTCGCGCCTCCACCCTCGCCGGAGTCGTGATCGCCACACCTCTCTTCGTGCTGGCGCCGTGGCTGCTCGAGCTCGTCTACGGAGAGGGGTTCCGCGGCGCAGCGCTCCCGCTCCGCATCCTGCTGCCAGGCGTCGTCCTGGCCATCGCCTCAGGCATCCTGGAGTCCGGCCTCCAAGCGGTGAACAGACCGCTGGCTGCGAGCGCCTGCCAGCTTGCAGGCCTTGCCGTGACAGCGGTCGGACTCGTCCTGACCCTGCACCCCTTCGGCCTGGTGGGAGCGGCTGGCACGACTACGGCCGCAGCCGTCGTCACGTTCGTCCTGTCCGTCTGCTTCATCAGCGCGGAGCCGTCGTTCCGCGTGGCGGAAGCCTTCAGTCCGCGCGGCATCGTGCGCGACACCCGCGAGGTCGCCCACCGGGTGACTGGTGCTCTCGCACGCAGGGCCGCGCAGGCCTGATGCGGCCGTAGGTCGACGCGTGTGGATCAGGCCCGGACGACCGAACGGTGGGGCAGCCGGGTGATGGCGGAACGCACGACCTTGACCGTCCCGCGAGGCATGGCCGTGACGAAGAGACCTGCGACCACGCGAAGCGCAGGCCGCCTGATCATGCTCCGCACCAGCAGCACCCGAGCTTCGGAACGCGATCCGTCACCTGCCAACAGGGACAGGGCGAGGCCGCACTGGAAACCAGCTTCCTCCTGACGCAGCGCCTGCCGAAAGTCCGCTAGTCGGTGGTCCGCGACGAAGCGCCCGTAGCAGTAGGCGAACTGCCGGTCGTACCGGGTCTGCGACGTGATGGTCCCTGCGTGCTGGCGGTAGCGCGTGAGCCTCTTCGGCACGTAGTAGGCGCCAGCCCCGCCACGGCAGGCGTGGTAGGCCAACCAGATGTCGTAGATGGTGCCGATCTCGGGCGGGAAGTCGTCCCAGTCGACTGCGGTGCGGCGCATGAGCGACCCCATGGCGATGGGGACCGAGCGATCGATCAGAGCCTGCTGGACGAAGGGTCGGTGCACACCGGGCCGGAGATCGGTACGGCGCCAGAGTGCACTGCTCACCTCGCTCGCTTCTGCGTCGATCTCCCCGTCAGGCGTCATGACGAAGTGGTCGCTGAAGGCCAGGACCAGGCTCGGGTCCGCTTCGAGCGGCGCCACCAGCTCCGCCAGGAAGGACGGCTCCCAAGCGTCGTCGTCGTGCAGCATCGCCACATACCGCCCCCGCGCCTCGCGGAAGGCGGTGACCGCGTTGGCCAGGGCGCCGACGTTGACGCCGTTGTGCCGGTAGCGCAGTCGGTCGTCTCCGTAGCTCTCGACCAGTCGCCGTACCTCCGGCGAGACGTCGTTGTCGCTGACGATGAGCTCGAAGTCCCGGAAGTCCTGGGCGACCGCGCTGTCGAGCGCCTGCCGCAGCATGCCGAGCCGTTGGAACGTCGGCGTGATGATGCTCACGAGCGGGACCCGGTCCGGCTCGGCGGACGATGGGGCGGCGGCGTCCGTGATGCTCAATGCAGTCTCCCGGAGAGTCGTCGGATGCGTACGGACGGTTCGAGTGCGCCCACTGTGGAGTAGCGGACGTCACCCTGCGTCAGGCAGTGGAGGTCAACCTGTCAGGTTGAGGATCGTTGGAGGATGAAGTGGCGCTCAGGACCTGGTGGTACACGTCGGCAACACCCTGCACGTGGCGCCGTGCCGAGTAGCGCTCCCGCAGCTCTCCTGCGACCTGCTCCCGCACCGGGGCCGGAGGGGGGTCTCGCAGCAGATCGGCGATCGCGGCCGCGAACGCGGGCACGTCGTGGGGTGGCACTCCCCTCGCCAGGGGGCCTCCTGCTGAGATCCATCCTGACATGCCGGCGAAGTCGTGCGCGACGACGGGAACCCCGACGACGAGGGCCTCGGGGCCGACCATCCCGAAGGTCTCCGGGACGACCGACGGCACCGCCACGACCGCACTGCCCCGCCGCAGACGATCAGCCTCGGCGGCGCTCACCGCACCCAGGAACGTCGTGCGATCCACGATGCCCAGTTCGGAGGCGAGGGCCCCGAGCTTCGCGCGGGCGCCACCGTCCCCGGCGATCACCAGGCGGTGCGGCAGCGTCGTCCGTGCCGAGGCGCGGAGCAGGAGGTCCACCCCCTTGATGTCCACGAGCCGCCCGACGAACGAGACGATGGGCACCTGGTCGGAGTCCACCGGCGCCGGGTCGAGACCCACGACGTCGATCGGCGGTTCCACAACGGTGACGCGGGTCGCGTCCATGCCCTCTCCCTGGAGGTGGTCGCGCATCCACGCGCTGGGCGCGAGCACGGCCGCCGCGCTCCGCAGCTCACGCCGCACCCGGGCGTCCACCGCCATGGCGTACCCGAAGCCAGGCAGCGACATCGGAACGCCGTTCCCCAGGTGCCCGCACCCCAGGGATCGATAACCCGTCGTGAGGCAGTCGAAGCCGATCTTCCGGTCGCATGCGTGCCCCTCCCCCCACTGGTACCGCGCACCGTTGGGGCAGGCGACGTTGTGCGCGGTCACCACGACGGGGCGTCCCGCCGAGAGCTTGCCCCGCACCCTGACGTTCGGGGAGCCGTGCACGTGCACGAGGTCGATGTCGTGCATCAGCACGTGAGCACGCACTCGCGCTGCCGCAGCCTCCACGGCCCGCAGCGGCGCACGGACGCTGAAGTCGAAGAGGGAAGACTCGCGCACCTCGGCGTCGAAGGAATCAGCCGGTGCTGGTGCGGCGGTGCCCTGGAGCAGGTGCACCTCATGACCGCGCTTCCGCAGCTCCACCGCCGAGACCAGCGCCGTACGCTCGGTACCCCCTCCGACGTTCGGGTCCTGGAGGATCATCAGCACTCTCACCGCGCACCTCCGAGGTGGTCGAGTGACCGGTGAGGCACGAACAGCTCATGACGACCGAGGAAGGGACGTACGAAGCTCGGCTCCAGGGCTGCGTCGACACCCCCGCCGAGCTGGCTCTCGTAGCGCGCCAGCGCCGCGCGCTTGCACTCGAGGAACTCTGCGGTCGGCACGCTCCAAGGGCGCACCTCCCGCAACCTCCGCAGCGGTTCACGGATGGCGCGGGCGAGGGCCCCCACAGGGGTTCGCGGCGCGGTGAAGGGCCAGTGGGACCACATCCACACCGGGTACTCGAGCACGAGCGGCCTCGTACCGCCCAGCGTGGCGAGAACCTCCACCACCACGCTCGAGACGACGTCGTGGTCAGGGTGCCCGTCGCACGATGCGGTGATGAAGAGCTGCTCCGCGGTCTCCTTCCGGAGGACTGCGCTCAGACCGTCGTGGAGCTCCGCCCGGGAGTCGCGCAGGCCCCCGTCGAGGAGATCCAGGAAGACGACGTCGGCCTCCGGCACACCGAGCTCCGCGCAGGCGGACAGCGCCTCCGCCCGGCGCCGGGCCACCAGCTGCTCCGCGTCGCGGCCGTCGACGGTGTGCGACGCCCTACCGTCTGTCGCGATCACCACCCGGACACGCGCCCCTGCGGCGGTCTTGCGGGCGATGGTCGCTCCACATCCGAGCGTCTCGTCATCGGGGTGCGGCGCCACGACGACCGCTGAGGCCGCGATCTGCGCATCGTCGAAGTCACTCCCCGAGAGGGCCCAGACGGCTCGCAAGGTGCTCTGCACCGGGCGCACGGCTACTCGCACTCCACCTTCCAAAGACAAGGGTCCCCCTCCACTCGATCCCGACCCGTCTGGATGACTGACGACGACTCACACGCTCGGCAGGTGCAGGCGGCGCGCCAGCCCGTGCCGTGACTTCCGTCTGCCCTCGACCAGCAGCAGTAGTGCCGTCGGCATGGCTGCGAGGAACGTCCCGTAGAGAGCGCGGCCGCCAGGCTGCGCCACGAACCCGTACAGCAGCTCCGCCAGCGCTTCACGTCGCCGTCCGAGACGCAGCAAGGCGTAACCGAGGTTGATGTGCGACTCACCAGCAGCGCGGAGGACGGCCGTGGCATGCGGAGCGAGCCGGTCGTCCGCGAGGAAGCGCGAGTAGAAGTAGACGAGCGCCCGGTCGTAGCGCGCCTGCGAGGTGATCTGGTCGGGGTGCTGCCGGTAGCGGGTGAGTCGCATCGGCGAGTAGAAGGCTCCCGCCCCGTTTCGGCACGCCAGGTAGCCGATCCACGTGTCGTAGTTCGTGCCGACATCATCAGGCACGTCAGCGAAGTCGAGTGCGGACAGGCGCACGACGGTGGCCATGGCTACGGGGACGGCACGGTCGACCAACGCCTGCTGCACGAAGGGCTGGTGGACGCCCTCGGCAAGGCCTGCGCGGCCCCACCGGACGGTGTTCCGCTCGGTGGCCTCCGCCAGCAGAACGCCGTCCTGATCCATGAGCCAGTGGTCGCTGAAGGAAAGCACCAACGTGGGGTCGGCCACGAGCGGCGGTACGAGTGTGGCCAAGAAGTTGGGCTCCCACAGGTCGTCGTCGTGGAGCATCGCGGCGAAGTCCCCCCGGGCTGCCGCGTAGGCGGCGAAGGCGTTGGCCCGGGCGCCGACGTTTCCGCCGTTGTGGCGGTACACGATGCGCGAGTCCCCGTACGAGGCGGCGATGGCGCGCGCCTCGTCAGACGGGCCGTTGTCCGAGACGATGAGTTCGAAGTCCGTGAAGGTCTGCGCCAGTGCGGATTCGATCGCGGGACGCAGGTACTCGAACCGCTGGAAGGTCGGCATGATGATGCTGACCAGTGGACGCTCTGACGACATCCGTCTACCCCCTCCGCCGCTTCACGTCGGCACGCGGCGCCGGAGCAAGACTAGGTGGTGGTCGTACCCCGGCGCAGCGGACTCCACCCAGATGCGTCGTTCTTCTCGCAAGCCTCACCGCACCGCACCAGCTGCTGTCGAGCGTGACGGGATCGTCACGCGTACGGACCGGGCCGGTACAGCGAGATGCTCAGGCGGGTGAGTGGAACCGCTGCTGCGCGGCCTCGAGCCCGGCGGTGAGGACCATCTCCACGGCGTCCGCCGCGTCCGGCACGAGGAACGGCAGCTCCTTCTTCTCCGTGCTGGAGAACTCCTTCAGCACGAAGTCGGCCGGGTCCTGCCGGCCGGGCGGGCGGCCGATGCCGACGCGCACCCGCGTGTAGTCCTTGCTGCCCAGCGACTGCGAGATCGAGCGCAGGCCGTTGTG
>Ga0160428_1001961_pt1 | contig 13699 bp, 12 predicted proteins | sample SolpanmetagenomM_FD_108198 | JGI IMG/M metagenome (GOLD analysis project Ga0160428, IMG submission 108198) | Solar panel surface microbial communities from Lawrence Berkeley National Laboratory, California, USA - M | ecosystem: Engineered > Built environment > Solar panel > Unclassified ... | reverse complement strand
TCAACGCGGTGGCGGGGGCGGCGCAGGGCCGCACGCTGACGGTCCCGGTGGGATCGCTGGTGATCGCTGTAGTATGACTCAAAAATCTGGTTCTTTTCGCAATTTTTTAGCTCCAATGGAGCCATAATTCTAGTTCCTCGCATGATTGCGAGAGCGACCAGTAATTCAAAGCGAGATTTTCCGTTGATTTATAGATTCAGTTTCTGCCCGTGCACAGCTGCTCACTCTGAGGAGAGATCGACGTTCCGCCTCCCTTCGATCCACTCGGCTCGGTTTTAGACGCTCGGCAGATCGCCGCCGATTGAGGCTATTGTTCGGATTTGGCTGCAGGCCGCCTGCTCGGCCTTGCGGCAGGTCTCGCCGCCTCGCCAGCAAAGTCGTCGATCCCTATAACGAAATAGTTGGCCTCGAGAGACTGGCCGTCCGCTCTCCTGAGCACACGCCGCGTCTGGGCCGCGAACGTAAATCGGGACCAATCCCATTCCGCTTCGCTAGTTTGGACGATGACGTAAGATCCACGACGAAGACGTGCCGACAGGTTACGAGTGTTGAAATCCAGACCAATGTCGAATTTGAATACCGGCATGTTAAGACTGCGTTTGATGGCCGCCTTCACCACATTGGTGGCGAGACCGACAAACGGTTTGAGAGCCGGCTGAAGCGTCGCCGCGAGAGTTAACCCACCCTTGAAGGCGTCTCCGTTGATCGCTTCCAGAATGAGGTCATCGGTCCGGCTGCAGATGTTCACAGTCTGACCGCGGAAGTTCATTCCGTCTTCGCCGATCGTCAGCCCCATGAAGATCGGCTTGCCGATGACGGCTGCCGGCTGTCGGTCGGCGGCCTCGACCATCAGCGTGAATTTCAACTCCTCGATATCGTCGGCGATCTGATTTCGGCCGGCGAATTCGCAGAGGATCCGATGCGTCCCGATGCCCGGGTACTCCTGAACGAAGAACTGATCGAGCGTGACTTTGACCCGCCGACCTTTAAGGTCGACCTCAGGCTCGATCGTATTTGCGTCCACGATAGCACGCGCTTGCTCGCCCTCGTTCGGGACGAAGCCCATCACGAGCCCGCTGCGAAGGTATTTCGTAGGCAAGATTGCAGCGGCGAGGCTCTGCCCTTGCGGACGCAGAGCTTGCCGCTCCAGGCGGTCGGCACCTTCATCGTCCTCGATCGCGCGAAGATAGGCAACGATCTCCGGGAGAGTGCGGTCGGCGAGGACGCGTTCGTCGTCATCCATCCAAGTCGATTCCTTGCTTTAAACGCGTTCGCGCTGCCGAACCCTCGGCCGGACGCGCTGACGAACGTCCGTATAGATGTCGGCCCGCAACGTCTGTGCGACCTCGATGGTCACGGCCAAGGCATACGGGACGATCGCCTCCTCGAACTCCTCGTGGAGGCGGTATGCCTGAACGCCGACGAAGACGCCGCCTTCGGGAAGCGCGCCGATTCTCCGCGCGCCCTCGAAGACACGATGGATCGTCGTACCCTTGGCACCGAAGTTCGGATGGGGCTGAAGGAACGGATCCACTGCCTTCCAGTACTGCCCCTTGCCTTCGCGGTTCACCAGCTGCAGCCGTACGCCCCGATAGGTCGAATTCGCCGGATGGATCGGCGTGCACCAAGACAGAGTCAGGGAGATGCGGCGGATCTCACGGCTGCCGAGGAGCGCGCTCGGGATCGGGATGCGGTACTCGTGGAGATCGCCGCTCCTGATCTGATCATCCGCCAGCAGTGTGATGCGGTTCGCATCTCCTTGAATGACGCTATCGATGTCAGGTCGCCCGAATCCCAGGAAGCGCGCGATGGTCTCGCGGCGACGCTGCCGCCTCGGATCCGCCGGTGGATAGGCTCGATCCAGGACGCCGCCGATCGAGCCCCACCGGCAGCCATGCGTGAGCAGCGCCTTCAACATGACCGCGCGGGTCGCCTGGTTCTGCCACCGTTCTCCCGACGACGCGAAGACATCCTCGAGAGCTTCCGCGATTCGGATGCCATGACGTGTGGCGAGGGCCGCGGCGTTGCTGGTTCCGGTGGAGCGCCGGACGTAGTCGGTGGTGCCGCCGTCGACGTCCGGAGCGGCCGCCCTTTGTCCCAGATGCGCGATCTGACGACCTTCGATCGCAAACCCGCCCGGGTGAGCGACCGCAGCCGCGATCTGACGCCCTCCATCCATGACCAGATCGGGTTTGAGTGCACGGGCGAAGCCCAAACCGATGGCCGAGCAGAGGTTGTTGGCGGCGAATCCGAAAGGATCGACTTGGCGGGGCGGACAGTCGGCGGCACCATCCGCATGAAGGGCGCCGACAGTCACGGCGTTCAACGCTTCCGCAGGGCTCAGAATGCCACGCCGTCCCTTTGCCGCCTCGACGGCCCGGAGGATGGCGATGCCTCGTTCGTCCGGATCGTGCGCCAGAAATTCATCGAAATCCTCGTAGGCGTCCATCGGGATCGGTGCATGCACGTTTCCGGCACTGACGATGAAGAGAATCCGATGTCGGTGGCTGAGATGGTCGAGGAGCTTTGCCCAGGGTGTCGGCCGCCGTACGAAGGGCGAGGAGACGTCGCAGACCGAGTGATTGAACAGCACTGTGTCGAGCGTGCCGTTGCTTCTCGCGGCCAATGCCTCCACCGCTCGGTGAACCATCGCCAGCGGAAGCTTGTCGGTCGGCGTGGTTTCGACGTCCGCGTCCTGCGCTCCAGCCAGGATCGGCACGACCTTCAGCACCCGCTCCAACGGTGCTTCGTTCGCCGCGAGATCTCCATGCAGGATGAGGGACGCCATAGCCGTCCCGTGGAAACGCATCTCGACAGGCGCATCGTCGCCCGTGACGTCGACTTCTTCGATGTCGATGCGGTTCCGCAGAAGTTCGTGCGACTGGACGGGATAGCCGTCGAGCAGCACGGCGATGGGAGGACGGACGTCGAGCGCCGGCGGAACGGCACGACGCTCCCGTTCGGTCGACGCCATCTCCGGCAATGCAATCGAAAAGAGCGATTGCGGCCGCACGATCATCACCATGGCAGCGGTGGCCAGCGGTCCATTTCTTCCAGCCGCTTCTCGAGCGATGCCTGCGGGGATCGAAGCGAGCACGCCGTGATAATGAATCTCGGGTATGCTCGCCTCGTCGAGAACGGAGGCGTCCAGCTCGCCGAGGACCGATCGCAGTTCGTCGACCGCACGACGTCTCCGAACCTCGGTGCCGAGATACCAGAGATCGAATTCGACTCGCACGAGCGCCTGCGGATCCCGCTCGAGCATGCGTTCGACGTACGCGGCGAGGGAAGGATCGACGCGGTCTTTCGCCGACCAGACGCGTACGTCGGCGAGGTAGCCGAAAAGCTTCCACCATTCCTTCTCGAGCTTGTCGGACGGCTCCTTCCCGTCGGTATAGGCCTTCCACCATCCGAGGAGGCGCCTCAGTCCTTCGAGAGACGGCATCGTCACGTAGAGGATCGAGGACGAGGCTTCCTCTCCCGTGTCGTCGGCCGCATCATCCTCGTCGCCCGCGGCTTCCGGGTCGACGAGGTCTTCCGAAAGCCATTCGAATCCCGCCTCGCGGGCGGCGCGGGCGAACCCGTCGATGCGACCGATCACTTCGAAGACGAGTGCCCGGTCGGGCGACGCCGCGGCAGGGTCGACCGAGACGCCGGCATCGGTCGTCATCCTCTCGAAATCGGCGGAAATCCTCGAGAACGTACCCGCCTGCCGCTCAGCTTGTTCCTGGTAGGTCAGCTTGCGTGGGATCCGCGGTTTTCTTCCCGGGATGCGCCTTCCGAGCCTTTGCTCGCGTCGAATTCGAACGATCGGCCTTTCTGGCATCTATTCTCTCGTTCTCCACCAACGAGTCCTGTTGGCGGGACCACCTATTCAGCACGATCAACGCCACTTCGCTTGCCGTCATCGAGCCTCTCGACAGCACCAAGCGACGCTTCACGTCAAGGTTGAACTGCTCGATCTCGGACATGCTCCGACCGAGCATGCAATCGACATACTTCTCTTGCGTGAACCCGGATCCACGCACCGTCCTGGCAAGTCTGCGATACATCTCGACGACCGCATCCCGATCGGGCAGCGGCAATTCGATCCGAAGCTGGAACCGCCGCCAGACGGCTCGATCCAGCAGTTCCGGATGGTTCGTGGCGCATACCACGACGCAGTGGGAGGGCAGGGAATCCAACTGGACCAGCAGCGAATTCACGACGCGCTTGATCTCGCCGGTCTCGTGGATATCGCCGCGCTCCTTTCCGATCGCATCGAACTCGTCGAAGAACAGGACGCACGGCGCCGCAGCCGCATGATCGATGATCCGACGAATGCGTGCGGCCGTCTCGCCTAGATAGCTGTCGACCACGCCGTCGTAGCGGACTGTCAGGAACGGGAGACCGAGTTCGGTCGCCATCGCTTCGGCGAGCGTCGTCTTGCCGTTGCCGGGCGGGCCGACCAGCAGGATGGCGTGGCGCGGCTCTAGCGAGTTCGCCCGGAGGAGCGCCGTCTCTTCCTGCTCCTGAATGAGCTCGCGGACGTCGGCGACGATTTCGGCTGGAAGGATCATGTCGCCGAGCGACCGACGAGGCATCCTGTCTATCAGAAGATCCCGAACGGATTCGGGAAGACCGCGCGAGCCGACGGGACCTGCCGCAGAGGAGGCCCGTCGCGGCTTGTCACCAGCCAAAAGACCCGTGAGCCGACGCGCCTGGGAATGGCGACCCTGTTCCGCTGCTTCGGTGGCAAGAAGGTCCATCGTCCGCTGAAGTGCGTCGCGGTCGCCCTTGGCACCGGCTTCGGCGAGTCTGTACACGAGGTCGCTCCTGCTCATCCCGATTGTCTCGCAGGTAACAGGGAGACGATTCAATATGGCGATCCGGCGCGGCCCGGGCGCCCGGCGACGTCGCCTGGCTCGTAGGCATCCAGGGCCGCGATCAGATAGTGAAGCATGAGCCTCATCTTCGCAATGTCAGATCGTGAAAAACGAAACTGATCACCCTGTTTCTTTTCGCTTTTCCCCGCTGTTTCCACAATCGATCCCGCAGCTCGACTGCCTGCGATACCCTCCAACGCGTGCTTCAACTTCGTGACGTTTCGCGGGATCGCTTTGCCTGTCTTGAGGAATCTCCAGACGAAGATGCGCGAAAGTTGGAGCGCATCGGCCGCTTGCGCCGCGCCGCCGCCATGCTGCTCGACGAAGACCGAAAGCTGTCGGCGCAGTATCTCGTCCGCTTGCATTCTTGGCATGCCGTTTCAGTTATCACATTCAAAAACGAAATGAAATTGCGTTTTGAGCTGCTTGACCGTATGATCCCGACATCATCCGTCGAGGGTGCGCCTGAGACCTATGCCGTCGGCTCGTCGTCCTCGTTCAGTGCCACCACGTGTGGAAGGCAGACGGATAGATCTCGGGTCGTCGCTGAGAGCTCATCGCAAGCGTAAGCTGCTCACCTCGGCGGCAGCACCAGGCCCCGCGACCGCAGCCGGTGCGCCAGCGTCGAGAGGCTGGCAACATGAACCTTTACAAGGCATGGGTGGCTCGTTGCTCATCGGATCCTGCCGGAGCGGGGGCCTGCGCCGGCATCCAAGAACGAGGAACGAACCGGGTCAGACGCGAGGTCCCGGCCCGGTCCTTGGTTCCTAGCGAGAGTCCAAGAGCTGTTTCAAAGCTTCGAATTCGGTTCGCCGTCGTACGATTTCGGCAAGACCTCGTATGACGGCTTCCCGGTCGCCGCCGACGATTTCGCACAGTTCGTCGATCGCCTCGTCGAGCTGGTGCATATCACCGAGATCGAGGTCGTCTGGAGGGAGAGCGAACATCACGCCGCCCCCATCGCGAGTGCCGGTACGGGCGTCTCGGCCGGATGTGCCGGCGCTGAATGAGCCTGCATGATCCGGTCGACATCCTTGGCCGAGAGGTAGCCCGCCTCGGCAAGTTCCGAGGCTACCGACCGCAGCGCCGGCGTGTGTTTCTCCAGGATGGAACGGGCTCGCGCATAAGCTGCCCGCAGTCGATCCACCACCGTCTCGACGAGACCCGGGGCGAGGAAGAGAGGGCTATCCGCCGGGTCGACATAGTAGGGTCCCAGCTTGCCGAGCCCGAACTGAAGGTCGATGTTGCGGGCAAGCGCGGTCGCCTGGGCGAGGTCCGAGCTCGAGCCTAGGCCGCTGCCGATCGAGACGTCGCCGAACTCGATCTCCTCGGCCGCGCGTCCGGCGAGCAGCATGGCGAGCGCCACCTCGAGCTGCGGTAGCGTCGCAGCACCATCGACTGGAGGTTCGAACTGGGCTTCGCCACCTCCGTCGTGAAGTGAGATGTCGATGATTGCGCTGTGGCCGAGCGACCGGCCCACGATCGCATGGCCCGCCTCATGGATGGCCGCGCGCCGCCGGGTCTCACGGGACATCGCGAGCCGACCCTGCCGGATCTCGGCTAAAATATCATCGAGGCCGATCCGGCGCCCCGCGCGCCGTGCCGCCCCCCTGGCTCGGCGCACGAAGGCTTCGACATCGGCCCCGGTCTTGCCACGCGCGGCGAGCGCGAGGGGCAGCAACGAAGCGCCAGCGAGAGCATCGACTCCGAGGTGATGCCGGAAGATCCTGGCCAGGCTCATCGTGTCCGGCCGCTTGATCGCGATCTCCCGATCGAGGCGCCCGGCTCGCTTCACGGCGGGATCGATGTTCTCGGGGTGGTTCGAGGCTGCGACGACGACCACGCCCGGGCGCTCCTCGACACCGGCGAGCAGCTCGAGGAACAGGTTCACGACCTGGGTCCAGTACTGGACATGTTCGCCTCGGATCTGTGCGCGGTCCGAGATCCCATCGAGCTCGTCGATGAACAGGATGCAGGGGGCTTGCGCCCGAGCCTGGGCGAACGCCCTGCGGATCGCCTGCAGGGTGCCGGAGAGATAGTCCGATGCATTCCACTCCGCGACCGAGGTTGCGACCAAGGGGACACGCGCGGATTTTGCCAGGGCGCGGGCGAAGCTGGTCTTGCCGACACCCGGCGGACCCGACAGCAGCAAGCCCCGATTGTCGATGTCGGCCCAGCTGAGGCGGCCGACCCGATAGGCCTGCAGGTCGGCGGCAAGGGCCAGACCCCAATCCTTGGCAGCCCCATACCCGTCGAGGTCCTCGAGTGAAGGGCCCGTCTGGAGGTAGTCGGCCTTGGCGGCCATGACCCGTGCGATCGCATCGATGCAGTCATCCGGCGCGGCGGCACCTCGGAAGGCGATCGGCAGGTCGGCGATGTCGAGAGTTCGCACCAGATCGGGATCGATCCGTCGGGTCGGGCATCCGCCGGTGACCGCTTCGATGACGAGGTCGAGCCCGCTCCGATCCAGGCCCGGGAGCACGAGGCGATGCTCGGCCGCGCGCTGGAGATCGCGCGGCAGCTGGCGCATGGGATCGGGGGCGACGCCGACGATGGGAACCCGCGCATGGAGCGCGGAGGCGACCATGGAGTTGCCGACATCCGGCCTGTGATCTTTGTGCGAGCCGTCGCGGATGAGCAGGCCTGCCTGCTTCGCTCCTAAAGCAACCGATCGGTTGCCGTTCAGATCCATCGCACGGACACCGGGTCGGAAGGCGCATCTCTCAAGGACGTCCCGCACCGGCTCGACGAGATCTGGCAGGTGGGTGGTGACGACGACGACCGGGGCCTCGCGCCGCAGCCGCCGTACGAGACCGTCTTCCGCTTCGATGGCGCGCGCGACGAGCACGGCCACCGCGGCAAGATCGGCCGGAATGGGTACGTGCTCGGTCTTTCGCTCGCCCTCGGCCTGGGCCAGGATACGCTCGACCGGATCGTCACTCTCTCGGTCAAAATCGCAATCCAACCCGAGATCGCCTTTGAGCTTGGTCTTCCTACGCTCCTCCTGCGCGAGGGTTCGCAGGAACGCGCGGGCGAGCGCATCGGGCACCTGGGCGTCTGGATGCTGGTCGTTCGGGGTCGTCGAGGACGGCAACATGGTATGATCTCCCACGGCCGGGCAGCGGCGCCGGCCGTCAGCGTGATGGCTGGATCGGATGCAGCGACGCGGCTGGCTCGATGGAATCGGAGCACTCGGCGGGCGTCGGCTTCAGGAGATCGCCTGCTTCATAGGCGATGAGAAAGAGTAGAACAAAGAATGAACAAAAACCATCGTCGGAATCGATCTGTCCACACGCTGCGGCCTCGAGGTAGCTCCGGATGTCGAAGATCGCTTTCTCGCCGAGGCCAGTCAGACCGACATCGAGATCCTGATTGTCGGCATTGCCGAGATCAACGACATGCGCGATGCGGTCGAGGGGGCTGCGCCAACCACGGCCGAGCGGCTGAACAATGGCCCGGCCGTCGATGAGTTATACCAACCCTCACTGATCAGAACCCATGGGCCCATCGGCTTAGTCCGATGGACATGATGCGCCAAGGTTGGGCGATGAGCTTGTTCCAGGCGTCGCAGCAGTGATGGAGGATGTCGTCGTAGGATTGGAAGATCCGGTTTCCGAGCCAGTTGTCGCGAAGGAACTGCCAGAGGTTCTCGACCGGGTTGAGTTCGGGTGAGCGCGCCGGCAGGGGCAACAGGGTGATGTTGTCGGGAACCGGCAGCTTCCTGGTGGTGTGCCAGCCGGCTTGATCGAGTAGGAGGACGGCGTGGGCGCCAGGAGCCACGGTCGCCGAAATTTCTTCGAGATGATGGGCCATCGCTGACGTGGTGCAGTAGGGCATGACCAGGCCTGCACCGACGCCCCGGGCCGGGCAGATCGCCCCGAAGATGTAGGCCGAGGCCGTGCGCTGGTCCTTGGGGGCCGAGGGTCGCGTTCCGCGCTTGGCCCAGCGTCGGGTTAGGGTGTTCTTCTGGCCGACACGGGCCTCGTCGCAGAACCAGACTTCTACCGGCTTGCCGCCGACAGCCTGCGCGATGTCCGCCAGACGGTCGGGGAAGTCCTTTTCAAAACAGCCGCGGCGCCCGGATCCTGGGCGTGATGGCGCGGGCGGGCTGAGAGCTTGCGGTAGCCCATGGCCCGCAAGACTCGGCTCAAGGTCTGCTCGGAGACCGACACGCCGTGATCCTCGGATAGGATCTGGGCCAGATCGCACAACCGCCACCGCACCACACCGTGTGCGGCCGGCGTCGGTCCCTGGTCGACCAGCGCCTTGAGGACCTCGCGCTGGTCGGCGTTCAACCGCGGACGAGCCCCGGGGGCCTTGCCGTCGATCAGCCCGTCCGGTCCATCGGCGTTGAAGGCCACGACCCAGTCGCGCACCGTCTGCAGCCCGACCCCGCCGATCTTGGCCGCCTCCGAGCGCAGACCACCCGCGGCGATCACCGACAGCGCCAACAGGCGGCGGGTCTGCGCCGGATCACGCGAACCCTTGGCCAAATTGCGCAAGGCCTCGACATCGAAGTCCGATCGCAGCGGCACCGGAGCAGCCATCGCATCCTCCTCAGGCTCCAAACCCAAGGAGAGAATCACGCCCGAAATGACGACGCTACCCCGTGTGAGTCCTGCTCAGCGAGGCTTGGTATTAGACCGACAGGTCGGCCCCCTCCAGCAGCCCTTCGCAGGCGGGCTCCGGCTCCAGCTGGACCAGGGTCCCGTCCGCGATCGATGCATCGTCGTGAATCTCCAGCATCTGCCGGTCGCCGGCGATCGGTCGGGGTGCGCGGCCTGCGATCCCACCAAAGTGAAACGAGGCTCCCGTCGCCTTCCCAGATTGGATTTGCAACAACCGCAACCAGTTCGAGCGGCTCTGGGCTCGCTGGAGTGGCGTGCTATCGCGACGCGCATCGCAACGCGCTACGAGAAGACCTCCTGAAGCTTCATGGGCGTTCTCGCCTTCGCAGCCACTCTCGCACTCGCACAAGAGCTAACAGGCCGGCATCCTAACTGCCCGACATGGTCATCCCGACGGCAATTCGGATTTCGATTCCCACCGTGTATCGACGGGAAGCGATCGCACGGCTGTTGCGCGCACGACTCATGGAGCCGGAGGACGACCGTTGCGTGGATCGTATCGCCGTACTTCCTCGGACCCCGAGATGTGATCGGTCGGCATTTCATGTGCTCGGACCTGGTCGACCCGGTCCGGCGTCATATTGGTCCATCCCGCAACGTGGAATTTCGTGACGGCGGCACGCCACGAACGGAAGAGCGCCGGATCCGTCGCGGCCAGATTCAGAGGAGCATCCTGCTCGGCGAGTCGGGCGACTTCACGAAGAAGCTCCCAGTCGCGCGCCCGGACTGCGGCAGCCATGCGCCCGCAGAGGAGGGAATGGAGGGCATCGACGTAGAGTTCACGAGGGCTGCGTCCCATATCCGGTTCCATTCATGACCAGCCTTACGAGCACCATATTGCCTTGCGCACTCTCCCTGTCATGAGGGTTCGGCAGGTTTTCGATGGCATCCTCGATCCTCCGGTCATCGATCCCCCGCTGGGCGATCCACCACACGACATCCTGGAGATCGACGTCGCTTCCTCTAACGAGCTTCGCCGCAACGATGACCTCCGGAGGCGGCATCACCACCGTCAGCTTTCCGAAACGACCTATCGTCTCCGTCTCGAACTCGGCTGGCAGTTGAACGATACCCGGCCTCACGATTTGGATATAGGCCGCGTCGGGAGATATCTCACCTTTTGGGTCGAAGAGCAGGCCAGATCTTGTGCATGCCCGGTGCAGGTCGCCGGTGTCATAGTCGGAACGTGAGTACCAAACGTCGATATCCGGCGTCTGTCGGTCAGGCTGTCCATTTGCGATGCCGGGCGTACTACCGATCAGGCATAGGGTTACGCTCTGTTCCAGAGCGTCGCCCAAGCGGGTAAATATGTCCGCCACGACATCGACGTCGATCGCCATATCCACTCTCCATAATGCGAAATGTACCGGACGAACCTACCGGTTCGCGTTGCAATTCCCCAACTGCCTTTGAGGCTATTCGAACGAAAGTCCGCACTTCGGAACTCACCGGCTGCGGGGAGGATCGATCGCGCGATTGCTTCCCCGCGAGAAGCACGGGCCTGCGTCGACGACTTTTCGATCCAATCCCGAAATCCTCGGTAAACCTTCAGCCGGGCGGGACAGATAGCGATGCGACGGAGCTTGCCTGCGACAATCGTTCACGCGCGCGGCGAGGTAGTTAGTCCGGACGAAGGCTCGGTTGCCCGAGCCCTGTCCGCAGGTGTTCCGATGCGGCGAACCAAATCAGTGACAACGTACGGAAAGAACAGAACAGCACGCTGTCAAATGACCGCTCATCCAAGAAAGAGGTGAACGATCGCCTGAGTCTTCAGGCTCGCGCCGTTCTTCTTCCCTCCTTCGGCTTTGTATCCCTAGTGCGTTCGGAGACTTGACCGAGACCAATCGACTTCGCCAGGGCGGAGCGCTGCGCCGCATAATTCGGTGCAACCATCGGGTAGTCGGCCGGCAGACCGAAGCGCTGACGGTAGGTGTGTGGATCGAAACCATGGCCGGTCAAATGGCGCTTGAGCGTCTTATACGACTTGCCGTCCAGAAAACTGACGATGCCATCCGGCATAACCGACCTGCGGATCTGTGCTGAGCTCGGCTTCTCGTGCGTCGCCTCCGGCAAGGCCTCGACGATCCCGGCGGCAAGCTTCGCAAGGGCTGCGTGTACGCTCTCGATCAGGCTCGGCAACTCGGATGCAGGAAGCGAGTTGTTCGACACGTACGCGGAGACGAGATCACTCGCGAGTTGGACGAAATTGGCGGCTTGATTTTCTGTGTTCACTTTCATTTTACTGCTCAATCGTGGTGCCCCCACCCGGGCGCTATCGTACATCCGATGATGATGTTCAAGATCGATCTGGAGGCGCTTACTCCATCGGTTCTATAAATCTGATTGGTTGCAATCATTCGAACTCGTCCAGGTCATCGCGATGGTCCTGCATGCGCACCGCCCGACCATTGGCTTTTCGTTTCATCTCCCCAAATTTGCGGCACGTATCGCAGGTGGCGATCCATCCGACCTTCGGGAAGCATATCGGTCCTGGCCGCAGATCACTTCACCCAACTCGAAGAGTCATGTGGTAGGAGCCTGCACAATTTAGTTTATACGAAGCCTGTCGATCTATAGCTACGGATCGCGAGGCTTCTGCCTGTGTTTCAGTGCAGGCTTTGCATCGAAGGCAAGCGTCAGGTGTATCACGTCGGTTACGCGGCGTTCGTAGAGTCCATGTTCACGGCAATCGAGCACGCGATCATGACGTGTCGTCGTGAACGTCTCGCCGAGAATGGTTGTTTCACGCACTGCGAACCTTGGTTCTGCAGCCTTCAAGGCGCGTCGAATCTCCTTCCGCCACCGCGCGTGATCTTCGTCCATGATGTATGCGACCATGCCGCCATACTTTTCAGAGGAGTATGGCGACCGCACATCGTCGAAACGGCGCAGCCCCTCCCCGGTGAGATAGTGGGACGAGACGTCGGAGGGCTTCAGGATGTTCTTCGCTTCGATCCTTAGGTCGAGATCGTCATGGAAGATGCACAGCATGATGTCCGTGTTCAGGGATCCGTCGCCGATGGCTGCCTCGTGTCGACGCGGAATCTCGACCCTGCACTCCACATGGGTCAGATCGAGTCCCGGCAGTGCCGGCCTGCCTTCCACGAACTGCCGGGCGCGCATCATGTTGAGCACCTCGACCAGCGCGGCGCTGATGGATGTCTCGCGCGGGATGCGGGATCCACCAAGGCTTGCGCGTTCGGTCCCGAACCAAAGGGTTCGGCCTTCGAAATGCTCCAGGAGATCGCCTCTGATGCGGCGGGTCGCCTCGCGCAGGCCCGCGAGCACGGTCTCCAGGAATCGGTGCCAGGGATCGTCCGCGACCGCGTCGGGGACGTCGCTCATGCCCGGGTCGTCCTCACGACGCGGGCCATCGCTTCGGCATCCGCGACCGCCTGATCCGCGGTCCAGGCGAATCGACCCTCGGACTTGACCACCGTGCCGGACCGTCGATGCCGGTCGAAGGCGATGACGCTCGATGCGATGAACGACCCATCCGATTCGATCGGGTCCGGTCGGGCATCTCTTCCACCTTCGCCCAAGGTGACAATCAGACGGATGGTGCCACGCTCCGGAGCTTCGACGGATATCCGCGGCTGGAAGGCGGTCGTGAACAGCGAGCGGAGCTCGCGTTCGAAGCGCTCGACGAACTCGTCCACCATGGTGCCATCTACCTTCGCGAAGGCGTCCTGCGGCATCTGCGCGTCGAGAAAACCGACGTTGAACCGCACATGATCGGCGACGGCGGTGCGCAGGTCGGCGCCCGCATTCATGGCGTCGAGGACGGCTCGGTCGGGATCGCTGGCGTCCGCCAACGCCCAAAGGCCTGGATCGTCGAGGTCCCGAAAGGGGCATGGTATCGTGACCAGGTCGCCCTTCTCGAAGCGGGCGTCCTCCAGGTGCAGGCTGGCGCCGAACAGGGAAGCGAAGTACGAAGCGACGCCCGTGCGCAGAAATGCGACGACGCCCAGCAGGCCGGCCCGGCGCGTGCCCGAGGCGGTCGTGCTCGCCCTCGCCCATTTCTCCTCGTCGTCCACGATGTCCTCATCCCGTCCGCGTGCAGGCGCGATCGCATCGTAGGTTGAGCGGAAGGCATGTGGACCATCGAGCAGCCGCACCTCGCGGAAGGTGCGGGGGACGAGAATGGCCCCGGCCGAGAAGATGGGACGATAGACGGGCTTCACCCCGAGGAAGCGTTCTCGGTCC
>Ga0160428_1001960_pt1 | contig 13707 bp, 9 predicted proteins | sample SolpanmetagenomM_FD_108198 | JGI IMG/M metagenome (GOLD analysis project Ga0160428, IMG submission 108198) | Solar panel surface microbial communities from Lawrence Berkeley National Laboratory, California, USA - M | ecosystem: Engineered > Built environment > Solar panel > Unclassified ... | reverse complement strand
TTCAAAGCGCCGCCCTTGGTGGAGACGTCGGCGAAGGAGGAGGCTTAGAAGCAGGGATTAGAGTAAGAGGAAATGCTGGACAAGTATCTTAGCGGCTGGGGTTACTAATTCAGGGTGTATCGCAAGCCTCTTCTTGAGATGGCAGAATATTATATCTCCGTGTATATCATGCCGTAGTTACTAGTCACTCTTTTCATGGTTGGAGCAACGCCTCTCGTTGTCATGGTAACGGGCTGTTTGGGAAACCCCCCCTTTCTGTTTGGCGGAGTAGACGTTTTAGCTACCCTTTAGCCTTCCCGCAGATCACATCAGACCAGCGCATCATAAGGCATAGTTATCCATCTGCCAGAGCACCGGCGCCAGACGTCTGTTAAACTTGTACAGCATTCGATATCCGTAGCCTCATCGGTCATCAACCAACCGCGCCTTGCATATACACAACTTTAGCGCTACATTCTTCCACAGAGATCCATCGGTAGTTGGAATCATCAAGAAGGAAGATGAAGGAAGGTACTCAGTTGTGCGAGGCCGCCTGAAAGACGCAACACAGTATATCGCATCAACATCCCGCGACTCTGGCTGTTCCAGCACAGTATTACTATGCCGCTTCTTTGGGAGCTCTTCGTCGCTTCCACGCTATGGCTGGCCATCTTTGCGCAAGCTGATCTCCCCTACAATCCAACCTACGTATTCCTACCAGGTATAAATGGCGGCAGATATGGATATGTCCTGGAGCAACCTTCCCCCACTACAACACAAGGGAGGCTACTCTCTTTCGATACAAAGAATACTCTTCTTTCCAGTGGAGGTTCTTATTCGACCATCTCATCAAGCCTGCCATTTCTTGTTCAGAATTCATCACATGCGTACACACCGGTTTTGGGTACTGACGGAAGCATAGCAGTATTCACAGGAGACTGTTCAGGATCGACTGGAACTTCTTCAAATATATGGAAGTTTGTACCATCATCGAAGGGATCCGGGAGCTGGACACAACAGAGTTGGACAAAATACGACGGAGCAGCAAAGCCACAATACCTTTCCACAGGGTTTGCGTTCTCAACAAATGCAACCCGTGATGGTGGTTCAGTCTACACATTCGGAGGCATGTGTCCTCGGGCTGGCAGTACAACAGCGACTTGGTTATCAGCGGCGAGCTACTCGAACCGCATGGTGGTCTTGACGCCAGGAACAAGCATATCCTATGATCTCACAGCACTTCCGACGACCAAAGTTCCAATCGCAGAGGCAGGTTTCACGATTACCCCACTACCTTCTATCACGGTCAACTCAAGTACAGGATACGTTTCGGTTCAGCAACAGTTTTTACTTTTGGGGGGCCAAAGCGGAAACGCTTTCATCAACATGTCCAACGTAGGTGTTTTTTCTCTCCCTCAGGCTAGTTGGTCATTCGTCAGTATTAGCCCTTCAGATGAGAAGACAGATCTTATGACTCGTTTGGTTGCCTCAAGCGTTGCTCCACGGTCTGGACATACTGCAATTCTAAGTGAAGATGGCACGACTGTGGTAGTATATGGAGGCTGGGTGGGTAATCTTGATACACCAGCTTCGCCTCAACTAGCGATCTTAGACATTGGCAATGGGTACCCGAACTCTGATTCCTGGAGCTGGTCAACCCCGACTACTTCAGGCTCCAATTTTACCGCAAGTGGCTTGTATGGTCATGGTGCCTTACTGTTACCCGGTAATATCATGATGATCATGGGGGGTTACAGCATTTCAGGCTCAGAAACTTCGAAGAGACAGAGTGATCCAAATCCGAATGTGGAAACACTGTTCTTCAACATCTCATCGAATACTTGGATATCATCGTACGAAGCTAGAACGGCCCAAACTTCACCTACCACACCTGCGAGCGAGGACGCGTCTGGGCTCAATTCAACGGCCGTAAAAGCTGGCTTAGGTGTTGGCTTGGTGTTGGGTATCCTTGCCATATTCCTTGCTGCATATGGGGGTTGGCTATACTCCAGAAAGCTAAAAAAGAATCGTCGAGCACTTGAAAGTACTCTTCATGAGAAAACATCCGGCAATGCCCTTGAGTTTACTCAAGGCTTCATGTCCAGAAACTCTACTGACGCTGCAAATGTCGTGCATACGAGCGATGACATCGGGGGAAGTCTTTGGGCGCGTCGCGCACAACCAACAGACAACATCTTGCCATGGACATCTCACGACGACAGTCGAGGGGTCTACGCTGAAAACGATGGCACCGGTGTTCGGGATGCTAATAGAACTGGGGTGTTTCTTGATCTTCCTAGTCCACAGCGCGGCCTTCGACGTCCTCCTCCAGGGCGGCGCAACTATCGATTTGACGAGTTTAACAACGGGTTTGCGAATGCTCATATTACTCCTATCGAAGAGCGCGACGAGGAGGACTTCGTTATGGCACCGCTGTACCCGTTGGATTCAGAGTTGTCCGCAATGGGTCTCGCTGTGAGTTTACCGCTTAATGATCCATTCATGGATCCCGAATCCCCTGTCGGAGATACACCACTTCAAAGACCACAGCACGCATACACATCATTGCTTGGGTCAAAGCCTCCTATGGTTGCAGCCGAGCGAAAGAAAGAAATGGATAGTTGGGCTAAGGGATGGGCTGCTGCGGATGCGATTCTTCCTCATCCAGATCGGGCATCTCCCACCAAAACCGACCGCACATTGTCCACTTTGAGCGATCATTCCATGATGTCTAGTCCTTCATATGTTACTGGACCGTCAAGAGCGTTGTCTGGCAGGTCCATTCCTGTGCTCCGACCGACGTCTCAAGACTCGTCGTCAAACTCTTCTCCGACTACTGAATACTTCACAGTCGACGGTTCATCGACAACTCGGATCCCACGACCGCGCATCAATCTCAAAGGCGATTCCTTCACAGCCGCATATGGCGACTTCAGCCAATTTCAGGCAGAAAGCGAGGCATTGTTAGGTTCTCCCAGCCACATTGAGCCTGATATAGAGCCGACCTTCACCAGACAGAGAAGTCCTGTGCGTTCGCGTAGTCGCCTTGGGGGTTGGGTGGGCAGTGTCCGGCGTGCAATTCCGGCATCCTTGCGCAATTCAGGTCGCAGCACGTCCATGGGTGCCATTACGGGCAGCCCTTCCATTGGCTCTGATGGCTACTACAACCGAACAGGCGGTTTGGATGATCGCAGCACTGCATCATCGCCCACCAAGCGGCACGCGGAACTTCACTCCGACATTATATCATCTACAGACCACATACTACCGCCCAGACGGTCCGTAAGCGACGGTGCAAACCTGCTCTTCCACAGTAAGCGCGGTGCAAGGGACTGGAACTTCGATCCGAAGCGCGTATCGGCTCTCATTCCCCCAGTCTCGGAGCCCGTTCAGACGGTAGGGCCTCCGGTGCCGCGGCACAAGTACGTCAAGAAACCCGATCTGTCTTACCGTCGGCCTATAGGAGCGCCGCTTGTTCGACGCACGAGGTCTATCAAACACGATCGGCCAGCTACAACGGTCTCGAATAATTTGCTTGAAGATGCGAGCGATGGTGACTGGGATGTGGAGGCGGCAGCGCAGGAGCGGAACGTGCAGGTCATGTTCACAGTGCCACGTGAGAAGTTGCGCGTCGTCAATGCTGAGGAGCGTGATCTGGCGAGTCTCAGCGACGGTGGGAAGAGTCGGCAAGGGAGTGAGATGAGCTCGAGCAGTGGCGCCACTGTGCGAGGAAACGGAGGTTCGGCAGGGAACAGTCGCCGTGGTCGGTGATGCGCTCGAGGTCGGTGTAACATATGAGTATCCAGTTCAAGCGGAGTGGTCACTTCTGTATGATTATTGGTAAGGTCTTACTGGGAGACAGTCAGCAGCCTTGTGGGAGAAAAGTGGTATGTGGAACACGGTTTCACGTTTGCATGATTGTTTGTATCATCTGAGAGGGGACTACAAGTTTGTAAATGAAACGCGATTGCTTGCTTGATATTGCTCAAGGTGAGCACGGGTAAAAAGCTCAGGTTGTTGACTGGAGATTTGAGTATTACATTGGTGGAGACCCACCCAGGAAGTTTGTTTCAAGTGGGGACAAGCCACGAGCCGTGTGGAGGCTTGCAGATCTGCACGTGGGATGATCTGTGTTTCAGCTGTCAAACTGACGATTCCTCTTGGCCGACACTATATCACGTCGGGTAGAATCTCAAGCCTGACTATGACCGCCCTTACAGTAACTCCAAACTTCGGCTTGAGTCTCCGTACGTTGCAGCGGGGTCGACCAGCGTGAAAGAATCAAATCCCCAAGTTTCTGAAACGAAGGCGGCTGCTCTTATTCCATCCATTTTCTGGATTGAGGTGTTTCTGCATACCTTTCTGTCCATGTCGATTAAGCTTCCATACACAGACTGTGGCCAGCCTGTTTGGAGCAAAGGTCAGCTTCAAACTAAGATGACGGGCGCATGGGCGCGGTGGCATGTGACGATGGTTCGGAAGCGGTTCTCAAAGCCACGGTCCCGGTGACCAGCAAGAGTTGGCGTAAATTGAAGAGCTCTGATTGGGGACCCCTTGCAAGACATCTGCACAATTAAGGCGGAAGGGCAGGCAAGAGTTAGCGTTACCCCTGTACCGATATCTATAGGAAGCCAGGGATCATCATCGCTCTTGCCTCACGTTCATTACTATCGTGAACTGATAACGTCTTCGTGATGCCGTGAGTTTCATTCTGAACCCGGTCTGTTTAGCTACTGAAAACTAGACGGAATATGAGCATATCGTCTGGCAAAAGCGAGCGATTGGGGAAATAAAAGGGGGGACAAGGGGAAATCTATCGTTAAAGCAAGAAAGAAAGAAAGAAAGAAGACGACGCGCTTGAACGCTGAATGCTGAACGCTGGTGGATAGCTGTAGATCGAAGGCAAAGGAAGGTGCAGGGAGGAGGGAGGCATATTAGCCCGCAAAGCGGCTAGTGGTCGCAATAAGAGATGGCTGGTTGTTGGTGAGTGCTGCGACACGGGCCTTAACACGAGCCACGCGGTCTTCAATTGCTGCACCCTGCTGTCAGAAATGGGTTCGATCAAACGTCGCGAGTAACTACGAGACACTCACATTCTTCAATGCCGCTAACATCAGTATCATCTGTGTGCTCGGTAAATCCGGTAGCACTCATGCTTGGCCTTGAAGAAAGATACGCCCCATGGAAATTGTCTTGACTAAGACGGCGTTCTGAAGCGTGCTTACGGATTTGTGCCCAACGGTCGTGTGACAAAGACGGTTTGTTGACAACAACGGGCATCTTCGGCTGATGCGCAATACGAACACTTCGTGTGGAGATGTTATCATCCTCGTACTCGTACTCGCCGCGGCTGTCGCAATCGCTTGTCATCTGTGGCTCAGGAGACTCGGAAGGGGTGATGTAGTCGCTGGTCTCTGCGTAGGCGGCTTGAGTTGGATCAAGATAGGGCCTCGATGAGGGGGCAAGCAGCGCTGCGGCACGAGTTCGGAAGTTGCTGCTTGACGACTGAGTCCAGCGTGAAGGCTCTTGCATTGTCAAGGTGGAAAAGTCATGGTCCTCATCACCGCCACTACTAAAATTACGGAAGTGCATGTTGGCATCTCGCATCTCAAAGGACGTAGGACTCTGCGGTGGAGATTGATAGAAGTGGTTTGGTTCGTAGACCCTGGGTTCGAAGTCATTCCTGTTTGCTGATCTGTGGTTGTGCAACTGCACAGGCGGCGAGGGGACGGGAATTATGTCCAAGAGTGGACTGCGCGCAGTCGTTTCTCCACGTGGAAACAAAGTATCGTCCGCAAACGCCGTTTGAATTTGGAGAACACGACGTGGCGAATCGAGTGGTTTTGGATTCGAAGAGACTTGAGCCACGTTTCCTTTGCGTCTGTTGAATATATTGACCAGGCCCCTCACACTGCCTGTGCTCGACTTTTGAAAAACCTTCGGTCGCACAAGTGGCGAGGCTCCGTGCTCCTGAGACTTCTGTCGAAGTTTCGGTGGTGTTGTCGTTGCCTTTGGTCGGTCGAGAGTCTCGTCATGAACGAGAACCTGGGGAGAAGGGTTACTGCTGAGAGGAGATGGAATGCCCAACTCTCGGATGAGGGTGTCATGACGGCTGTCAACGGGCTTTCGATCAATCTTGATGGGTGTCTTCGGAAGTGACATCTCGGTTGACACACCCCGTGACGCTGGACTCCCGACCTTGGTTGACCGCAAAGCTGTTGGAGGTGAGGATGGCGGTGTCATGGTTTGGATCCCTATGGCTTTGGTTGCATCCTTAGTGGGAAGTGGAGGTGGGGGCGCAGGAAGGTCTCGCTCTTCAATCTTTGCTGGGTGTGCTGGAGATGTCGGTAAAGTCTTATTGGTTATAGCTGGGCCACCAAAGCCGTTGGTGGGTGTCAATTCACCTAGGTATTTCGCGCGGTTCTGGCTCTTGTCAAAATTTCGAGCCCATTGCAAGGCCGGTGCAACATCTGACAGTTTGATCGGCTGCATAGTCAAGACACTCGTAGTTTTCGCTTTGGAGTCTTCACCCAAGCGGCCACGTCGGACAGCTGCCGTTGCACGAGCCTCCTCTGCATGTTTTTTCACAATGGCGACGGCAACAGCTTGGACTCTAGCTTGCTCTTCACTTCCGACAGCACTGGTTGCAGCCTGCACCGGACTTGAAAGCGTTCCTACAAACTCACTGTCCTGTTTTTCAGAAGGCTTTCTCCTCGTACGACCCATCTTGCCCAAACCAAATCTGCTCTTCTTGACAGCGATGTGAGCTTCCGGGCGCTGGCTTTCTTCAGTTGCGGCTTTAATTTGCTCTTCTAATATCAACCAGCGCCCACTGGTGATCTTTGTCTCGACAAACGCACATCGACCAAACACTGCTTTGCGTCTAGGAGGTTCTTCACTTGCCAGACTCGCCATCCAAACCCACCAGAATGTCTCATCCAAGTGGAGATGACTAATGCTAGCAAGTTCGGCGTAGCGGTCATCATCGGAGGGAAAATCGTGGGGTGTGCCTTGAGGGGATGTTGGAGGGGTCGACTCGCCGAGTGGAGGAAGCATCACGCTGGGTGAGACTAGTAAAGAAGCGGGTCGGCGGTCAAGTGAGTTGGTAGAAAATCCCGACGACATAAAGTCCGCCCAACTTGGTGTGGTTGGCCTCACAACTTGATGGCTACCCGATCTGCCTGTCAACAGAGAGCTATCGGAAACAGCTCTGGAGGAAGTCGATATCTTACTATCGCCGACGTGATCAGGATTGCGTGCTATGTCAGAAAACCCACTGTCCTCGAAGCGGTCCCACGAGGATATTTTGGGAGATGCTGATGATGATGATGAAATGGTATGTGTGGATGATATGCAATCGAGAACACGACAGCATTCGATAGTTAGTACATCTAGGGGTTCTTCGTAGCGGCCGAAACGCTGCAAAGAGCTGTCTTCATGGCGGTAGTCGAATTGATTTGCTCTGCGAAGCAAGGCGTAAGGCGTCGGCGAGACGGAGTCTACTAACATGACAACTCTGGCCGTCCATGCTTGTAGCGAAGCTGGAGTTTCTGGTGGATAGTCGGTTTGCGCTACGAGTGCTTGGAGAGATCTCGGTATATGTGAGATACCTGTTGTATCTGTTGCCGGATCAGGCGAACGCGAGCGGAGGTATGCAAAGAATAGATGACTAGTCGCGTTTGCAGCACTGTGCAAAGTCAGTACATCGTGTAATAACCCCGGTCGCTGGCGGGCCTTGCCTTGACCACGATCGGTATCCTCCATCAAATCCTTTGCCTTCGTCAATGTGATCAAAGGCCCACCAGCCGGCCAGCCTAGATAACTTTCGTCCACCAAGGCCGTTGCCCTTTGCATGAGCTGCAATGGCACACAGAAGGTCAAAAAAGTCGAAAACGATCTGTCGGCGAGCTTCCGATTCTACACTTAAAGGAATGAACGTATCGAATGCATTTCTAGTCATGTGAGACTCTGAGCACAAAGCTCGTTAGCTGCTCTTTCTAGCCCAGTAGACCGGATTGGGTTACCTAATTCACCGCTTCGAAAAAGTTCATAGGTATTCCATGTAACCACCCCGCCTGAGAGGCGGCTCCAGCACCACTTGGCAATGCTACATATCCCCTTGCTTTTGTTAGCTCGGCCGGTTAACCATAGCGATTACCTCACCATGGGTTCGACAAGACGAAGGTCATAGTACAGCTGCTGTAGTCTGTGGACTTCGTGCGCGCCATGACTGCGCTTAAAGAAGTTGCGGATGAAGGATTGCGCAAGGTTAAGATTGAAGTCCGGTCGGAAGGGGAGCAGGAGAAATGGAGTGTCGAGCGCTGTATGAGTGATCAACAATGTCCGTGTTCAAGCTCTTGTGTCCACCAACCTCTCGACTTTAGCTCCAGAGTGCAAACATGAAGCAGCTCATGTACCTCCTCGGCTGACACATGTGTTCTTTGCCAGGCATCTTCGGATATGTTCTCCGTCTGTTGTTGTGGGAAGCGCGTTTGCGGACGAGATAGTTCGCTCTTACTGCGCGGCGCGGTGTCGGGGTGTTGACTGGGTTTGAAGACCTTGGAGAAGAACGGCATTCTAAGGAGAGGGGGTCCGTTGAGGAATGCAGCGGATGATCAGGGTAAGTACATGCCGCGCCTACACCTGTGAAACGCGTCAATGGAGGTGATTCACGTCGAAAGCCGGCGCAAGAGATACCTTTGGATCTTGTCACACGCGTTGAATGTGTTTGCGAATGACCGATCGATGGAGAGCGACTGGGCGGGGTAGAGACGACTGAGAGACACAACAAGGGCAAAGAGGGAAACAAAGAACGAACGAACGAAGAGAGATTGAAGAAGAAGAAGATGGGAAACGAAGGGAACAGAAGAAGGGGCGGCGGCGGCGGTCAAGCTGTGAGATGGAAATGACAATATCAACATGGAGCGCGGCTCCCCGTGTTTTGTGATTGTTTGGTAGATGAAGATGGATTGGATGGATTGGATGGATGGATGATAGATGGCTTGACACACACACACGCGCGCGCTATTGTACATTTGCTGTACTTGACGACTTGTGCTATTGACAGACAGTCATAATGGATGTCAGTTGGCTTCATATCTACGCATCTCTCTCTGCTGTATAAGGTAAGTGAATGCACGCGTTGAAGGAAGAAAAGGAAGGCATCGGAGGTTTGCAGCAACGCTTCGCTTCTTCCCATCTCATCCCGCCCGTATGATTTCTTGTTTTTTCTTTTTAATCTTCCGTCCGGGCCTGCCTGCCTGTCCTTCTTCACATGTTTGTGATTGCGGGGCTTGTGCTGCGCTGTGCTGTGCTCGCTGCACTCACTGCAACATCAGGGGGTCCAGATCTAAAACTTGGTCGTGACTTGTCAGTCACCTTGACACGGGCTGAGGTTACGCATTATTGCAACGGTTATTGTTGACCAATGATCGGAGCCTTCTCGAGACATGCCCGTTCTTCGTCGTATACCCACTGTCGCTTTCTTTCCACTGCGAAACACCAGCCTACCTAGAAATACACTTCACGTGATACATGACGTAGTCGTTTCATCCAAAGCTTCAACACAACAGCAGCAGGCGGTTGCCATTGTGCCATCATCTAGAGCCTACTTTAGCACAAGTTCTGTAAGAATGGTCAAGGACATTGAGACTGTTATTGAGTGAGTAGTATCTGGCTTTGACGCTTGCTTCGATCGTGACTGAATCCATTCAGTGAGTTCAATGAGCTCGTGAACATGACGCCTTCAGAGCTGAAAGAGTGGCTAGGCTCTGATGAGTCGGCCGGGTCCGGTTGGAGCAAGGACGATGGCTCTGGGGAGACAATCGGCCATGAAAGGTATGCTGATCAACAAGTCGTCCCCGAATGAACAATCTCATGTTTACCTTCGAAAAGCGGTCGAAAGATCATCACGATCCTCGAGAAGAATCTCAAGAAAGATCCCGAGCAATATGAAGAGGTAAGTGTCGAGTACTAAAGGTCAGGAACCGCGTTGATTTAGTGTTGAAGGATGATCTTGCACACATGAGAAAGGTGGTGTCGTATTGCAAGAGACATCTAGCGCAGGAGGAGAAGGCGAAACAGGATACGAACAGCAAGAGCTACAAATCGTTGAAGAACTGGGGACACGATGCGCAGAAAGCGTAGCATACGCCAGACTGATACTGTATTCTATTAAGAACGTTTTGCGACTGAAGATTGGATGTTGTACTGGTTATGCCCAAAGGAAGGAATAATCCATATATGGGTGAGTCCTCGGCCAGCCCAAGCAAATCATACCACAATGGAGTGAACGGTATTGTGCAATAATTGCGCGCTCGAAGCATGATCGTGATGGAGGACCAACCTCACTTTACAGTACACAGGTTCACAGTGCATACATGGTAAAACGCGCACACAAGTGCACCATGACGCACGAATGTGATGAGCATAGTAACCATGTTACCTTGAACGCGGTGCATGGTAGAGAGCCGTGAGCGAGACACCATATCGCGAAGACAGACCAGCGCTGCTGGAAGAGTGGAAGGGCAAGGTATTGTTGCGCAAGCAAGGCAACCTATGTCAAGGACGATGTTTCTTCTTATACAATATGGATGACTTACTTAACATACATGCTCGTGATGGATGATGATGGTTGGCTGGCTCCGACCCTCCGCGATTCCGGCGCGGCGGCTTACAAACTCAACCTTCCGATGGATGGAAGTCTTCCTCCTTCCTTCCTTCGCGTGTTGCGCCGAACTCGATCCAAACCAAACGTTAACTTCCTCCTCTTCCTAATAAGTTAAACTTGTTCCTCACCAAAAATAGAAGCTCAATTGCACAACCATCATCGTCATCCACTGACCGCCCGACAAATAGCACACTCGCTTTGCATCTAGAGATCCGTCCTGCGCGCTCTGGTTACTGGTAGCATCGTGACGTCTCTGCAGTTGAAATCGCACAGGCGCTGCGCCACATTGGTGCCCACCACCATTGAGCAAGGCGACCGCGCGTAAAACATCACATCGCCTGCCTGAGACGGGTCGCATTACAACCGCAAAGCCATGGGAAGACGCAAGATTGAGATCAAGGCGATCAAGGATGAAAGGAATCGCTCGGTGTAAGTGTACTGGCTTCGTCGGTGACTGGAAGCTAATCGCCTCTTCCAGCACGTTTCTTAAGCGCAAAGGCGGTTTGTTCAAGAAGGCGCATGAGTTGTCTGTGTTGTGCTCGGTTGAAGTCGCCGTTGTCATCTTCGGACAAAACAAGAAGCTTTATGAATACTCCTCTGGCGATATCCATGAAATCCTGAGACGCCATCAATATGTCAGCCTCCATCTTCCACGAACAGTCGAACAGCCAGCTAACGTTTGATTAGTATGGCAACCCGCATGAACACAAAGGGCCCAGCGATTTTGCTGGAAAGGGCGGGGCGGATGAAGACGACGAAGACGACGATAATATTGGATCGCCGGGACCTGAAGAGACAGACATCAAATACGAACAACCCTATCAAGGTCCCCCTCAACATCCCCTTCCAGGGCAACCTGGCATGCAGCATATTAGCCAGGCGATACCAGCGCCATCACCTTCAATGCCCAATGGCGCGTTCGCATCGCGGCTATCAACTCCTCAACCCAAACCAGGATCACGACCCCACTCAAGAACGCACAGTCGTCGGCCGAGTTCTAATCTAGCCTCGCAAAGCCATGTCCCGCAGATCCAGCCAATATCTCAGCCGCAGGCTGTTCCGATGGGATACAACTACCAACCCAATGCCTCGTATTATCAAGGACACCCTTCATCAAATACTAACATGCAGATACAATCCCATCAACAGGGCTCAGCCCCTCTGCCTCAGCAGCCATTTCCCCCGCCGTCAATGTCCCAGCATCAGATGCAAAGTTGGTACTTGCAGGATCAAAGAAGACAATCCATGCCGTCCAGCTTTCCAATGCATGGTCAACAACTTGACCAGGGCCGCCCTTCAGCCACCATTGCTATCCATTCGCCTCCACAACCGCCTCGACCGTTCCAAAGTCCCACTTTGCCGGAACCGCGGCCGCTGAACTCTTCGGTCAGATCACACAGCATTTACACACCCGTGGATGACAACCGTTCGATCTTGGCACAGCACTGGGGAGTTACCGGTCCTGCAGACGCTCAGCGGAATAGACTAGCAGTTAGGACGGAAGGCAACATGCGTTCTCAGTCAATAGATGTAGGCAGCGCGATGCGCAACCGGAGACCGTCGCCTGCGCCACCTCTCAAGATTGAAGACCAAGATTCACAGTCCCTACGACCTCCGCTGCGGACCGCATCTACTTCCGGCATACCGAGTTTTGGACCTCCACCACGAACGCCCAGCATGTCCTCCACAGACGTCAAGCGACCACGATTGAAGGTTCAGATTCCCAATGAGCAGTCTGAAGCCGGCAGCGTGACTGGTAGTGCGTCGCCGGTAGAAGCTGCCGGGCCAAACACTAAAAACCCACCCGCAAAACCAATTCTGGACTCTGGACACAATGTCATAAAACACCTTCCGCCGCCACAGTCGCCCAACGCCAGCGCTATACTGAGCGCTGGACCAACAGGCCCAAAGAACCCTTTTGCCAGACCTCCGCCTCCCAGCACTTCTCTCAACAACAATTCATCGTACAAGGATGTGGAAACGCCAAAGTCCGCACTCCCAAGTCGCTTCATTTACGATGGGTTGCTTCCCAGTCCGAGCACGTTCTATCCAGAGTGGGGTCTGGGATCTAATAGTGTGGCACCAAGCCCGCAAATATATCAACCAACTCCGATAAACATGAACGGGCCAAGTTTCCGGGATGAGGACTTCGACAGGAAACGGAAACCCCACGAAGAGAGCGACGGGCCTGCTTCGAAAAGGGAGAAGACTCGGTAGAAGGTGTTCCTTGCGTCGCAATGATATTCTTCTTGGCGGTGATTTAAGCTGTATCGATGATAGGGTTAGTACCGGATAATGCTACATAGACGAAAGACACAAACGTACTGTTTACTGCAACAGAATAATGATTGATCTATGCTTGTGTTATGACAAAACCATGTTTCCTGCCAAGTATCGTCTTTCTTGGGCGATGCGACGAGACTGGGGGTTATTTGCCCTCCGAGGCTGAGCACCGAGGCTGAACGACGATCTAAACATACGTATGTAAGGCCTTGCATTCACCTTAGAAACACTGTTTCTTCTGCGATTATATACTACTTTGACGCATCATCTCGCCTTGTAAAGTATGGCGTATAACCGCCGATACAACCCTGACGCCCTCCCCGCGTAAGTCTTCATGTATCGTCGCACAGGGATTTATTTGCTGACAACCCCTCCACCATCAGGCACGCCGAACCCGAGCAAGTACGCCTGCCTGCCTGCCTGCCTGCCTGCCTGCCTGCCTGCCTGCCTGCCTACCCGCGTTGGCTTCTTCCCTACGTTATGGTTTGACAAGCGCACATCGCAGCAACTGACAACCCCTCCACAATCAGGCCGCCGCAATGCTCTCCCAACCCGCCCGCGCCTCCTCGCAACGCTCGGATTCATACGGCAACCCGCCTGCCCCGCAATCGTCCCAGAGCACTCGCTATGACCGTCCCGCCGCCGATGATCGCTATAATGGGCAAGACTACGTGAAGCCGCAGCGCGCGACCAGTAGCAGCACCGCCAAGTACGACGATCGCAGACAGCCCGCGCGCGCGAGCGGAGGAGGTGGTTACGACGACGGGTATAACACG
>Ga0160428_1001959_pt1 | contig 13730 bp, 5 predicted proteins | sample SolpanmetagenomM_FD_108198 | JGI IMG/M metagenome (GOLD analysis project Ga0160428, IMG submission 108198) | Solar panel surface microbial communities from Lawrence Berkeley National Laboratory, California, USA - M | ecosystem: Engineered > Built environment > Solar panel > Unclassified ... | reverse complement strand
CGTTCGATGGGTTGAGCTACATCGCCGGCTACAGCGATCTTCGCGCGGCCTTTGGTGGTGATGCAGCGGCCGGAGCGCAGCATTTCGCCTTGTACGGTTTTGCCGAAGGTCGAACGGTGTCGTTCAACGCGCTCGATTACATCGCATCCTACAGCGACCTGCGTACAACGTTCGGGGCCGACGCCGCGGCTGGTGCGCGTCACTTCATCCTTTACGGTGCATCGGAGAACCGGTCGGTCACCTTCGACGGATGGAGCTATCTCGCTTCCTACGGCGATCTCATCCGCGCATTCGGTCCCAATGAAGCCGCGGCGGCGCAGCATTTCATCAACTACGGCGCGAACGAGAACCGCACGATCACTTTCGATGCAGCGGCTTATGCCGCGGCCAACCCGGACCTGGCGGCGGCATACGGCACCGACAAGGAAGCGCTGGCGCGTCATTATGTCGCTTACGGGTACGCCGAGGGCCGTCCGCTCGGCGTCAGCGCGTCGCAGGTCACGACCGCGGCGCCTGCAGCCGACCATGGCCCCGCGGCACCCGCCGCGGCTTCGGATGCCACCCATACCTCGGTTGCGGCGGCGTTCGTCGACCACAGCGCAGATCTGGGCGGCGCCAGCATCGGCGATGCGCTGCTGTTCGGCAGCACACGACACGGCGATCTGGACGCGATCCACAACCAGCATATCGTGATCGCATAACGAACGGATGCCGGCATGGGGCGATCAACGCTCAACCCGCTGCCGGCACCTGCTCACGCGGCTGACCATATCCGTGGGTCGACATCGGGCCGGCTGCAAGGCCGGCCCGTTTGCTCGCGTCAGGACCGCGGCGTGCGGTGAACCGTGACAGCTCGCCGGTGGAGCGGTCCTCCTAACCGGCAGCCATCCCGGGCCATGACCGGCGGAAAATGATCGAAGCGCGCGACGGCGGGCAAGGAGCTACCGGCGACACAAGGGTGGACGTGTGGACGCGCGCGTGCGTGCGTGCGGCCGGAACGATCCATGACCGCGGCGCACCGACGCTTCTATCGGCGGAGACGCCAGCAACGACGTAAAAGGGCGCACCGCACCGTACCCTACTGTGTACCATGACCGGCGACGCGCCCGCTGTTTGCCGTACGATCGGCAAAGACCGGAGGCCTGTTCATCGTCGCGGCCACGCTGTGGCACCGGCGCATGCGAGGCGATCTGACGCGTCGGTCACGGACCACCCAACACCGCATGCGGCCAATCGCGTCGCGACACCGGCCGCGTCGCGCCGTGTTGGGCGTTTGATCGTGCACGTACCGGACGGCTGCGTGCACGATCGGACGCCGCACGCGGACACCGTGCGCGTGCCAGGCGCCGTCGACCAGCGTCGGGAAGGATCGACGCGGATCGGCGCGGGCGATGCATCGACCCGACTTGCACCGCTGCCCTGACCGCGTGAAATGCCCCACTTACCAAACAACGCTCCCGATTTTGCGGCATAATCTTACAGTTACGTGTCGCTTCCTCGACAACCCCGGTCTGCTCCGCGTATTCCACCCGGCAACCGGGGGATGTTATGAATTTGAATGGTGTGCTGCGTGGGCGGCGGGTGCGTGATTATGCGCTGGGTACAAGCACGGTCGCGCTGGCGATGGTGCTGGGAGGCCCGGCCGCGGCGCAGTGCAGCCCCGACCCGACAACAGTAAACGGCACCACCAACTGCACCGGCACCGACGACAACGGCCTGACGGTCGCCACCAGCGGCACGCGCGTCACCGTCGGCAAGGATGCGGTCGTGCGCCCCGGCGCTGCGCCGGCCGCGATCACGCTGCGCGCGAACAGCCTGTCGTTGAGCGTCGCGGGCCTCGTCGACGGCGGTGCTAACAAGCCGGGCGTGCTCGTCACCAACGCGGCCCCATTCACCTATATCTGCACCGACCCATATGCCGGGCCATCGTATTTCTACTGCGTACCGGGCTCGGTGGTGACGAGCTATCCGTCGACCGACGCGTCGATCTCGGTCGCGGCAGGCGGCATGATCACGGGCGCGCAAGCCATCGCGATGCGGCGCGATCCCGCCAACACCCAGGGCGGGATCAACGTATCGATTAGCAATGCCGGCACGATCACCGGCACCGATGGTCGCGCGATCCTATCCGACCCGGTCAATTATGGCTCGCTGTCGGTCAACAATGCCAAGACGGGCACGATCAACGGCAGCATCGTCGCCCCGGTCAATTACGTCAGCAACGACGGTGCGATCAACGGGGGCGCGAACGGCGCGATCACGTCGGGCTACAGCTTTCTGAGCATCAACAACACCGGCCAGATTACCTCCAGCGGCACCACAGCCACGGTGCAGGGCAGCGGCAACGGTTATTTCTACATTTTCAACGCCGCGGGTGGAACGATCGGCGGCGGCAGCACCGCGATCCGCGCGACGGGTTATCTGTCGCTCAACAACCAGGGCACGATCAACGGCTCGGTCATCGCCACCGCGACCGCGGGCGGATCGAGCACGATCGACACGCGCACCGGCACGATCAACGGCGACCTGACACTGGGTGCGGGCAACGATATGCTGCGCGCGCGCTACGACGTGACGACGGGGCGCGTCTCGTCGATCACCGGCGCGATCGACGGCGGCGCGGGCAGCGACACGCTGGCGATCGGGATCGATGCCGACACCACGCTCTTCAGCGCGGTGCTGCCGACCAATTTCGAACTGCTCGGGCTCGAATTGTCGAACAACGCAGCGGTGACGCTTGCCCCCAGCTTTACATCGGGTAGCGGCGTCGCGCTGTCGGGCTCGGGCAAGGTCGTCAACCAGGCGGCGCTGGTGACTCGCGGCCCGGCGGTGACGAGCGAATCCTATTACGGGCTGACCTTCGTCAACGACGGCTCGATCACCGCAACGCTCAACAACGCCAACGAATATGCGGTCGGTTATATCGACACGATCACCAACAACGGCGCGATCATCGCGCTGAACGGCAACGGCGTCGATGTGGGTTTACGGCTCACCAACGCGGGCACGATCACCGCAAGCGGCCGGGCGGTGTCCGGTTACGGCACGCTGATCAACAGCGGCACCATCCGCTCCACCGCCGGCATGGGGGTGTCACTCTACGCAACGGACGCCACGTCGACCAACAGCGGCACGATTGCAGGTGCGACCACCGGCCTGTCGCTGCTGGGCAACGGGTTCACCAACACCGGCACGATCTCGGGCGGGGTGAACGGCGTCCTGCTCGGCGGCACGCTTACCAACGCGGCGGGCGGCACGATCACCGGCGGCACGCTGGCGGTGGCGGGCAGCAGAGACGCGCGGCTGATCAATGCCGGCACGATCACCGGGTCGGTCGATTTCTCCTCAACCTTCTTCAACAACGACACGAGCAGCGACCTGTTCGTCGACAACGGCGGCAGCGTCAGCGGTGCGATCCGGCTGGGCGGCGGCGACGACACGCTGGTGGTGACGCTGGGCGACGACGCATCGCGCCCCTTTGCGGGTGCAGCCGGTGGGGTCGATGCGGGCGCCGGGTTCGACACGCTGCGCTACCGCGTGAAGGCGGACGCGAGCACCACCACGGTGCTCGCCAACGGGTTCGAGGGGCTGGCGTTCGAGCTTGCCGATGATGCCGCGCTGACGCTGACCGCGGCGAGCGGCGGCGCGGGTACGGTTGGACTGGCGGGTCGGGGCAGCGTTACGCTGAACGGCGGCTTTTCCGCCGCCAACCGCACGCTGATCGACGCCACGATCCCGACGGTTGCGCAGCTCAGCGGCGATTACGCGGCCGACGACCGCGACCTGTCGATCGTCAACAACGGCACGCTGGCGGTCAGCGCCAGCGGCCAGAATTACAATTCCTATTATGTCGCCGCGATCCTGGCCGGTGATGCCGACGTCACCAACAACGGCACCATCACCGTCACCAACGCGGCCGGTACCTATTATCCCGCAACGGCGATCTCGGGCGGAAACGATGTTGCCAACACGGGTACGATCACGCTGACCGGCGGCGGCAGCACGATCACCGGCGCGCGCACCGTGACCAACAGCGGCACGATCACCGCAACCGGGAGCAGCGCGGTTGGCGTCAGCGCGACGACGCTGATCAACAGCGGCACGATCCGCAGCGACGGCATCGCGGTCCAAGGTGATTATTATTCATCGGCCGGCACCATTACCAACAGCGGCACGATCGAAAGCCGGCTCGGCACAGCGGTGACCACCAGCACGTTCGGGTCGATGATCAACGAGGCCACCGGAACGATCTCGGGCGTTACCGCGATCAACGTCGCTTATGGCGGCACCATCGTCAATCGTGGCACCATCAACGGCGATGTCACCGCCACAGGCGGTTTCACCTCCTTCGCTCCGGTCACCTATGTGGCGGATGGCGGCACGCTTGCGGGCAATCTCACCTTCGGTGCCGGACAGGACACGTTGGTGGTGTTCGGCGACTCCGTGGGCATCGCGGGCACCGTCGACGGCGGCGCCGGCACCGACACGCTGATCCAGGCACGCCGCACCAGCGGCACGGTGACGCTGGGTGCGTTCAAGCCGGCCGGGTTCGAGAATACGGGCGTGCGCGCCCTGGGTGCCGACACGGTGGTGACGGTGCAGGCCGACGTTCCCGTCGAAGGCGACTTGGCGCTCAGCGGTGACGGTCAAGTCGTCAACACCGCGACGATAAACGGCACGGTCGAAGTAGGCTATCCCAGCACCAGCAGAGACCCCACGCTGGCCGATCTGACCGGCGCGCTTGCCTTCACCAATCAAGGCAGGATCGCGAACAGCGTCTTTGGACCGCTGCGCCGTTTCACCAACACCGCGACCGGCACGATCGGCAACGCGACGTTGGCCAACAATGCGGTTTCAATCGATTCTTTGGGTGACCTCGCGTTCGACAACGCCGGCACGATCAGCAACGACAACAGCTATTATGCGGTTTCGTTGTACGGAAGCGCCGGAGGTGCGATCACCGCCACAAACAGCGGCACGATCACCGGCGGATTGAGCGTGTATCAGCAATCCTCTTACTACCTGCCCGCGGGAGCCGGGCCGGCAACGACGCAGCGCGTGTCGCTGACCAACAGCGGCACGATCACCGGTGGCGTCGCGACCGAAATCTATCTGAATTATTATCAGGTCGACAAACCGATCACGACGCAGACGATCTCGCTCACCAACGGCGGATCGATCAATGGCGGCGTGTATGCAGGCATCGGATCGCCTTATTACTCGGGCCAGAGCGAACCGGTCACCACGCAGGCGATCACGCTGGCAAACAGCGGCACGATCGACGGCGGCGTGTATGCGGTGATCCAGCCCAACCGCTACACAGTGACGCAGGATTCCGCCGCGACGCAGACGATCGCGTTGACCAACGACAGCACGATCACTGCCGCATCGAACTCGGCCGCCCTGCTCGGGATCAACCTCAACAACGCATCGACCGGCACCATCTCGCTCACCAACGGCGGAACGATCGAAGCGACCGGCGCGGGCGGCAACGGTGCCAGCCTGTACGTGAATTCGTTGAACGTCGACGGTGGCGCCGGGGCGATAACGGTCAGCAACAGCGGCACGATCCGCGCCAATGCCGGCGGCACCGTCGAAAGCTTGACCGACATCACGGGCGCCACGTCACGCTATACCGATCTCGCCGTTGCGCTTTATGTCGGCCCTTCGAAGGGGATCACGGCAACCATTGCCAATGCCGGCACGGTTGAGGCGACCGGCGATCGGTCGACCGCGGTCATGAGCATCGGCGCGGGCACGGGATTGGTTCTGACCAATGCGGGCACGATCCGTGGCGGTGCGGGCACGTTGCTGGATGAGCGCGACGGCGCCATCCGTGACGGCAGCCGCTTCGTCGCCGGTGCGGTCCAGGCATATGGCGGGGGCGACGATCGCATCAACAACACCGGGACGATCCTGGGCTCGATCGCGCTGACCGCGGGCAACGACCGGATCGACAATCTCGGCCGGATCGAGGGCGACGTGTTACTGGGCGACGGCGACGACACCTTCCTGCAGCGTGCCAGCGCGGTGCTGGTCGGCACGGTCGACGGCGGAATGGGCACCGACAGCCTGATCGTCGACGCGACCGGGGGCGGGACGGTCAACGGCGATCAGTTCGTCAATTTCGAGCGCTTCTCGCAGGTCGGCGAGGGCAATGTCGCGTATTCGGGCATTTTCCGCTTTGACACGATCGGCGTGTCGGGCAGCACGATCACGGTTTCGCCCGGACAGACGCTCGCCAGCGCGGGCGCGATTACCGTTACCGGCAGCGACGCGGCCGAGACGCTCGACAACCGTGGCACGATTGCAGGCGGCGTCGCGCTGGGCGCAGGCAACGACCGCGTCGACAATCGCGGGCGCATCACGGGCACGGTGTCGCTCGGCGATGGCGACGACACGTTCGTCGATCATGCCGGCAGCAACGCCGGCGTGGTGGACGGCGGCGCGGGCAGCGACCTCTACCGCGTCGTGCTGGCGGGGAACCGCAGCGGCATCGGTGCGCGGACCGGGTTCGAGCAATTGGGGGTGGAGGGACAAGGCACGCTGTCGCTCACGCTCGATCAGCGGTTCGAGCAGGTCGCGCTTGCCGGCGTCGGGCTCGACCTCGCGCTCGGCGGGTTCACGGTCGGGCAGGTGACGGGCAGCGATGCGGCCGAAACGCTGGCGGTCGACGGCGACGTGGGCACCGTGCAGCTCGGCGCGGGCGACGACGTGCTGGCGCTCGGCACGTTGCGTGCGGGCGGCAGCTACGCCGGCGGCGCGGCCAGCGACACGCTGCGCTTCACCACCAACGCGCCCGTCACGCTGGTCGGGACCGCGACCGGGTTCGAGCAGGTGACGCTCGCCGGCAACGCGCTGACGATTGCGGGTGTGCTCGGCAGCACGAACGCCCCCCTCACCTTCGATGGCGGCGCGCAATCGATCGAGGTGGCGAACGGCGGCACGCTGGCCGGGGTGATCGATCTCGGTGCGGGCAACGACGCACTGCGTCTCGCAAGCGGCTCGACGCTGGCCGGCACCGTCTCGGGCGGTGCGGGGAGCGACACCGCAACGCTGGTGCTCGCGGGCAACCGCACGCTGGCAGGCGGCACGTTGCGCGACTTCGAACTGCTGGCGAGCGAAGGCACCGGCACGCTGACGCTGACGGGCACGCAAGCCTATCCGCGCGTGGCGGCAGGCACCGACCTGGCGATCGCGAGCGACGGTGTGCTCTCCGCCGCGCAGGTGCAGTTCGGCGCGCGCGACGACCGCTTCACGATCGTGGGTGGTTTCGCGGGTCAGGTCGACGGCGGTGCGGGGACCGACACGATCGCGCTGTCGGGCGGCAGCGCAGCCGCGCCGGTCGCCTTCGGGAGCGTCGCCAATGTCGAGCGCTACGTGCAATCGGGCGGTTACGCGACGATGACGGGCAATGCCGCGCTCGGCCTTGTCGACGTGTCGAGTGGTCGACTGAGCGGCCTGACCGGTTCGGTCATCAACGCGAGCCAGATCAATGTCGCGCAGGGTGCGACCTTCGGCTCGGGCGGAACGGTCAACGGCAACCTGGCGGTCGCAGGCACGCTCAGCCCGGGCGCGGGTGTCGGCACCATGACGGTGAACGGCAACGTCGCGCTGGCGGGCGGATCGGTGTCGGCGTTCGAGATCGCGCCGAGCGGTGCCGACCGGTTGCTCGTCAACGGATCGGTGGCGATCGCGAGCGGTGCGACGCTGCAACTCACCACCAGCGGCACGATTCGCGCCGGCACCTCCTACGACCTGGTCGTGGCGAGCGGCGGGATCAGCGGCAGCTATGCGACGATCCAGAAGCCCGACAATCTGTTCGGCTTCGTCATCCAGCGCGCCGACCGCATCCAGTTGCTCGGCCAGTTCCTGAGCGGTGCGGGCTTCACGCCGCAGGTCCAGCGCTCGATCGCCTACGCCAACACCACGCTCCAGGCGCAGGCGGCAACAAGCAACCTGTTCGCGGCGCTGCCGGCGTTGTTGAACGGCGATGGCTCGTCGAATACGCGTGCGTTCGCGCAACTGACGCCGGAGGCTTATGCCTCGGCGACGCAGGCGGGGGTCGACAATGCGTTGACACTCGCCGGTGCGGCACGCAGCCCAGCGTTCGCGACTGTCCAGGAGGATGCCGGACTGTTCACCTTCGCGCAGACAGTCGGTCAGTGGCACACGCTGGGCGACGATCCGACGGAGGGAACCGCCAAGGCACGCATGCGCAGCTACGGCTTCCTGGGCGGGCTGGGCTACGGCAATGCGACGCTCGCGATCGGGGCGTTCGGCGGCTACCTGAACACGCGTCAGTCAATCGACGCGCTGGGTGCCGCCACCAAGAACGACGGCTTCGTGGCGGGCGCGCACGCGCGCTATGCCGCAAACGGGCTCGGCGTCACTGCCTCGGTGCTCTACGATGGCGGCATGGCGGACACGGTGCGCGCATTGCCGGGCGCGGCCCGCGCGGCCGGGCGGTACGACCTGCATAGCTGGGTCGCCGATCTGTCGGTCGGCTACGCGCTCGACATGGACGCCGAATGGTCGCTGCGCCCGCACGCCGGTGTCACCTACCTGCGCACCACGCGCGATGGGGTGAGTGAGGCGAGCGGCGCGTTTGCGCTCGACGTCGCGCGCGATCGCCACGTCTCGGGCTTCGTCGATGGCGGCGTGACGTTCGCGCGCAGCGATGCGTCACCCGCACCGCTGCGGCCGTATGTCAACCTAGGCGTGCGTTACCAGGTTGAGGGACGCCGCACCGACGCGGTCGCCGCCTACGCCGGCGGACCGTTCGACCTGGTCGCGTTCGGCACGCAGCGTGCCCGGGCGGTCGGCACTGCCGCGGCGGGCGTGTCGTACCGTCTGGCGGGCGGGCTCGACCTGCTCAGCACGGTGGCGGCGCAGACCGGGCGCGACGACCATCAGGAATCGATCAGCACCGGCGTGCGGCTGCGGTTCTGATCGCCCAGGCCAACCGTCACGGCCGCGCTTCCGCCACAACCGGAGCGCGGCCGTCGGCCCGATCATTCGCGGCCCGGTATGCCGCCACGGCGCACTGTGCGTTGACATCGGCCACCCCGGACGCCACTAACCCGCGCGTTTAGCCCGCCGGTCAAGAAGCGGCTGCAATCCCCCTCTTTTTTCCGATACGAGGCTTATGGTTGACTATCTCATCGTCGGCGCGGGCTTCGCCGGGTCGGTTTGCGCGCGGCAACTGGCGGACGCGGGCCACACCGTATTGTTGATCGATCGCCGCCCGCACATCGGCGGCAATGCCTATGACGAATTCGACGAACATGGCATTCTGATCCACCCGTACGGCCCGCACATCTTCCACACCAACGCCAAGCGGGTGTTCGAATATCTCAGCCGCTTCACCGACTGGCGCTTCTACGAGCATCGCGTGCTGGCCGAGGTCGAGGGCGATCTGGTGCCGATCCCGATCAACCGCACCACGATCAACCGGCTCTACAACCTCGATCTCGACGAGGCGGGGGTGCAGAAGTTCATCGAGGACGTGCGCGTGCCGCGTGAGCCGATCCGCACCAGCGAGGACGTGGTGCTGTCGTCGGTCGGCCCGGATCTGTGTGACAAGTTCTTCCGCGGCTACACCGCCAAGCAATGGGGCCTCGACCTGTCGGAGCTGTCGGCGGGGGTCGCGGCGCGCATTCCGACGCGCACCAACGACGACGACCGCTATTTCGCCGACACGTTCCAGTTCATGCCGGTCAACGGTTATACCAAGATGTTCGAAGCGATGCTCGACCATCCGGGCATCGAGGTGCGCGTTGGGGTCGACCTGGCCGAAGTCAAGGAGAGCGTGGAATATCGTCATATGGTCTATTCCGGCCCGGTTGACGCGTTTTACGACAACAAGTTCGGCAAGCTGCCGTATCGCTCGCTCGAGTTCCGGCACGAGCATCTGTCGCAAGACCAGGTGCAGACGGTTGGTACGGTGAACTTCCCAAACACCGAGGAATTCACCCGTATTACCGAGTTCAAGCACCTGACCGGGCAAAAGGCGCCCGGCACGTCGGTGGTGCGCGAATATCCCCAGGCGGAAGGCGATCCCTTCTACCCGATCCCTCGGCCCGAGAACGAGGCGCTGTTCAAGCGTTATCAGGCGCTCGCCGACGCCGAAACCGACGTCACCTTTGTCGGGCGGCTGGCGCAATATCGCTACTACAACATGGACCAGGTGGTCGCAGCCGCGCTGGCAACCGCGGACGGCTTGCTCAAGAAGGCGCCGGTCGCGGCATGACCGATCGCTCCACCGGCAATACGACCCGCGCCGGCGAGCCCAGCGTCGCGGCGGTCGTCGTCACCTTCAATCGCAAGGTGTTGCTGGTGGAGTGCCTGCGCGCGCTTCTTGCGCAGACGCGGCCGTTGCAGCGGATCCTGGTGATCGACAATGCCAGCACCGACGGCACCGCCGACCTGCTGCGCGACGAGGGGCTGATCGACGCGCCCGGCGTGCGTTACCTCAGGCTCGAGCACAACAGCGGGGGCGCGGGCGGTTTCCACGCCGGCACCAAGGCCGCGTATGACGAGGGCCACGACTGGTTGTGGCTGATGGACGACGATGCCGAGCCGGCGGTCGACGCGCTGGAAAAGATGGTGCCGTATTTCGCGCGCACCGGCGTGTCCGCGCTTGCACCGATGGTGACCGATGCCGAGTGGCAGGACGAATATGTCGAGCCGCACCGGGGGATGCGCGTCGACGGCGCGATCGAGGGGGTCGTACGCCCGTTGGAACGCGCCGAAACCGCCGGGCGCGACGCGGTGGAGATCACGCATTGCTCGTTCGTGGGACCGCTGTTTCCGCGTTCGACGATCGATGCGATCGGACTGCCGATCCACGACTTCTTTATCCACTACGACGATTACGAATACGTCCAGCGTGCACGCTCGGTCGGTCCGACGTTGCTGGTGATGGACGCCAAGATCGCGCACAAGGAAGCACGCAACAACAACCGTTACGAAACCCGCACCTTTTTGGGGCAAAGCGCACAGCGGCCGAAATACGACAATCTGTGGCTCGCATATTACGGGTATCGCAACATCACTTGGCTGACCAAGCGTGGCGGCAAGCCGGTCGATTACCTGCGCCTTGCCAAGCGCCACGTTCGCCAGTTGGCGGAGGTGGTCGCCTATGACGACCGGAAGTTGCAGCGGATCGGTTTCTGGAATGCGGCCTTGCTTGACGGGCTGACGGGGCGGTTCAAGAACGACAAGCCAAAGCAATTATTGAAGCGGTGACGCAATGACGATCCGGCAGAATGGTGCGCCCTCCCCTTTCGGCCGGATCAAACTGTTGCTAGCGGCCGGCTTGCTTGCCGCGACGGGGGTAGCGGCGGGGGCGGCGAGCGCCGGTTTCACCAATCCCGTGCTTCCATCCGGTCCTGATCCCTGGGTCATCCGCCAGGGCCGCACCTATTACCTGATGGTCACCAAGGGCGATCGACTGACCATCCGCAAGACCAACGACATCACCCGCGTGTCGTTGGCACCCGAGGTGACGGTCTGGACGCCGCCCAAGATCGGCCGCAACGCGCGTTCGATCTGGGCGCCCGAGTTGCACCGCATCGGGGGCAAGTGGTTCATCTATTACACCGCCGCCAGCAGCATCAACGACGACAACCTCCATCGCGGCATCTTCGTGTTGGAGAATGACGGTCCCGACCCTACCAGGGGGCGCTGGATCGACCGCGGCCGCGTCAACACGCATTTCCCCGCGATCGACGCAACGGTGTTCGTGTACCGGAACAAGGGCTATTTCGTGTATTCGCTCCAGCTCGGCTCGGAAAGCCATCTGGCGATCGCGCCGATGAGCGATCCGTGGACGCTGTCGATGCGCGAGGTGGTGATCGCCAAACCGACCTACGATTGGGAAAAGGCGATCTACCCGATCAACGAGGCACCCGAATTCCTGTTGGGTCCAAAGGGCGACCTGTTCCTGACCTATTCGGCGAGCGCGTGCACCAGCGACGATTATGCGATCGGCCTGTTGTCGGCCAAGCCGGGCGCGAACCCGCTCGACCCGCGGTCGTGGACCAAGGCGCCCAAGCCCGTCGTCACCCGCGCCGACAATGTTGCGGTATTCGGCACCGGGCACAACGGCTTCTTCACCTCACCCGACGGGCGTCAGCATTGGATGGTGTTCCATGCCAATCCCGGGCCGAGCATGGGCTGCACCTCGAACCGCGCGGTGTGGATCGAACCGTTCACTTTTGGCCCGGATGGGCGGCCGAAATTCATGCAGCCATCGGGCAAGAACGATCAACTCGCCCCGCCGAGCGGTCAAGCCAGCGGCGGATAGGCGGCCGGCACCGATCCGGCCGTCCCGTTACCAGCGCGAATCCGGGGTGAACATCACGGGTTCGGGTCGCGCGCTTCGCCCGCCCAGCACCTTGGTCAGCCAGCGACGCGCCGGTCGCTCGAACAACACCAGCGACGCCCAGGCGATCGGCAGCATCAGCGCCGCAACCGCCAGCACGAAAAGGTTCATCGACGTGTCCCTGAGCTTCAGCGCTGTGGCACCGATCCCGGTCAGCACCACCGCCTGCACCAGCGGGTGCAGCATGTAGAGCGAATAGGTGAGCTGCCCGAGCGGGGCGAGCCGACGCGCCCAGCGCGACGACGGCTGCTCCGACGCCGCGATCCCCAGCAATGCGATCGTGTAGACGATCGGCAGCAGCCACAATTTGGACCATGTCAGCATGCATCCGGCCAGAAAGGCCACACAGGCCAGCCCCAGCCAGCCAGCCGCCCACGGGATACGCCCGAGCAACGCGCGGTGCTGAAAGGCGATCATGCCGAGCAGGAACGTCGGCAACGCACGCACCACCCCCCCGTCGAACGTCCATTCAAGCCATGACCAACCGCTTCGCTGCGACACCCATGTCAAACCTGCGACGATCGCAAGCGCGAGCGGCGGCGCCAGCCAGCGACGCGCAACGATCACTGCGAGCAAGGGGAAGCACAGGTACATTCCCATCTCGGCGCTGATCGACCAACTGACGTAGTTGAAGGTCAGCGACGAGCAAAACCCGAAGGCATGCAGCAACAATGCATTGGGTATGGCGCAGCGCCAGGCATAGATTTCGGGATGGTTGCTTGAACGAAGGCCCGTTGCGTACAGGATGCCGAATATGGCGAAAACTGCGAACGTCGCCCAATGGAGCGGTACCAGTCGCGCGATCCGTTTGACCATGAACCCGCGGAAATCGGATAAATTGGCGAGGCGCCCGGTGTAGACCGAGGCGATGACAAACCCCGAGATGAAGAAGAACAGGTCAACTGCCAGCATGAACCCTTCGAGCCGCTCACGCAGTGCGCCTGCCGCCTGCCCGATCGCGAGCTGCTGCTGGAAATGGTACACGATAATCATGTAGGACGACGCGATCCGCAGCAGGTCGAGGTAGATCATCCGATCCGACTCGAGTTTGAGCGTCAGCCTCTGCTTGAACGACATTGTTGTTTTTAATCCACTCTCGGCTGATCCGCCTAGGCGAAGCCGGCAACCCGCTCAAGCGTGCCCCTGACAGGATAGTTGAACGGACAACAGGTTGAATCCTGTCTGCTTGTGCGATGGCGCTCACGCAATCATGTGGGTGTGATGAAGCAAGCCTCCACGCCCTCCCCTGCCCGCGGCCGATCGGAACCGCGTGTCGTCGCGGTGCTCGCCACGTACCGCGACCGCTCGGCGATGCTTGAAGCGGTCCTCGAACGGTTGCGCG
>Ga0160428_1001958_pt1 | contig 13732 bp, 10 predicted proteins | sample SolpanmetagenomM_FD_108198 | JGI IMG/M metagenome (GOLD analysis project Ga0160428, IMG submission 108198) | Solar panel surface microbial communities from Lawrence Berkeley National Laboratory, California, USA - M | ecosystem: Engineered > Built environment > Solar panel > Unclassified ... | reverse complement strand
CTCTTCGCCTACCGGTCGATGGTGATGGCGACGATGTCGATCTTCATCCTCTCATTCATGGTGTGGCTGCACCACTTCTTCACCATGGGGCCGGGCGGCGACGTCAACGGCGTGTTCGCAATCACGTCGATGATCATCGCGGTGCCGACCGGCGTGAAGATCTTTGACTGGCTGTTTACGATGTACGGCGGGCGCGTCCGGCTCACCACCGCCATGCTGTGGTCGCTCGGCTTCATGGTGACCTTCGTGGTCGGCGGCGCCACCGGCGTGTTGCTCGCGATCCCACCCGCCGACTTCGTGCTCCACAACAGCATGTTCCTGGTGGCACACTTCCACAACGTGATGGTTAGCGCCGTGTTGTTCGCGGCGTTCGCCGGCTACACTTATTGGTTCCCTAAGGCGTTCGGGTTCCAGCTCGACGAGTGGTGGGGCAAGGCTGCCTTCTGGTTCGGCATCACCGGCTTCGTCATCGTCTTCGGCTGCTTCTACTGGCTGGGCCTCCTCGGCATGACCCGGCGGATGCAGCACTACGACGTGGCCGACTGGCGCCCCTGGATCCTGATCTCGGCCTTCGGCGTCGTAGTGATGCTCGTCGGCGTGGTCTGCCAACTGGTGCAACTCGTAGTCTCGATCCGCCGCCGCGAGTCCCTCCGCGACGTCACGGGTGATCCGTGGGACGGACGCTCCCTCGAATGGGCCACGGCCTCGCCGCCGCCGGTGTTCAACTTCGCGGCTCTGCCGGAGGTCCACGGCGAGGAGGCATACTGGGCGATCAAAAGCCGCGCCCGCGAGCAGATGCGCCTGCGCGAGGAGCCCACGTATGAGCCCATTGAAATGCCGCTCAACAGCCCGACCGGCTTCATCTGTGCCTTCTTCTCCACGCTCATCGGCTTCGCGATGATCTGGTACATCTGGTGGCTCGCTGCCGCCGGGTTTCTCGGGGCCTTCCTGACCTTCGTGGTTTTCGCTTGGCGCGACACGGTCGAGTACGAGATCCCGGCTTCCGAGGTCGCCAAGGTCAACCGCGCGAACCGGTCGACCCGGCTCGAGGCACTCCACGGCGCCGGTCAGAGGAGGGCTGCATGAGCGGCACAGCGTCGCCCGACTCGGTCACTGCTCTGCGCGGTGACCCCTATCATCTCGGCCACATCCGGGGCGGCCATGGCGAGTCCCGCGCCACTGGCCGCGGGACAGGCGGACCCTCGCCGAAGCGCATCGTCGTCGCCTACGGCTTCTGGATCTTTATCCTCAGCGACATCGTGATGTTCGCGGCGTTCTTCGCGAGCTACGCGGTGCTGCAGGGCGGCGCTTCGGACGGGCCGACGGGTCCGGAGATCTTCGACCTGAACCGGATCGCCATCGAGACGGCGCTGCTGCTGCTGTCGAGCTTCACTTGTGGCATGGCGAGCCTCGCGCTCTCAGCCCGCCGGATGCTTCCATTCCAGACTGCGATGGCGGTGACCTTCTGCTTGGGCGCAGGCTTCGTAGCGCTCGAGGTGCTGGAATTCTACGACCTGATCCAGCGCGACGCCGGGCCATCCCGGAGCGCCTTTCTGTCCTCCTTCTTCACGCTCGTCGGATGCCACGGGCTGCACGTGAGTATCGGCCTGCTCTGGCTCCTGACCATGATGGCGCAGGTGCTGACAAAGGGCTTCAGGTCCGACATCGTGCGCCGGACCCTGTGCTTCGCCTTGTTCTGGCATGCCCTCGACATCGTCTGGGTCGGGGTCTTCAGCGTCGTCTACCTGATGGGGTCGATCACATGAGCCACGCGGATCAAGCCGACGCGGGCGCTCTAGACCGGCACCAGACCGACGTCGCGCCGGGCGAGGAGTTTCCCGAGGAGGATATCGGCAAGGGCATCCGGGGCTATCTCATCGGCCTCGTGCTTGCGACCCTGCTGACGGTCTGCTCGTTCGCCATCGTGCACGCCAAGTTCGTCTGGGCGCCGGCGGTGCCGGTGGCCGTGATCGTCTTCGCCATCGCCCAGATGGGCGTGCACCTTGTGTTCTTTCTCCACATCACCACGGGACCGGACAACATCAACAACGTCATGGCGCTGGCCTTTGGCGTCCTGTTCGTGGTGCTGCTAATCGGGGGCTCGATTTGGATCATGAGCAACATGAACTCCAACATGATGCCGGCGATGACCCCCTCATCCACTCCGCAATCGTCTCGACCCTCGATGCCCATGACCCAGCCGATGCGGCACTGAGGCGCGGTACGCTGATCGTAAGGTGGGGCGGAGCCGTCGGGCGCCTCAAGGCTGGATCCTGTCCTATCGAAACGGCCTGCGCGGGGCACTCCGGCAGCTGAAATCGCACGGGACCGGAGCCGGGCGCACGATGCTGAAGAGATAACGGAAGTCCTCACCTCCGGCACGCGCCACGCGTCGCGACTATCGATCCCCTATGTCCGCAGCTTCGCCCCGCTGCGACGCGCCAGAGCAAGAAGCGATATCGACGCGAGTCCGGCTGCACCGGCGAGGATCACAGCGGGCCTGACACCCATGCGCCGCGCCGCGCGGTCCACGGTAACTTCCAAGCCGCCGGCGATATTCGCGGCCAGTGGCACAACCTGCGTGTCGAGGAACAGCTTCAGCGACGAAGGTCGGCCAGACTTTTTTAAAAGGTAATCTCGCCCAATTAGCATGCTAATCTCCATTAATGACGGGCAAATTCTTTCGAACAAACATCAGAGCGCCGGGTTGAACATCAAACTCGACCAGACGGCGGATGTTTCCCGGTCCGCGTCAAAACGGAGTGCGATCGTTGGAAAAACCCACCTTCAAGCCGTACCGCCTGCCTTCCGGCGGATGGGGGTCGGCCCGCTCGGTCGGCAACATCCTGAGACGCGAGGGCGTGTTGGCGAGCGTGCCGATCGCGCTGACCCGCCACAACAAGGTGGACGGCTACCAGTGCAACAGCTGCGCCTGGGTGAAGCCCGCTAGCCCGCTGCCCTTCGAGTTCTGCGAGAACGGCGTCAAGGCTGTGGCGTGGGAACTAACCGCGCATCGGTGCACGCCGAAATTCTTCGCCGAGCACACCGTCACCGAGCTCCTGGGCTGGGACGATTACCACCTCGAGCAGCCGGGCCGCCTGACGCATCCGCTCCGCTACGACGCATCAAGCGACAAGTACATCCCGGTGTCTTGGGGGCATGCCCTGGACGAAATTGCCCGGGAGTTGCGGGCCGTCGAAGATCGCCGGAAAGGCACTGTCTTCTACAGCTCCGGCCGCCTGTCGAACGAGGGAAGCTATCTCTATCAGCTCTTCGCCCGGCTCTACGGAAACAACAACCTGCCTGACTCTTCCAACATGTGCCACGAGACCACCTCGGTGGCGTTGCCGGCGAGCATCGGCCAGGCTGTGGGGACGGTAAACCTGAGCGATTTCGGCCATGCCGACTGCATCCTGTTCTTCGGTCAGAACCCGGGCAGCAACGCGCCCCGGATGCTCCACCCACTGCAGGAGGCGAGCCAGCGCGGCGTCCCGATCATTACCTACAACCCGCTGCGCGAGCGCGGGCTGGAACGCTTCCTGAACCCGCAGTCACCGACCGAAATGCTGACTGGCCGGGACACCCGGATCAGCTCGCAATACCATCAGGTGAAGGCGGGCGGCGATCTCGCGGCGCTCGCTGGCATCTGCAAGTCCGTGCTGGAGACGCACGAGGCCGCGCGGGCCGCCGGGGGGGCGGCCGTGCTGGACGAAGCCTTCATCGCCGAGCACACCCACGGCTTCGCGACCTTCGCCGACTGGCTTCGCGCCCAGAACTGGAACGAGTTGGAGCGCCGCTCGGGCTTGCACCGGGCCGACATGGAGGCGACCGCGACGGTCTACTGCCGGTCTAACGCCGTGATCGGCGTCTACGGCATGGGGCTAACGCAGCACAGGGCCGGGGTCGAGACTGTGCAGATGCTGGTCAACCTCTTGCTGATGCGCGGCAATCTCGGCCGCGAAGGCGCCGGGATCTGCCCAATCCGCGGGCATTCCAACGTGCAGGGCCAGCGCACGGTCGGGATCACCGAGAAGCCCGAGCTCTTCGACCTGGATCGCCTGGGCGCCCAGTTCGGCTTCGAGCCTCCGCGCGAGGCCGGGTACAACACGGTCGAGGCCTGTGAGGCAATCCTGAAGGACGAGGTGCAGGCCTTCTTCATGCTGGGCGGCAACTTCGTGCGGGCTATCCCCGATCACGGGCAGATGGAGCCGGCCTGGCGCCGGCTTCGCTTGACCGTCAATGTCATCACCAAACTGAATCGCTCGGCCCTGCTGCCCGGCGAGATCAGCTACATCCTTCCCGTGATAGGCCGGCTGGAGATCGATGAGACGAAGGCGGGACAGCAGGTCCTCTCGATGGAGGACACCTCGGCCTGCGTGCACGGCAACCGCGGCCTGCGCCGGCCGGCCTCGCCGCACCTCATCAGCGAGATCCGGCTGATCTGCGAACTCGCCCAGCGGGTGCTCGAACCCAACCCTCGTGTACGATGGGCGGAATACCAGAACGACTACGCCGAGATCCGGAAGGAGATCAGCGCGACGCTGCCCGAGTCGTTCTGGGACTACGAGCGGCGCATGTGGGAGCCGGGCGGCTTCCAGCGACACCTGCCGGCTAACAAGCGCGAATGGCATACCGACACGGGACGGGCCAACATCGTGACGCCCACCGGCCTCGACGAGGACGCCGACATGCCCGACGTAGGTCACGGCGTCCTGCGTCTGATGACGCTGCGCTCGAACGACCAGTTCAACACCACTGTCTACGGCTACGACGACCGCTTCAGGGGCATCAACAACACCCGCAAAGTCGTGCTGATGAACCGGTCGGACATCGACAGGCTCAACCTCAAGATCGGGCAGGCCGTGACCCTCAGGACGGTGGCCCGGGACGGCATCGACCGCAGTCTTTCCGGAATGCTCGTCGTCGCCTACGACATCCCGATCGGCTGCATCGGCGGCTACTACCCAGAATGCAACGTGCTGATGCCGATCTGGCACTACGCTATCGGCAGCAAAACGCCGGCGGCAAAGACTATTCCCGTCACCATCAACGCCGAGGGCGATCGTGTCGTCGCGCCACAACTCGAATATGCGACTGGCTGAAGCTTCCGCCTTCCGGCCCAGACGCGCTGGCCAGGGCCCAAAGCCGGCGAACGGTCGGCCCTGGTGATCGTGCCGGCTACTTGGAACGATCACACCGGGACGGTGAATGCCTGTCTGCTTCACCGTCAGACGTTCTTCAATGCAGACATGCTGCTTTCGGCCAAACACGGTCGGCCGCTTTGCGCCCATTGTCGCCATCCAGCGTCGCTCCGAGGGATTCCGGAAGCGGACGTCAAGCTCTACCGACGCTCCGTTGGTCCAGGGAGGACCAGTAGGTGCGGGCATCGCTCGCCTTCCGCAACAACCAGCCGGATATCAACGACTTGCGAATGACACTTCGCACTCTGCGGCGGGCCGAACGCGCTGGGCGCCGGTACATTGCCGAGACCTGCCGCTGATTCTGAACGTGGCGCTGTCCGTCGACGAGGTCGAGGCCGGCTGGCGCGCGAAGGCGGCCATCATCGGCACCGTCGTGCTTGTGCTGTGCGGCCTGACTATCGCGCTGTCCCTCCTGTTTGGGCGTGAGCTTCGGCGCCGGGCCGCGATGCAAGCCGAGCTCGCCCGCCTCTCGCTCACCGACGCCCTGACGGGACTGGCCAACCGTCGCCGGTTCGAAGAGGTCTTCAAGCGCGCCTGGAAAAGCGACCGGCGAACCGGCAAGCCCCTGTCGCTGCTCGTCGTCGATGCGGGCCACTTCAAGGGCTACAATGACCGCCACGGCCACGCGGTGGGCGACGAGGTGCTGAGGGGCCTGGCCCGGTGCCTGTCCGCGAGCGTGCATCGCCCCGACGACCTCGTGGCCAGGGTCGGCGGCGAAGAGTTCGCCCTGCTGCTGCCCGACACCGATGAGGAGGGTGCGGCCCGCATCGCCACGAATGTCCACGAGACGGTCGCGACGCTGGCCGTGGCCCCACCGGCATCGTCGCGGGCGCCGTCACGGTCAGCATCGGCGTCGCCGTCGCGGACGCCACCGGGGCAGGCGCCATGGACAACCTCTACCGCAGGGCGGACGGGGCGCTGTACGAGGCGAAGTCCGGGGGCCGCAATCAGACCCGCCGCGCTCCCGACGCGGCCGAGAGCGCGGAAGCCGGGGCGCGCCCGCTGCGCCTGGTGAAGGCCTAAGGGAACGACGCGGGCGCCGGGACGCGTCGAAGATCAGGCGAGCTCGCCCACGATGCGCTTGCGCCGCTGCCAGCCGGCGACCTTGCGCAGGAGGCGCGAGAGCTGCTCGACTGAGTAGGGCTTGTGCAGCAGCTCGAAGCCGTAGGTGCCGTTCTGTGCCAGCACGTGGCTATAGCCGGAGGCGAGCAGCACCGGCAGGTCGTGGTGCCGGCGGCGGATCTCGTTGGCGAGGTCGATGCCGTTCATCCCCGGCATCACCACGTCGGAGAACACAACGTCGAAGCGGTCGGCGTCCGTGGTCAATTCGGCCAGCGCTTCCTCGGCGTTGGTCGCCCACACGGTGACGTAGCCGAGCTCGGCCAGTGTCTGAGTCGCGAACGTGCCGACGTCCGGGTTGTCCTCGACCACGAGGACGCACATACCATGCCCGTCGACCAGGGGCTCGGGCTCCGCCTCGGGCGGACGGGCCGTGGCATCCACCCTCGGCAGGTACAGCACGAACATCGTGCCCTTGCCGACCGTGCTCTGGGCCCGCACTTCCCCACCCGATTGCTTGGCGAAGCCGAACACCTGGCTCAGCCCGAGCCCGGTTCCCTGCCCCACGCCCTTGGTCGTGAAGAACGGTTCGAAGATGTGCTTGATCTGATCGGGGGCGATGCCAGAGCCCGTGTCCTCGATGCACACGGCGACGAAGTCACCGTGGACGGCGGGGTGGGCGCGGATCGACGGGATCGTCGACACGGGGTGCACCGTGATGGTCAGGGTGCCGTCGCCGTCCATGGCATCCCTGGCGTTGACGGCCATGTTCACCAGGGCGGTGTCGAACTGGCTCGGGTCGGCGTCGATGAAGCAGGGCACGTCCGGGATGTCCGTGACGACCTTGACGCGCGAGCCGCTTAGGGTTCCGACCATGTCGCTGATGGTGAGGACGCTCCTGCCGGCGTCGAAGACCTCCGGCTTGAGCGCCTGCCGGCGCGCGAAGGCCAGGAGCTGGCCCGTGAGCTTGGCAGCGCGAGCGACGGTGTCGGAGATGGCGCCGACGTAGCGCTCACGGCGCTCCTCCGGCAGGTTTGGGCGCTTCAGGAGGTCGGTGGACGATTTGATCACGGTCAGCAGGTTGTTGAAGTCATGCGCGACGCCGCCCGTGAGCTGGCCGACCGCCTCCATCTTCTGCGACTGGCGCAGGGCTTCCTGAGCGGAAGCCAGTTGCTCCTCGCGCGCCTTGGCGAGGGTGAGGTCGCGGCCCACCGCGATGAAGTTGGCGCCGTCGGGCTCTGGCGCCACCGTCCACTCGATGGGCTTCCATCCCCTTTCCTCGGTGGCGATGCGATTCTCGAAGCGCGTCGGCTGCCGCGTCTCCCCCATTCTAGCGATTGCGGCGAGCGTCGGGCCCATGTCGTCGGGGTGCATGAACGTCCCGTACGGACGCGACAGGAGCTCCGCCTCCGACCAGCCGAGGACCCGCGTCCAGGCCGGGCTGACCGCCGACATCATCCCTTCGTAATTGGCTCGCGCCAGCATGTCCTCGGACAAGGTCCAGAGCTGGTCGAGCTCGGCCGTGCGTTGGTGGACCTGCAGCGCAAGGGTCGCGTTCAGGTCCTGCAGCGTCTGCTCCATGCGCTTGCGGTCGGAGATGTCGCTGAACAGCACCGCGACCCGACGCGCCGCCGGGTCGCCAATCCGCAACGCGCGCACGTCGAACCAGCGCCCGAACACGTCGGCCCTGTTCTCGATGTGGGCGGGCTCGCCCGTCTGCGCGACCCGCCCGTAGGTGTCCAACCAGTGCTGTTCGAGGTTGGGGGCGAACTCGCTGACCCACCGGCCGACGACGTTGGCGCCGGTCTGCCGCTCGAAGGCGGGATTGGCCTCGACGATGCGGTAGTCGACCGCGCGTTCGCCCTCGAACCGCATCTCGATGATGCAGAACCCGACGTCAATGCTCTCGAACAGGGTGCGGTAGCGGCTCTCGCTCTCGGCCAAGGCAGCCCGCGAGCGGATCTGGTCCGAGACCTCGTAGCCGCCTGCGAAGATGCCGGTGACTTCCCCCGCGGGCCCCCGGACGGGCTGGTAGATGAAGTCGAGGTGGCGGTCGTCGTCCTCGCCGACCAGGCGGATAGGCAGGGCCCTCGCCACGAACGGCTCGCCCGTCGCATAGGCATGATCGAGGAGCTCGTAGAAGCCTTGCCCGGCCAGTTCCGGGAACACCGCGCGGACGTCGCGCCCGATGTAATCGCGGCGGCCGGCCACCGTGACGTAGGCGTCGTTGACGTACTCGAAGACGTGGTTCGGGCCGCGGAGCACGGCGACGAAACCGGGCATCTGCTGGAGCAGGGCTCGCTGCCGCTGGCGCTCGGACGCGGCCTGCCGCTCGGCGAGAACCTGGCGGGTCGTCTCGGTGCAGGCGCAGAACAGGCCGACGATGCCGCCGTCGTCCCCCGGCACGGGCGTGTAGGAGAAGGCGAAGTGCGTCTCCTCGGGGTAGCCGTTGCGATGGAGGGTGAGTTGCAGGTCGTCCATGTGCACGGGGTCGCCCGCGTACACACGGTCCATCAACGCCCCGACCTCCTGCCGGACCTCGGGCCAGGTCTCGAAGAACGGGCGGCCGAGGGCCGCGGGGTGGCGCTCGCCCAGCATAGGCGCGTAGGTGTCGTTGTAGATCAGCGTGCGGTCCGCTCCCCACGCGATGAACATGGGCTGGCGCGAGTTGAGCATGACCCGCACGAGGGTCAAGAGCGACGGTGGCCAGCGCTCCTGCGGCCCGAGGGACGTGGTCTTCCAATCGAAGGCACGCATGCGCGCGCCCATGAAGCCGCCGTCGGGGAAAGCCGACGTCTCCGAACCCACCGGTTCAGCCCCGTGCACGACCGAGCCGCCGGAACGGAGAAGGCGACCGCGCAGCCGTGCGGACCAAGCCGCCGGCGACGGCGCGCCTATCGCATCGGGCGGCTGGCGTTCTCGTCAAGTCGGTCCTGGGAGCGGTGTCGCGGGCCATGCGAGCCTCCTAGCACATCCGGAATCGCGGGTGTCCCCCGCCGAGCCGAGCTGCGTCCCTTTCCGCATCGCGGTCGAGCGGAAGCGCGGAAGGATCCACCCCCGCGCCGCCGGACGGGGGCGCCTGGTGACCGCCACGTACTCGGGGAGGGTGTTCGGATGACGGGTCTCCCATGGAACCGCCATCTTCGGATCCGCCGACTTGATCGGCCCCCCACGAGGTGGTCTGAAATCAAAGCTAGTGTGCGGTAGGCCGCTCCACCATAAGTAGCTTGGTCGGCGGAGCCGGACGGGCGAGCGCAGCCGGCCAAGCGGTGAAGGCTGGCATGAACACCTCCGGGTCTGGTGGGCGGTATCCGAGCGACGCGTGGGGGCGGGCGGTGTTGTAGTGTCGTCTCCAGTTCTCGATCACGATCTGTGCCTCCTTCAGAGTGTAGAAGATCTCGCCATTCAGGAGTTCGTCCCGCAGACGAGCGTTGAAGCTCTCGACATAGCCGTTCTCCCACGGTGATCCGGGGGTGATGTAGGCCGTCTTGGCACCGACCCCGGTGATCCACCCGAGGAGGCATTTGAGACGGCGCTGCGGCTGAACAACAAGTTCTTCATGGACGGGCGCGACACGAACTCGTTCATGAACGTGACGTGGCTGTTTGTCCTGCACGACCGGCCCTGGGGTCCGCGGCCGGTCTACGGCAACGTGCCCTCGCTGGGTGCCGCGACGCTGAAGAAATTCGATGCCGACGGCTATGTGCGCGATGTCGAGCGTCGCGCCGCTGCGGAGCATGCCTAGCAGGGCGCCCAGGACCCTCCTAGGCGCTGGTCTATCCATGCAGCGCGGCGCCGAAGGCCGTGAGGGCGGCGTCGCCGGCCGCATTGGCCTACACGTACGATTCCGGCGAGACGCGTACAACATATCCGTCCGCGTCGGTCGGGTGCTAGCGGAAGCGCTCGTGGCTTTGCCCGCACGCCTCCACGGTGACGGTGACCGGTGTGGGATCGTCCATGGCCCCTGTCGGTCAACGGTCGGCCTTCGAGCCGCGCCTGTACGGAGGTCACCTCCGCGGGTGCCGCGCAATGACGGGCGCCACCCGTTACGCGGCGTTACGCCTTCGGAGACACGCACAGTGCGGTGCCGCAAGCACTGACAAGGACTTGCAGGGCCGCTACCGTGCCGGCCTGCTGGGGCACTCCCCCTGCCACGGAGACTGACCGAGCCAATGACTGACGCCACGCCCAGCACGCATCCCGGGAAGGAGCCCCGGATTTCGACCGGGGTTCCTGGCCTGGACGACGTCCTTTGCGGCGGCCTAACGCCGAGCCGCCTCTACCTGCTTGAGGGCACGCCCGGGACAGGCAAGACGACGCTGGCGCTCCAGTTCCTCCGAGACGGCGTCGCCCGGGGCGAGCGCGCCCTCTACGTCACCTTGTCGGAGACCACCAACGAACTCCGCGCAGCTGCCGCGACGCACGGATGGGACCTCGCCGGCATCGATGTCTACGAGCTCGTCGACGAGGATGGCCTGGACCCCGACAGCGAGCAGTCGATCCTGCACCCGTCAGAGATCGAGCTCGGCGAGACCGTCAAGGATGTCATCGCGCGGGTCGACGGAACGAAGCCGGATCGGGTCGTATTCGACAGCCTCTCGGAACTGCGCCTGTTGGCCCAGAACCCGCTTCGCTACCGGCGGCAGATCCTCGCTCTTAAGCGCTTCTTCGCCAAGCGAGCCTGCACCGTGCTTATGCTTGATGACTAGACGTCGGATACCGGTGACGTCCAGCTCCACAGCATCGCGCACGGGGTAATCTCGCTGGAGCAGGCACCGCGCGAGTACGGCTCGGAGCGGCGCCGGCTGCGCATCGTCAAGATGCGCGGCATCAAGTTCCGCGGCGGCTACCACGACTTCTCCCTGGAGACTGGCGGCATCCGGGTGTTCCCGCGCCTGATTGCGGCCGAGCACCACGTGAGCTTCAAGCCCGAGGCGCGCTCGACCGGCTCCGGTGAGCTCGACCTGCTGCTCGGTGGTGGCTTGGTGCCCGGGACGAACACGCTGCTGCTCGGGCCTTCCGGCGTCGGCAAGACCACGACCGCCATTCGCTTCATGCTGACCGCTCTGGAGCGCGGCGAGACGTGCACCTACTATCTGTTCGACGAGGGGCTCGCGACGCTGCTCGCACGCTCCACGCTGCTCGGCATGGACCTCGCCACGCACGTCGAGGCGGGTCGCTTGACCATCATGCAGATCGACCCAGCTGAAGTGTCCCCGGGCGAGTTCTCGACGATGGCCAGACAAGCGGTCGAGGAACGCGGCTCCGCCCTCGTCGTGATTGACAGCCTGAACGCCTATATCCACGCGATGCCTGGCGAGGAGTTCCTCATCCTGCAGATGCACGAACTTCTGAGCTATCTGAATCAGCAGGGCGTCACGACGCTCCTGGTGCTCGGACAGCACGGGATCGTCGGCGACGTCCGCAGCGACATCGACTTGAGCTACCTCAGCGATTGCATCCTGCTGTTCCGCTTCTTCGAGGCGAAGGGCGAGGTGCGCACGGCGCTGTCGGTGGTCAAGAGCCGGGTCAACGCCCATGAGCGCACCATCCGCGAGATGAAGCTCTTCGTAGGCGGATTGCAGGTGGGCGAGGCGCTCGACGACTTCGAGGGCGTGTTGTCCGGACTGCCGGCCTACCGCGGTAGGGTAGCCATGCTATCGGGCGAGGGTCCGTCCGAGGATGGTGTGCGGTGACCACGCCGGCAGCGAATGAGGAGCGCGTCCTCATCTTGGCGCCACGCGGGCGTGACGCCCAGGTCGCCGAGCAGGTGCTGGCCCGAGCGGACACGCGCGCTGAGGCTTGTCCCGACATGTTGGGTTGGCTCGCCTGCCTCCAGGCTGGTGCGGGTGCAGCGCTTGTCACGGAGGAGGCGCTGGCCGACGGTGACCGGGCCGGTCTGTTCGCCTGGCTCGACGCCCAGCCGCCCTGGTCCGATTTCCCATTCATCGTACTGGCGACGCGCCAGGTCGGGCGCCGCTCCGAGGCCGCGTCGAGCCTGCTCGCTCGGCTTGGAAATGTCGTGCTCCTAGAGCGGCCGGTCAATGCCGAGACGCTCGTCAGTGCCGCGGCCTCTGCCCTGCGCGTCCGCCGCCGCCAGTACCAGGCGCGGGAACACCTGCTGGAGCGCGAGCGATCTCAGGAGCAGCTCCGGGCCGCAAATGAGGAGTTGGAGCGACGCGTCGCAGAGCGCACGCGCGAGGTGAAAGCGGCGCACCAGACGCTCGCCTTCGCGCTCGACGCCGCTGGCATGGCCTCGTGGGACCTCGATTACCGCACCGGCGTCTCCCGACGCTCGCCCCGCTTCGACGCCGTTTTCGGCTACGAGGGGACAGGACCGCGTTGGGACCGGGAGAGCCTCCTCGCCCACGTCGTCGAGGAGGATCGCGGGACGGCCGAGCGTGCGTTCGCGACGACCCTTGAGACTGGCACGCTTGATCTGGAATGCCGCATCCGACGCGCTGACGGGCAGGTCCGCTGGATCGCGCTCAGGGGGCAGATCAAATACGAGAGGGAAGTCGCCGCGCGCATCGCGGGCATCCTGATGGACCGCACCGACCAGCGCCTCACCGAGGAGGCGCTACGCCAAGCCCAGAAGATGGAGGCCATCGGGCAGTTGACGGGGGGCGTGGCCCACGACTTCAACAATCTGCTCACCGTCATCGTGGGCGGCCTCGACATGATGCTGCGAAGGCCGGAGCAGGTCGAGCGCGTCAAGCGTCTGGCCGAGGCCGCCATGGGGGCGGCTCGGCGCGGCGAGCAGCTGACTCAGCAGCTCCTCGCCTTCTCGCGCCGGCAGATGCTGCGGCCGCAGACGCTCAACCCGAACCGGCTTCTCATCGACTTCCAGCCGCTCGCCGAGCGGGCGGCGACCGGCGCCGTCGAACTCACTTTCGACCTCGACCCGGCGCTTGACCCCATCCGCGTCGACCCGGCCCAATTCGAGGCGGCGGTGCTGAACCTGATCGTCAACGCCCGCGACGCCATGGAGGGGAAACAGGGGCCGGCCCGCATATCGGTGACGAGCAGCAATATCCGTCTCGGGACGCGGGACGTGGTGGACAGGGGCGTGCCGCCGGGGTCCTACGTGCGGGTGTCGGTGAGCGATACCGGCAGCGGCATCCCGCCGGACCTGCTCGGTCGGATCTTCGAGCCGTTCTTCACAACCAAGGAGGTCGGCAAGGGCACAGGCCTGGGTCTCAGCCAGGTGTACGGTTTCACCCGCAGCGCGAACGGTTTCGCGCAAATCGAATCCGAGGTCGGCATGGGCACGACGGTCAGCCTGTACTTCCCGCGCTCGACCGATCCGGCCGACGAGGAGACCGGCGCCTCGCTGACAAGCTCGATTCCGCTGCGCCGGGCCGGCGAGGGCGAGACGGTGCTGCTGGTCGAGGATGACGAGCAGGTGCTCGGCATAGCCGTCGAGAGCCTGGAGGAGCTACGCTACAGGGTGATCGTCGCGCGCAACGCCG
>Ga0160428_1001957_pt1 | contig 13733 bp, 11 predicted proteins | sample SolpanmetagenomM_FD_108198 | JGI IMG/M metagenome (GOLD analysis project Ga0160428, IMG submission 108198) | Solar panel surface microbial communities from Lawrence Berkeley National Laboratory, California, USA - M | ecosystem: Engineered > Built environment > Solar panel > Unclassified ... | reverse complement strand
GGTGCCCGCGAGCGCCCGGGCGCCCTGCGCCACGAAGCGCGGCCAGACGCAGATCGCCGCGACGGTCCCGCGCTTCGCGTCCCGGCAGAGGACGTCGATCCGGGTCTCGGTGCAGGTCTCGCCGAGATCGGTGAGATCGAGGAGCGGCAGCGCCCGGCGGGCGACCGCACCGGCTTCGGGGTCAGTCATCGGCGTTCTCTCCGTCGGGCAGGCCGGCCACGAAGGCCCCGACCAAGCGGCCGAGATCCTCCGCGGCGCGGGCCGCCACCGCCTTCGTCTCCGCGTGATGGGGGGCGCCCCCCGCGATCCCCGCCGCGAGGTTCGTCACGACCGACACGGCCGCCACCGGCAGGTCGAGGAACCGGGCGAGGATCACCTCGGGCACGGTGGACATGCCCACGAGGTCGGCCCCCAGGATGCCGGCCATCCGGACCTCGGCGGGCGTCTCGAAGCTCGGGCCGGAGAACCACGCGTAGACCCCCTCCCCCAGGGGCAGGCCGCAGGCCGCGGCCGCCGCGCGGAGCCGCGTCCGCAGGAGCGGATCGTAAGCCTCCGTCATCGGCACGAAGCGGCTGTCGCTGGCCTCGCCGATCAGCGGGTTCAGGCCCGAGAGGTTGATGTGGTCGGCTAGCAGCACGAGGCTGCCGGGCCCGGTCTCGGGCCGCAGGGATCCGGACGCGTTGGTGAGCAGCAGGCCGCGGGCGCCGAGGTGCCGGGCGCAGGCGAGCGGCACGCGCATCACCGCGGGATCCCCGTGCTCGTAGGCGTGCGCCCGGCCCTCGAACACCAGGACGGGCCGTCCCGCGAGGCGTCCGCGGTGCAGCCGGCCGCCGTGGCCGCTGACGCCCGGCCCCGGGAAGCCGGGGATCGCCGCGTAGTCGAGGGCGGTGGCGTCCTCGAGGGCGGCCGCGACGCCGCCGAGGCCTGTGCCGGTTACCACCGCGCAGGCGTAGGGGCCGGCGAAGCCGGCGGCGCGCAGCGCCGCCAGGGCGGCCGCCTCACTCACCCAGCGTCTCCGGGCCGAAGGATTCCGGCAGCAGCGCCGCCAGGGTGAAGCTGCGGGCGATGCCGCCCGGCCCGGCCGCGTGGATCGGCGTGTCCGGCCCGGCGAATTCACGGATGCGCTGGCGGCAGGCGCCGCAGGGCGTCACGAGGCCCGCGCCGTCGCCGCAGACGAGGATCGCGGCGATGCGCCGGCCGCCGGCCGCCACCATGGCGGCGATCGCCCCGGCCTCCGCGCAGGTCCCTACGGGATAGGCCGCGTTCTCGACGTTGCAGCCGGCATGGATCCCGCCCCGCTCGTCCCGGAGCGCGGCGCCGACGCGGAAACGGGAATAGGGCGCATACGCCCTCTCGCGGACCGCCCGGGCGGCCTCGAACAGGGCGGCGAGCCCGTCATCTGACTGTCCCGGATCCGCGGCCTGCATGGCCGATCTTTGGCACCCGGCGGGGCGGCCTGTCGAGTCGGGTCGCGGCGCTCAGCGCACCGCGGGGCCGGCGCCGAGGAGGCTCGCGGCCTGCCGCAGGGCGTCGTCGTCGGCCGGACCGCTCAGCGCGTAGGCGGTGTCGCCCGCATTCCACGAGAGGACGTCGCCGTCCTCCGAGCCGGTGAGCGTCGCCGGGCCGCCCCGGATGCCGCGGGTCGCGAACAGCGACGCCTCGCCGTAGCGCCCGGCCTCCAGGGCGATCTCGATGCCGGTGCCGTGCCGGGCGGGGAAGATCTGGATGTCGCGCACCCGCCAGCCGTCCGGAAGCGCCGGAAGGTCGATCCCCGTGACGGTCCGGAGACGCGCCCGGTCGTAGTCGGGGCTGTCGCCCTGGGTGGCGATGCTCTTGCGCAGCTGGGCGACGGCGCGGGCCTGCCTGGCATCCGCAATCAGCGCGGGGTCCGGCGTCGCCGCCAGGGTGTCGGGGATGCCGAAGCGGCCGATCTCGTCGTGGGCGAGCCAGCCGGCGCCGACGAGCACCGCGATGGCCGCGGCCCGCTTCAGGCGCGAGGCGACCCGGCGCCAGCGCAGGTTCCGGTCGAAGCGGCGCGCGAGGACGAGGTTCCGGTCCGGCCCGGGACCCGGCACGCGGTCGAAGCAGGCCCGCAGGGCGTCGCGGTCGTGCATCTCGGCCATCACCCGGGCCGCGGCCTCGGGATTGTTGGCCAGATGGGCCTCGACCTCGAGGCGGCGCATCGGGTCGATCTGCCCGTCGACGAAGGCGATGAGATCGTCGTCCGTGATCGGATCCATCATCGTGACATCCTCGAATCCAGCGTGCCCTGGAGGCGATCCGCCGGCTCCAGTCGTTCCGTCCATGCCGGCGCCGCGCGGCGCCGGCCCGATCTCAGGCCTCCCCGGCCGCGCGGCGGAGGGGCCACGCGGCCCGGCTCCGCGGCTCGTCGGACACGACGAGCCTGAGGGTTGAGGGCGGCCCGCGCCGCGTCTCCGGCGCTCTGGGGGCGGGGTCGGCATCGCCGGCCGGCCGGTCCGCCCGGCCGCCCTCCTCGAAGGCCCGCAGCGCCGCCCGGCCGCGGCCGAGACGAGACATCAGCGTGCCGATCGGGATGCCGAGAACGGCGGCGGCATCGGCGTAGGCCATGCCTTCCAGGGTGACGAGGTGGAGCGCGGCGCGCTGCTCCTCGGGCAGGGTCAGGAAGGCCTGCCGGATCTGTGCGAGGCGCACCTGCCCCTCCTGGGCCGGCGGCGCCGTGTCCTCGGCCATCCGCACCAGCGTGTCGGCGTGGCGCGCCTCGACCTGCCGGCGGCGCTGCTCGTCGATGAAGGCGTTGTGCAGCACCGTCATCATCCAGGTGCGCAGATTGGTGTTCGGGCGCAGGGAATGCTGCATCTCCAGCGCGCGCACCAGGGTGTCGTGCACGAGATCGTCGGCCCGCAACGCGTCGCGGGTGAGCGATCTGGCATAGCGCCGCAGGGGCACCAGCAAGTCGATGATGTCCGCGCGATTCTGCTTGTCCGATGTCATAGGGTGTGAACGCGGGGGCGCCGCCCTTTAATCCCGCGTCCCGACTTGGCCGCCGCTCAGGCCCGATCGAGGGCGGCGGCGATGCCTGAGATCATCCGCGGATCCGTGGGCTCGACCTGCGTGGCGAAGGTCGCCGCGAGGGTGCCGTCGCGGGCGATCAGGTACTTGTGGAAGTTCCAGCGCGGCGTCTCCCCCGGCCGCTCCGCGGCGGCCCAGCGGTAGAAGGGATGGGCCAGCGGCATCTTCACATGCGTCTTGGCCGTCAGCGGGAAGGTCACGCCGTGATTCTTCCGGGCGGCCTCCGCGATGGCGGGGCCATCCAGCGGCTCCTGGTTGCCGAAATCCGGCGAGGGCACCCCGAGCACGGTGAGGCCGCGATCGTGGAAGCGGGTCCAGAGGGTCTGGAGCCCGGCGAGCTGCCCGGCATAGCCGCAGGCCGTGGCGGTGTTGACCACCAGGAGGGGCTTGCCCGCGTAGGCCGAGAGCGGCATCGGGCCGCCCTCCGGAGTCTCGAAGGAGAAATCCGTGGCCCGCGCGGCCTCGGCGGCGCGGGCGGTTCCGGCCAGGCCGGCGCCGATCAGGATCAGGGCCTCGCGGCGCAGCATCGTCATGGCGTCGACCTCGTCAGCCGGATCGGGCGTACGGGCGCCCGCGCGTCAACACGCCGGGGCCCCCGTCGTTTCACCGGACGGGACGGTCGATTCGACGCAGGGCCGACCGGGGTGGGCGTCCGAAGCGCCCCGCGGCGGCCTCAGGCCGCCCGGACCGTGTCGAGGAAGCAGCGCATCTCGGCGTCGAGCTGCCCGGCCTGACCCGACAGGTCGGAGGCCGCGTGAAGCACCTGCGCGGCGGCGGTCCCCGCCCCGCCCGCGGAGCGCGCGACGGCGGCGATGTTCGACGTGACGGCCCCGGTCCCGAGCGCCGCCTGCCCGACGTTCCGGACGATCTCCTGGGTCGCCGAGCCCTGCTCCTCGACCGCGGCGGCGATCCCGCTGGACACCGCGCTGATCTCGTTGATGCGGGCGACGACCGCGGCGATCGCCTCGAACGCGTCTCCGGTCCAGGACTGAATCTCGCCGATCTGCCGCGCGACCTCCTCGGTGGCCCGGGCGGTCTGGCCGGCCAGCTCCTTGACCTCCGTGGCGACGACAGCGAAGCCCCGCCCCGCCTCGCCCGCGCGGGCCGCCTCGATGGTGGCGTTCAGGGCCAGGAGGTTCGTCTGCGCGGCGATGCCCGAGATGAGGCCGACCACGTCGCCGATCCGCATCGCACGCTCGCGCAGGCTGCGCATCAGCTCCGAGGACTTCCCGGCTTCGGAGACGGCCGTGTCGGCGAAGCCGGCGGCCGTCTGCACCTGGCGGCCGATCTCGTCGACGGTGGTGCCGAGTTCCTCGGCGGCGGCCGCCACCGTGTTGACGTTCGAGGCCGCCTGCTCGGCCGCCGCCGCCACCGCGGTCGACTGGTCCGCCGTCTCGGTCGCGGCGGCGCTCATGCGCACGGCGGTGGCTTGCAGCTCGGCCGCCGCCGCCGAGACGGCGCGCACCACGCCCCCGACCGCGGCCTCGAAGCTGCCGGCCATCTCGGACATCGCGGACTTGCGCTGCGCTTCGAGGGCGGTGCGCGCCTGCGCCGCCTCCGCCTCCAGGGTCGCGGCCCGGACGAGGCCGTCCCGGAAGACCCGCACCGAATCGGCCATCGCGCCGATCTCGTCGCCGCGCCCGGCCCCCGGCACCGCGGTCTCGAGGTCGCTGGCGGCCATCCGGCTCATCGCGGCCGTGATGGCGCGGATCGGCTTGGCGATGCCGAGTTGCAGGAGCGTCAGTCCGATCAGGCCGATGCCCGCCATCACCGCGAGCCCGGTCAGGCTCGCGGAACGCGTCGTGGCGATGGCCGCGGAAGCGGCGTCGGCCCGGTCCCGCATCAGCGCGCCCTCGGTCCGGGCGATCTCGGCCGTCCTCGCGCGGATCTGGTCCATGATGTCCTTGCCGACCCCCGAGATCATGATCCGGCGGGCCTCTTCCCGGGTCGCTGCATCGCCCATCAGGGCGATCTCGCGATCCGCGAACGCGCCCCCCCACTGGTCCGCCAGGGCCTTGAGGTCCGCGAGGCGCGCCTGCTGCACGGAGTTGTCCGCCGTCAGCCGCCGCGCCTCCGTCCAGGCCTCCGCGAACGCGTCACGCCCGGCCGCCTCGGGCTCGAGGAAACGCGGCTCCGCGGAGAGCAGGTAGCCGCGCAGGCCGGTTTCCCGGTTGACGATCGCGAGGTTCATCCGGTCGACCTGCGCCTGCAGGGCCTGCGAGTGATCGATCCAGTTCTGTGCCTCGCGGATCTCGTCGATGTTCCGCAAGGTTATCGCGGCGACGATCACCGTCACGGCGAGCATCGCGCCGATCGCGAGGGCGATCTTGATGCTGATTCTGTAATCGGACAACCGCAACGCCATGGCCCACATCTCCGATGCGGGCCGGAAAGACGTTCCGGCCCGGTCCCACCATCGGATCAGACCTATTGATGTTTTGTGAAATTCAAGGGCGCGCCCCTGAAATAAACCTTACGTAAAAGCGCACGACACGCGAATGCGGAGCAGCGGAAAATCTGTCTTCGTTAAAATCTTTGGCGGAACAGCTTCGATCGGCCGGTCATCGAGTAGCCAACACCGTGTCCGCCATCGCCCTCTTCTACTGATAGGTCTGCTGCAGATCGATCGTGCAATCCCGGCCGACCCGCGCGTAGGTGTCCGCCAGCCAGGCCTGCGCGGCGGCGCGCCCCTTGTCCCGCAGGCGCTTGAACACGGTCCAGCGGGCGTCGAGCTTGGAGGCGGCGTTGTAATCCTCCAGCGCGTCGGTGCCGTCGATCCGGTGCACCAGGACGCGGCGGTACTGCCCCTGGCCGAGGACTCCTTCCTCGATCAGCCCGTCGAGGAAGTCGATCGCCCGCAATTCCCGCATCAGGTTGGCGTTGAAGGTGATCTCGTTGAGCCGGTCGCGGATCTCGCTCTCCGTGCGCGGGGTCTCGCGCCGCTCGACCGGGTTGATCTGCACGAGGAGGATGTCGCGGGTCTGGGCGCCGCGGTGCAGAGGATAGAGCGGCGGATTGCCGAGATAGCCGCCGTCCCAGTAGGGCACGCCGTCGATCTCCACCGCCTGGAAGACGGTCGGCAGGCAGGCGGACGCCATGAGGTGGTCGACGGTGAGGCGCTCGCGCTCGAAGACCGCGAGCTTGCCGGTCCAGACGTTGGTGGCCGAGACGAACAGGCCCGCCGTATCCGCCGCGCGCAGGCGCTCGAAATCCACCTGCTCGGCCAGCGCCCTGCGCAGCGGATTGATGTTGAGCGGATTCGACACGTAGGGGCTGGGCGCCAGCATCTTGGCCCAGAACTCGGCCACCGGATTGCCCTTCCACAGGTTGAACAGGCCGCTGACGAGGTTGCGCTGGGTCGGCCCGAGGTCGCCGTCGAGGCTCACCTCCCGCCAGAAGCGCTCCAGGCCCTCGCGGGCGCCGTCCGGGCCGCCCTTCAGCCAGCCATCCACCAGGACGACGGCGTTCATCGCCCCCGCGCTCGCACCGGTCACCGCCTCGAAGCCGAGGCGGCCGTCCTCGATCAGGGCATCCAGCACGCCCCAGGTGAAGGCGCCGTGGGCGCCGCCGCCCTGGAGCGCCAGGGCCACCGGCTTCTCGGCGGCGGGTCCGGCCAGCATGGGCCCCCGGCTGCGCGCCGGCTGCGCCTCGATCGCGTCCGAGACGGGCGTCCCGGGCACGGCGGTGGCGGGATTGTGCGGCTCGACGCCGCCGGACTGCTCGCTCATATGGGCCTCCTGATCAGGGCCCTTAGGTGGGATGTTGCGGTGCAGCATCAACCGCTCGCCAGGGTTTCGGCCGCCGCGGGCCGCGGCCCGAACCGAGCGAATCGGCAACAGAGGCGCAGGAAAGCGCGCCGCCGTCCCCGGCGGAGGCCGTGCGCGTGCCCGGCAAACTCGACATCCGCGCCCGGATACGACATGACAGCCGCGATGCTGTCATGCGCGATGCTGTCCTGCGTGGCGCCGGCTTGACGCGGCGCCGTGTCGTCCGCAGCTAATCCATGACAGCCCCGAAGTTCCGGCGAGTCGTGTCCCCGGGACAGGTCCGGCAGCCGTCACGGCTGCGGCATCCCGCGAGACGCGCACGCGAAGGTCCACGATGGAAGTCATGGAAGCCACCCGCTCCGAAATCCCCGCCGAGAACCCGCTGGCAAGCGGCCCGGAGATCGCCGGCCCGGCCCCGCGCCACCGCACGGTCGGCGTCACGGTCGGCGAGGGCGAGGGCGCGGTCATGGTCGGGGGCGGCGCACCGATCGTCGTCCAGTCGATGACCAACACCGACACGGCCGACATCGACGCGACCGTGGCACAGGTGGCCCAGCTCGCCCGCGTCGGCTCGGAGCTGGTGCGGATCACCGTCGACCGCGACGAGGCGGCCGCCGCCGTGCCGAAGATCCGCGAGCGCCTGGACCGGATCGGCGTCCACGTGCCGCTGGTGGGCGACTTCCACTACATCGGGCACAAGCTGCTCGCCGACCACCCGGCCTGCGCCGAGGCGCTGGCCAAGTACCGGATCAATCCCGGCAACGTCGGCTTCAAGGACAAGAAGGACACGCAGTTCTCGGCGATCATCGAGCAGGCGATCAAGCACAACAAGACCGTGCGGATCGGCGCCAACTGGGGTTCGCTGGACGGCGAGCTGCTCACCCACCTGATGGACGAGAACGCCCGGGCCCCGCGGCCGATCGATGCCCGCGCGGTGATGCGCGAGGCGATGGTCCGCTCGGCGATCAGCTCGGCCGACCGCGCCGTGGAACTCGGCCTGCCGCAGAACAAGATCATCCTCTCGGCCAAGGTCTCGGCCGTGCAGGACCTGATCGCCGTCTACCGCGAGGTGGCGCGCCGCTCGGATTACGCGATCCATCTCGGCCTCACCGAGGCCGGCATGGGCTCGAAGGGTCTGGTGGCCGCCTCGGCCGCCATCGGCGTGCTCCTCCAAGAGGGCATCGGCGACACGATCCGCTACTCGCTCACCCCGGAGCCGGGCGGCGACCGGAGCGTCGAGGTGAAGGCCAGCCAGGAACTCCTGCAGACGATGGGGTTCCGTACCTTCGTGCCGATGGTGGCGGCCTGCCCGGGCTGCGGCCGCACGACCTCGACGACCTTCCAGGAGCTGGCCCGCGACATCCAGAACTGGATCGTCACGTCCATGCCGGAGTGGAAGAAGACCTATCCGGGCGTCGAGGGGCTGAACGTCGCCGTGATGGGCTGCATCGTGAACGGCCCGGGCGAATCGAAGCATGCCGATATCGGCATCTCGCTGCCCGGCACCGGCGAGACCCCGACCGCCCCGGTCTTCATCGACGGCAAGAAGGCGATGACGCTCCGCGGCCCGACGCTGGCCAAGGACTTCGAGACGATCGTGATCGACTACATCGCGCGCCGGTTCGGCCAGGGCGGGACGCGCACGGCCGCGGAGTGAGGCGCGCATAGCCCCTCATCCGCCGCGGGGGCGGGAACGCGCGCCGCGCGCCCGCACCCTCGATCCATCCCCGCGTCGATCGACCTCCCTGCGCCGAGACCCAGCTCCGCGCTCTTCGCATCTGCACACGGTTTCCGCCCGCACGAGGGCGTGATAGCAAGGCGCCACGATCCCGTGAGCGGTCGGCCCGGTGGCCGGCCCGCGCGGTTCGGCGGAGTCTTCGCGTTTTCTGCCCGGCCCCGACCGGCCCCTGAGCCGAACCGCGAAGCGCCGGCCACGCCCGAGCGTCCGACATTCCATGAGCCAGACCTTCGCACCCGGCGTAGCAGCCCAGCCCGCGCCCGCAGCGTCCGACCCCGCGCGCCAGGTCGCCCCGGCGGCCGAGGGCGAGGGTCCCGTTCAGGGCCCGGCGCCCGCCGGCACCCTCGATGCGCCCGAGAAGGCGGAGACCCGCCACGGCCCTGCCGGCTTCTGGACGCTGCTGGTCGGCTCCGTCGGCGTCGTCTACGGCGACATCGGCACGAGCCCGCTCTACGCGTTCCGCGAGGCGCTGGTCCCGGCCCGGACCGACGGCATCCTGCTCCCCGAGGAGGTGATCGGCACGGTCTCGCTGATCCTCTGGGCGCTCTTCATGATCGTGACGGTGAAGTACGTCGCGATCCTGCTGCGCATGGACAACAACGGCGAGGGTGGGATCCTCTCGCTGATGGCGCTCGCCCGGAAGGCGCTCGGCGGCTCGCGCATCGTGTTCATGCTGGGACTGCTCGGCGCCTCGCTGTTCTACGGTGACGCGGTGATCACGCCGGCGATCTCGGTGCTGTCGGCGGTGGAGGGCCTCAAGCTCGTCACCCCCGCCCTCGACGACTACGTCCTGCCGATCACCGTGGTGATCATCGTCGCCCTGTTCCTCGTGCAGAACCGCGGCACCGCCAAGGTCGCGGCCTTCTTCGGGCCGATGACCATCGTGTGGTTCCTGGCCATGGCGCTGGCGGCCCTGCCGCACATCGCCCTCCATCCGGAGGTGTTCCGCGCGGTCAATCCCATGCACGCGGTGGTCTACCTGCTGGGCCACGGCACAGGGGCGCTGGTGGCTCTGGGCGCCGTGTTCCTGGCGGTGACCGGCGCCGAGGCCCTGTTCGCCGATCTCGGGCATTTCGGCCGCAAGCCGATCCAGGTGGCGTGGGTCTGCCTCGTCTTCCCGGCGCTCGCCCTCAACTATCTGGGCCAGGCGGCCCTGGTGCTGGAGAAGCCCGACACCGCCGATCCATTCTTCCAACTGGTGCCGGCCTGGGGCCTGCTGCCGATGGTGGTGCTGGCCACGCTCGCCACCGTGGTGGCGAGCCAGGCGGTGATCACCGGCGCCTTCTCGCTGTCCCGGCAGGCGATCCAGCTCGGCCTGCTGCCGCGGCTGGAGATCCGCCACACCTCCGAGTCCCACGCCGGCCAGATCTACCTGCCGCAGATCAATTCGCTGCTGATGATCGGCGTCGTGCTGCTGGCGGTGCTGTTCAAGACCTCGTCGTCGCTGGCCTCGGCCTACGGCATCGCGGTGACCGGCACGATGCTGCTCACCGCCTCCATGACCTTCCTGGTGATCTGGCGGATGTGGCGCTGGTCGCCGATCGCGGCGGCGGCCGTGATGCTGCCCTTCATCGTGCTCGAGTTCCTGTTCCTGCTCTCCAACCTGATCAAGGTGGTGGAGGGGGGCTACGTGCCGCTGCTGCTCGCGGGCGGCCTCGTCATCCTGATGTGGACCTGGGTGCGGGGCGTCACGATCCTGTTCAACAAGACCCGCAAGACCGACGTGCCGCTCGTGGAGCTGGTCGGCATGCTGGAGAAGAGCCCGCCCCACCACGTGCGCGGCACCGCGGTGTTCCTGACGAGCGATCCCGAGATCGCCCCGGCGGCGCTCCTGCACAACCTCAAGCACAACAAGGTGCTGCACGAGAAGAACGTGATCCTCACCGTCGAGACGGTGGACACGCCCCGCTCCAACGAGGCCGACAAGGTGCGGATCGAGCCGGTGGGCCCGCATTTCTACAAGGTCGTGATGAAGTTCGGCTACATGGAGACGCCGAACATCCCGAAGACGCTGGTGCTGCTGCGCCGCCAGGGCTTCAAGTTCGACATCATGGCGACGTCGTTCTTCCTGTCGCGCCGCTCGATCCGGCCGGCGGCCCATTCGGGCATGCCGCTCTGGCAGGACCGGATCTTCATCACGCTGGCCAAGAACGCCAACGACGCCACGGACTTCTTCCAGATCCCCACCGGGCGGGTGGTGGAGGTCGGGACGCAGGTGACCGTATAGGTGGGCGAATTGGGTGACACACGGTAAACCCAATCGATATTCCAGGTCGACGCCAAACTTTTACCAGCAAGGATCACATAGACGACCAATATCCCGAGAATGTTACTCCAAATTTACATCTTGTCTCTGCGCTTGAGTCCAGGTTGCGTCCAGGCAACATTGCGACCTACTGTCTGCGAGGCCGCCAAACGATTCCTCGCAACTACGCGAGGTTGAGCCATGGTGATCGCGGAGCGATCTCTGTCGATAGAGGACGGATCCGAGCCCAAGGCGTGCAAGATTACGATGCACGCACCTGAAGACACGGACGGGATTTGGATCTGCCGCTATACGATTGAATGGCCGACCGCTCCGGAAGAGAGCTTCGGCGCTGGCGTGGACACCTTTCAAGCGCTCCACCTCACGCTCCAGAAAATCGGCATCACTCTTTATGCGAGCGCCTATCACAAGGCAGGCATCTTGGTGTTCGACAAGCCCGGGAGAGGCTACGGCTTCCCCATGCCGAAGAACGGGCGCTATCTTCTGATCGGGGACGACAAGATCTTCGACGGGTGAGCGCCGGACCCGGGTGCCGGCGGGTCGACACCGTCGCGGACCGTGAGGCAGCGCGGGCGAAAGGCCGCCGAAGCCGCGGCACCGCTCCTCCCTCAGACCGGGATCCGGGCCTGTGCTCGGCAGGTTGATCTTGCAACGCTCGACGGCACGGCTCGAAAGGCCGCGCCGGCCGAGCGGACACGATCTCTGGTCGTTCCCACGGCCGCTCACTTCATGTGCGCCGCCGCACGCGGCATGACCTGAGCGCAACCAAGCGAGGATGACCGGCCCTGTCCGTGCGTTGCGCCCGGGACGGGGCCTGTTTTAGAATATTTATTATTCTGAGCTTGAGCGTTGGCCTGGCGGTCCTCCCCGCATCGGCACGCGTGACCCGGCCATGCCGGCCTTGGCCTTAGGGCCCGGCTCGGACCCGACTGATCGCCGCTCCGGCGCCGCCAGACAGGACGCATCGATGATCAAACTCACCGTGAACGGGGCTGCGCGCAGCTTCGACGGCGACCCCGACATGCCGCTGCTGTGGTACCTGCGGGACGAGCTTGGGCTCACCGGCACCAAGTTCGGCTGCGGCGTCTCGCTCTGCGGCGCCTGCACCATCCATCTCGGCGGCGCGGCGACCCGCGCCTGCATCACGCCGGTCTCGGCCGCCGCCGGCCAGGAGGTCGTCACCATCGAGGGGCTGTCGCCGGACGGCAACCACCCCGTGCAGGTGGCGTGGCGCGACCAGAACGTCGCCCAGTGCGGCTTCTGCCAGTGCGGCCAGATCATGCAGGCCGCCGCCCTGCTCAAGGACACGCCCAAGCCCACCGACGACGACATCGACACCACGATGAGCGGCAACATCTGCCGCTGCGGCACCTACCCGCGCATCCGCACCGCGATCCATCAGGCCGCCGGCCAGACGGCGCCCGCCACCAAGGGAGAGCGCCTGTGATTCACGACGCCAAGCTGACCGCTGAGTTCACCAAGACCAAGCCGACCCTCGACAATGTCAGCCGTCGCGGCATCCTCGGCGGCGCCGGCGCCCTGGTGCTGGCCCTCTCGCTGCGTCCCGCTCGGGCCGACGAGACCCAGACCCAGGAGCAGAAGGAGCAGAAATTCGGCGCCGACGGCATGCCGCACGGCTGGCGGGACGACCCGAAGGTCTTCGTCGCGATCGCGCCGGACGGGACCGTCACGGTGACCAACCACCGCTCCGACATGGGCCAGGGTATCCGCACCTCGGTGGCCTTCACGGTCGCCGACGAGCTGGAGGCCGACTGGTCGAAGGTGAAGGTGGTCCAGGCCTGGGGCGACGAGACCCGCTTCGGCAACCAGGACACGGACGGCTCGCGCTCGACCCGCCACTTCTTCCAGCACTTCCGCCACGCCGGCGCCGCCGCGCGGCTGATGCTGATCCAGGCCGCCGCCAAGCAGTGGGGCGTGCCGGCCTCCGAGGTCACGGCCGTCAACCACACGCTGACTCACGCCAAGTCGGGCCGCACCCTCGGCTACGGCGCGGTCGCCAAGGCCGCCGCCGAGCTGCCGGTGCCCACCGACGTCAAGCTGAAGGACCCGAAGGACTTCCGCTACATCGGCACCGGCAAGGTCGGGCTGATCGATAATTTCGACATCACCACCGGCAAGGCCGTCTACGGCCTCGACACCAAGCTCGACGGGATGCTGTACGCGGTCGTCGCGCGCCCGGCCGTCTACGGCGGCAAGGTGAAGTCGTTCGACGACAGCGAGGCCAAGAAGGTCTCGGGCGTCGTCAAGATCTTCAAGATCGACGGCGGCGAGATCCCGTCCGAGTTCATGCCGCTCGGCGGCGTCGCGGTGGTGGCCAAGAACACGTGGTCGGCCATGAAGGCGCGCGACGCCCTCAAGATCACCTGGGACGACGGCCCGAACGCCGGCTACGACACCGACGCGTTCCGCAAGGAGCTGGAGGCCGCGGCCCGCAAGCCCGGCAAGGTCGTGCGCACGCAGGGCGACGTCGACGGCGCGATGGCCAAGGCCAAGACCAAGCTCGAGGCCGAGTACTTCGTGCCCCACCTCGCCCAGGCGCCGATGGAGCCCCCGGCCGCGGTGGCCCGCGTGAAGGACGGGTTCTGCGAGGCCTGGGCCTGCGTCCAGGGTCCGCAGGCGGCCAACGACCGCCTGATGAAGGCGCTCAAGCTCCCCGACGACAAGGTCAAGGTGAACGTCACGCTGCTCGGCGGCGGCTTCGGGCGCAAGTCCAAGCCCGACTACGTGGTCGAGGCGGCGCTCTGCTCGCAGGCCGTCGGCGGCGCGCCGGTGAAGCTCGCCTGGACCCGCGAGGACGACCTCCACCACGGCTTCTTCCACACGATCTCGGTGGAGCACCTGGAGGCCGGCCTCGACGAGAAGGGCCTGCCGGTGGCGTGGCTGCACCGCT
>Ga0160428_1001956_pt1 | contig 13761 bp, 16 predicted proteins | sample SolpanmetagenomM_FD_108198 | JGI IMG/M metagenome (GOLD analysis project Ga0160428, IMG submission 108198) | Solar panel surface microbial communities from Lawrence Berkeley National Laboratory, California, USA - M | ecosystem: Engineered > Built environment > Solar panel > Unclassified ... | reverse complement strand
GGGGCGCGATCCGCGCGCTTCCCTTCGATTCCGACGTCCATTCCCTAATCTCTACGCCGACGGTAGCGCAGGAACGCCTCGTCGCCCACGACGTGGGACTCGATGAGACGAAAATCCATCAGCCCGCCTCTTGGCAAAGGACTTCCACCCGCGTAGGTCGGCACGTCCCGCCCCAGTTTGATCTTCGGGGCGACGGTCAGGAACAGCTCGTCGACCAGATCGCACTCCAGAAGCTGCGCGTTCAGTTCGCTTCCGCCGAGAACATAGAGCCGTTCGATCCCCATGGTGCGCAACGTCCTCAGGAGCGAAGGCCAATCGTCAAGCCTCAGGTGTGGCGCGGGGTAGTCGCCCTCGTTTGGGGAGATCACGAAACTCTCGCCCTCGAAGTAGCGCGCGTCGCGCGGGAGGTCGCCCGAACGGGTGGCGACGAGGGCGAAGCGCGCCTTGGGTCGCCAGCGGCGTGTCGTCGCGCGCAGGGTCTGGGCCCCGACGAGCACCGCATCGGCGCCGATCTCCAAGGCCTTCATCGCCGCGTGATCCACGTCCGACCCCAAATCCGCGACGTCGTCCTCTCGCCCGCCCGAAACGGTTTTCCCGTCGATCGTCGCAACCATGTTGACGTACACGGTCGGACGGTCCGCAGGCGCGGCTTCGAATTCGATATGGGCGTACGGGGTCACCGCCTTCTCACGAAAGTCCTTCGACCGCCTTCTTCAGCGTCGCGTACGGCTGCTCCGCGTACCGCGTCTCCCCGATCCAATAGGTCGGCACGTTGTAGACGCCCGCCGCGTAGGCGTCGTCGTCGAAGCCGACGACCGCGTCCTTGAACCGCCGCGACTCGACCGCCGCCGCCATCGCGTCCACGTCGTCCAGCACGCCCGCCGCCAACTCCCGCAGGACCTCCGGCTTGTTGATCTCCCTTCCGCCTTCCCAGTAAGCGCGGTACAGAGCCTCCGCGAAGGCGTCGGCCTTCCCCTCCGTCTTGGCGTATTCCAGGGCTTCGTGGGCGTTGTGGGTCCGCATCCGCTGAGGACGAACCGTCTTCGGAAGCTCCAGATCGTCCGCGATGAGGATGAAGTCGAGCCGCGAAGGCGTCGCCGGCTTGTTCGCGGGCGGCTCGGGAGCGGGCTCACCCGGCTCGGGCCACTCCAGTTCGTCCGGAAAAAGCTCGTAGCCGCGCCAATCGATCGTCGCCCCGAAATCCTCCCTTAGCCGCTTGGTCTGGAAGAGGGCCACCCAGCACCAGGGGCAGATGAAGTCGTGCGCGATCGGTATCGTAAGGGCCATGCCGTCGCGTTCTACGATCCTTCCGGCCCTCTTGGCGGCGCCCGCCCTCCTCGGCGGCTGCGCCGGCCAGAGCGTCGAGGGGGCTTGGCGCGGCCCATTCCCCCTCGCCCCCGACAAACCTTGCGAGCTTCGCCTTCAGAGCGACCGTTCCGCCGCCGTCGAGTGCGCGGGCGGTGCCCTCGTCGGCGCGGGCCGCTACGACTGGGACGGCACGACCCTGGAGATCGCTCTCACCGCCCTCGCCCTCGACGGCGAGAAGGCCAAGCCCCCCGCCCCCCTTCGCTTCCGCGTCGAGGGTCACGGCAACACGCTGCGGGTCGCCCACGACGGCGAGGTCGCCGAGTGGAATCGGCGACCGTACTAGCGCGCTACAATTCCGCAGTGCAGTACGTCGTCCACGCCTACGACTTTCCCGACGCCCTCGAACGTCGCCTCGCCGTGCGGGAGCGGCACCTCGACGGGGTCCGCCGGATGAAGGCGGCGGGCACGTTCCACCTGGGCGGCGCGCTCCTCGACGCCGAGGGGCGGATGATCGGCTCGATGATGCTGATCGAGATGACGGACGACGCCGAAGTCCAGGCGTGGCTTCGCGACGAGGTATACGTCACCGAGCGCGTGTGGGATCGGATCGACGTCAAACCGTTCCGTACGGCCCCGGTCTAAACCCATTGAGTGCGCATTCCGTCAGTCGATCTCTCCGTCTTTGGGATGGCGATAGGTCGTGCGTTCGTGATCGAGTTCTGGGAACTCCCCAGCGAGGATCGTCCGTTCGACCAAACCTTGCTTATCAAAGCGAAAGGTCCCATGCCAAGACCCACCGGCGTCGGAGCCCGAGATCTTCAGATCCATGCCCCCCTTCGTCGTTTCCAGCGCGAAGTCGTGGGCATCGGCGAGTCCCGCGAAGCCTGAAACCGGAACCATAAGCCGTTCCTTACCGCGAAAGGCTTTGACGCTCGTCACGACGTCGGCGCCGCCCCGGTCGGGGGCTCCCCACCAGCCGAACCAGTCGTCCGTCCGTGGCGCCGTCGTGATCTCGAAGCGGTAGGCGCCTTTCGAGAGCTTCGTCACGCCCGGTCCGGCGGGAGTCGCGCGAAGGGCCAGGGAAGGGCGAGCAGGGGGAGGACGAGGAAATCGCAGGCTTCACGAGGTCTACTTTAGACGTAGAAACGGGGTGACTTTCGACGTCTCCCTGCCCGCCGGTCACTTCGACCTGGAGCTGTGCGTCTCTAGCGGCCAGGTGTTCCGGTGGGCGCGCCACCCCCAGGGCGGCTGGCTTGGCGTCGACGGCGAACGGTGGTACCGCGTCCACGACGCACCCACAGGAACGCGAGAGACCGCCAACCCCCACCCTGCCCTCCTTCAAGAGGGAGGAGCGTTCAGGCCCGCCTCGACCCTCGTCCATGCGACCGGGATGAACCGCGACGTCCGACGCGACGCTCTCGCCTACGTGGCGGAGCCCCGACGCGTCTACGACGCCGTCACCTACCGGGTTGAGACGAACGGGGGCCAGCAGGACTTCGAACGGCTGTTCCGGCTCGACTGGGACGCGGAGGCGGTCCGAGCGGAGATCCTGCGTCGGGGGCCGGAGGTAGAGCCCTACCTCGGCTCCCTCGAAGGCTTGCGCCTGATGCGGCCGAGCGATCCCGTCGAGACCTTCTTCGCCTTCCTCTGCACCCCCAACAACAACCTGCCTCGCATCGTGACGATGGTCGCCGGGCTCGCCGCGTACGGTCCCTTGCTCGGTACCGTCGACGGCGCCGAGCTTCGCCGCTTCCCCGAGGCCGAAGGGATCGCGGCGATACCCGAGGCGGAGCTTCGCGAGCGCAAGTTCGGCTACCGCGCCGCGACGATCCCCCGTGCGGGCGAAGAGCTGGTGCGGCGCGGCGGGCGTGCCTACCTGGAGCATCTGAAAGGCGTTCCTTACGAAGAGGCCCACTCCGCCCTCGTCTCGTTCCACGGTATCGGCCCCAAACTCGCCGACTGCATCGCCCTCTTCGCCCTCCACCACACCTGCGCCGTGCCCATCGACACCCATCTGTGGCACGCCGCCACCCGCCTCTACTTTCCCGAGTGGGAACGCGCCGCGATCACCGACCTTAAATATAAGGCGGTCGGTGCCCACGTCCGAGGCCGCTTCGGCGACCTCACCGGCTGGGCCCACCAGCACCTTTTCTTCGACTCGGTGCTGAACTGGCGCAGTCGATTGAAGTAGTCGTCTACCCGACGTACTCCAGAACCTTCTCGAACGGGTGCGCCTCTGCCGCACCGAACAGACGGTTGCGGGTGAGCTTCACCCTCGACATCGACGGGCTGGTGAGGCCACACAGGAAGCGTGCCCGCTGGCGCGGCGTTCCGAGAGCCGACGGATGCGCGTCCGCCAGCGCGTTGATTTCCGAGAGCGGCGCAACGTCCTCTAAAGGCTCGAGCGGCGGCCCCGGCGGGAAGACCGCCGCCTTGCCCGTGCGGCAGAACGAGCAGTGGCCGCACGGCTCCGACCGTTCCTCCCCGAAGTAGCCCACCAACGCGTTCGTCAGGCACGACGCCGACTGCATCAGGGCGGGGACCCGCGCCAGCCGTTCCTGTTCGCCTCGCTCGCGGACCGCGAACTTCTCCGCCAGATCCGTCGCCAGATCATGCGCCCGCTCCGGACCGACCAGACGGTGGTAGCGGTCGCGCAGATCGCTCGCCTTGATCTCGACTAGGCCGCGCTCCGCCAGCACGTCGAGGGCGCGCACGACGCGCTTGCGCTCGACGGCGAGCCGCGCCGCCGTCGTGTCGGGATCGACCCCGTACCACTTCGTCCCCTTGCGCGCCGCCGCCACGATGCCCCGCACGAACTCGCCCGCCTCGCCCTCGAACGCGCCGAGGACCGCGTCGATGCCCTGTAAGGGGCGGAAGTCGTAGCCCGCGTAGAACGGCGTTCCCTTGCGCAGGGCTCCCGCCAGTTCCAGGTAGGTCAGGGCGGTGCGCAGGACGAGGGGCCGAAGGTCGTGGCGGTTGCCCAGATCGAGGGGCGCGACGTCGAGCGTCTCCGGCCCGCCGAGGAGTTCCGACACCAGGGCCCGGAGCGCGGCGGGCTCCGGGGTGTCACCGTAGGCGAAGTTCGCGAGCGTCGGCAGGTCGGCGGCGCAGGCGAGGGTCTCGACCACGGCGGGCGCGCCGTCGCGGCCCGCGCGCCCCATCTCCTGCGAATACGACTCCAGGCTTTTGGGCAGGTTGAAGTGGTAGACGTAGCGCACGTCGGACTTGTCGATCCCCATCCCGAAGGCGATGGTGGCGACGACGACGGCGCCTGGATCGCCCATCCACCAATCCTGGGTCGACGCCCGATCCTCCGACTCCATCCCCGCGTGGTAGGCCCTCGCCGGAAGCCCCTCCGCCTGGAGGCGCGCCGCGACGCTTTCCGCCGTCTTCTGGAGCGTGACGTAGACGATGGTCGCGCCGGGCGGGCGCTTGCTGAGCCGCTCGACGAGCTTGCCGACCCGCTCTCCGAACGTCACCGGGGTGACGATCAGATTGAGGTTGGGCCGGTAGAAGCCGGTGAGCGAAACGCCCGACTCGGGGATGCCGAAGGCGGCGCACACGTCGCGCACCACCGGCGGGGTCGCGGTAGCGGTAAGGGCCAAGACCCGCTTCGCCCCCAGGCTCCGAGCGGTGTCCGCAAGCTTGAGGTAGTCGGGGCGGAAGTTGTGGCCCCACTCCGAGATGCAGTGCGCCTCGTCCACCGCGAAAAGGCCGATCTCGGTGCGTCCCAGCTCCGCGAGGAACCGCTCGTTGTTGAAGCGTTCGGGGGCGACGTAGAGGAGCTTCAGCTCGCCCGAGGCCATCTGGGCGCTTACCGCGCGCACCTCGTCGAACGAGAGGGTCGAGTCGAGACGCGCCGCCGGGATACCGCGCCGCAGGAGGAAGTCGATCTGGTCCTTCATCAGGGCTAGAAGCGGGCTGACGACGACGGTGACGCCCTCGATCGCGAGGGCGGGAAGCTGGTAGCAGAGCGACTTGCCGCCGCCCGTCGGGAACACCGCGAGGGCCGCCCCGTCGCGCATCAGCGCGTCGATCGCCTCGGCTTGGCCCGGACGAAAGGCGTCGAAGCCGAAGCGTTCTTTAAGGAGACTCTCGAGGGGCACTCTCCAGAGCTTAGCCCCTTACATCAGCGACTCGCCGCCGCCCGGTCCCGACTTGGGGAGCCGGTGGGCAACCCCCTTGAAGGCGGCCACCACGTCGGGGTCGAACTGCCGTCCAGCGTTCCGTTCGAGCTCGCCCAAAGCCACCTCCACCGGGAGGGCGGCCCGGTAGGGCCGGTTGCTCGTCATCGCGTCGAAGGCATCCGCCACGGAGACGATGCGGCCTTCGAGCGGGATCTCCGTCTTCGCGAGTCCGCGCGGATAGCCCTCGCCGTTCCACCACTCGTGGTGGGTGAGGGCGATCAGGCGGGCCATACGCATGACGGGCTCCGTGCAGTCGTTCAGGATCGCGGCGCCGATCGTCGTGTGCTCGCGCATCACGTCGCGCTCGTCGTCGGTCAGGGGTCCCGCCTTGAGCAGGATCGTGTCGGGGATCCCGATCTTGCCCAGGTCGTGCAGGAGGGCGGCGGCCCCGATGGCCTCGACGAACGACGCGTCCTCACCCAGCGCTTCCGCGACCACGGCGCAGAACGACCCCACGCGGCGCGTGTGCTCACCCGTCTGGTCGTCCCGGAACTCGGCGGCGAGGGCGAGCCGTTCTAGGACCTCGCGCCGGGCGGCGTGGAGCTGGCGGGTGCGGACGCGCACCGTCTCCTCCAGCCACGACTTCTGACGCTGGACCTGGCGGTAGAGCTGCTGGGTGCGGACCACGTTGCGGACCCGCAGAAGCATCTCGGCGAGGTCGAAATCCTTGCGGAGGAAGTCGGCCACGCCCGATTCCAAGGCGCGGGCCTTCACCTCGGGGGCGTCGTCCCCGGTGAGCATGATGATGGGGACGTAGCGCAGGTCGCCCTCGATCTCCCGAAAGCGCTGCATCAGGACGAAGCCGTCGAGCGGCGGCATCCGGAGGTCGAGCAGCACCACGTCGGGGCGGAACTCCCGGTAGGTCGCCACCGCATCGAAAGGGTCGTTGACGCAGACGGTATGTCGGGCACCGGCTTTGCGGAGGGCGCCGTCGAGATAGGCGGTGTTGTCCTCATCGTCGTCGATGAGGAGAATCCGCGCGTGAGTCAGTTCTTCCAGCGCCATCCGGCCTTACACGTCCTTTCTAACGACGGGATTAAGGGCCCGCCTGATTCGAGATATAGGTCGATTTTCTCCTATCCTCAGGAAAAACCCCCCAACTGAACGAACTTTCATCGCTGAGCGGTCAAACCCGGAAGAGTTCTCGGTACTTTGATCCCAATCCCGCGAGGTAGTCGTCCGCGCCCATCGGCTTGCCCGTCACCTCCCGCACGAGATCCTTGGGCTTGACCGAGCGGCCTTTGGCGTAGACCTTGTCGGTGAGCCAACCCAGGATCGGCGCGAAGTCGCCCCGCTCGATGAGGGCGTCCGTGTCGCCCAGGTCGCGCTGCAGGGTGTGCCAGAGCTGGTAGCTCAGGAGGTTGCCCATGCTGTAGGTCGGGAAGTAGCCGATGCTTCCCATGCTCCAGTGGACGTCCTGGAGGCAGCCTTCCGAGTCGGTCTCGGGCCGGATGCCGAGGTACGCCTCGTACTTCGCGTTCCACGCCTCGGGCAGGTCCTTCACCGCGAGGGCGCCGGTCAGGATGTCGCACTCCAGCTCGAAGCGCACGAGGACGTGCAGGTTGTAGGTCAGCTCGTCCGCCTCGACCCGGATGAGGGACGGCTCGACCTTGTTGATCGCCCGGTAAAACGACTCCGGCGCCAGGCCCCCGAGTTGTGGGAAGCGCGACTGGAGGGCGGGGAGGAAGCGGCGCCAGAACGGCAGGCTGCGGCCCACGATGTTCTCCCAGAGGCGGGACTGGCTTTCGTGAAGCCCCAGGCTCACGCCGCCTGCGAGGGGGGTGAGGTCCCATCTGGCGGGGGAGCCCTGCTCGTACATCCCGTGGCCCGCTTCGTGGAGCGAGCCGAAGATCGCGCTGCCCAGGTAGGGTTTGTAGCGCGTCGTCAGGCGCACGTCGCCGACGGACCAGCCGGTGCAGAAGGGGTGGGGGGCGGTGTCCTGGCGTCCGCGGCCGAAGTCGAAGCCGATCGCCCGGACCGCCTCCTCCGTGAACGACCTTTGCGCGTCGACGTCCCAGTCGCCGTAGAGCACGGAGTCGTCGACCGGCCCGCTCGCGACGACGGCCTTGACCAGCTCGACCTGCGGCCCCTTGATCGCGTCGAACATCGCGCGGGCGTCGGCGGCGGTGGCCCCCTCCTCGTACTGGTCCAGCAGGGCGTCGTAGATGTGGTCGGTGTAGCCCAGGTGCTCCGCCTCCTGGCGAGCGATCTCGAACATCCGCTCCAGGGTGGGGGCGAAGGAGGCGAAGTCGTTCTCGGCCCGCGCCTTGACCCATTCCTCGTGGGCGATGGCGCCGAGGCGGGTCTTTTCCGCGACCAGTTCGGTCGGGAGCTTGGTCGCGAGGTCGAGGTCGCGCCCGACGACGCGCAGGAGGATCGCGTCGTCGCCCTCGCCCTGGCTTTCGCGGACGAGCCGCTGGGTCTCGTCGGCGGTGAAGGCTTCGTGCGCCAGCTTGCTCAGCCGCCCCAGGTGCTCCGCGCGTGCCTCGGCCCCGCCGTGGGGCATGAAGGTCTGCTGGTCCCATTCGAGGAGCGCGGTCGCGCTCCGGAGGGCGTTCACATCGGCGAGGACGTCCTTGAGCCGGTCGAGGGAGGAAGGCATGGGGGGAAGGTTACCTAGCGTGGGTTCGGCGGGAACGCGTTTCGCGGCGAGAGGGCTTCCAGACCCTTTTTCGCCGCCTCCGAAGTCCCGGAACGGCGATGGGCGGCGATCGCCCTCAAAAGGGCTCCAACGAGACAAACGGCGGGATAAACGCGTTTTTAGTCGCACCGAGGAGGGGGCGAACGTCGGCGCGGAACGGTCGGCGAGGGCGGGCGTCGGGACGGACATGGGGACAGAGAGTCCAACCGTCCGAACCCCCTCGATTTATCCCGCGCCCCATTTTTCAGCTTCCGGCGATGGGTCCCGTCGTGGGCCGTCCGCGCGGCGCTTCGTCGGCGAACGGCGGCACCACCCGCCGGGCGGCGGCGTAAGCCACAAGGAGCGGCAGCCCCCAGGGCAGCGGGTGGATAGTCTTTCCAACCAAGGCGCCGACGCCCCAGAGAATCGCGATCGTCCAAAGGAGTTCCGCGAGGAACCGCCGGGCAGTGGCGAGATACTACGCGGCGGCGCGCAGTTCGACGGGCCGATCCGCGATCTCGAAGAACGTCGCCTGGGGCCTCCCCCTTTCCCGCACCACCTTCCGCTCGGCATAGAGGGCGCGACCCACGCCCGTGGCAAACCAAAGGACAAAGCTCAGAGCCGCCATGAAGCCGAGGTTCCGCGCGGTCAGCACGTTCGACTCCAGCGCCAACAGCCAAAGGCTCCACACCCCCGCGTTCAGGAGCCAGTACACGATGGCCGCGACCCACCGGGGCGTCATGCTCTTACTATAGGGCACCCTCATCGCCTCACCGGGACCGAGGAGAAGATCTCACAACATCGGCAAGGCGAAAGGCGTTTGAGCGATTTCCCGCACAACCTTCTCTTCAAGCCTCGCGATGTCCTCTTCATAGAAAGGCATCACGTCGTACTCGCGGTAAATATTCGTGAGCCGTTCGCGCGTTTTCCCCTCTGCGTCGTCGTATGGGATCGGCATGGGCACGATGAGCTTGGCGCGTCGTATCGCCTGCTCACCGTGTTTGCGTACGAGGTCCCACTCGGTGAGCAGGCTCAGGGGTTCCGACTCTGCGCCTTTCGCCGCGATGGACCGCACCCGGACGAAATTCATCACGCCATTCCGAAAGGCGTAATCCATCTCCAACTCACGACCGATAACCGGCACCGAGAGCTTCACATTCTCACGAGCGTATTTATTCCGGACAAAGCCTTTGAAGAGGCTCCGCAACCTCGGTCGGAGATTCGATACCGAGGTCCTTTGCGCGCGAGGCGCTCCGACGAACTCCGCGAACATCGTCTCGAACGTCGCGCTCGCATCGTCCACCCACACCGAAGTCGGCGGCGTGAGGATCAGGTCGTTGACCTGCAAGCGGGCAAAGCGCGCGAATCCTTCGGGGCGCAGCAGCTCCGGCGTCTTACGTTCGATCCGGCGGACGAGCGACCGCTCAAGCTCCCGCAGGTTGGCAAGGTCTTGCCCTCGCACGTCGAAGAAGGCTCGCACCCAATCGTGATTCGTCGTCGTGCGCGCCCTCAGGAACTCGGCCTCCGGGCACAGCAGCGCCAGACCGACGTTCGCGGTCTCCCCACGCATCGGATCGGGGGCGTACTGGATCAGGCTGAAGACTCCGTTCATGGCCAGGGATTCCGCTGGACTAACATCTTAGGCAAACCGAAGACTTTCGCGCACCCACAGAGGGTGCGGCTACAACGCTTCGCGTTATTTCTCTCACGTTTGGGCGACCTCTCCAACCGGAGTAACCAGAACCAAGCTTATGATTCACCTTCGTTCTCCGCAGAGATCGTTCCGGTTGCGGCGTGGTAGTGGGCGTCCAGTTCAGGGCCGAGGGCGAGGAGGGCGGCGATGCGACGGCAGATCGCGGTGAAGGTGCGGACCTCTTCCAGGGTTAGGGGACGCCCTAGGACCGCCTCCTCGCGGTAGCTCAGCCACTTCTTCAGAACCTGGTAGCCGCCGAGGTGGTAGTTCCAGACCGCGAATCGAGGTTTCCGGTTTCCTTACCGGAGACGGGCGTCTTGATGTCGAGGAGGGCCGCCACACGACGTCCGAGCGCGGCGCCGCGCAGGAGCCATTCGCGCGTCGGGGCGTCTTGGGTTTCAAGGGTGACCGATGCCCACCGAGGGGGCGATCCTTGCCGATGGCTCCTGCAGACATGGATAGCCTGTGCAACACCGTAAAAGATGCTCCGTACTTCTCGTAATTTTTAAAAACCTCGTATTATGAAGAAGCAGGATAGCGATGAGTAACGACGTTCTTCACGCCACCGCCGCTGTGGCAACGATCATTGGCACCGTGGTTGCGGTTATGGCCTATACGAAGTCGAACGACGCCGCACCTAAACCGTCACCGCCCATCGTCCAGAAGCAGTACATCACGAATCAATACGTGCAGGGAGGAGCAGCCTCCGCCATACGGAATCCAATGCCTAGGGAATCCTTTTCTCACGGCGGAGGTCGTTCTGGCGGCATGGGTCATTCACCTCAAACCCAGTCCGACAATCGTCCAGCCACTCCTCGTCTCAAGGCTGGCGGCCTTAAAAGCGGAGCGCCTCCCTCCCATTCGAAAAGCGTACTGGACGATCTTCCTTCCGAAAATCCTCCGGCCCCGAAGAACAAGCCCTCCAAGAGCGCACTGGACGACCTTCCTTCCGATAATCCTCCGGCACAAGATCCGGGCACTTCCCACTCGGCCCTAAACGACCTCGACCCGTAACTCCGTCAATGCTCCCCCTTACGTTCCTCCTTCCCTTTATCGTCAACCCTTCGAGGGGAGCGTCGTACGCGCCCCCCTCGGTGCAGAAGCCCGACGTCGCTTTGGCTAGGAAGGAGCCCATTTCGGGCTACTTCAGACGCGAGCAGTCGCCTTATTCGATCGGTGGGGTCGTATTCGACACAGCGATCCTCAGCGAATGCTCAGAAGACGACTCTCGATCGGCGGTCTTCGACATCGGGAAGAACTTTGCGTCGTTTGTTTTCGCGATTGGTACCGACGATAGAAATCCGGGCAACGAAGTTTGCCGTTATTCTATCGATCTTGATGGTGTGAACGTGCTCACGGGCGAAGTTGTTCGCGGACAACGTCCGGTGAAGAGGGTCGTCGATGTGAGAGGTAAACGCTCGTTGCGACTGAACCTCCAAAATTCTTTGGGCCTTGGCGAGCCCACGCTCAGCTACACGTACATTCCTCCGACTTCCCCCGCGGGAGGCGGAAAGGAGACCGAGGCAGTAGTCGAAGCGGGCGAAACGATCATCGAAGACGGCACAGTTAAGCTTCGATGGGCGAAAAAGACTGGAGCGACATCTTACGGGATATTGGTCGTTTTGGACAGCCCCGCGTCTGGAGGTTCGAGCCGTGATCGTATGTGGTCCTATACCGTGGGGCGGCTCCCTGAGTTGAACGTTCCCATAAAGGAGTTTGCCAAAGGCGTCTTCCTGTGGTACATCGTTCCTTTGACTGATGGGAAGTCACTTGGACGTCCTACGCCCATGGGCGACTTCAAGCTCTAGGCCGCTTGACCAAGGGGATCATTCTGACGACCGACCTATTCACGCGTGACACGGAGAAACAGGGATCTTGCGAGGGCTTGATGCCGGCCGAACGCGTGGCCCGTATGCGCCTCACCCAGATTATAGAGCGTCTCCAACTCGGCATCAAGCGGCGTACCGTCTATGACTTCGATCACCGCTTCTCCGAAGCTTCTCGCCTAGCCACCGGGCTGTAGCGAGTCGAATAGGCAAGGGCTCTTACCCCCCTTGCACCTCGCCACAGGGAGGGAACCTATCCATAACGTGATTCCGACGAAGTTCGCGACGCTCTTACGTAGAAGCGGCCTTTGGCACCGGCACCTTTTGAGGATTTCCTGCGAGGGTTAGGAGAGGCGGCACTTTCGGCGATCTTCCTGTGAAGGATCTAGACCCGGTCGCGGGAGCGGATCAGGGCGAGAACGGAGATTCCGAGGAGGAGGCCCACGGCGGCGCCGGTCAGGGCGTCGGAGCCCAGGCGGTTTCCGAAGAGGACGACCGGGGGGACGAGGGCGGCGACCGAACCGGCGACGAGGGCGGCGCGGCGACGGGGAGAGGCGGGGGAGCAGCGGTCGAAGGCGGCCATCGGTCGATTTATACCCCTCGGTGGAATCGGGGCCTTAGGTCTTCGGGACGGACGGCTACGTCAGGAGTCTGCGAATTCTCAACAGACCTCACAAGTGGGCTGAACACAACCTGAACCAGGCCGTCCCACACCCAGGCCCGAGGCGCGCTCCTTTCGAGAGGCGCACCCCGGGGCTCTGGACGCCGATGGGCGTTGAGGAACCTTTTTATGAACGCATCGAAGCGAAACTTTGCCGCCACCGCCCTCGCGATGGCCTTCTTCACCCTTCTGTTGAGCGGCTCCGCCGTGGCGCAGGACACGACGAGCGGTTCTGGCTCGGGATCCGGTTCCGGGTCGGGCTCCTCGCAGAACTCGGGAACCACCACCACGCGCACGGACGACGACCATAAGGACTACGGCTGGGTCGGCCTCTTGGGTCTCGCGGGGCTCGCGGGGCTTCTGAAGAAGCCGAAGGAGGTCCACACGCACGAGACGCGCGTGGTTCCGCCGACGACCAACCGCTAGGCCGACGGTTAAAGCCCTGCCAAGAGGGCCGCGCTTCCCAAGGGGGACGCGGCCCTTCGTCTTGGCAGGGCCTTGCCCCAGGGCAGCTTAGGCGCGCCGGCGGCGACGCAGGGCGAGAAGGGCGAACGGCAAGGCGGCGGCGGGGCCGGGGGTCGCGCCGGGAGCGAAGAACGTCACTCGACCGACGAGCGCTCCGTCGTTCGTGTCGAAGCCATCCTCCGAGTAGCCCGACGAGACCTGAAGGAAGGTCGACGTTACCAACGCGCCTGCGGTCTCCGACCGGGCGATGGCCCCCGAGCCCGCGAAGTGCAAGACCTCGGCCCGGTAAGAGCCGGAGAAGCCCGCCGGGGTACCCGTCAGAGCGTGGGCGTAGGTGACGGACACGCCAGGGTCGCCGCTCGGAAGGGCGTTCGGAAGGTTGATTCCGCTCGGGGGAGGGGGCGGACCCAGCATCGGGAAGACCCGTCCAGGAAACGCGTACGGCAACCCGTCCTTGAAGAGTCGGACGACCACCTGGGTGTCGGTGACGTAGCCCGAGAAGGTGATCCCGGAGACGTCGTAAGGGTTCGAATACGGAACGCCCGCCTCCAAGCCGGACGACGTCGCGCCGTCGAGGACACCGCCGAACCGAAAGGCGAGGGCGTGGGCGGAGAGTGTGGCTCCCGCAAACGAGATGAGAGCGAGCGTTCGGAGCAAAACGGAGGTCTGCATGGCGACACGGCAGAGTAGCCAATAAATAATACAATGGATCTTACGAAATTGAGTCTAATTTATCCCTATCGCTCGTTCTTCGGATACTCCCCATCCACGACCGTGAAGCGCAGATCCCTCAAGCCGAAGGGCCGCGCCTCCCTAGGGAGGCGCGGCCCTTCGGCTTGGCGGGGCTTGGTCGAGTCTTCGGAGGCTTAGGCGCGCTTGCGGCGACGCAGGGCGATGAGGGCGAAGGGGAGGGCGGCCATGGGGCCGGGGACGGCGGAGGCGACGTTCGAGACGGTGAGGGTCGAGAGTCCGGACGCGCTGGTGTAGGAGCCGTAGTTCAG
>Ga0160428_1001955_pt1 | contig 13763 bp, 9 predicted proteins | sample SolpanmetagenomM_FD_108198 | JGI IMG/M metagenome (GOLD analysis project Ga0160428, IMG submission 108198) | Solar panel surface microbial communities from Lawrence Berkeley National Laboratory, California, USA - M | ecosystem: Engineered > Built environment > Solar panel > Unclassified ... | reverse complement strand
GGCCAGTTGCTGCCTTGTATTGTGGGTCAGTCCGAACGTTTTGATAGATGCTAGTTGCCATAGGAATGGGGAACAGGTATAAGCCTTCAATGTTTTGGCTAACAAGCAATAACAACTCTACTACACAGTCATCACGTGTGCTAATGCCACGTTACGCTTTGACACCAGCCGACGCGATGCAAGCAGGGTAAGAAACTGCGTACCAAAAAGCAAGGTAGCCAGCGTCAAATGAATAGGCTGCATAAAGGCTGGCAGCGCAAAACTGGCAAGCACAATTCCGACAATCATTTCTAGGCCTAGGATGACCCACGTAGCTACTACTAACTGACGCAGCCTAGTCAAGCCTAATTGCCATAATTGGTACCCAGCAAATACGTTGGCAAGTACAACTATTGCCGATACTGTGCGGTGCGTTTCGAATATGCTGCCGAGGCGATCAACCCAAGCAGCACGGCTGGTATACCCCGCCGCAGAAGCCACCATGTCTACCTGCTCACGCACCTGAGTACCCAGTATAATCTGTAAGAAGGTAAGCAACAAAACTCCCCATAACAGCCAACGCAGGCCCATAGTATTAGCCAATTCTTCAGACTCATCACCTACAGTAGCTACTTCGAATGCTTCCTGTGCCTGTTCAGTCGCCGTCTTCCCCCAACGGGCTCGGTGTGCTGCATAGAGCAATAATGCTATTATCAATAATGCTAAGCCCATGTGTATAGTCACCATAATAGGTAACAAGTTAGTCGAAACCACTAATGAGCCTAGCCAACCCTGAATACCTGTTAGTAGCCAGCTAGCTACGGCTAACCAGAATATGGGAGAATCATTCAGATAGTAAGGCCACGCTACTACAGCTGTTACAAATACGAAAATGCCAATTAGAGCGCCTAATAGACGATTAACGTATTCTATCCACGTCTTAGTGGCATTAAAATCAGTTTCTATATATTGCGTTGGGTGGGCAAAAATATCTCCTGCTACTTGTTTAAAACCTAGACTAGCTAGCGTACGGGCAAGCTTTTGATTTTTAGCTACCCGTTGGGCAGTATAAACCTCTTTGTAATCGGCGGGTAACTGACGAGCATCAGTGGGTGGCACCCATTGGCCAAAACACCGCGGCCAATCGGGGCAGCCCATCCCAGAACCAGTAGCGCGCACTACCCCGCCTACCAGTACCAATAAGTATATACTTACAACTGTTAACACGCTCCAAAACTGGAAACGCTTCATAAAACTAGCTTCTTTCATCTTAATTAGACAAACAGTAAGGTGACTATTTTCTCTCCACCACGGGCAAAATAAAACGGGCCACCGCAATGCGGCGGCCCGTTCAGGCTATTCTGATTTATCAATTAGTCATTTAGTTCTCGCTCGTATGGCAAGTTAGATGAAGCTGTTTGTGAGTAAGGCACATTCTGAGGAATGAAATCAGCTTCCGAACCAGGCTTACTATAATCGTAAGGCCAACGGTATACAGTAGGTATTTCCCCAGGCCAGTTGCCATGTCCAGGAACAACTGGAGTAGTCCACTCAAGCGTAGTCGAATTCCACGGATTTTCCGAAGCCCGACGACCGCGGAAAATACTATAGAAGAAATTGAAGATGAAAACGAACTGCGCGAAGAAAGCTAGGATTGCCGCTGCTGAGATAAACTTGTTCAAATCAGCGAATTGCGAGAAGGCATCGAAGCCAGTCCACGAATAATAGCGACGTGGGAAGCCGGCAATACCAACATAGTGCATAGGCATAAACACTAAGTATACACCAGCGAAAGTTAACCAAAAGTGAATATAACCTAACTTCTCATCCATCATACGACCGAACATTTTTGGGAACCAATGATATATCCCAGCAAATAGGCCAAAGAATGCCGATGAACCCATTACCAAGTGGAAATGAGCTACCACGAAGTAAGTATTATGCATCTGGATATCCAACGTGGCATTACCTAAGATAATACCTGTTAAACCGCCAGATATAAACAATGATACGAAGCCGATTGCAAAAAGCATAGCGGCAGTAAAACGAATGTTGCCGCGCCATAGGGTGGCTAACCAGTTAAACACTTTAACTCCTGATGGAACAGCAATAATCAGCGTTAGAAACATAAATACCGATCCGAGGAATGGATTCATACCTGTCACAAACATATGGTGAGCCCATACCACGAATGAAAGCAGAGAAATACCAATCAGCGAACCAATCATGGCACGGTAGCCAAAGATTGGCTTACGAGCATTAGTAGCCAAGATTTCTGAAACCATACCCATAGCGGGCATAATTACAATATACACTTCTGGATGGCCCAAGAACCAGAACAAGTGCTGGAACAATACTGGAGAACCGCCTTGATTATGCAAAGCCTGACCAGCGATGTAGATATCCGACAGGAAAAACGAGGTACCAAAGGAGCGGTCGAATACTAATAGTAGAGCTGCTGAAAAAAGTACTGGGAAAGACAAAATACCCAGTATAGCGGTAAGGAAGAATGCCCAGATAGTCAAAGGCAACTTACTCATACTCAAGCCACGCGTCCGTAAGTTGATGACGGTAGTTACGTAGTTTACACCTCCTAGCAGCTGTGACACAATAAAAAAGACCATGCTCACCAGCCACATAGTCATACCCATACCTGAACCTGAGATTGCTTGCGGAAGAGCTGATAGAGGAGGATAAATAGTCCAACCAGCAGCTGCGGGTCCAGTCTCTAAGAAAAGAGAACAGAACATGATAATGCTCGACAGGAAGAAAAACCAGTACGAAAGCATATTCATGAATCCTGAAGCCATATCGCGAGCACCAACCTGCAAGGGAATCAGAAAATTGGAGAACGTACCAGAAAGGCCAGCCGTGAGTACGAAGAACACCATAATGGTGCCGTGCATCGTTACCAAGGCTAAGTAAAACTCGGGATCCAGTTTGCCACCGGCAATCCATTTACCAAGAATTGGTTGTAGCCAATCCAACGTGGCTTCTGGCCAGCCAAGTTGCAAGCGAAATAAGCTTGAAAGTACCCCACCAATAATAGCCCAAACCATTCCAGTAATTAGGAACTGACGAGCTATCATTTTGTGATCTTGGCTGAACACATATTTCCATAACCAGTGCTGGTCATGATGTTCATGGTCATGTAGATGCTCGTCGTGCTCGGTATGCGGTACTGGCGCAGTACCAATACCACCTTGTGACGATGTAGAGGCCGGAAGATTAGTAGCCATAATTGAGGGATAATTCTTAGAATTGAGTCCTAGAGTGAAGCTTGCGCGGCTAATGGAACAGCAGGAGTTTCGCCTGTTTCTTCGATTGCGTCGGCTTTAGCTTCTTTGCTTCCACCTTTGCCTAAACCAGTCTGTTTACTCATCTGCTTAAAAGAAGCCATCATATCAGCGTTCTGGGAAACAGGAGCCTGAGCAGCGTACCAAGCTACGTAGTCATCAGGCTCATCAACTACAATGTTTAACTTCATAGCAAAGTGTCCTTTACCACAGATCTGATTACAAGCCAACTCATATTTGAAATTAGGATTGCCTAATTTCGCCCGCATCTCGTCGGTAGTAGTAGTTGGAGTGAACCAAAAACGAGTAGGCATGCCTGGTACCGCATACATCTGAACTCGGAACTGTGGCATATAAACCGCATGAAGGACATCGCGCGAACGAATCTTAATTAAAACGGGGTGACCTTTAGGTACGTGGATTTCAGAAGCCGTAAAGTCATCTAGAGAGGCTTTATCGCTTAAGTCAAAGCCAAAGTCATTTGAAGCATCAATTAGACGATAATTGATCACCCCAAGCTTCATATCACGACCAGGATAGCGCACCAGCCAATTGAACTGCTTACCCATTACTTCTACTACGATAGCATCCTTAGGAGCTGGCCCAGTGATACGAGTCCAAGCTTTCCAACCCGCAAAAATTAGTGAAGCCATTACGATGGCCGGAATAATAGTCCAGATAACTTCAATTGTATTATTATGTGCAAAAAAATACGCTCGCCGGTTATCCTGATGTTGGTACTTATATGAGTATATAAAAAGCAGTGCCTGCGTAATAACAAAGGCAATTCCAATTACAACCATCGTTGTCCAAAACATCTTCTCCATTGCATGGCCATGCACTGAAGCAATGGGCGGATTCATCTTAGAGAAGTTATTAGAAAAAGACCAGAAGAAGGCAATTCCACCAACTACCATGAATACTAACATCAAGATAGCATTGATACGATTACTCGTACCAATTTCTTTAACGTAAGAACCAGAGAAGATTGAAGTCAAGATCTGGAGACGAAACAGCAAGCCAAAAACGACTAGCAGAAGCACCAGTACCAGCAGAATAGTTAAAGCAGTCATTTGATAGGAGGCAAAAGTCAGAAGCTAATAAACAAAGTAAAATAGGCAATGAACCTATTTTACTTTGTTTGATTTAGCCACTATACTCTAATTTATTAAGTCGTATGGTGAACACTTTCTTCCACAAAGGGATGGTTAACTGGAATCAGCGAAGCTGAAACAAGGCGCCGAGTTACTAAAATCAGGAAAATACCCAAGAAAATCATGGCGATACCGATTTCAATTAAGAACCCGTTTTCTCCCTTCATAGTGCCCGGCATGAGCATTAAATAGAAGTCGGACCAATGACCTACTAAAATAGCTATACAAACAATTTTCATAATAATCATTTGACGCTTAGCATCACGAGTCATTAAAGCCAAGAAGGGAAAAGCGAAATTGATGACCAAATTGGCGTAAAACATCCAAGTATAGCGCCCATCAAAACCGCCTAGGCGCTGGTTAAAGTACACCGATTCTTCAGGCAAGTTGGCATACCAGATGAGCATGAACTGCGAGAACCACACGTAGGTCCAGAATATACTAAAGCCAAACATTAGTTTACCCAAGTCATGAAAGTGGTTGGCATTCATGAAGCGCAGGTAGCCAGCCTGTTTCAAGAAGATAGCAATAAGAGTAGTAGCAGCTATACCAGAAACCCACCAAGAGGCGAATACATACCAGCCAAACATGGTGCTGAACCAGTGCACATCGACAGACATTATCCAATCCCAGGCGGACATTGAAGAGGTGACTGCAAACAATACAAGGAATAGAGCTGCAGTTGTAATACTCTTATGGAAATAACTAGTACCTCCATTTAGATCTTCTTGAAGCGATAGCTGACGTAAACGCCATGAGAACACTGCCCAAATAGTAAGGTAGGAGACCATACGTATCAGGTAGAATCCAAGCGTCAAAAACCCTGCTTTGCCAGCCACGATTTTATCGTAAGTAGCCGATCCCTTAGTCATAATGCCCTCATGCGTCCAATGAAAAATCTCATGACGCCCAATTAAGAATAGTATAACTAGCAGCACACCACCAGGTATCAACCACGCGCTGAGAGCCTCATTAATACGCTTTACTACTACTGACCAACCAGCGTAGGCTACATATTGGATAGCCATAAAGACGGTACCAACTACGGATACGCCAATGAAGAATACGTTACTATGCCATAGGCTCACTATTATACGCCGGAATAATACTGAACCTCCTTCGTGGACATCGGCGTCGTGGTTAGCACCAGCAGCTTTACCAACTATTTCACCAGTTGCTTCGTGGTGTTCACCCCAATGCATAAGAGCAGCAACGACTCCTAAGATTAGTAGCAGTACACCAGCCCCTATTATAGTAAAGAAGGTTCGCTGAACCTTAGGATTCAGTTCTAGCTGCTCAATGGCGGCAGGTTCGTGATGATGAGTCAGAGTTGCCATAGTTCAGTTATTTACTAGAGCCATTACGGCCTTTAGTGCCCTGGCCGGGCGTTTCGGAACCGATATCAGCTTGCGCTTTACCTTGCGCTTTCTGACTATTGCTATTAGTCATGGCAGAAGCATCACCCATGGACTCACTAGTTACTGGATCAGGACCGCTTACTTTAACTAATTTAGGCAAATCAGCAGCATCATTATTAATTTGCAGAACATGGATATACATGGCAATTTTCCAACGCTCTTCGGGATTAACCTGAGATCCGTGAGGCATCATTCGGTTACGGCCCCATTCGATGACATGATAGATATGCCCATCGTTCATCGTTTTGTAAGCACCAGTAGAGTAATTAGGTACACCTTTAAACTTTACACCTACTGGCCCCTGTCCATCTCCTTTTTCACCGTGACAATGCTGGCAGTAACGGCTATAAAGCACTTGCCCCTCCTCTAAATTAGCTTTAGTATAAGGATAAGGATTCTGTAGAGTACGCTCAGCAATTCGAACACTATCCTTCGGAATGTGATCGAAATAGGCTAATTTGCCACGAGGAACACTACCCACAGCCGGCGTACGCTCATTAATCCCAAAAGGATTAATGGTATTAAAGCTAGTCTGGCGAAGGGGCTCGTATGGAATCGACTCATACATTTCCGGTGCATATTCTACACCAGGATCATTAGGGTCGGGCGAGCAAGAGGCCAGACCAACGCTCAGTAGCAGCGAGGCCGTATACAGCCCGTGTTTGAGAGAAGGTGACATCATTAGAATTTGGTCATTTCCTTTTGATTGACTTCACTAGCTCCATTTTCACGGAGTAGCTGAGTCAATTTCGGCATCTGAGAACTGGTTTCATCAAGTTCAATAGCCACTACAAACTTGTCATCAGTAGAACGCACATCTAATACTGGCGTTTTAAAACGCGGGTAAAGTTTAGATATGGTGTAGAATGTTATTACCATACCATGGCAGGTAAAAAACACTGTAAGCTCAAAACTAACCGGGATGAAGGCAGGCAAAGCAATATTGGGCTTTCCGCCAATTATCATTGGCCAGTCGAAACCCAACATATAAATCTGCATCCACAGAGCAAAAGACAGACCGCATAGGCCATAGAAAAATGCGGCGATAGGTAGACGCGAACGCTCAATCCCTAATGCATCATCAATACCATGGACAGGGTATGGCGAAAAAACGTCATAAATCTTTACTCCAGCTTCGCGCACATTATCTATAGCATGCAACAAGACATCTTCGTCATCGAAAATACCGAGAACGAAACGTTTAGTCGAACTATGAGCGACTGGAGCGGTAGAAACCGATGTAGCGGTAACAGCAGGACTAGTCATTTTGCTTATCGTAATTTACAGGTGCCGAAGCCGGAACGCCGGGAGTAGAATAGGGAGTAGGTGAAGAATGAAGGCTAGCATTACGACTCCCGTCATTACCACCACCATAAGTAGGACCATCATTTACGGTGTATTTCAAGATGGTTTTTATTTCAGCCATATTGATTACCGGGAAAAATTTGGCAAATAATAAAAATAGCGTAAAAAAGAGGCCAATAGTACCTACGTACACCCCAACATCGATTCGGGTTGGAGAGAACATAGCCCATGAAGAAGGCAGGTAGTCACGGTGTAGCGAAGACACAATGATTACGAATCGCTCGAACCACATTCCTATGTTTACAATAATGGACAAGATGAAAGTCATCGTGATGCTATAACGTACCCGACGAATCCAGACAACTTGTGGTGAGAGCACATTGCAACTCATCATGCTCAGATATGCCCACCAGTAAGGACCAGTAGCACGGTTGATGAAGCAATATTGTTCGTATTCAACCTGCGAATACCACGCGATAAAAAACTCGGTGATGTAAGCCACACCTACAATAGAACCAGTTACCATCATGATCTTATTCATAAGGGCAATGTGCTCTAACGTAATATAATCTTCCAGCCTAAATACCACGCGGGTAATAAGCATCAGAGTAAGCACCATTGCGAAACCGGAAAAGATAGCTCCTGCTACGAAGTAAGGCGGAAATATAGTAGTATGCCAACCTGGCACTACCGAAGTCGCGAAGTCCATTGATACAATAGTATGGACCGAGAGCACGAGCGGAGTAGAAACACCAGCTAGAATCAATGATACTGTTTCATAACGTGACCAGTGCTTAGCTGAGCCCGTCCAACCCATGCTTAATAGCGAGTAACTTACTTTAGCAATTTTACCTTTGGCTCGGTCACGAATAGTAGCAAAATCAGGTACTAAGCCAGTATACCAGAAGACCAATGATACCGTGAAATAGGTGGAAATGGCAAATACATCCCACAACAGCGGGGAGTTAAAGTTGGCCCACAATGAGCCTAACGTATTTTGCAGAGGAAAAACGTAGAACGCCAGCCATGGACGACCCATGTGTAATACTGGGAACATAGCAGCGCAGATTACGGCAAAAATCGTCATAGCCTCTGCGGCTCGGTTGATTGAAGAACGCCATTTTTGACGGAACAACAGCAATACAGCAGAAATCAACGTGCCAGCGTGGCCGATACCTACCCACCATACAAAGTTTGTAATATCCCAAGCCCAACCGATTGTTTTGTTTAGGCCCCACTCACCGATACCATACCATAGGGTACGATATACAGCGTAGAAAAAAACACCTAGCAGAACTAGCGCTACTCCTAAGGCTCCCATCCAACGGATGTTGGGGGCAGCCTCTACCTGGTAGCAGATATCTTGGGTTACGTCGTGGTACGTTTTCCCACCCGTTATGAGCGGTTCGCGTACAGGTGATACGTGCTGCATAATGATGAATAGTTAAATACTGAACTCTTACTGCGCTAGTTAAAGCTAGATTATGCGTTTTCCTCGGGAAAAAACTCCGAAGTAGCGTTACGAATCTTAGTTAGGTACGTGACGTTTGGCTGCACGTTGATGGAATCCAGTACGTGGAAAGCTCGTTCCCCATCTTCACGACGGAGCAACTGGCTGATACGACTAGCAGGGTCACGCATATCACCGAATACAATTGCCTCAGTAGGACACGATTGAGCGCATGCACTGACTACTTCCCCATCCTTAGGCCTACGCTTCTGCTTTTTAGCTTCGAGCTTTCCAAGCTGAATACGCTGTACGCAGAAAGAACACTTCTCCATTACCCCACGAGCCCGGACGGTAACATCTGGGTTGAGCACCATACGGCCCAGGTCTGTAAACATGTGACCGTTAACATCTTCAAACTTCTCATTGGAATAGTATGAGAACCAGTTGAAGCGACGCACCTTATATGGGCAGTTGTTGGCGCAGTAGCGAGTTCCTACGCAACGGTTATAAGTCATCTGGTTGAGACCCTCCGAACTGTGCGTGGTGGCTAGCACCGGGCATACTGTTTCACAGGGAGCATGGTTACAATGCTGACACATCATGGGCTGGAAAATAACCTGCGGATTATCCGAGGGGTCTTCCATTGCAGCATAAGTCTTCAGCTTACCTTCTTTTTCAAACTCATCCTCATGATGGTCAGAGCTATAGTAACGATCAATTCGCATCCAGTGCATTTCGCGGCGGTTGATAACCTGCTGCTTTCCCACAACTGCAATGTTGTTTTCCGTCTGGCAACCAATTACACACGAACCACAACCAATGCATGAGTTGAGGTCGATGGCCATACCCCAGTGGTGGTCATTGTACTGGTAGTCCTGCCACAATGATACTTTACTAGGCTTCTCTAAACCATCAGGAGTAGCAACACGCTCGTATTCAGTAACCTCTTTAGGGTTTTCTTTATACTTAGCTAGTGTATTCTCCTGTACCACCTCGCGGCGGTCCATGATCGTATGGTGAGTCTGGGTTTGAGCAATGGGGTTAGTTGCCCCTGTCTTCTCCAGTGTTACTACGTTATAATAAATAGGCCCAAAGTCAGTGTTCTGAACGAGTGGGAAAGCATTAGCACCAAGCTGATCACCAACCTTACCGGCCATTGTGCGGCCATAACCTACAGCAATACTAACAGAGCCATCTGCTTGGCCAGGCTGTACCAATACAGGCACTTCAATACTTTTGCCGTTTGCTGTTACTTTAATAACGTCTCCTTGCTCCCACTTCTGAGCTACTGCCATTTTACGTGGCACAGCTATATAATTGCCCCAAGTAGCTTTCGAAACCGGATCGGGTAGCTCGTGCAGAAAAGGATTGTTACCTTCCACTCCACCTTCCCCAATACCTACTTTCTCATAAAGCGTAACTTCAATTTCACCCTTTTTAGCGCTACGAATACTACTGATTGCAGTAGCGATACCAGGCGCCGCAACCGAGAAAGCCGGAGCTGACAAAGCTGAACCGCTAGCTACACCATCGTGTACTACCTTGTCCCAGGCAGCTTGAAAACCAGTAGCGCCAAGTATTTTGCGCCAACCATCTTTCAGAAAATTATAATACGTTTCGTCAGAGCCAGCCCAACGCAAGAAGGTCTCTTGGGCTTGACGGGTCTTAAAAATCGGTGTAATTGTTGGCTGTGCCAGACTCAAATAGCCGCGTTTCGGCTCATAATCGTTCCACGACTCTAGCCAGTGGCTATCTGGAGCTTGGTACTGGCATAAAGAACCAGTTTCATCTAAACGATCATTGAGCGATACACTGAGTGGTACTCGGGCAATAGCCGTTTTAATTTCTTCACTGCGGGGGTGATTGTAGACAGGATTAGCGTGATAGAAGATAACGGCGCTAATAGCTCCGCTTTTCAACTCATCCACAAATTTTTCCATTCGTGCATCGTCACCCTGACGCACAAATGAAGGTTCAGCCAAGTTGATTGTAGTACCAACATTACCTAAGCTCTGGTTGATAGCAGCTACTACCGTTTGCACAGATGGATCGTTCGAACCAGAAACTACTAATGAGGTGCCACGGTTGGCTTGCAGATCAGAAACAACGCGTGCCAATTGTTTTTGCACTGTCGACGGCAGGTTAGCCGTCGACACACCGCCAGCAATGGCATTGTAAATAGCTACTGCTACAGTGCCAACTTCAGAAGGCTTAACAGCTATTCGTACGTCTGCATTAGAACCAGTTAGAGACAAGTTGCTCTCAAACTGATAATGACGTGACATTGTGCGTTTGTCAGTGCTAACCTTACGGTTAGTTACGTACTGACGCGAATATTCAACTGGCGAAATCCAAGTACCAAGAAAATCGGCCCCTAAACTTACAATGATGTTGGCCCGACTAAAATCGTAGCTTGGTAGTACTCCACCATTAGCTTGCAATAAGCCCGATGCAGAGTTTACATCATACATAATGTGCTCTACATTGCGGTACCGACCAGCCAAGGCAGCAATAGCACGTTTGGTACTTGGACTGATGATAGTAGGCGAAACTAAAGCAATTTTCCCGGTAGCACTGGCTAACCCAGCACGTACGGCTCGGTCAACTTGCTCAGAATCGGCTTGCTCATGGTTAGCACCCTTCTTCATCATAAAGTGCGGCAAACGCGCTCCATCATAAAGGTTAAGTACCGCTGCCTGAGCCCTGGCCGATAACCCACCGCGGGTTACGGGGGATTCTGGGTTACCCTCTAGCTTAATTGGCCGGCCATCACGAGTTTTAACTAGGACGGCATTATAGTCCGAGCCAGTAAAATAGGTAGAGGCATAGAAGTTAGAGATTGTAGGATCGACTTCTTGCGGCTTATTGAGATACGGGATAGCCTTGTGAACCGGGGTTTCACATGAAGCCAGGGTAGCAGCTGCTACTCCAAACCCCATTAGCTTTAGGAAGTCACGCCGAGGAGCTACTGAAGATTCTTCAATAGCACCAGCACGGCTTTCCTTAACCGGCAGAAAGTCGGGAAACTCGGCGAAAGCATGTTTTGCAAACTCCGTTGAGTTGTCCAGCTCTTCAATTCCCTTCCAGTATTTCATCTTATCAGTTAGGCGACACGGTAACGAAACAGCAATTAGAACGTCGTAGCTGCATAAGCTACTAGTAGTTTCTAATCAGTTTCAACTGTCTTAATATAAAGCTTAGCTAAAAAACTTAGTAATGGCACTTCGAGCACTCAGTGCCTCCATTCGACGATACTGTGAATGGCACTGCGCTATTTGACTTATCGTGCAGCTTCACAAGGTTATCGTAGTAGGCATTGCCTTTTGTATTGAGAGGCGTCTCGCGGTGGCAATTGATGCACCAGCCCATCGTCAAAGCCGAGTACTGGTAAACTACCTCCATATTCTGGATAGGCCCGTGGCAGGTCTGACACTGAATACCACCTACCTGCGTATGTTGTGAGTGGTTAAAGTATGCCAAATCAGGCAGGTTGTGCACTCGCACCCACTGAATAGGCTGCTTACGCTCGATAGCACGGTAAATTTTCTTAATTTCTGGCGATTCTGTTTTGATCTGCGAGTGGCAGTTCATGCAGATGTTCGCTGAAGGAATATTGGCCGATTTACCTTTATAAACTGAGGTGTGGCAGTAGGCGCAATTAATATTATTCTCACCAGCGTGCAGTTTATGAGAGAAGGCAATAGGCTGAGTAGGCTGGTAACCTTGCGTTAAGCCAACTGCCATTACACTTTGCACACCTTCATAAAGTAGTACCAAAGCAAACATAACCCCTACGATGCCACGCAGTGCTGCTGATTTGTAAAGGCCAGCCCAATTGAAGCGCTGCTGCAAGATTTCTACATCACGGCCATCAAGGTCCTTGCGACCCTTCAGTACGTCCTTCATCAAGTTGGCAATGATGCCCAAGGTCACTACCAGCACAATCAGCACTACTACCAATACAATAAGTAGAACATCCATGTATTTACCGCCACCAGCATCTTGGCCATCGGTAGCACTTGCATTGCCAGTTGAAACACCACCCTGAGTTGCATTAGCTACTGCGCCACCGCCACTACCTCCCTCTTGCGAAGTAACCCAGGCAACAATGCTCTTAATATCATTGTCAGCTAGCTGTGGGAAAGCAGGCATCTGCTGCTTTCCGTTATCGTTGAACAGCTTCACTGCATACTCGTCACCGCTAGCGATAACCTTACTCGAATTCTTAACCCACGGAATAATCCAAGAGATAGCACGACGTTTGCTGATACCAGCTAGAGCAGGCCCAACTACTTTGTCGTTCACTGCGTGGCACTGCGCGCAGTTGTTCTTAAAAAGTGCGTCTCCAGCCGCAATAGCAGCGGCATCGCCACCTCCTGAACCCTGAGCAGCGGCAGCCGGCGCAGCAGCGGCACTGGCGGTAGCACCAGCAGTGCCACCGGGTGCTACACCTGCTTTGGTGACGTTAGCAGTGGAGGCAGCATCCTGAGCCAGCGCGGGGCCAGCCAATGCCAGAAATAGAGCTAGCACCCAAGAGTTGGTGCGTGATAGAAAGCTATTCATCATCCAAACGAACCGGTAAAACGGAATGCGAGCGTACCCCCTTCCGAGGTGCAAATGTAGGCTAGGAATCGCGGCTAGCAAAGCTTGAAAGGGCGTTTTCACCTTTGCTAACGTTATTTAGAAATGGGCTAAATAAGCGAATGCTTTTCGCTAATCTTGCACCATTTTTACATTTATTGTACTAAAGTACAACTAGCAAGAGAAACTATGGGCTCTACAATTTGCTTTTTTTGTAAATATTGTAATTAACGGTTAGCAAAGCTATAACTGAGGTCACAGTACATCAGCCTCTTCCCTCATCCGACAGCTTACCTTACCTTTTTTGAGCTTATTTTGGATAGACACTAATGGAGATGCTGATTGGTAAAATGGCCTATAACCTTGGTAATATGCTGAGAAATCAGTACCTTTGCACCCCAATTCATTTTTTCACTCAATAAAATCAACCCCGTCAATGGACGTAAGAAATTACGAGACGGTCTTCATCCTCACCCCCGTGCTAAACGAGGGCCAGGTGCAAGAGACGGTCGAGAAGTTCTCGCAGGTGCTTAAGGAAAATAGCGCCGACCTCATTTCTACTGAAGCCTGGGGCTTGCGC
>Ga0160428_1001954_pt1 | contig 13766 bp, 15 predicted proteins | sample SolpanmetagenomM_FD_108198 | JGI IMG/M metagenome (GOLD analysis project Ga0160428, IMG submission 108198) | Solar panel surface microbial communities from Lawrence Berkeley National Laboratory, California, USA - M | ecosystem: Engineered > Built environment > Solar panel > Unclassified ... | reverse complement strand
TCTTAAGCATTACTGGCTCACGCCGGCTGATTATCAAACACTTGACACCTTGCGAGAGCGGTTAGACTACATCGTCAAGCACATTGGCACTGAATATACGGTTACTTTTGTCTGACTACTTAAAGTAGGGCATTGGCTTACGTGTCTATCCATAAGAAAGCCTCGCTAATAAATTTAGCGAGGCTTTCTTATGGCAGCAGCGGCTACGGAAGCGGCTTGCGCGACACGTATACTACGGCGGCTGATTGCAAGCCATTTTCGGGTTGGCAGGCAGCGCAGGCCTGGGCATCGCGGTGCTCGCAGCTAGCGACGGCCACGTACAGCCGATTTTGAGCGTCTAGATACAAGCTGCGTACCACGTGCTTGCCGGGTAAGGTCAACGTCGATTTTATACTGGCCCCAACCCGAAATAACTCGGAAGGCTCTGAATAATAAGTGGTAGAGTTGGGCGATATAGGCGAATACTTGAGCTTGTATTGGTAGGCTACCCCAGTAGCCTGCACCGAATCGACGCGCTGCCGCAGGCGCCCAAAAGCATAATACTGAGCGGCAGATGCTCCCGTCCAGGTGCGGCCCCGGTCGGGGCTGTAGTAATCGCCCCGCCCGGCTACCTGGTTGCCGCGTGCGTCGGCGGTCGCCTTATTTAGCGCCACCAACGTATCGTGGCGGGCCACTAGGGCCTGCTTTTCAGTCGCAAAGTCAAACGTTTTGTGCCAAGTTGCCCCCTTGTCAGTGGTGTAGTAGGCATCCTTGTAGGTGGTCACAACCAGCGTACTATCCAGGTTGCCAAAAACGGCGTTGGCAACCCGGCCCTTCGGGATTTCTAGCTTTACCCAGTCGGGGTCTTCAGTGGGGGTAGGGGCATCGCTGGTGTGGTGCTGGCAAGCCGTGGTTGCCAGGGCAACGGCTAGTAACGAGAGAAAAGGTTTGGCCCGCATGGAGGAAAACGGTAGAAAGAGTACGCAAGTATACGAAAAGAGCCCGCAGCAAATGCCGCGGGCTTAAACACTTAAGTGGCTCGTAGCCCTACGGAAACTTCGGAAACTTATCGAAATCGGGCTTGCGCTTCTCCAGAAAGGCATTTTTGCCTTCCTTGGCCTCGTCGCTGAGGTAGTAGAGCAGCGTGGCGTTGCCGGCCAGCTCCTGAATGCCGGCCTGGCCGTCGAGCTCGGCGTTGAAAGCCGACTTGAGCAGGCGCAGCGACAAGGGGCTTTTCTCCAGCATTTTGTGGCACCAGGCCACGGTAGTTGCTTCGAGTTGGTCGAGCGGTACTACTTTGTTTACCAGGCCCATATCGAGGGCTTCCTGGGCATCGTACTGGTCGCAGAGAAACCAGATTTCGCGGGCTTTTTTCTGGCCCACCACCCGGGCGAGGTAGCTAGCCCCAAAGCCCCCGTCGAACGAGCCCACGTTGGGGCCAGTCTGGCCAAAGCGGGCGTTGTCGGCCGCGATGCTCAGGTCGCACACCACGTGCAGCACGTGGCCGCCGCCGATGGCCCAGCCCGCCACCATCGCCACCACGGGCTTGGGAATGCTGCGAATCATCTTTTGCAGGTCGAGCACGTTGAGGCGCGGCACGGTATCCTGGCCAATGTAGCCGCCGTGGCCGCGCACGCTCTGGTCGCCGCCCGAGCAGAAGGCGCGCCCGCCCTCGCCGGTGAGGATGATGACGCCGATGTCGGTGCGGTTGCGGCAAATGTCCATGGCCTCAATCATCTCATCGACCGTGAGCGGGGTGAAGGCGTTGTGCACCTGCGGCCGGTTGATGCTGATTTTAGCAATGCCCCCGTGCTGGGAGAACAGGATTTCCTGGAATTCCTTAATAGGTTTCCATTCAATGGTAGTACTCATGTGGTAAGTGCTTTGCGAAACTCTGCCAACTCTGCGAAACTCTGCGCTAAAAATATTCGCGCAGAGTTTCGCAGAGTTGGCAGAGTTTCGCAGGGGTTAGGAAAAAGCAGCTTTTACAGCCGCCCGGTAGGCTTCAAAAAATGCCGCGTTGGTCTTCGAGTCAGTAAAGATTTCGAGCACCGCTGCGCCACTTTCGGCCGCAAAGAAAACCGGCAGCGCGGCTTCCAGTTCGGCAAAGGATGTCACGGGCAGGTAGCGCAGGCTAAAGTCACGGCACAGGTTTTCGGCCGTGAGCGCCTGAGTGGTTTCAAAAAACTCGGCCAGCTCGGGCTGTTGGCGCGGCCCGTCGATGAGCCGGAAAATGCCCCCGCCGTGGTTATTGAATAGCACCACCCGCAGGTTGGGCGTGGGGTAATTGTGCCAAAAGGCGTTGCGATCGTAGAAAAAAGCCACGTCGCCGGTCAGCAGCACCACCGGCCGCTCGGGCTGGGCCAGCGCCGCGCCCACGGCCGTCGAGTTGCAGCCGTCGATGCCGCTGGTACCGCGGTTGGCAAACACGTCGATTTGCCGGCCTTCGGGCAAGCCAATGATGTTGGCGTAGCGCACGGCCATGCTGTTGGCCAGGTGCAGGGCCGTGCCTTTCGGCAGGCCAGCCAGCGCCCGCCGAAAGGCCGAAAACTCGTTGAACGGCTGGTCGGTAGCCGCGAAGAAGCCAGCCAGGAAGCTAGCGGCGGCCGCATCGGCCCGCTGCCAGGTGAGAGCGGGCGCGGTGGAGCCAATTGGGTTCGAGGCAGTTGCCGCAGCGGTAGAGAAGGAGGGATCGGAAACTCCGGACCCGTTACAGTCTTTGATTTCGAAGACTGCCAATTGCTGAAAAAACGTGGCCGGAGCTACCCGCACAATGCGCGTAAGGCTGCGAAACGTATCGGCTACTTCACCGGCTGCTTGCAGATGCCAGTGCTGGGCTGGGGCCGCGTCGCGCAAAAAGATTTTCAGGCTTTTAGAAATCAGCGACTGCCCGAAGGTGATGAGCAAATCGGGCTTCAGCGCCGCCTTGTCTTCCTTCGACAAGCCCGCCAGGAAAATATCCTGCCGCCGCACGGCCGGCACGCCGCCGAGATTGGTAATGACGTCGGCCACCACGGGCACCTGGTGCGCTTCGGCAAGCTCGTAGAGCGCAGTCGTGAGGCTAGCGCTGGCGGCTTGCTGGCCAGCCACTACCAGCACCCGGCCCGCCGCCCGCAGCTGTTGGCGCAGGTCCAGAATCTCGGCCGGAGGCAGCACCGTGTGAGCGGGGTTTTCGCGAATGATTTTTACCGATTGCTCATAGCTCACTTCCTCGCCGGCTTTGGGGTAGAAGGGCTCGCGCAGCGGCACATTTACGTGCACCGGGCCAGCCGGACCGGCTTGCGCTAGGTTGATGGCCTCATTGAGCAGCCGCTCGGCGTGCCACTTGGCGTCGGGGTGCGAGGTATCGGCCGGGAAGTCGAACGTACCCTTGGCGTGCGCCCCGTAGAGGTCGCGCTGCCGGATGGTTTGGCCGTCGAGCTGGTCTACCCACTCGGGCGGTCGGTCGGCGGTGAGCACGAGCAGTGGAATTTGCTGGAAAAACGCCTCCGCCACGGCGGGCGCGTAGTTAAGGCCCGCCGTGCCGCTGGTGCACACCAGCACCACCAGGCGCCGCGTAGCCTGGGCCAGGCCGAGCCCGATAAACGCCGCCGTTCGCTCGTCGGGCACTACGCGCAGCCGGCCCTGGTAGGCCGGGTGCCGCGCAAACGCCAGCGTGAGCGGCGCCGAGCGCGAGCCGGGCGACAGAATAACATCAGTAATGCCGTGCTGGGCGCAGATTTCGGCAATGTTGAAAACAGCTTGGAGCGGATTCATTTAGCAGTCAACAGTTATCAAGTAACATTAACAAAACGAGGCGAACGCGAATGGTGCGCGAGCTGAAAAAGCAAGAGAAAATATAGCTCTTAGATGATACCTGTTACTTGTTAACTGAGCACTGTCGCTACGGTCGCTAGCTTTAGCTCGGTTTCCTGCCACTCGCGGGCCGGGTCGGAGTCGACGGTGAGGCCGGTGCCCGCGTAGAGAATGGCGGTGGTGGGGCGCAGCTGGAGGCAGCGCAAATTCACGAAAAGCCGCGACACCCCCGGGCCAGCCACGTTCACCGGCCCCAAAAAGCCGCTGTAGTAGGCCCGGTCGTAGCCTTCGTGCGCTTGCAGAAAGGCGAGCGCCGCCGCCTTAGGCATGCCGCCCACGGCCGAAGTAGGGTGCAGCAGGCGCAGCATATCGGTGCCGAGTGAGGTGGGTGAAGGCACGTTTTGGAGGTCTACCTCAAAGTCGGTGCGCAAGTGCAGCAGGTCGCCTGCCACGGCGGTGCGCGGGCCCGACTCGTGGTACTCGCGCAGCCGCAGCTGCTTGAAGCAGCTCACGATGTAGCGCGCCACCAGGGCCTGCTCCTCGATTTCCTTTTGCCGCCAAATAGCCGCCTGCGGCAATTCGCCGGGCACGAGCGGCTGCGTGCCGGCCAGGGCCATGGTGTGAAACTGGCCATCGGCCGTGACCTCGGCCAGCACCTCGGGCGAGGCGCCTAGCCAGGTACCTACGCCCGGCACGCTCACCAGCGACACAAAGGCGCGCTCGTACTTCCGGCTCAGTTTCTCAAAGGCAACCAGCGGGTCGAAGCCCGTCGGCAGCGGGCGGTGCGCTACCCGCGACGACACCACTTTCACCACTTCCTTAGCCTCAATAGCGGCCACCCCGGTGCAAACCAGCTGCGTGTACTCGGCCTGGGTGGCGGCGGCCGGGGCGGGCTGCGCGCTGTAGTGCCAGGCCAAGTCAGTTGGGGTAGGCAGGGCGAGCCAGGCCGCGATGTTGGGCACCAGGTCGCGAGCTGCGGGCGCGATGCGTACTACCTCGGGCTGGGCCAGGTCGTATTGCACATCGGCGGGCAGAAAAAGCGCCGGGTTGTGGTCGGAGTCGCGAAACGGAAAAAAAGCAAAGCCGGCGGGTGCCTGGGCATCGAGCGCGGGCGGCAAGCCGGTATAAGTAGCTTCGAGCGAGCGGGCCACTAGCAGGCGCGGCTGGCTAGCCCCCGGCTCGCGCCAGACGGCCAGCGGCCGGCCGGTGCGCAGGGCCCCCGCCGCAAGGTGGCGCAGGCGGCCCGCCGCGGCGCGGCCGTCCGCGGCGGGCCAGGCGAGCTGCCGGGGTTCGGGGCCGCGCATCAGGCCCGCTTGTCGGTGGCGGGCAGGTCAATCACGGCCATCGTAATGCGGCTGACGCACACGAGCGCGCCGGTTTCTTCGTGCGTAATGCGGACTTCCCACACCTGCGTAGTGCGGCCCACGTGCAAGGCCGAGGCGCGGCCACGCACCCAGCCATCGCGCACGCCCTTGATGTGGTTGGCGTTGATTTCCAGCCCCACGCAGGTTTTTTTGGTCACGTCGATTCGGGTAGCGGCCCCGATGCTGCCCAGCGTTTCGGCCAGGGCTACCGAGGCGCCGCCGTGCAATAGGCCCATAGGCTGGTGGGTGCGGCTATCGACGGGCATGCGGCCTTCGAGGTAGTCGTCGTGTAGGGCGGTAAGCTCAATGCCCAGCGCGTCGGCCAGGGTAGGGCGGTGGGCCACCCAGGTTTTTACGTCGTCGAGAGTCATAAGAAGAATAAAGACGGCCAAAGCCGCCAGCAGGCCTTAGTACGGCGTACCAAAGGAAGCGGATTGGGAGAGGGTAGGTTTAATACCCAGCTCTTAGCTGACCACTTTCGTTTGGGCTGCCAGCAGCTAGCAGTTGCCCGGCCCGCGCCCGGCGTGTTACTTTCACCGCAAAACTACTTGACTTTCCGCCCGTGCCCGTTCAGCAGCTTTACCTCCTTCGCCACGGCCAGACCGATTTTAACGTGCGCGGCATTGTGCAGGGCAGCGGCGTCGACTCCGACCTCAACGACACGGGGCGCCAGCAGGCGGCGCGCTTTTGGGCGGCCTACCGGCAGGTACCCTTTGCGCGCATCTATACCTCGGGGCTGCGGCGCACCCAGCAGTCGGTGCAGCGCTTTATCGACCTGGGCATTCCGCACGAGCAGCACGCTGGCCTCAACGAAATCAGCTGGGGCACCCGCGAAGGCACCCGCATCACGCCCCAGGAAGACGCCGAATACGCCTACGTGCTCGCCGAGTGGGCCGCCGGCAACCCCGAGGCCCGCCTCACCGGGGGCGAAAGCCCGGCCGAAGTAGCCGCCCGCCAGCGCCCCGTGGTCGAGCTAATTCAAAGCCGGCCCGCAGATGAGATTATACTCGTGTGTATGCACGGCCGGGCCCTGCGCGTACTGCTGTGCCAGCTGCTGGGCTACCCGCTCAGCTGCATGGAAGGCTTCGAGCATCACAACCTGGGTTTATATAAGCTGCACTACACTGGCTCGCGCTACACGGTGCGCAACTTTTTGGATGTAAGCCACTTGGCGGTGTGAAAACGTTTGTCAGGCGCCGTTACCTTCCTTATAAAGGCTGGCTCGTCCAACTTGCTGGCCCCCCGGCTGGTATTGGCGCCAATTTTTGCCCTAATTTTGGCTTTCTTAACTCTGAATACCAACCGCGCAGCCCCGACCCATCATGGCCGTAGTAATTAAAATGCCCAAAATGAGCGACACGATGACCGAAGGTGTCATCGCGGCCTGGCTCAAAAAAGTAGGTGATAACGTAAAATCGGGGGATGTCCTGGCCGAAGTCGAAACCGACAAAGCCACGATGGAGCTCGAAAACTACGACGACGGCACCCTGCTTTACGTTGGCCCCAAGGAAGGCGAGGCCGTGGCCGTCGATGGCGTGCTAGCCATCGTGGGCCAGCCGGGCGAAGATTACGCTAGCCTGCTTGGCGGCCAGCCAGCCGCGGCTGCTCCAGCTCCTCAGCCGGCCCCTGCTCCGGCGTCCGCCCCAGCCCCGGCGCCCGTAGCGGCGGCCCCCGCGCCCAGTGCGCCGGCTGCGCCCGCCAATGGCAAGAAAGCCACGGTGGTGCGCATGCCCAAAATGAGCGATACCATGACCGAAGGCACCATCGCCGCCTGGCTCAAGAAGGTGGGCGATAAGGTGAAGTCGGGTGATGTGCTGGCCGAAGTCGAAACCGACAAGGCTACCATGGAGCTGGAAAACTACGAAGATGGTATCTTGCTTTACACGGGCCCCAAGGAGGGCGAAGCCGTGGAAGTAGATGGCGTACTGGCTATCATTGGTGAGGAAGGCGCTGATATCCAGGCTCTCCTGAATGGGCAGAGCGGTGGCGGAGCCTCCGCGGCCCCGACCGAGGCCGCAGCTCCGGCTCAGCTTGCGGCGGCACCCGCTGCCGAGCCGGCCAGCACCGGCCGCCTGCTAGCTTCGCCGCTCGCCAAAAGCATTGCCAAAGACAAAGGCGTGGATCTGCGCCAGGTGAAAGGCACCGGTGAAAACGGCCGCATTGTGGCCCGCGACCTCCAAAGTACACAGCCCCAGGCTAGCCAGCCCGCTGCTGCTTCGACTGCCCCAGCGCCGGCCCCGAGCGAGTATATCCAGGCGGCGCTGCCCGAGCAGCCGGCCGCTAAGCCAGCTGCGGCCGCGGCTCCGGCGGCTACCGAAGGCACCTACACCGATACGCCCGTATCGCAGATGCGCAAGGTGATTGCCAAGCGCTTGTCCGAGAGCCTGTTCACGGCGCCGCATTTCTATCTCACGATGGAGATACTGATGGACAAGGCCATGGAAGCCCGCGGGCGCATGAATGAGCTGTCGCCCGTGAAGCTGTCGTTCAACGATATGGTTATCAAGGCATCGGCGGTGGCGCTGCGCCAGCACCCGGTTATTAATTCGTCGTGGCTCGGCGATAAGATTCGCCAGAATAAGGTCATCAACATCGGCGTAGCCGTGGCCGTCGAGGAGGGCCTGCTGGTGCCCGTAATCCGCACCGCCGACCAAAAAGGCCTGGCGCAGATCGCCACTGAAGTAAAAGAGCTAGCCGGCAAGGCCAAGAGCAAGAAGCTCCAGCCCGCCGAGTGGGAGGGCAGCACCTTCACCATCTCCAACCTCGGCATGTTCGGCATCGAGGAGTTTACCGCCATCATCAACCCGCCGGACGCCTGCATCCTGGCCGTGGGCGGCATCAAGCAGACGGCCGTGGTAAAAGATGGCCAGCTAGCCATCGGCAACGTGATGAAGGTGACGCTGAGCTGCGACCACCGCGTGGTGGACGGCGCGAGCGGCGCAGCCTTTCTTCAGACGCTGAAAGGCCTGCTGGAAGACCCCATGCGGATGCTTATCTGAGTCATTTAACAAGTATCAAGTGACAGTTAACAGGTGGTTGGGCTTGCAATGCTGCCGGCTCAGCCACCTGTTTTGTGTTGATTGCCAAAGAATTGTTAAATGTTAATTGCTACCTGTTAAATGACAAAAATTCGCTCCACGACCGTGCTTGGTGTACGCCACAACGGCCAGATTGCTCTCGGGGCCGACGGCCAGGCCACGATGGACAAGCACGTCGCCAAAAACAACGTGCGCAAAGTGCGCCAGCTCAACGACGGCAAAGTCGTGACTGGCTTCGCGGGCTCCACGGCCGACGCGTTTATGCTGCTCGACCGCTTCGAGGAAAAGCTCTCGGCCTACGGCAATAACCTCAAGCGCGCCGCCATCGAGCTAGCCAAAGACTGGCGCAAAGACCAGTACCTGCGCAAGCTCGAAGCCATGATGGTGGTGGCCGATAAGGATGAGCTGCTCATCGTGAGCGGCACCGGCGACGTGTTGGAGCCCGACATGGACGTAGCCGCCATTGGCAGTGGGGCCATGTACGCACAGTCGGCCGCCTTAGCCCTCAAGAAGCACGCCCCGCATCTCACCGCCCGCCAAATGGTGGAAGAGTCGCTGCACATCGCGGCCGATATCTGCATTTATACCAACCACAATTTGATTATCGCCGAGCCGGCGTAAAGCTGATTCTGATGGAAGCGCACGTAAAGTTTACCGCTGTATTTGAGTTAGTTGCTGAAGGTGGCTACTCAGCCTACATTGAAGAGATTCCGGGCGTGAATACGCAGGGTGAGACAGTAGAGGAAGCCCGTGCAAACCTGCGTGAGGCCTTAGAACTAGTACTTGAAGTACGTCGCGAATTAGCCGAAGAGCAGCAAGTTGGCCGCTCGGTTATTCGCGAGAGCATTCAGCTAGCTGCTGCCTAAATGAAGCGCCGTGATTTAGTGCGATATCTTGAACAGCACGGCTGCGTACTGAAACGCGAAGGTGGCAGTCATTCCGTTTTTGTAAACCCAGCCCTCAAAACAGTTTCAGCCGTGCCGCGCCACACTGAAATAAAAGGTCCAACCGCGCTCAAAATTTGCCGCGACCTGGAAATTCCAGCGCCGGCCAATGTAAACTAGTTCTCATGCACATTACCAATTTCCTCAAGCACCACTACCGCCACTTCAACGCTGCGGCGCTCATCGACGCGGCCGATGGCTACAACAAGCACCTCGCCGAGGGCGGCAAAATGATGATTACCCTGGCCGGCGCCATGAGCACCGCCGAAATGGGCATTCAGCTGGCCGAGCTTATTCGGCAGGATAAGGTGCAGATTATCAGCTGCACGGGCGCCAACCTGGAGGAAGATATCTTCAACCTCGTGGCCCACGACTTCTACGAGCGCGTGCCCAACTACCGCGACCTCACGCCCGCCGACGAGCACGAGCTGCTCAAGCGCCACATGAACCGCGTCACCGACACCTGCATTCCGGAGGAGGAGGCCATGCGCCGCATCGAGCACACGGTGCTCAAGTTCTGGGAGCAGGCCGATGCCGAAGGCAAATCGTATTTCCCGCACGAGTTTTTCTACCAGATTTTGCTTTCGGGCGAGCTGGAGCAGTACTACCAGATCGACCCCAAAGACTCGTGGATGCTGGCGGCGGCCGAAAAAAACCTGCCCATCATCTGCCCCGGCTGGGAAGACTCGACGCTCGGCAACATCTACGCCGGCCACGTCATCACCGGCGATATCAAGAACGTGCACACCATGCGCACGGGCATCCAGTACATGATTTACCTGGCCGACTGGTACACCAACCAGGCTACCGACGAAAGCAAAGTCGGCTTCTTCCAGATTGGCGGCGGCATCGCCGGCGACTTCCCCATCTGCGTGGTGCCGATGCTGCACCAAGATTTGCAGCGCCACTCGGTGCCGCTGTGGGGCTACTTCTGCCAGATTTCGGACTCTACCACCAGCTACGGCAGCTACTCGGGTGCCGTGCCCAACGAGAAAATCACCTGGGGCAAGCTGGGCGAGAAAACCCCGAAGTTTATCATCGAAAGCGACGCCACCATCGTGGCCCCGCTGATTTTCGCCATCGTACTCGGCCAGTAATTTCGGTTTAAATGCCTGGTTATACGCCCGCTCCCGGCCGCTCTCATCTTCTGCGTTGGGCTCGGTGGGGGGCGGGCGTAGTTATGGTGGGGCTAGCTGGCCTGGCCTTGGCCTACCTGCTCACGCCCTACGCGGCCCTGCGCGACTGGTACCTGGCCCGCGCGCCCCACCTATACCTGGGCGATACCTGGGCCCGCGACTTCTTCACGCCTGCCGTCAAGACCCAGGGCAACTGGTTTTGCGCGGGTGGGGTAGCCTTGCTGGCCTTGGCGCTGGGCTGGCAACTGGTGCCGCGGGCCAGCCGTGCTCAGCTCGGCTTTGGCGACCCCAGCCGGGGGGGGGGGCACCAGGCCAGCTAGTGCCCCGCTAGCCTGGGCGCGCGCCGACTGGCGCTACCTGGCCGGGCTGCTATTAGTTGGGTTGGGTTTGTGGGCCTGGGGCGTAGGGCATTTGCCCCCGGCCTACGACGAGGTATTTTCGCTAGTATACAGTGCTGGGAATGGCTCGACTTTCGTGGCTTGGAGCTACTACATGCTGCCCAACAACCACGTGCTATTCAATGTATTGAATGGCACTTTATTTGGCTGGCTACCGCAATTGCCCTGGCTGTTGGCGACGGGCCGCTCGCTGTCGGGGTTAGCCTACCTGGCTACTATTGGCGTGGTGTACCGCACCCTGGTTAGCTTCACTGGGCGGCGGCCCCTGGCGGCAGGGCTGGCCCTGCTGGCGGCGGTGCAATACTCGTTGTGGGGCTTCGGGTGCCAGGCTCGCGGCTACGCGCTATATGCCCTGCTGCACTGGCTGGCTATGGCTACGCTGCTCGGCTACTGGCAGCGGCCCACGCGGGGCGGGCGCTGGGGCAATGCCGTAGCTGTGGCGCTGGGGTACGCTACGGTACCCACGTTTCTGTTTTACCACGTAGCTCAGCTGCTGGCCGCCGCGCTAGTGCAGGCGCGGCGGCGATTCGACGGGCGCTTCTGGCTAGCCCAGGTAGTGGCGTTGGGGGCGGTGTATTGGTTTTACTTGCCGGCGCTGTGCTTTTCGGGGCTCAAAGCCTTGACGGGCAACCAGTACGTGCGCCCGCACCACGGCCCGCTGCGCGAATTTATCGTTACCGCCTGGCCGGTGCTTCGCTACTACGCTACCTGCTGCTTTGGCAATACGGGGCTGGGCGATGAGGTAGCCTATGCCTTGGCGCTGCTGCCGCTGGTGCTGCTGGGGTGGCCGGTCCCCGCGGGTACGCCCGGCCGCAGCTGGCCCTGGCGGCGGCTGGCCCTGCTCTACGTGCTCTGGCTGCTGGTGCTGGTAGCGGGCCTACTCAAGCTCCAGCTGTTGTTTTTTACGCGCAACTTGCTTGGGTTATTTAGCCTGATGCTGGTGCTGGGGCTGCTCACGCTGGGTGTATTGGTGGGGTGCTGGCGGCGCTGGGCCGGGCTAGCCGTGCCGCTGCTGCTAGCCGCTTGGCTAGGCGCCCGGTTTGTCCTCAATAACCCGATAAAGGACCCTTTTGCCCTCTATGGCTACGCTTTGTCTGGTGGCTATCAGAAAGGTTTACAGCGTGTAGAAGCCTTGCCCAGCGTCGGTACCGTAGCTTTTTCACAAGAAAGCTTCTACCCTTATTTCCTGAGCCAACAGGCGGGCCGGCCTGTTCCTCACCCAGCTCAGCGCTTGGGGGCTGCCCCCGATTATTTCGTCACGGCGGCCAACGACCAGCTGCCGCCTACCCTGGCGCCCGCCTACGAACCCGTCGATACCGTCGGCTCCTATCGCTTCTGGCGCCACCGCGAAAGAAACCCTTGGTAGCTGCCACGGGCCTTACTGCCCGGCGGCTGTCTTTTAGCTGGCGGCCATCGCCCAAAAATAAGTGACCGGAGCTTGGGCGGTAAAAAGCTGCATAAATCAATGAGCTGGCCCCGTTTCGCCCAGGTACTCATCGGTAAAATGGGCCTGGTGCGGGGCCTGAGCAAACTTTTTCGCATTATACCCCGCCGAGTTGCCGCGCGGAATCGAGAGCGACTGCCACGCCTCATCGGCTACCAGCCGGGCCAGGTACACCAGCTGCCCCACGTGGTAAGGGTAGTGCGCCAACTGCCGGTTGATGGCTTCCGTCACGGTGTGCCCCTGGTTGCGGATGTAGATGAGGCGGTCGAGGTCGGCCGCCGCTAGTCCGTCGAGCGCCTCGAAGAGGCACCGCCAGCCAGCATCCCAGTGGGCGAGTACCTCAGCGCGGGTGCGCAGGTCGTTGTCAAACTCAGCTTCGCGCTCGCGCCAGAGCTTCTCGCCATCGGTAGTCAGAAAATCGGTCCAGCGCGATAGCATATTGCCCGCCAGGTGCTTGGCGATGGTAGCGAGGCTGTTGCTGGTGGCATTGGGCTGCCAGTGCAGCGCCTCGTCGGGCACTTGCGTCAGCGCCTGCTCGCCGAGCAGCTTATAGTAGGCAAACTGTTTGCGGGCGCTGGCTAAAAAATCGGCGGGCATGGCGAGGTAGTTAAAAAGCATAAATATCGGCGTAAGCATAACGAACCCCGTGTCCTTACGCAGAGGCCGCGGCCGCTTACGGAGGGCCCTCGCGGCCTTACGCATGTGCCTAGAGCGATTGTGCGATACCGACCAGCCGGTGGCGGCCATAGCAGCCACGCTCACCTACGACGAGGCCAACTTTACGAAGTTTATCAAGCGCTTTGGCGGCTGTCTGCCCAGGCAATATCGCACGCAACGCGCTGAGCATTTGGAAACTCATCTGGGCTACTCACCCTAAAGCGGGCGTGCGGGCCGGATCTTTGTGCCGTACAGTTACTTACTGATCTGATGTTACGCAGTGAGTATAGAAAGTTGGCTATACATGGCTTTCAAGCCCACTGCATAGAGTTGAGCTTTGAGGCGAAAATGGCCCAGGCCATGCTTGAGTTTGAGCACTTCTAGCTTCCCATAGGCGAGCAGGGCCGCAAAGAAATGGGTAGTCTGCGTAGCGGGCGTTTTGGTGGGTGATTTACCCATCGACGCGTTCTGTTTGAGCGACTTATGCTATTCTTCCACTTTCCATCTTCTTTGATAAATCGTGGTGAGTTGGGTCTGGCTCAAGTCGGTGTCGCTGCTCACCAGGTATAACGTGCCCTGGCTACCGTCTTTGTTGGTAAAGACTTGTCTAGTCACGAGTACCGCCTCCTGGACGGACCGCAGATAGACGCGCAGGGGCTGCTCATCGGGAAAAGCCAGCGTCTGCACGGCTTGGAACTGCCCTTTGGCCCGCGCCTCGGCACTCAGGGCCACGGTACGGCTGCTTTCCAGGGCAAAGACAAAGTGGTGGCCTAACTGGCGCACCAGGGTCATGTTTTCAGCAGAAGCATACCAGCTATCGGCCAGCAGGTAGCGGTAGGCTATCTGTTGCTGGGCTACACGCAGCATCTGCTGGAGGTACTCGTTCTTAGAATAGGGCCATTGCACCAAACACGTAGTTAACGTTTCTGCGGTTGAGCTAATAACCATATAGTATTGATTATTAGCACAATCTTAACGAAGTGGATTGCAAAAGCATCAAGGTAACTACTG
>Ga0160428_1001953_pt1 | contig 13768 bp, 9 predicted proteins | sample SolpanmetagenomM_FD_108198 | JGI IMG/M metagenome (GOLD analysis project Ga0160428, IMG submission 108198) | Solar panel surface microbial communities from Lawrence Berkeley National Laboratory, California, USA - M | ecosystem: Engineered > Built environment > Solar panel > Unclassified ... | reverse complement strand
TGGCAACCTGCGAGAAGCGGGCTGATAGCCGCCAGCCCAGCCAGCCTAGCACCAACCCCAGCAGCACCGTGCTTAGCACGTGCGCCAAGCCCGCCGCCATCGTAACGCCCACTGCCCGGCGCACGGGCCAGTGCTCGGCCCGCGCCACGGCCAGCACCGGCGCCCAGTGATTGGGAATGGCGGCGTGCAGCAGGCTGAGCAGGAGGGTGCCGGTGAGTAGTTCGAGCATGTTAGTCTTCCTCTTCGGCGTTCTTTAGCTTGGCTAAGAGCGAATACGCCCCTTTAACCACGAACGTGGTAGTCGCGGGCAAGTCGGTTGGTAGCTTCACTTCGGTGTAGCCGTCTTCGCTGCGGCCGGTGGGCAGGGCTACCATGCGGTAGGTGCCGGCTAGCGTCTCTGCCACGAAGCCGTAGGTTTGGCCCGCGTAGCGCACTACGGCCGCATCGGGCAGCGTGGTCGCCGAGTTGCGGCCCGTTTCGATGGTGGCCCGCACGTAAAGGCCCGGCAGCAGGGCCGGGTCTTTTTCCTGGTCGATGTGCCCGTGCACGCGTACGGTGCGGTCGGTGCCGTTAACCGAGCGGCTAATCAGGTATACGCGGGCGGTGCGCTCGTGGCCGCTGGTGGAATCGCTGGGCAGGGAAAAGCGGATGAGTTGGCCCTTCTGAATGCGCGGCGCGTCTTTCTCAAACACGGACAGCTCGACGTGCAGGTGGGTGGGGTCCACTAACTCAAACAGGGCATCTGCTGCCGTAACGCTCTGTCCCACGGTGACGTTGACAGCGCGCACGTAGCCGGCGCGGGGCGCCCGCACGGCGGCCGTGCTCACGATGGCTCCACCGACCGGCAGGCCGGACAGGCGCAGGCGGGCGGCCTGGGCCTGCGTTTGCACGCGTAAGGCATTGTAGTCGGCCTGGGCACGCTGAAAGTTTTTCTGCGGCGCTACTTCCTGCTGGTACAGCTCGCGCTGGCGAGCCAGTTCGGTCTGGGCATACTGCAAGCGGCTCCTGGTTTCCAGGTAGTCCTGCTGTAATTGCACGAAATCAGGGTTGCGGATAATGGCCAGCACCTGCCCCTTGCGCACGTAAGTCCCTTGCAGCAAGTCCGTGCTTTGCACAAAGCCGCCGAGTGGCGTGGCCACGGCTACCGCACTTTCGGGCGGCACGTCCAGGGTGCCGCTCACGGAGAGGCCGGTGCCCAACTGACGATTCAACACGCGGCCCAGGGCAATGCCCGCGCTCTGCTGCTCGGCGGGGGAAAGGGTCGTTTCACTAGGCTCTTTTTCCTCGCCCTTGTCAGTAGTCGGCTTGGCAGCCGCATCCGTTTTGGTTGCTTCTTCCTGGTCCGCGCCTTTCTCCGCGCCACAGCTTACCAGGGCGAGGCCGAGCAGCGCCAGGCATATCATCTTAGTCATCAATCGAAAATCAGAAGTGGGAAAAAGGAGATTACTGGGGTGTGCTGTTGAGCAGGTAGTCCAGCTCGATAACCGTTTGGTTGTGTTCCAGTAGCACATCCAGGTAAGCCGTGCGCAGCGAGAGTGCCCGCTCCAGGTTGAGCAGGTATTCACTGTAGCCGGTCTCACCAGCCCGGAAAGCCAGCGTGCTCAGCCGCACAATAATGGCGGCCTGGGGCAGGGCCGTTTGCTGGTAAAAGGCCAGGCGCTGCTGCTGCTCGGCGTGCTGGGCCACCAGCTCATCCTGCCGGCCTGCCAGCTCCACGAGCTGCCGGCGATACGAGATAGTCGCTACCTGCTCTTGGATGCGGGCCGCCTGCACCCGGCTTTTCTGCGGGCCCCGCAGAATGGGAATGCCCACCGAGCCCTGCACGCCCTGAAACCGGTCGCTGCCGGAGTAGTCGCGTTCCGGCCCCCCGATGCCCCCGATGGTTTGCGGGCCCCGTAGCGATTGGTTGAAGTAGCCTAAGGTTACATTGGGCAGGCCCTGGGCCTGCTCAACCCGCACGGCGGCCTGGCGCTGCGCAATGAGCTGGCGCAAAACCTGGGCGTTCGGGTTCTGCAGCAGGCGCGTGGTGTCGCCCGGTGCGGGGAGCACCACGGGTTCGAGCGGAGTCAGCACACTGTCCGCAATAGCCACTACAGTAGCCTGTTGCAACAGCGCCTGCAACTGGCGCTGCGCCACCTGGTAGCCCGTGCGGGCCTGGCGAATCAAGGCCTGAGTTTCGCCCTGCCGCACCAGGGCCGTGGCCGGTTCGAGGCGCGCTACTTCCCCCGTTTTGAAGCGTAGGCTGGCATAGCGCAGAAATTCGCTGTACAGACTGTCCTGCCCGCGCAGCACTCGAATCCGGTGCCGGGCAAAGACCGCCTGCACGTAGCTCAGGCGTACTTGCCGCCGCAACTCGGCCTGCGCCTGGGCCAGTTGGTACTGCTGCCCCCCTACCTGGGCGTCCAGCAGCTGGGCCTGCCGGCGGTAGACGCCCGGCAGCGAAAACGTCTGGCTGATACTGAAGTTGTTGTCGTGGCGATAGGTGTTATACTGGCCGTAGGATAACCCGATAGTGGTCCGGCCCAGGTCCGTAGCAGTTCCGCGTAAGGCCTGCTGGCCCGCCAGGGCGCTTTGGGCAGCCTGCACGGTGCCATTGGCCTGCATGGCCTGCGTTACGGCCTGCTGGGCCGTAAACGGCAGCCCCCCCACCGAAAGCTGGGCCTGCTGGGCCCGGCCAGCCAGCGGCCACACTAGCAGCAGTACCAGCGCGCCCGCCAGCAGCGGCTGGGGCAGCGCTGCGCCCGGCGCGGGCGGTTGGGGCGGCTCCTGCTGCTCTTGCGCTTCTTCCTGCGCCTTCTTTTTCTCTAGTTTCTGTATCCGGCTTTCTACCAGCGCGTACAGAATGGGCAAAACCAGCAGCGTGAGCAACGTAGCCGTGACCAGCCCCCCAATCACGACGGTGGCCAGGGGGCGCTGCACTTCCGCGCCCGCCGAGGTGGCCAGCGCCATCGGCAGAAAGCCCAGTGAGGCCACGGTGGCCGTCATCAGCACGGGTCGCAGGCGGGTGGCGGTGCCTTGTAAAATGCGCTCGGTCAGGTCGGTGACGCCCTCTTCCTTGAGCTGGTTCAGGTAGCCCACCAGCACGACTCCGTTGAGAACGGCTACGCCAAAGAGCGCAATGAAGCCGACCCCCGCCGAGATACTGAACGGCATGCCGCGCAGCCACAGCGCCAATACCCCCCCGATGGCGGAGAGCGGAATGGCCGTAAAAATCATGGTGGCCTGCAGCAGCGAGCGGAACGTGAAGAAAAGCAGCGTGAAAATGAGCAGCAGCGCCACGGGTACGGCCACGCTCAGGCGCTGGGAAGCTTCGCGCAGGTTCTCGAACTGCCCGCCGTAGGTGGTGTGGTAGCCCGGCGCCAGCTTAAGCTGGCGGTCCAGCCGGCCCTGCACGTCTTTGACGACGCTTTCCACGTCGCGGCCCCGCACGTTGAAGGCCACAATGATGCGGCGCTTGGCGTCGTCGCGCTGAATCTGGTTGGGGCCGTCCACCAGGCTCACGTCAGCTACCTGCTCCAGCGGTACCTGCTCGCCGCGCGGGGTGGCGATGAAGAGCTGACGTACGGCGCTGATGTCCTGTCGCAGGGCCGGGGGTAGGCGCAGCACCAGGTCGAAGCGCCGCTCCTGCTCGAATACCTGCCCGGCCGTCTGCCCCGCAAAGGCCGTTTGCACGGTGTGGTTTACATCGTCCACGCTCAAGCCAAACTGCGCCAGCCGGCCGCGATTGAGCCGTACCACGATTTGGGGCAGCCCCGTGACCTGCTCCACGTAGATATCCTCGGCCCCCGGCACCTGGCGCACCAGGCGGGCCGTGCGGGCGGCGTAGTCGGCCAGCTGGTCCAGGTCCTCCCCGTAGATTTTGAGCACTACGTCCTGCTTAGCCCCCGAAATCAGCTCGTTGAAACGCATCTGGATGGGCTGCTGAAAGCCGAAGGTGACCCCCGGAATTACGCTCAAAGCCTTGGCCATCTTCTCAGCCAGTTCCGGCTGCGTCTTCGCCGAAGTCCACTCCTTAGGGTCTTTGAGCGTTACCATCACGTCGGCCGCCTCGACCGGCATCGGGTCAGTGGGGATTTCAGCGGCCCCAATTTTGGCCACCACCTCCTTTACTTCGGGAAACTGCTTTTTCAGAATGGCTCCTGCCTGCTGGGCCTTCTCGATGGTGTAGCTCAGGGAAGAACCCGTGAGCGTGCGCATTTCCACGGCGAAATCGCCTTCCGCCAGCTGCGGAATAAACTCGCCGCCCAGAGTGCGAAACAGGAGGAATGCCCCCGCCAGCAGCGCTACAGCGGTGGCCAGCACCAGTGCCTTGCGGCGCAGGGCCCAGGTAATCAGGGGACGGTAGCGGGCCTCAAACCAGCTCATCATCTTGTCGGAGAACGTGCGGTTATGCGTCGTTTCGCGGCTCAGCGCCAGCGCGGCCATCATCGGCACGTACGTCAGGGAAAGGATGAACGCACCCATAATGGCGAACGCCACGGTCTGCGCCATCGGCCCGAACATCTTGCCTTCGATGCCCACCAGGGCCAGCAGCGGTAGGTAAACGATGAGGATGATTATCTCGCCAAAGGAGGCCGAGGCGCGGATTTTACTGGCTGCGTGGTAGGTTTCCTCATCCATCTGCTGGCGGGAGAGCCGCCCGGTGAGCCCCGAGCTGCCGCCGTGCAGGCGGTGCACGATAGCCTCGACGATGATAACGGCCCCGTCTACGACCAGCCCAAAGTCGATGGCCCCCAGGCTGAGCAGATTGCCCGACACGCCGAACAGCTGCATCATGGCGATGGCGAAGAGCATGGCCAACGGAATGACCGAGGCCACGACCAGGCCGGCGCGCAGGTTGCCCAAAAACAGCACCAGCACGAAAATCACAATCAGCGCGCCCTCAATCAGGTTCTTGGTAACGGTGTGAATGGCCCGGCCCACGAGCTCGGAGCGGTCGAGGTACACGTCCACGTCCACGCCTTCGGGCAGCGACTTGCGAATCGTTTCCATGCGCGTCTTCACGGCCTTAATCACCTCGTTAGCGTTGGCCCCTTTCAGCATGAGTACAATGCCCCCGGTCACTTCGCCCTCGTTGTTGCGCGTCATGGCCCCGTAGCGCACGGCCGCGCCCAGGCGCACGTTGGCGACGTCCCGCACCAAGATGGGCAGGCCGGTCCGGGTGCTGCTTACCACAATATTGCGAATGTCTTCGGGGGTGGCCACCAGCCCCTCGGTGCGGATGGCGTAGGTGGCCGGATTCTTATCGAGGTAGGCGCCCCCGGTATTCTGGTTGTTGCGGACCATGGCCTGGTACACCTGGTCCACGGTGATGTTGAGCGAGCGCAGCCGCTCCGGGTCCAGCGACACTTCGTACTGTTTGAGCAGCCCGCCGAACGAGGCGACGTCCGCCACGCCGGGCGTACCCAGCAGCTGCCGCCGCACTATCCAGTCCTGAATCGTGCGCAGCTCGCGGGCATCATACTTCTTTTCGTAGCCGGGCTTGGCCCGCACCAAGTACTGGTAGATTTCGCCCAGGCCGGTTGAAACCGGGGCCAGCTCCGGCCGGCCCGTGCCGGCGGGAATCTGACTTTCCGCCTCGCGTAGCCGCTCCGACACCTGCTGGCGGGCCCAGTAAATGTCGATGCCATCCTTAAATACGATAGTGACGACGGAGAGTCCGAAGCGCGAAAACGAGCGCACATTTTCCTCACCGGGAATCGTGGCCACGCTCTGCTCGATGGGGAAGGATACCAGCCGCTCAATATCCGTGGCGGCCAGGGAGGGTGCCACCGTGTAGACGACGACTTGGTTGTTGGTGATGTCGGGTACGGCGTCGATGGGCAGCCGGTAGAGCGAGTAGCCCCCCCAGCAAATGAGCGCCAGGGTTAGTATCCCGATGATTAGCTTGTTGTGAATGGAAAAAGATATCAGCCGGTCAAACATCCGCTGCGGGGGTTAGGTCTAAAACTTCCGTGAAACCCTGCGGCGCGGCGGCCCCGGCCCGGCGGGCGGGAGCGGCGGCGACATGACCCGGCGGCGCGCAAAAAGCACGGCAGGGGCCCCGGAAACACACGCGGTGTCCGGCGGCCCGGCGGGGTCAGCAGGAAAGATGGGGAAGAATCAGGCCTGTGGCGGCTGCCACACGTCTCCGGCCGCGTGGGTCGGGATGCCTATCAGCAGCGGCGCGTGCCGCAGGTCAGTAAACCAGCTGGGAGCTGGTGGCGTTAAGCCCAGCGACCTGGCTTCCAGGGAAACAACCACGGCCCCGGGGCAGCAGTGGCACTGGCACAGCGGAGAGCACGCGTCGCTAGTGTGCTTGCCGAAGTCCGAATGCGTGGCCGCCCGCATACTGGTCTGCACTTGCTCCACGCACACCTGCACCTCGTCCGTGCAGGGCATGCACGAAAGGCAGAGCACATAGAGAGAAAGCAGCAGGGCAAATAGGCGCATTAAGGCAAAGGTAGGCTGTTCCGAGGTTAGCGGTCGCTCCTAAACGCAGGGGCGGCGGCCAGGGTTCGATAAAAGCCGGGTGGGGCGCAGCTAGAAATAAGCGGACAGCCCCAACTGCACGGCCGCCGAACGGGCCGGGGGATTACCCATAAAGTCGCGGCCCCACTGGTGGCGGTAGTTCATTCACGCCACCGTCAGGAAAGGACGGCAACCAGCTTAGGGCTAGTGCCACGGCCCAAATATTATCCCCTGTTTCGACAAAGCGGTCGCAGTTTCAGCCTGCCTATTAAAGGCGCAGGGCTGTACAAAGTCAAGGAAGCCCCCTACATTTGCCCTACCACACCCTCATCCTGTCATGAACCTCCCTTCTGCTGTCGCTTTTATGTCTGAAAAGGCTCAGGATAACTGGCTCAGTGAGTTTCTCACTGCTCCTGATGAAGTGTGGAAGGAGACCAAAGCTTTGCCGGTGAAACGCAGCAGCAAGAACGAGAAGCCATCCTCGCGCAAGCTGCTTCTAAAGAAGTAACCAGGACTGTTGCGGCAGCCAAGCTGATGAACAAACGTAGGCCGTGCCCTGCGAGAGTAGCAAGCTATGCCGCTTGGTCAATGCCGGCCGTTTCGAGGGCTTCTTTGGTGGAATAGGTGAACAGGGCCATCCGCAATGCGGCCCGTAGCAGGGCCACACCAAGTGCCACTGGTACATCACGCCCGACCCGGTCGCAGCCCAGCAATTTATGGACACGAAAGGCATCATTGCTGACCCGCAGGTCTGCTTGCGGGCGGCAATCAATACGCCCTAGGAAACCCGACCCATTTCCCTGCCACCGGGTACGCGCCAACTCTTCGTGTGCGTCAACAACGACAACTATACCACCGATGCCACGGCCACGCTCAGCGTAACGGCGCTGGTGCAGGCCTGCCAATGAGCCCGAACTGCCGGGCTAATAGATGAAGCGCAGACCCGCGCCCCAGCCGTAGTCGCTGTCATAATTGCCAGAAAGGGCCACGTATTTGCTCAGGATATAATAGGAGTCGATGCGGTATTCACGGTCGGTATTGGCCATGAGGTCGGCACGCAGGCGGCGGGTAAGGGGGATGCCTTCGCGGGTGAGCTGTAGGCGCACGTTGCCCTGGTGGTCGAGGCGCAGGTCGGACCACACCAGCATCGGCAGAAAGTAGCGCACGCCCACGCAGGCCACCTGCCGAAAGTCTTTGCTGTTGGTTTTACTGCCGCCGGGCTGGTCGGTGGGGCTAGAGCCACCGTCGCGCTGGTTGTTGCGGATATCAGTGCCGGCGTACACGGCCACAAACTGCTTGGGGCCGAGGTAGCGTTGCAAGTGAGTTTCGGTTTCGTAGGCCCCGTGGTAGTTGAGGCGGGCCTCGCCGCGCAGCAGCCAGTAGGAGTTGCGTACGCCGCCTTCGGCAAATACGCCCTGGCTCTGGGCCTGCACTTGGGCGTAGGGAAACAAGGCCCGGTCCTCGGCTGTGAAGCGGGCCACTTGCCGGGGGGTGCTCAAGGGAACCTGGGTACCAGCGTAATGCACGATGCGGGCCATGCCCGAATTGAGGTGGTAGAGCAGGTGGCAGTGGAAAAACCAGTCCTTCTCCTCGTTGGCATCAAACTCGATGGTAATGACGTCCATCGGGGCTACGCTGAGCGTGTTCTTCAGCGGCGAGTAGGCCCCTTGACCGTTCAGCACCCGGAAAAAATGGCCGTGCAGGTGCATGGGGTGGCTCATCATGGTGGTGTTGTGCAGCACGAAGCGCACCGTTTCGCCCTGCTTGATTTCAATCTTGTCGGCGTCGGACAGGGTTTTGTTGTTAATGCTCCACACGTAGCGGAACATATTGCCCGTCAAGTATAAGTGTACCGTGCGCACCGGCCGGTCGTTGGGGATGGTGGTGGGCTGCGGAGCCTTCAGCATCTCGTAGTTAAGCAGCGTTTCGTTGGGAAACGCGGCCTGCAATTGCCGGTAGCCCGTGACGAAGGTGCCCAGTGGGGCCTTTTTCATGCCGCCCATTTTCATGCCTTCCATCTTCGTCCCTTTGTCCCCGGCCATACTCATGCCGCTCATTGCCGGAGTGGCCAGAGCGCTGCTGTCGGCGGGCATGGCGGGTGACGGCATTTTACCGGACATTGCCGGGCGCTTCGTGTTCGGGTCTTTCAGGGGCATGCTTGTCTTATCGCCCATGCTGCCCATTTTCATGTTGTCCATTCCGCCCATGCCGGGCATAGGCGGGGCCGAGGCCTGGCCGGCAGCGGCGACAGACGGGGCCGGCACATCGGCCGGGGCGCGGCCCATGGTCATGCCCTTCATCTGGCCCATCATGCCGCTCATCTCCTGCATTAACTCGAAATAGTCGATTTGGGGCAGGTCGGGGGCCGGGTGGGTGGGGCCGCTGCCCAGCAGCAGGCTGGTGTGCTTGGCCATGTCCCAGGAGGTGGCGCGCAGTTCGTACTGGCCGGGCGTGGGGGGTAGGGTCACTTCCACATCGTAGGTTTCGGCGGTGCCAATCAAGAGCTTATCCACGGGTACGGGCTGCACGTCCACGCCATCGGCGGCCACCACGCGCATCTGCCCGCCCGCAAACTGCACCCAGAAGTAGGAGGCTGCCGAGCCGTTTATCAGCCGCAGGCGTACCGACTGGCCGGGAGCCAGCGGGGCCTCGCGGGTGGGCTGGCCGTTCACCAGGTCGTGCTGGTAGTACACGTCAGCCAGGTCCATTTCGGGCATCCGCTTCCACTCCTGGCGCAGCTTTGTGCCCAGGTGGTTGGTAGCCAAGGCTTTGCCATAGCTTTGTACCGAGCCACGCTCTATAGCGTACCACTCGGTGGCGCGCTTGAGGGAGCGCAGCACTTCCCAGGGGTTTTCCTTGGTCCAGTCCGAGAGCAGCACCACTTGGTCGGGCAGGGCCAGCGGCGTGGGCGGGTAAATGACGATGGCCCCGTACTGGCCCAGCTGCTCGTTGAGGCGGGTGTGCGAGTGGTACCACGAGGTGCCGTGCTGCTTGAGGGTAAACTTGAATTCGTGCGTCTGGCCGGGCTCAATCAGCTCCGTATTCAGCATGGGCACGCCGTCATAGCGGTTGGGCAGCAAGATGCCGTGCCAGTGAAACGACACCGTTTTGCGGGTGCGGTTGTGCACGTAAATCAGGGCCGTGTCGCCTTCGGTGAAGGTGAGCGTGGGGGCCGGAACGGAGCCATTGGTGGCCAGGGCGAGGTTGCGCACGCCGCCGATGGTCCAGGTAGTGTCGCTCACGCGTAGGTCGTAGCGCACCAGGCGGGGCGTGCGCGCCGCCACGGCGGCGGGGCTGGCGTAGAGCGCATTGTAGGCGGCCGGGGCTACGGGGCGCTGGGCGCGGAGCGAGTGGGCAAATCCGGTGCAGTAGACCAAAGTCAACAGCCAGAACCGCACAGCACGACGAGATAGTAACAGCTTACTCATAAGAAGGTAGGTTTTTAGCGCGAAAGCGGGTAGAACAGCCGTTGAATTCTCGGACGCTCCCTGCGCCAGCAGCAAACATGACGCTGGCGGACTCTGGAAGCAGGTGCGGGAAGAAGGCTAGAGAGGTATACCCCACCCATAGCCAGCCGTTTTGCCGCAGCAGCGATTTCACTTGCATGATTTAGACAAGCCATCGGGGCCAATTCCTTCGCTCACCAGAATTGGACGGGCGCAGGAATTGGCCGGGTAGGGCGGCACCAACGGCCAGGAGTCAGTGCCGGCCCTTAGGGGAGGCCCTAGGCGCCAGCACCGACTAGAATGGCGAGTAGCCTACTTTTTCACTATCAGGTCCATGCCGCATTTGGGGCACTTGCCGGGCTTGTTACTTACTACTTCCGGGTGCATGGAGCAGGTGTAGGTAGTAGCTGCCGTGGCAGGAGCCATAGGCGAGGTGCTGGCGCTGTCAGCCGCCATCGGGGAGCCCGTGGCGGGGGCAGTGGTCGTGGTTTCCGTGGCGCTCTTATTGTCGGAGCAGCCGGCGGTGGCGAAGGTGAGGCTGGCTAGGGCCAGGCCGAGGGTGAGGAAGGATTTCATGGGTTAAGAAAGGGTAAATGATTAAAAAACGGGCCGAATCGCAGCCCTAATGGATAATAAGTATGCTAGCTGGCGCTACATGGCCATGCCGCTCATGTGGTCGTCGCCGGCCCCCTGGCGCAGGGTAAACTCACTTTGCAGCAGGTAGGCCCCGCTGACGACCAGCTGGTCGCCGGGCCGGACTTCGCCGGTGACGGCCACCGTGGCTGCCGTGCCCGCGCCGGTGCGCACCCGCACCCGGCGAAACTGCCGCTCGCCGGTTTGCTTCCAGACGTAGCTGGCGGCCCCGTCGTGCATAACGGCCTCCTGTGGGACGCGCAAGGCGGTTTCAGTGGGGGGCGTGCTTTTCGTAGCCGAGGCCGGGGCGTCGAGCAGTACGTTGGCTTGTGCGCCGGGCTGCAAGGTGCCGTTAGGGTTGGGCACCTGAATGCGGGCCAGGGTAATCTGGCTGCCGCCGCTCAACTCGGGGCTGAGGAACACCACGTTGCCCCGTAAGGGCCGCGCCCGGCCTACTACCTGCACGGCCACCGACTGGCCCAGCCGCAGCCGGCCGGCATCGACGGGGTAGAGCTGGGCTTCAACCCACACGCTGCGCAAATCACTGAAGGTGAGCAGCGGCGAGCCTTCGGCTACGTACTGGCCCTGCACCACTGCGAGGGCTTGCACGGTGCCGGTGGCGGGGCTGTAGTAAGTTACCAGCGGACTGGCCTTGCCGCTGCGGGCCAGCTGGCGCAGCTGCCCGGCCGACACGCCGAGCAGGCGCAGCTTCTGGGCCGTGGCTTCGGCGAAGTGCCGGTAGGTGGGCTCGGCCACTTGCAGGTCCTGGGCCAAGGCCAGCAGGTACTCGCGTTGCAGGGTTTCGAGCTGCTCGCTGTACACCGAAAACAGCGGCGCGCCCCGGCGCAGCAGCTGCCCGGTCTGGCGTACGTAGAGCTGCTCGACGCGGCCGGCCACGCGGCTGCTGATGCTTTGGGTGCGCTGGGCATCGGCCGTGACGGTGCCGGTGAGCACGGCTTGCGGCGCGGGGGCCTCGGCCGGGCTGGCAGCCGGGCTGCTGTCAGTGCCGTTGCCAATGGTCTGGACGCGAATATTACCCAGTTCCAACTGCTGAGCCGTGAGGATGAGGTCGTTGGCGGCCGGGTTGCCGGCGGGCATGGCAGCCATTTCGGCGGGTGTCATTTTCACGGCGGGGCGGCTGGAGGTTTTCACCAAATCCATCCCGCAAATGGGGCAACTACCGGGCTGGGCCTCGCGCACCTGCGGGTGCATGGGGCAGGTATAGACAGCGGCCGAAGCGGCTTTTTTGGTGACCGGCGCAGCCGCCGGAGCTGGCTGCACCTGTATCAAATCCATGTGGCAGATGGGGCAGCTGCCGGGGCCGTCCGCGTGAATTTGCGGGTGCATGGAGCAGGTGTAATAGGCCGCTTGAGTTGCCTTGGAAGTAGCGGTTTCGGCCCTGGGCTTGGTTTTTTGGCAAGCGCCAGCAGCCAACGCCAGCAGCACGAGCAGCAGCCGGCCTGCCCAACCTAGGCTAATGGGGCGTAGTAAAGGCAGGTTATTCATGGGCGGGGGGCGTAGTCGCGCTGTTGGACGCGGTTTGGATGAAGCCCTCGCTGTCAATCAGATACTGGCCGTTGGCGGCTACGTCTTCGGTGCCCGCGAGGCCGTGCAGCACCTGCACCTGGGCGGCGGTGCGCTGGCCCACCTGCACCGCTACCGGCACGAAGGTGGTGCCGCGCCGCACGAAGGCCACCTGCCGCGTGCCGAGGTCGACCACGGCGGCGCGGGGCAGCCAGAAGCTGCCGGCCAGCGTCGGAGCGGCATCGGGCACCAGACGGCCGGTGAGGCGCTGGCCCCGGCGTAACCGGCCTTGGGCGTTGGGTAGATATACGCGCACGGCTGCCGTGCTGGCCCCATTGCGAAACTCGGGCTCCACCAAATCGAGGCGAGCGGTGAGGGGCGGCAAGGCCGTGCCCTCGGCCACCACGCGCAGGCGCTGGCCGGGCCGCAGGCGGGCCAGCTCGGGCGGCGTGGGTTGGAAGATGCCCCACACCTGGTCGGTATTAATCACCTGAAACAAGGTCTGGCCGGTGGACACGTAGCTGCCTTCGGTGAGCGTGAGACGGCTGGTTGGGGAGCTGGCAACAGGTACGGCAGTAGCGTCGGGTGTTGCCATCCCGCCACTGGCCGCGCCCATCCCGCCGGCGCTGGCGGCCACCTCGCCCATGCCGCCGGCCGGGGCGGGCGGCGCGTTGGGAGCCGGGGTTTCCACCACGTAGCCGTCATAGGGGCTGAACACGGCCACCCGGTAGCTGGCGCGGCGGGTGCGGGCCAGGTCGCGCAGCTGCCCTTCGGTGAGGCCGAGCAGCAGCAGCTTGCGGCGGGCCCCGCTTACCAGCGGCTGGTTGTCGGCATCGTTTTCCAGCAGAAAAATGTACTCCTGCTCGGCCGTCACCAGCTCGGGGCTGTAGAGTTCTAGTAGCTTCTGCCCCCGGCGCACGGGCTGGTAGTTATAGCGAATCAGCAGCTGCTCGATGCGCCCGCCGAAGCGGGCGGCCACGGCGCGGCTGCGGCGCGGGTCGTATTCCACCAGGCCGGGTAGGGAAAGCGTGTCGGCCGCCAGGCCACCGGGACTCAAGCCTTCGGCGCGGGGGCGCACGGTGGCCACGGCCGCTACCACGGCGGCGTTGGGGGCCTGCACCACGCTGCCCAGGCCGGCTTCGGCTTGCGCAGCGCTGTTGCTCAGTACCTTGGGTACCAAGTCCATGCCGCAGATGGGGCAGCTGCCGGGCGCCTCGCGTACGATTTGGGGGTGCATGGGGCAGGTGTACTGCGTGGCCGTATTGGTGGACACTGGGGGGGTAGTGGCCACGTTGGCGGGGCCGTGGGCCTGGCCGTGGCAGCCCGCCAATAGCAGCGCCCCGCCCACTGCGGCTGCCAGCCAGCGGCGGTGCGGTGGCTTATTGCTCCAATTCCTGGTCATAGCGCACGGTAAGGGTAAGGAGTTCATTTTGCGTGTCGAGGTATTGCAGGCGGGTGAGCAGCCAGGTGTTGAGGGCCTCGACCACGGCGGGCAGCTGGGCGGTATTTTGCTGGTAGGCCAGCAGCGTCACCTGGTAGCTTTTGCGCAGGGCGGGCAAAATGCCCTTCTCGAAATTCTCGACCTGCTCGCCCTTGGTCGCCATATCCGATTGCAGGGTGCTGAGGCGACCGGCGGCGTCGTTGAGCAGGCTGGCGCGCTGCTGGCGCACGGCCTGGGCCTCGTAGCCGAGCGCGGCGGTGTTGGCCCGGTACTC
>Ga0160428_1001951_pt1 | contig 13783 bp, 13 predicted proteins | sample SolpanmetagenomM_FD_108198 | JGI IMG/M metagenome (GOLD analysis project Ga0160428, IMG submission 108198) | Solar panel surface microbial communities from Lawrence Berkeley National Laboratory, California, USA - M | ecosystem: Engineered > Built environment > Solar panel > Unclassified ... | reverse complement strand
GGCGCCTGGGTGAACCGGCGCGGCCTCTTCGCCAAGGAGGCGATGGCCGACGTCTTCCGCAAGGAGCGGATTCCCTCGACCTTCAACTGGACCTTCGCGCCCTCCGGCCAGCACCTCGAGCTCGGCATCGCCGAGTCGAACCTCTTCACCGCGCTCGCGGCCCTCGGCCTGTCGCATGCGATCTTCGGCGAGCGCCTGCTGCCGGTGGGCACGCTCTACGATCCCTTCATCGAGCGCGGCCTCGATGCCCTGAACTACGCCTGCTACCAGGATGCGCGCTTCCTCCTGGTGGCGACGCCGGCGGGCGTCACCCTGGCGCCGGAGGGCGGGGCGCACCAGTCGATCAAGACGCCGCTGATCGGCCTGGGCCAGGACGGGCTCGCCGCCTTCGAGCCGGCCTTCGTCGACGAGCTCGCGGTGCTGCTGCGCTTCGCCTTCGCGCACCTGCAGGGCAGCGGCCCCGCCGAACCGGACCCGGTGACCTGCCTGGCCGATGCGGCGGGCGGCTCCGGCTATTTCCGGCTCTCGACCCGCAGCCTGGAGCAGCCGGTGCGGGCGATCGGCCCGGCGCTGGCCGCCGACATGGTCGCGGGCGCCTACTGGCTGCGCCGGCCCGGTCCGAACGCCGAGGTGGTGGTCGCCTACCAGGGGGCCGTCGCGCCCGAGGCGATCGCCGCCATCGGGCTGATGGCCGAGGACCGGCGCGACGTCGGCCTCCTCGCGGTCACCTCGGCGGATCGGCTGCAGGCCGGCTGGACGGCGGCGCAGGGCCTGCGCGAGCAGGGCCGTCCGGAGGCGTCGAGCCATGTCGAGCGCCTGCTCGCCGACGTGCCCGCCCAGTGCGGCCTCGTCACCGTCCTCGACGGCCATCCGGCCACCCTCGGCTGGCTCGGATCGGTGCACGGGCATCGCACCCGCGCGCTGGGTGTCGCGCAGTTCGGTCAGACCGGCACGATCGCCGACCTCTACCGTCACTTTGGCATCGACGCGCGCGGCATCGCCACGGCGGCCCAGGCGATCGCCCCCGGCCGGGGGATCCGCCACCTGCGCCTTGCCTGACTCAGCGCGGCCGCGAGACCGCGTCCCGGAATGTGTCGCCCGCGGAGCCCGGATCGCCGATCCGACCCCGCAGGGGAGGCCGGATCAGACCCGCAGGGGAGGCCGGATCAGACCCCGATCGCGCCGTTGTGCAGGGCGCGCAGCTCGACGTAGCTCATGGTCTCGCTGCTCCAGCTCGGCCCGTCGCAATCGTGCAGCCGCTTGGGGAGCGGCTTGTGCTTGTCGCCCTGGTAGAACCCCATCACGACGGTCTGGCCGTCGGTATCGTCGCGCTCGATCCGGTAGGCCGGCTGAACGCCCGATCCGAGACGGCTGATCCGAACCCGCAGGCTCGGATTGCGGGCCTGGTCGGGGACCATGTTGCGGTAGACGCCCCTCAGGTATTCGAGGCGGTCGGCGTTCCGGCCCGCGAGATCCGCGATGGAGACGTTCTCGGCAAGCATGGCGGTGGAAGTCATAGATGTCGGCTTTCGGTTGGAGGCAGGGGCGCTTGGCAGCGCCGGTCAGGCGACGGCCGGGGCTTCCTCGGTCGTCACCACGAATCGGGTCAGGGTGTTGGGCCCGAAAGTCAGCGTGAGCGGCACGTCGGCCGCATCCCGGCCGTAGGCGATCAGGATGCGGCCGATCCGCGACGCGTTGTTGCGCGGATCGAAGGTGTGCCAGCGGCCATCGAGGAAAACCTCCATCCAGGCCGCGAAGTCGCCCGGCGCGTGCGGGAGCGGCAGGCCGATGTCGCTGACGTAGCCGTTGCAGTAGCGCGTCGGGATGTTGAGGCAGCGGCAGAAGGCGATGGCGAGGTGCGCGTAGTCGCGACAGACGCCGCGCTGCTCCTCGAACACCTCGAAGGCGGTCCGGGTGGCGCGGGCATGCTCGTAGCCGAAGGTGATCCGGTCGTGGACGTAGTCGCAGATCGCCTGGACGCGGCTCCAGCCCGGCGGCAGGTGGCCGAACAGGTCCCAGGCGATCTGCGAGAGGCGGTCGGTCTCGCAGTAGCGGCTGCCCAGGAGGAACAGGAGGCTGTCGGTCGGGAGCGTTGCGATGGGCGTCTCCGCCGCCGTCGGGTGCGGATGGTCCCCGCGGCCCGCGTCGCGCACGATCGTCTCGGTCTTCAGCGTGAACGTGCCGGCCGGGGCCGTCATCCGCTGGCACCAGTTGCCGAAGCTGTCGCGATAGCCCTCCAGCGGCACCGCGGGGTGCGTGACGAGGTGGTCCGGGCGCTCCAGGTCCGAGACCCGCGAGGCATGGACGTTGAGGGTCGCGATGACCGGGGTGGGCTGGGGGAAGGTGTAGGTCATCTCGCAGCCGACGAGGATGCGCATGGGGCTCTCCGGAATTGTCGTCGCGCGCGGGATGGGGCCGCCGGGCCGAGAGGGGATGTTTTCGAGGGCCGGGGGCGGGGGCCGCCTCAGTGCAGGGTCGGCGGCGGCTCCAGGAACGCGCGCATGCCGCCGCCCGCCTCGACGGCCTCCGTGAACGCGTCGAGGGCGTCCTCGTCGCAGGCGAAGGTGGTGTCCCAGAGGGTCGACCATCCCGCCGGATCGATGACCTCCAGGATCCAGGGATCCTGGGAGCCGGCGAATCGGTAGACGTTCACCGTGACCGTGATGCCGTCCTGGGTCGCCTGTCCGGTCAGGTCCGAGAACTCCATCATCGGTTTCTCGTAGGGCATGCGGTGTCTTTCTCGATGGACGAGGTCACCGCAGGAACCCGGACGGGTCCCCATCACATGAGCCGAATGACAGGTCTTAGCAGAGTTCGGGCCGTCGCGGTTCGAAAATCGCGATCCACCGCAACGACGTGTCGTCCCTCCGATCTTGCGCGCTTAGATTCTGTACTTGTCGAACCGGACGGAGCGACCCTTTCGATCCCCGGAAAGTCTGATCCGCCCGCAGGGCTGTATCGGGAAACCGATGCGTCTCCGAGCGCGGGGCGGCGTGGTCCGGGTCTCGGGTTCCCGGGCCGCGAAGCAAGGTTCCGAGGCGCCGACCCGAGACACGGGGCCCGACCCGGTCCGGGCCGAAAGCGATCCGGGTTTGGCCAAGCCTTATCCGGTCTCGGCCAGCGATTAGCCGGTCTTGGCCAGCAGAAAGAGCGCGGTGCCGATGGCCAGCAGGGTGCGGGATACCCAGGAGAAGGCGAGGGCGCCCACGCCGTCCTCCAAGGATCGCAGATGGGCGACCTGGGCGAACAGCGCGGCCCAATAGGCGGCCCAGAGACCCAGGACGGCGATCACCCGGAGCGGCCCGGTGGGCTAGATGTCCACCCGGCGCTCGTGCCGCCACAGCGCGATGGCGTGCCGGCGCGCCTCGTAGGCCCGCCGCATGGGTGTGTCGGCGGCACCTTGCGCCTCGGGGCGGTAGCCGAAGCGGAGAACGCCGTCCGAGCCGTAGAGACGCGTCATCTCGGAGCGCCACACCTGATCCGTGCGGGTGAGAACCGCCTCGGTCTCGGCCAATCGGTTCATGGGCATCGGAGCTCGCTGATGTGACGGGATCTTCACCATAACGCGCGCCGACGCCAGAGGCTCCGGAACGCGTTCGGGGCTTTCGCGCGCCATCCCGCTCCCTGGCCGGCTTCGAACGCAGCGCCCGCCGCCTGGCGCCGTGCTCCGGGACCCGGCGTCAGGATTCGCCTTCGGAAAGGGGGCGTGCGCCGTGGATGAAGGCCCTGCCACGGACCACGTCGGCCCCGTGCCGACGACGGCCGGGACCTCTCCGGACCCTCCCGCCCGGAGCGGCACCGGCGCGGCCCGAGACCACCCTGAACCGAGCCGGGCGTAGCCATTGTCAGGTATCCGACCTGGCCCCTAGAGGTAATCCCCTTGGCGGAATTACTTTATCCGATCCACAGAGTATGGTTCGTGACATCAGGGTTTCGTTAACAATCTGACAGTTGTCGCCGTCGTCACGATTGCTGCGGGATGACGTCATCAAATCGTTGAGCCGCTCTGTCCGGAGCGTAAAAGCCTGAGGGATTTACCCTCTCGGCGCCAGACCGACCTTCTACTCTTGCGAGGGGACTCTTTGTCATGCCTACGGTTGATGGCAACCTGAACGATTGGACATCGTCGGCTCGGCTCAATCCCGCAGGCACGACAACGGCCGGATACAGTTTGTATGGCGACCTGTCGGGCGGTGTCCTGACCTTCGCCCTCCAGGCGCCGACGGGGACGTCGATCGGGACGTACACGACGCTCTGGCTGAACACGGACAAGAACGCCACCACCGGCTACAGCATCTGGGGCCTGTACGGCGGCTACGACTACAACATCAATATCGCCGCCGACGGCAAGCCGTACCTCTATCGCGGGGGCGACGGGCAGACGCTCGTCTCGGCGACGCCGCTGACCTTCGCCTACAATGCCGATCACACGGTCCTGGAGGTCAGCGTCTCGGCGGCGCAGATCGGAACCCCGAAGAGCCTCAACGTCCTGGCCGACGTCAACAACAGCGTTTTCCTGCCGGGCGATTACGGGGCCGGCCCCTACACGGTCTCGGATGCGAGCACGCTGCCGGCCCGGACCTATACGGGGCACAAGGTCGGCATCGTCTACTCGGAATCGACGGCGGCGAACTACTTCAGCCCGATGGCGTATTCGCAGCTCTACATGGCAGCGCAGAACCAGGCCGCCGCCGCGGGCGTGCCCTACGACCTCCTGTCGGAATCGGATCTCACCGATCTGACGAAGCTGTCGAACTACGACACGCTGATCTTTCCCTCGTTCCGCAACGTCGCCGCCGCGAAGGCCGCCGCGATCACCGACACCCTGACGAGCCTGGAGAAGAACTACCACGTCGGCATCATCACCGCCGGCGACTTCATGACGAACGACGAGAAGAACGCTCCGCTCCCCGGCGATTCCTACGCGCGCATGAAGGCGCTCCTGGATGTCAGCCGCGTCGACGGGGTCAACGGCGCGAACGTCGAGGTCAAGGCGGCGGCCACGACCAATCCGGTCATGGCGGGGTACGCGGCCGGCGAGTCGATCCACCAGTACACGAACATCAGCACCTCGTACTTCACCAGTACGGACGGGCTCGGAACGACGCTCGCCAATCAGATCGTCAACGGGCAGTCCAACATCGCCGTGATGGCGACGCAGACCGGGGGCAAGAACGTCCACTTCGCCACGGACGGCATGCTGGCCGACAACAACATGCTGGGCCACGCCCTGGATTGGACCATGGCGCCGGCGACGGGGCCGGATGTCAGCCTCCACATGAGCCGGAACAAGGCGATCGTGGCCGCCCGCGTGGACATGGATCAGGCCATGTACACCGACGACGTCCGACCGGCCTCCGGAGCGGGCATCTACGACAAGCTCCTGCCGATCCTGACGCAGTGGAAGCAGGCCTACAACTTCGTCGGTTCCTACTACATCGACGTCGGCAACAATCCGGCCGCGGGCGAGACTACGGACTGGACCTACTCGAAGACGTATTACAACCCGATGCTGGCGATGGGGAACGAGATCGGCTCGCATTCCCTGACCCATCCCGAGGACACCAACGTCCTCACCGCGGCCCAATTCCAGACCGAGTTCCAGCAATCCCGCGCGATCATCGAGCAGCAGCTCGGACTGACCAATATCGGCGCCGCCGTTCCCGGGGCGGGAGAAAATCTCGCGACCGCGCGGCAGATCGCGCAGTACTATCCCTACATCTCCGGCGGCGCCTCCCTGATCGGGGCCGGGTATCCCGGGGCGATCGGCTATCTCAGCCCGACGGCCACCGATCTGAAATCGGTCTACATCGCGCCCAATACCTCCTTCGACTTCACCCTCGTGGGCTATCAGCACCTCACCGCCGCGCAGGCCTCCGCGGCATGGGCCAAGGAGTGGGCGACGCTGACGGCGCATTCCGACCTGCCGGTCGTGGTCTGGCCCTGGCACGATTACGGTCCGACGGATTGGCTGACCGATACGACGGATGCCGGCTACACCCAGCAGATGTTCACGGACTTCATCGCACGGGCCGCGCAGGCGGGCTCGGAGTTCGTGACCCTGAACGATCTGGCGCAGCGCACCGCGACCCTGGAGAAATCCGACGTCAGCTACAGCTTCGATGCGGCGTCGAACGTCCTCACCGCGTCGGCGACCACCGCGGCCGGCGATCTCGGCAAGTTCGCCCTCGACGTCGGCGCCGGCCACACGATCAAGAACGTCGCCGGCTGGTACGCCTACGACAGCAACAGCGTCTTCGTGCCGAAGGCCGGCGGGACCTTCAAGATCGCCCTCGACGGGACCCCGGACGACGTCACCCACCTGACCGCCCTCGCGGACCGGTCCGACCTCCTCAGCGTGACCGGCGACGGCAGCAACCTCAGCTACGCGGTCGTCGGTGAGGGCCATGACCTCATCCAGCTGAAATCCCATGCCGGGCAGATGGTGCAGGTCACCGGGGCGGATGGCGCGAGCCTGTCCGGCAACAGCCTGGACCTGACCCTGAACGGGTTGGGCCAGCACACCGTCTCCGTCGTCCTGGCGTCGGCGCCGGTCGGAACGACGGTGAGCGACTGGATCTTCGGAACGGACGGCGCGGATACGATCAATGGCGCGGGCGGAGCGGACACGCTGCAGGGCCTCAGCGGCAACGACACCTACATCGTCGACAACACCGGCGACAGGATCTTCGAGGCCGTGAATGCCGGGATCGACACCGTTCAAAGCTCGGTGACCTACACGCTGGCGGCCAATCTCGAGAAACTCGTCCTGACGGGGACGAATGCCATCAACGGAACGGGCAATGCCCTGGCGAACGTCCTCACCGGCAACGGCGCGGCGAACACGCTCGCCGGCGGCGACGGCGCCGATCTCCTGGAGGGCAAGGCCGGCAACGATATCCTGACGGGCGGGCTCGGCGCCGACGCCTTCCTCTTCAACAAGGCCGGGCAGGGCATCGATCTCGTGCGCGACTTCTCACGGGCGCAGGGCGACAAGCTCCAGGTGCACGCCTCCGACTACGGGCTCGCGGTCGGCACGCTCGCGAGCGACTGGTTCGAGACGAGCGCCAGCGGTCTCGCCACCAAGGCGCACGCGGAGTTCGTCTTCAACTCGGGGTCGCACACGCTGAGCTGGGATGCGGACGGCATCGGCAGTGCCGCCGCCATCCAGGTCGCCACCTTCTCCAACAACCCGCTGCTCCAGTACCAGGATTTCGCGATCGTGGTTTGATCGGGCGCGGGCGCCCCGGAGGCTTCGCGAACGGGCTTCGCTCGGCACCGCGGGCGATGCCGCGCGGGGGGGGGCGCCGCCGGAGAGCCGCCGCGCCGTTCAACGACCGATACGGCCGGCCCTGCTCGACACGGTCAGGCCAGGAAGAGCTCGGTCCGGTCGGAGGGGATCGCGCGCCCCGAAGCACCGGGCCGCCCGTCGATCGGTGCGTCGGCGCCCGAGGCCCGGTGTTCGATGACCTCACCCGATCGCCACGTGATCGCGTTCCGTCGTTCGATCAAGCCCAGCAGGGCGGCGGCGGTCTGCCGAACGCGAACCTGAGTCTGCGTGATCTCGTTGTCGAGCGTGGCATTCAGCGCCTCGAAGACCAGCTCTTCCTTGAAGGCGTATTCTTCGAGGATCTCCTCGATCTCCTGCCGGACGGGATCCAGAAACTCGACGCCGAACCCATCGGCCTCCTGCCGGGCGATCCTGCAGGCGCGCGGCAGATTGCTCCCGCCGATCGTCAGATCGAAATGCGCCGGGACAGCCCGGCCCGTGTTGGGCTTCAGGAAAGCACCGAGCGATGAGATGTCCGTGATGGCGCAACCGATCGCACTGCTGACTTTTGGAACGAAGATCCGTCCGTCGAGCGAGCAGGACTGCCGATAAACTCTTCGTCTGTCTAGCATCATACAAACCCACTGCCGAATTCGTTGGCACTCTCTCGATTTAAATTCGATAGGTTTCCAAAATTCTAACCGAAAAATATTTCGCTTCCTGTTATCGCCGCGCTAAATCTAACAATCCGTATCAATGTAAATCCAATTGTTGCGCATATATTGCAGTTCTGGATCCGAATAATTCAGCAATCAGGCGTGATACTGTGGGTTCGGATGATCTTGATAGGGGAGGTGAGCGCCTTCGGCTCGGTCGCATCAATCTCCGCATCATCCAAACCTGCCACATGCGTCGCGAACTCGGATCATTCGGCTGGACAGGTACGAACCGGAGACCGCGTTACGCAGTCACGACGGGTATCGACGACCCACGGAGAAGCCGCGATCGGCCAGACGGATTGCGGCGGCGAAATCCGGCCGCCGGCCAATCGCGGTTCTCCCGGTGTTGCGCTTTTGTTCTAGGCCGCGACGAGCCGGGCGGCCATACTCCGCCCATGTCGATGACCCTGCGCTCCGCCCTCCTGCTGATCAGCCTCGTGCCGCAGGCGGCGACGGCGCAGGTGACGGGCCGGCCCGAGGACGGGCTCGCCGCCCTCGAGCAGGCCTGGCACGCCTGCGTGCGGGATGCGTTCGCCCAGCAGCCGCGGATGCAGAGCCGCGCCGCCTCCCAGCGCAACGCCCTCGATACCTGCCAGGCCCAGGAGGATGCCTTCGTGGCCGCGACGATGACGGCGGTGGAGGCCCGGTCGCGCGAGGCGCGCGCGGGCGAGCCGGCCCGGCGGCCCGCGCTGACCGAGCGGGCGCGCGCCTGGGCCGCCTCCATCGCCAGCGACGTCCTCGATCCGGTCTCGTCCTGGTTCAGCGCCCTGCGCCGGTGAGCGGACGGCCCATCCGGGCCGCCCGAAAGGCCAGGAGGATCCCGGGCACGCCCACGAGGCCGTACAGCACCATCAGGGCCCGGCCGAGGTGCTCGGCGCCGAAGACGGTGTCGGCCAGGAGCCCCAGGAGGGGCGGCCCGGTGCCCGAGGCCGTCAGGGTCACGGCGGCGACGAAGAGGGCGCTGACCCGCCCGCGCAGGCTGACCGGCGTCAGGAACTGCACCCCCGCCACCGCGGGCGGCGCGGTGAACCCGATCACGGCCGTGAGGAGGGTGAAGGCGGCGAGCGAGAGGGTCCGGTCGGAGGCCACCGCCATCACGATCGCGGGCGGCAGGGCCGCCATCAGGCCGAAGCCGAGCAGGCGCGAGGCGGCGGCGCGCCGGCGCGCCCGCGCCACGCGGTCCAGCAACAGGCCCGCGGACAGATGGCCGAGCGGACCGCCGATCAGTAGCAGCCCGCCCAGAACCATGCCGCTCTCCGCGGGGCTCATGCCGTGGTCTCGCACGTAGAGGGTCGGCCCCCAGGCGGCCAGGGTCCGACCCATCAGGACGGCGCAGGCCGCGGCCGCGAAATGGGGCAGGTAGATCCGCCGCCGGCGCAGGATCCACGTCCAGGCGGGCTTCAGCCCCGCCCTGGCGGCGGGCGGGGCCCGTGGCAGCCGGACCGCGACCGCGCCGAGGATCAGCGCGAGGTTGGGCAGGCAGGCGAGGAGGAACAGGGCACGCCAGGGCGGCAGCGGGCCGAGGCCGGGACACGCCAGGCCGCCCCGCAGGACGAGCCAGGCCAGGATCGCGCCGCCGGCGAGCAGGGCGAAGCTCTGCCCGAGGCTGCCGCCCGCCGTGAACAGCGACACGTTCCGGGCCATGCGGCCCTGCGCGGAGCCGTGGGCGATGAGCGAGAGCGAGGCCGGCACGAGTCCGGCCTGCCCCAGTCCGAGGGCGAGCCGGCTGAGGAACAGCACCGCGAAGGAGCCGGCCAGACCGAACCCGAGGGTCGCCAGGGTCCAGAGGCCGATGCTGGCCAGCAGGATCTGCCGGTGGTGCCCCCGATCCGCGAGGCTGCCGATGAGCGGCATGGTCAGCGCGTACAGGATGACGAAGGCCGAGCCGTGGAGCAGGCCGAGCTGGGCGTCGCTGAGGCCGAGCGCCTGCTTGACCGGAGTCGTCACGAGGGTGATCAGGAAGCGGTCGCTGGCCGCCGAGAGCTGCGCGAGGATGAGCAGGGCCAGGGGGCCGAACCCCAGGACCGTGCGGGCCGGAGCCGTGAGTGGGAGCCTTCCGGAGGTCTCGCTCATACGGTCCGCGACGCGCGAAGGGGCCGCCGCACGCCGGGAACGCGGGGCATCAGTAGAGTTCGCTGTGCCAGGCTGCGAGGGGCCAGGACCGATCGCCCCGGGCATGCACGTCGCTGCGCAGCTGCTGGATGGAGGTCCGGAACTGCCCGGGCGGGCGGCCGAAAGCCGTGCGGAAGGCCCGGTTGAAATGCTGCTCGCTGGCAAAGCCGTAGGCGTAGGCGAGGGTGGCGATCGAGCGCGTTTCGCCCTGGCGCCGGAGGGCGTCGCGCGCCCGTTCCAGGCGGCGCTGCTGCACGAAGCGGGCGACCCCGCCGTCCCGCAGGAAGGCCCGGTAGAGGAGGCTCCGCGAAATCCCGAGTTCCGCCGCGATGGTCTCGGCGCTGAGGGCGCGGTTCGCGAGGTGCCGCTCCACGTGGGCCTCGGCCTCGCGGCGGCGGCCGGTGTCGTCGGGCCCATCGTGGACCGCGGCCCAGACGATGGCTTCGGTGGGGGCGGCATGGCCGCGAAGCGCGGCGGCCAGGAGCATGCCGAGCACGGCGCTCGACCGCGAGACCACCGCGCTGTCGAGGGTCTCCGAGCGACGGGTCAGGGACACGATGAAATCGGCCACGAGGCCGCCCACGCGCTCCGGAAGGATCGCCCCGTGGAATGTGCGCAGGTCGGGGACCAGGGGCTCGATCAGCTCGCGCGCCACCGGCGTCGAGATCTGCCGCACGCGGTGCGCCCGGCTCAGGTGCGGCAGGGTGTTGTCGCAGACCAGGATCTCCCCCGGTCGGACGCGGCGCTCGTGCCCGGGCGGGCCGGCCAGCAGCTCGCCCTCGAGGAGCAGGTGAAGCGTGATATGGTCGAATCCGTCCTGTCGCACCCGCTGCGGGGATCGGCTGTGCTGAAGCCCGTTCAGGCGGCGCTTGAACAGGATCATCCGATCCAGCCGGTAGGCCTGCACCTGGGCGTAGAAGTCCGGTCCGATCCGTGCGACATCGGCGCCGCCGGCATAGAGGTCACGATACGCCTCGAACGCGAACTCCGGACCGACCTCCTGGGTGGAAAAGGCGAACGACGGAAGCGACACGTCTGGCTGAACCCACCCGATCGATCAGAGGGCCCATCGGACAAATCCCAATCGACCAGTTCCAACACCCCCGGGATAGGGTGTTCCGAACGCGTGAGACAACTCACGGTTTCGTGACCGATGCAAGCGCTAAGTATGAGGCCGTGACATCCGAATTGAGCGCGATGCCGACCCGGCACCAGAGGCGTGTTGGCTCCGGCGCCTCAGACCCCTCGACAATAAAGAGTTCCGCCTCTGTTTCGATGCGGGCGGATCAAGACAGGCCGTCGTCGATGGCCGTGGACGCAGCCCTGGCGCCCAACACACACGCCATCGGACGCGCCGGGATCGGCGACCGGGCCTATACCTTCCCCGGGGCTGTCGCCCGCGCACGGCAACGCCTCGGTAACCGTTACGCCCTAAATCTCACGCACCCCGCCGCTCACCAAACTCCGCGATCCGCACGATGACCAGAGACCAGCTTGCCGCCGAGTTGCTTCGTATTTCCAAGCTGCAACTCAGCGATATTACCCGTGCCGTCAAGAATGGAGAGAAATCGATTGCCTTGAACGAGGTTGTTGATCTTGGCCGACGCCTGAACCGCCTCGCGGATGCGGTCGCGGGACGTCCGGCCCCGGTCGCCACGCCCGCGGCCACCGACGACAGCCTCGTCCAGGCGTGAGCGCCGCTTCGGAGTGGCGGACCGAGCGGAACGTCGCCGCCCGCGCGCGCCTCGACCGTGCCCTGCCCGGCATCTTCCCGGCCCCCGTCCTGCGGCACGCCCTGTCGCGCCCGCTGATTCCGCCGACGCCGCGCCTCGCGGTGGAGAGCTACTGGCGCGCCCATCTCCTGCGTGCCGACCGGCTGGCGCGGGCCCTCGCGACGCGCTCGGGCCATCCCGAGGGCTGGACCTGGCGTCTCGGCACCGAGAAGGGATCCGGCCTCGCCGCCAGCTTCCGGATGCCGCCCTCGCCCTTCCGGGAGCCGGCCCATGCGCGCGGCAAGGGCCATTGCTGCATCTGCGGGCAGCCGGTCTACCGCTTCGGCTGGCATCGGGATCTCTGGGGTGCGGGCGTCCCGAACAAGAACGCGCGCTGGCACGCGGCCTGTGTCGCCGCCTGGAAGCTCTGGGTGGCGCCCAGCGACCAGGTGAAGGTTCTGAAAGCGCATCAGCGCCATCGCTGTGCGGCCTCGGGCAAGCGGTTGTTCAAGACCGCCGAGGTCGACCATCGCGTGCCCCTCTACCGCGTCTGGCGGGAACATCGGGACGATCCCTGGCCGACGCTGCTGGGCTTCTGGGGCTCTCCGAACCTCCAGGTCGTCAACCGCGTGGTCCACGTGGAGAAATGTGGCCGCGAGGCCGGCGAGCGGGCGCTGAGCCGGCAGGTCGCGCTCCTGCGCACCGCTTTCCCGGAGGATCGCGCGGAGGAGGCCGCATGGGAGCCCCTGCCGGTCGACGGGACGGGCTGACGGGCCGGGCGGCCCGCGCGCTCAAAGGATTCCCTCGATCAGGCCGAGTTCCTGCGCCTCGCCCGCCTCGATGTACCAGTTCTCGGGCGCCCGCTGCAGCACCGTGTCCAGGGTCACCTGCGAGCCCCGGATGAGGTTCGCGAAGCCTTCGTTCTGGATCTCGATGGAGCACTCGATCTCGTGCAGCGCCGCCTTCACGCTGGCGATGCAGGTCGTGAGCGGTCCGTTCAGCACCACGTGCTTGTCGAGCTTGCGCTCGTGGATCATCAGCCGCGTGCCCCGGGTGAGATAACGGTTCGACCGGGCGAAGAAGCTCATGAAGGTGGTCCCGGCCGAGTAGATCGCGGCCTTGCCGAGGAAGACGAACCGGCGATCCGTCTGGAGGCCGGTCTTGAAGCGGATGTCCTCGCCCATCATCCGGGCGACCTCGGGATCGCCGCCGAGCGTCGTCAGCTCGACCACCACGAGGTTCCGGTCGCCGACCGCGTCGAGCTGGCGGCGAAAATCCCGATACATGTCCTGGTCGACCGTCCCCGACAGGAGGATGGCGGGGGCGTCGAAGGCAGCGGGGGACAAGGGGCTGGTATCCATGGGGGTCCTCCTGTCGGCCGGGACTCGGCCGTCGCAGCGAGAACGCAAGTTCCCGGCCCGGGATCGGTTGCGCCTGCCGTGGACTGAATGGGGGGCGCCTGCGCGGCGCGTGCGGGCGGGGCTCCGGCGCTTCGATCCCCGCCGGGGCATGCCGTGCCGCCCAAGCGGAACCGTCCGATGAGGCTCGCGGATGTGGCGTCGGACTGTGACTGTCGCCCGCCCGGGGAGGGGAGGGCGGGCGCGAGCGATCAGAGCCTCGCAGTCAAGGCGGACGAGCGCCTGCCGACGCGTCTCCGCTTCGGTCGAGCCGGGGACGAAGCGGGAGAATCCAGGGACTGCCGCCCCTCATCCGGTCGGAGCGTCCGGACAAGGTTCCTCGGATCCGGGTTGCCCGGAACGGACTTCGCCGGGCGCCCTCGGCACCGCTGCCTCGGCACCGGTCGACCGGACGTGCGGTCTCAGTACGGGGTGCCGTAATAGGGCTGGCGGCTCGGGCGGTAGCGCTCGCGCACCGGCCGATCGTAGCGGCCCTCGTAGGCGCCCAGATACGGATCGAGGGCGGGATCGCGGTAGTTGCCGTTGTTCACGCCGGCCGAGCGGTCGTTGCCG
>Ga0160428_1001950_pt1 | contig 13784 bp, 8 predicted proteins | sample SolpanmetagenomM_FD_108198 | JGI IMG/M metagenome (GOLD analysis project Ga0160428, IMG submission 108198) | Solar panel surface microbial communities from Lawrence Berkeley National Laboratory, California, USA - M | ecosystem: Engineered > Built environment > Solar panel > Unclassified ... | reverse complement strand
CTGCAGCATCTGAAGCGCGGAATACTCGATGTCGGGCACGCGGCTGAGGTCGAGGGCGACGACGCGCGGCTTGTGCTCCTCCATCAGCGCCCGCATCCGCTCCCCTACGGTCTGGGCGTTCGCGAAGTACAGACGGCCCTCCGGACGGAGGATCAGAAGCCCGTCGAAGGTCTCATCCTCGGGATGGTCGAGCGACTGTGGACGCAGGACGTCGGCCCCGGGCTTACGGACGATGATCGAGATACGGGGCCGGGCCGTCTGGAGGGCGAGGCCCACGAGCGAGAGGATGATGGCCACGACGATGCCCTGGAGCGTGCCGAAGGCGAGGACGCCGATGGCCGCCGCGACTGCCCAGCGAAACTCCATGCACCGGACCGTATAGATGGCGCGGAACTCCGCCGGCTGGATCAGGCTGGCCGAGAACACGATGACGATCGCCGCGAGGGTCGCCTGCGGCAGGAGGGCGAGGATCCCGGCGAGGAGCAGCATCGTGGCGAGGGCGGCGGCGGCGGTCGCGAGCGAGGTCGCCTGCGTCCGGCCGCCGGCGGCGCGGACGACGCTCGTCTGCGAGGTTCCGCCGCCGGCCGGCATGGCGCCGAGCAGGGCTCCGCCCAGGTTTGCCGCTCCGGTCGCGACCAGTTCGCGGTTGGCATCGACGGTCGGATCGCCGGGGCCGGCGAAGGCCCGTGCCGCCGCGATGCTCTCCGTGAAGCTCATCAGGGCGATGCCGACCGCGCCCGGCAGGAGCGCGAAGACGAGGCCGGGATCGGGCACGGTCAGGGACGGCAGGCCCTGCGGGATCGGCCCGACCGTAGCGACGCCCCGCGCGCCCAGGTCCAGCGCCCACGAGGCGGCGATCGCGGCGGCGGCCAAGACCAGGGGAGCCGGCGAGTGCGGCTTCAACCACTCCAGGGCGACGAGGATGACCAGCGTGGTGCCACCGACGACCAAGGTTGGCACGGAGATATCGGAGAGGTGACCGATGAGGCTCGCCAGATCGGCGAAGAACGACTGTTTCGCGATATGCAGCCCGAGGAGCTTGGGCGCTTGGTCCAGCAGGATCACGAGGCCGATGCCGGTCTTGAAACCCGTGAGCACCGGCACGGAGATGAAGCTTGCGATGAATCCCAGCTTGAGGAGCCGCGCCGCCAGGAGCAGCGCCCCCACGAGGGCCGTCAACGTCGCCGCGGCGGCCGCAAGTCTCGCCGGGTCGCCGTCCGGAGCCACGCTGCCGAGCTGGGCCCCGGTCAGGATGGCCAGCGTCGTCGTCGAGCTCACGCTGAGGACGCGCGACGAGCCCAGCAACCCGTAGATGAGCGGCGGCGCGAAGGCGGTGTAGAGCCCCACCGACACCGGCAATCCGGCCACCGTGGCATAGGCCATCGCCTTCGGCAGGACGACGGTCGCGGCCGTTAGCCCCGCCACGACGTCGCGGCCGAGATCCGGTGGCACACGTTTCCGGTCGGTTCGAGGCGCCGTGTCGGGATCGCTCATCGGAACCCCCGTAGTCAGCCAGGGCACGAAACCGACTGTATCACCGTCCGGATGATTGTTGCGGGGTGAAGACGCCACGACGCGCGAGCCGTCTTTCGGATCGGCGACGGGAGATCGAGGCCGCGCGGAGTCCGGCGGCCGGATCTGCGGGGGCTGGTCTCAGACCGCGTCCCTCTCCATGAGGGCCAAGGTCCGTCGCAGGATCTCGAAGATCACGGCCGTCGACCAGCCGAACAACAGGATCCCGTTCATTGCGGCGACCGGGCCGAGGAGCCGCCAGCGTTCGGCTGGGACGATATCTCCGTAGCCGAGCGTTGTATAATTGACGAATGCGAAGTATAAAAGATCGGATCCTGCGGGTGCTATGCGCACCGCTGTGTAGAGCGTGGCCCAGATCGCAACTTCAACAGTGTGCGCCGCCATGATGACGCACGCGGCTGACGACATAATCCGCCAGAGGGTCATGCTGCTGTAGCCGCGTATGGCACCGTGCGCGCGAACCACCTTCAGAATGATCGTCATCATGAAGGCGTGGATCGTGATGCTGCTCACGCTACCGAGCGCGCCGATCGCGAGTTGCGCCAGCATGTCGTGCCCCCGAAATCAATGATACTTGAGCACGCGCAAGGAAGACAGTCGATCGCGATGGAACGTCATCGCGGTCCGGAGCCGCTTGCCCGGCGCCGCGCGACGCACGGGGCGAGCCGCTGAGGGGCGGGAGCAGGCATGCGCAAATCGACGTTACCGGTCGGTCGCGAGGCATGGCTCACCCTCGGCTTGGCGTTCGTGCTCGTCCTCACCGCGGCGGCGGGGTTCCAGTTCACCCGCGCCACGACGCTGACCCTCGCGGTGGCCCCGAACGGCGGAACCGAGCCGGACCTGCTGCGGGCCTACGCGGCCGAACTCGCCCGCAGGAAAACCGGGGTTCAACTCAGGATCCTCGATTTCCCCGGTGTCCGCGAGAGCGCTGAGGCGCTCAGAACCGGCAAGGCGGATTTGGCGGTGGTCCGGCCGGACGTCGCGATGCCCGGGAATGGGTTGACCCTCGCGATCCTGCGGGAGCTCGCGGCCTTCGCGGCGGCCCCCGCCCGATCCGGCATCGGGGGCATCCCGGACCTCGCGGGCAAGCGGCTGGGGATGCTGGCGAGCCGGGACGCGGACAGGATGCTTCTGCATGATCTGATGACCCGCGACGGGCTGGAACTGCTCACCGACCCGCCGAACGGTGATGTTCCGCCGCAAGCTGTTCTCCTCGTTCCGCTCGAGGAATCGGAGGTGACGTCCGCATTCGGCGACGGGCGCATCGACGCGATGGCGCTCGTGACGACGCCCACGCTTCCGGCCGCGCGGCGCTTGGTCGGCTTCGTCCGCGCGGCGAGCGCGGACGGCGCGGTCGTGCTGGTCGGCGTCCCGGACACTGCCGCGGTGCTGGCGCGCTTGCCGCGCCTCCAGTCGGTCACGGTGCCGGCCGGGCTGTTCAGTGGCAACCCCCGCCTGCCGGCCGAGGACGTCACGACCGTCGGCTCGTCGTACCGGTTGATGGCACGCGCCAGCCTGTCGCGCAGCGTCGCCGCCGAAGTGACGCAGCATCTGTTCGAGATGCGCGCGGCCTTGGCCGAGACCGTATCGGCCGCCGAGGCTCTTACCTATCCCGCCTATGAGGACACCGCGGACGCCACCACCGCCCGCCTGCCCATCCATCCGGGCGCCATCGACTATTATGAGCGCGAGCAGGAGACGTTCATCGAGCGCTATGAGAGCTGGATCTATCTCGTGGCCATCTTGGGCGGCGGCGTCTGCTCGACCATCGCCTGGCTGCGGCAGCGTCTCGGGCGCATCCGTCGACAGCGGATCGAGGTGGCGACGACGCGCCTGCTCGCCCTCCGCTCGGTCGCCCGACGGGAGACCGACCGGGATCGTCTGGACGCCATCGCGGGCGAGGTCGACGATCTGGCGGCGAGCATCGCCCGGCACGCCCTCAACAGGCCGACGGAGCCGCGACTGCTCGGCGCCGCCACGGTGGCGATCGAGACCGCGCGCTCGACGGTCCGTCGCGCTGCGGACCGCTCCAATCGACCGGCCTGCTGATCGGAGTTCCATGCGGCGTTCAATCCCGAGGATCGATCCGTCTCTCGTGAATGACGGGCTGTCGTCGGATCCCGGTCAACGGGATACTGCGAACGATGCGTGCCGTGTCTGCAGCGGTCGCTACCGCCACAGCCGCCAGGGAGATCCTGGCGACTTCGAGCGATTGGCTGCATGGGGCGGATCGTGTTGCAAAAACTCGGGACCGCGCTGAAGCAGCACGGCGAGCCGCGTCGACCGGACAACGCCCTGCCATCCCGATGCCAAGAACTGGCCGCTCAAAGGGGGGCCTCGGCGATGAAGGATGACAACTTCCCGGGACGCCGCCCCGGAGGATGCTCAGGGCGCTGCCCCCGCGTTTTCGACCCAGTCGGTGCAAAGCCCGCCGGTCCGCTGCGGAGACGGCTCGCTGGAAAAGCGGACGGGCGTAGGCCGGCCCCTGTCGGCTGTCCGGATCTCCGTCAGCCTTCCCCCACGCGGCCATCCGTTATCGCGCCGGCAACTCGGGTTCGGGGTGGGACGCCGTCCCCCCTGATCGTGGTCAGCGGACGTCCCACATTCGCTCGATCCGACCACGCTGCCGGGGAGAGGGCGGGGGCGATCGTCCCATCTCGACGACATGCGCAATGAGAACGATCCTTGGACTCTTTGCTCTGCTTTTTTGCGGATACATCCTCGCGTGGCTGACAACACCTCCGCTCCGACCGATCTATGCTGGCTCGTGCACGGAAGTGCCGTCGGTCGACGTCCTCGTGGGCGGCGTCGCGCTCTCAGTGCCGAGCATGATGCACCCAGATCTCGCGGAAATGCCCGGACAAGAAAAAGTGCGGAGAGACCGGGATTTGCGGTATTATTGCAAAGAGCAGGCAACCTCACCGTTGTTGGTGAGTTATATTTCTCTAAAATATTACCCGGACGGCAAACCTTTTGGTCCGGAGATGGCCGCCATATACATCGGTGACAATCCCTATAGGGCACAGGGGGAAAAGGCGATCCTGGACCAGGGGGCAACGATTGGACCCGATTTCTTCGGTGCGCCTACGATCGTCGTTAGGGCCGGTGCTTTGAAGACGGTAGACGGTCCGACAAAACTCTATCGGGTGGTCGGGCGGTTTCACAATGCGCAGGTCACGTTGAATTTAGATACGATGAATCATCCCGACCCGACCCCGATTCTGCGGACTGCTGAAGTCATTTTGAATAAGATCCGATCCCAGCCATGAGAATTCGAACGGATCGTCGGAACTGTGCAGCGCGACGACCGCGCCGCTGACCGACATGGCGGCCCGGAGGCGGGCGTAACCACGGACCGGGAGGGGGCGTGCGCGGGCGCAGCGCCGGCGTCTGTTTCTGTCGACGCTCGCCCCGGAGCGGAGCGCCGTAAGTCGACCCCATCCAGCCCGTCAGTGACACCGGCCGACGAGACCGGATGTAGCCGAGAGCGGAATGGCTGCTTCGCAAGCCAGTGTCGGCCGTGCGCGGCGTACTGACCCGGGCGGGTGGCATCATCGCGGCTTCCTCGGGTGCCAGGGCTGACCCGCGGTGGCCCAGGGGCGCGCGTGGCTTCCGCCGCGACCCCCCGCGCACGGCTACGGGTACGACCGCGACTGAACCGCCGCCCATACGAGGCCGAGGCGGGACCTATCAGCTTCCGGGGGTGAGGACCGCGCGCCTTCGAGGCGATCGCCCCTTCTGTGTCGGCCAACTGGTGCCTGCCACCCGTCGGCCAGAGTGGGCGAACCGCTGGAAGCGTCGCGATCAACCTGATGTAGCCACGCTTGCCGGAGGCGCGGCTCCCGTCCGTCGGCCCATCGCTTCCCAACGTAGATCAAGCCCTCGGAACCGCGCGACTTCGGTAAGGCGTACGATAAGAGGTCGCGAAGGGGCGTTTAGAAAGCGTTGACCGACAATATTCATGGACCTTCATCGCTTGTGTCTCATCGTCCTCCACGATCAAGGATGCTCCATGATGCTCAAGCGGCTCGCAGACCGCGTTTCCCTGCGGCGTCAGATCAGCCTTCTCGCTGGCGCCATCGGTCTCGCGGTTGTCGGGGTGATGACGCTCGGGTCGGCCCTGCTGGCACGTCAGCAGGCTGCCGACATGGCGCAGAACACCCTCATGCAGGTGGCCCGCTCGATGTCAGATCGACTCGATCAGGACATGGCCGAACGCCTGCGCGAGATCCGCAACGTCGGAGCCCTGGAACCCCTGCAGCCGCACTGGCTGGAGAACACCGGCAGCCTCCGCAAAGTCCTTGAGCGGATGCAAGGATCGCTTCCGGACTACGCGTGGATCGGGTTTGCGGATCGCGACGGCTGGGTCCGGGCCGCTACGGGCGGCGTTCTGGAAGGCGCCAGCGTCAGCCAGCGTCCCTGGTTCAACGATGGTCTTCAGCAAGCCGCGGTCGAGGACGTGCACGCGGCGGCCCTGCTCGAATCCAAGCTCCCTCCCTACAGCGACGGAACGCCGTTCCGGTTCGTGGACGTGGCGGTGCCGGTCGGCGATGCCTCGGGCCGGATCATCGGTGTGCTCGGCGCCCATCTCAGCTGGCGCTGGGCCGACGTCGTCCGACGTGAGGTCCTGTCATCCCGGCAGCCCGAGTTGAGGGAGCAGATTATCGTCCTCGACCGGTCCGGCCGGATCCTGCTCGGATCTGATCCCGGCGCGACTCCGTACACGGCTGAGGAACTCGCCGCCGGGCATTTCACCGTTCGCAGCGCTGACGGCATCCACCTTGCCGCGGCCGCGGTCACCCGCGGACGAGGCGATTATCCGGGCCTGGGCTGGATCGTTGTTGCGCTGCAGCCGACCGACACAGCATTGGCCGGAGCCAACCGTCTGACCGGCCTGATCCTCCTGCTCGGTCTCGGTGTCGCCGTGCTCGGTATCGCCGGAATCTGGTGGGCTGCGGCGCGGCTGGCCCGGCCTCTCGCGCAGCTGACACAGGCCGTCGACCGTATCGGCCGGGAGGCGAATGCGAGGATGACCCGCCATGTGCACGGGTCCCCCGAGGTTCTGCGCCTGTCGGCCGCGGTCCGATCGCTCTTGAGGCGCATCGGCACGGCCGAGGCGGACGCCCGCCTCGCTGAATCGGAGGCTTCGATCGCGGTGGGCGCCGCAGAGGACCGTGTCAGACGCCTGGGTGCGGATCTGCACGCCCTGCAGGTGCTGGCCGACACGGACGCGCTGACCGGCCTGCTCAACCGGCGTGCATTTCGACCGCTCGCCGCCGATGCGATGAGCTACTTCAAACGCTACCGGCGCGCGACATGCGTGCTGATGATCGACATCGATCACTTCAAGCGCGTCAACGACCTTTACGGCCACGCTTCGGGGGACGCGGTGATCCGTCAGGTCGGCCGCATCATCGGCGACGCGATCCGCACGACCGACAAGGTGGCGCGGTTCGGCGGCGAGGAGTTCGTGGTCCTCCTCCGCGAGACCGACTTGACGGGGGCGACCATCTTCGCGGATCGGATCCGTCAGACGGTGGCCACCACGGTGTTCGAGCCTGAGGGTCAATGCCTCCGGACGACGATCAGTATAGGACTGGCCGAGGCTGAGTTCACCGACGACGATGTCGACCACACCATCGAGCGCGCCGACCGCGCGCTGTATGCGGCCAAATCGGCCGGGCGCAACTGTGTGCGATCGTTCGAGACATCGACGTCCACCGGCCTGCGCGCGGCTGCGTAGCTTTCCCGCTGCCGCCGTTCGGCGCATCGTGGTCCGAGGCATACGAACGCCGTCGCCGCAGTGCCGGCATCGCCCCTGCTCCCGAAGCACGCGGAGACGCGGATGGGGCGGAAGGCTGGAACGGGCCGGAATCCGCCGGTCCGCTTCGGTGGGGAAGCGCCGCAACAGCGGACGGGCTCCTGCCGACCCGGGTCGGCCGTGCAGACCGGCATCCGCGTTTCCGAGAACCCGCCATTCGTCAAGCGCCCGGCAACTCGGTTCCGGGTGGGAACCAGGCATCGACCCCGCGCCCGAAACGGAACGATTCGCTATCGACCCGGCATGACCATCGAAGCCAATCCGTTCAGTGCTCCGAAGCGCTCGTGCTCAGCGCCGGCATGCCGCTACGCTTACGCTGGCCTCCGCGCAAAATTTGTCCTCGTTTGGCGAGACCGAAGGTGCCGCGGAGATTGTTTGACTGGTCGGCACTCGTAACACTCAGTCTTGTTCGAGCAGATTTGTGAAGATCGCGACGATTCCCGGCACCCGGTTGCTCTTCCGGGCCGACACCATCAACCGGACGCGGTAGCGCGCGCCATCCGCCCCCTCGATCGTCCGCTCAGATGGGCGGTTCTCCGCCATCACGGTCGGGATCTCGTCCTGCAACCACGATAGCGGGACTGGTGCCGAGAAGTTGCGCAAGGAGCGTCCGACGTCGCTAGGCTGCAAGCCGAAGATCTGAGCGGCGGCATCGGTGAACATCCGGATCCGCAAGTCCGGCGTCAGGAGCACGTTGGCGACGTTCGTGCCCTCCAACAACGACAGGTGATCCTCGCTCATTTGATCGAAAACATCGATCTTCGATGCAAGCTCGGAATTTAATGTGTGAAGCTCCTCGTTCAGAGACTGGGCTTCCTCCTTCGAGGCCTCGAGCTCCTCGTTGGCGGCCTGCATCTCCTCGTTGACAGAGTGAAGCTCTTCGTTTGAGGACTTCAGCTCTTCGAGAGACGTCTCGTACTCCTCGATCACGGCCTGAAGGCGTTGTCGTGTGCTGCTCAGTTCACGCTCAAGTCCTTGAATTGCAGCATCCCGCTCGTTCGCCTCCAAAGCCTGCTGCCGCTCTTTCTCGATAGGCGCGGCGGCCTCGTTGAAGACCACCAGGAACAGCGGTTCGGTCTCGCCGGGCGCGTGCAGCGGCATGACGACGACGGAAATCCTCTGGAGGCGGCCGTCCGGAAGTTCAACACCGATGCCATCGCGGACGACGCGTGTATTTCCCTCGATCGCCTCGCGCAGAGCTGTCCGGAGATCCAGCCGCAGACCCTTGCGCGCCATCGCGGCCAACTCCCGCGTCGGCTGGCCGGGTACAACTTCCAGGTGATCACCGATCCGCGACGAGTAGTGCACGGCCTCGCCCGTCCGCGTCACCACGGCGTGCGGCGGGGTAAACTCCGACAGCATCTGAGCCTCGACCGCGTGCCGCAAGGCTGCGTGCGTCGTCGCAGTTCGTCGGCGAATCTGGCCAGCGCTCGCGAAGGTCGGCGTGTCGAGCCCGGACATGGCCGGTAAACGCGCTGGCGGGATGGCATCGCGAGCCTGAAAGATGCGGTGGCGCTTGTCGGTCGTCTCGAACAGGTCCTCGAAGCGCGTCACGTTCTCCGCCATCCCGATGAACAGGTAGCCGCGTGGTCGCAGCGCGTAGTGCAGCACTGGCATCAGCTGCTGCTGGGCTTCCACGCCGAGGTAGATCAGCAGGTTGCGACAGGAGACGAGATCGAGGCGCGAGAACGGCGGGTCACGCAGGACGCTGTGCGGGGCGAAGGTGCACAGATCCCGCACGGCCTTCCCGATCACCACACTGTCGCCCTCAGTGACGAAGTGTTTCGCGATCCGCTCCGGAGAGACCATGTCGAGGTAGGCCCGGGGATAGCGACCGATCCGGGCGACCGTCAGCGACCGCTCGTCGATGTCGGTGGCAAAGATCTGCACCCGCGGCGGATCGTCGAGCGCCGCCATGTACTCGCGGAGGAGGATGGCGAGGGAGTAGACCTCCTCGCCGGTCGAGCACGCCGGCACCCAGATCCGCACGGCCTCGGCCGCGGCTCGTCCCTCGAACAATCTCGGAATGACCTGGGTGGCCAGAGCCTCGAAGGCGGCGGCATCGCGGAAGAAATTCGTCACCCCGATCAACAGGTCGCGAAACAGCGCGCCGACTTCGGCCGAGTCGGCGCGCAGCACTTTGAGGTACCCGCTCGGTCCGGACGCGCCGATGACGCTGATGCGCCGCTGCAGGCGGCGCACGAAGGTGCTCGGCTTGTAGCCCGAGAAGTCGTGCCCGACCTGTTTGCGCAGGATGGCGAAAGCCTCGGTCAGCAACGAGGCGTCGATTTCGTCGCTCACCGGAGCACCCCGCATGGCCGGCGGGGAGGCGCTCCCTGAAGCGATGTGGGCGGCGATCCGGTCACCCATCAGTTCGGCCGTCTCGCCGAAATCGACGAAGCCGGTCCGCAGCGCGCTGAGTGGCATATCGGCGGTCTCCGGTCCGTAGCCGCCCGGGATCTGGGCCAGCGTCAAGCCGCCGTGCTCCTTGATCGCCTTGACACCGATCGCGCCGTCGCCGTCCCCGCCGGACAGGATTACGCCGACTGCGCGCTCGCCCTGGTCGAGCGCCAGGGACGTCAGAAAGATGTCGATTGGCTTGGTCTCACGACCCTGCGACCCGAGCGGCCTCAAGGTCAGGTGACCGCCTTCGATGCCGATGATGGAGCCGGGGGGCATGACGTAGACATGATCGGGCTGGACCGCCATGCCGTCGATTGCGGGCTCAACCGCGAGCAGTGTCAGGCGTTGTAGGATTTCCGGGAGAAGGCTGTCGCGCCCGGGGCTGAGATGCGTGACCACCACGAAGGCGGCCCCGAGCGTCGCAGGCAGCCCGCGAAAAAAGCCCTTCATCGCCTCGATGCCGCCCGCGGACGCACCGATGCCGACGATCGGGAAGTCGTTCTGATCCATCGCCGCGTCCTGCTGAGCCTTACGGTCTATGCCGCACAGTCCGACGGCCGTAACACGACTCGCTTCTGCTCTATGTGGAAACGGCTAAGCCGCTCAATCTTCGCGAGTAGTTTCATGCACGATGTAAGCGACGCAGCGCGCCCGTGCCTCGGGGCTCTTCAACCGTACGAACAGGCGCAGCACCGCCACCACTTGATCCAGATCGTCCCGCGCCTGCACGTCTGCTTCGGCGCCCGACATTTCGACCGGGTCTTCCGTTAGGAAGGTCGCGATCGGGACACTCAGCGTCTGCGCAATGCGAGTCAGCGCGCCTGGATCAGTCCGGTCATGCGGATTGTCGCCGTTCATAGGGGGTCTCCGCAGGTCCCAGGGACACTTCGGTCAATGCACGGCAATCCCGGTCGCCTTCGGTCCAAGCGCACGAGCGACACGACGACCGACATGGTGAAGCACTTGACCGAGGAGCACGCGGGTCTGGGCATCAGCCTCACCTTGCGCAGCTTCGTAGGCTTCGATGAGACACTCCACCAGGTGCTTCGAGGGACCGAGATCGCCGTCGCCGGGCCTCCCCGGTCCTGCAGCGATAGCCGACTGCTCACGCGAGCGGCGAACGACATCGCGCGAAGCTTGAAGCGCCCGCCGCGTTTCCTCGGCGGCCGCGCGCAATTCGCGGGCGACCTCGAGGCACCGATCGGTGTGTGGGCGGTCAATCATGGGGATCCCAAATTTCGCTGCACGCCCACAGCTGATCACTTCTGCGCGGGTACCTCAACCATGCTCTCAATTTCTAGGTGTGGCAAATTTTGTGTTTGACACTGGCAGCGAGCAGGCAGATCAACCGTAAGCGATGTCCGTAATGATGTCTGTCTCGATCTGCCCATAAACGTCCGCTGTGCCGCACCTAGTCGCATCCGTGACTGAGAGCATGCAGTTGAGGCATGCATTCTTCCGATGTCTTCCGTAGGTTACGGCGGTTGCGCATTTGCATCGGCCAGCTTTTTCCAGGCGGCACAGGTCCGATTTCATCCAACTTACGTCCGGAAGCGAACCATCGCTTGTTCCGATGCCGGTCTTTCGAGTCGCTGTCGTCAAGCGTCGGGAAGCGGGTCCTTCCAGGGGCTGCAATGGTTCGAGAACGGGCATGTCGACGCCCTCCGCTTCCATGTATTGCCGCGTGGAAACGACCGCCGCTGTCCTGAAAGCTGGGCCCCCTGTGCGGTGCCAAAACCGGAAGCGCAGGCGGACGGCTTCGATCGGTTTCGCCGCACGGCGGCGGGCAGGGGCACCGAGCCGTGGCACCGAGCCGTGGCACCGAACCTCGGCATCCTCTCCCTGATGGAACGCGGCTTCCATCATGCCGATGAGGTGCGCCCGGATTGCTGGACGCAAACCTCTCGCCCTCTCGGAACAGACCCGCGCAGCGACATCCGTTCCCCGGCGGCATGCACCGCGCCAGACTTAGGGTACCGAACAAGCTGACGTGATTGGCCTCCGCGATGACCGCTATTCGACGTTTTGAATGGGTCGGGCGATGGTCGATACATCGATCGGCGTCGGGATGTTCTCTGCCCGCCCAAGGTTCACGCGAATGCCGGGAATGCCGAACGTCGGCAGCGGCGCCCGCGGATCGACGGAGACCGGGCCCACCTGCCCGAGATGCACCGGCCTCCGGCGCTGGACCCGGGGTTGCCGGGCCGCCCCGGGTCCAGCGGCGGTCCGGCCGCGTCGACAGGGTCTCGCAGGGATGATGGAACCGGTGGCAGCCGAACGCGGCGACCGCCGCACGAGCCGGGGCGGGCTGGACGCCTCATGGTGGGTCGGCGTCCTCGCGCGTGTCCGCGCCGAACCCCCACATGCCCGGCCGGAGCGCGGGAGCGGCATCGTCCCGCGCTCCGGCCCAGCAGGGGCCGGCTGACGCCGGCGTTGAAACACCCGGCAGAGGGTCGGGGAGCATCGGCTGGCCGGCATGGGGCCGTCCCGCCGGTGCCGCGTCCGGTATCGTCAGGCGGAAAGCGCCGGAGCCGCTTACGACCCCGGTGGCGCGGTATCAGGCCGCCTTGAGCGAGGCCGCCCGGGTGACCTCGTGCGACAGCGTGGTCGCCTCCGCCTGGTACGCGGCCAAGCTCTCGGTCACAAACGTCGCCTGGAGTTCGAACGCGTCCTTCAGCGAGCCGCAGCCCGCCAGTGCCGCGACGTGGTCCGCCCGGGCTTGGAGGCGGCGGCTCGTGAAGCGCATCGTCTCCGCTGCGATGCGCAGCGGCATGTCGATCGCGAAGGCGCGCCAGAAGCCGATGCCGGCCTTGAGGGCGTCGGCGGGCGGGGGGGGCGGGAAATGCGTGACGTTCTCGGAGACCATCGTGAGCTTCCTCCTATCCGATGCCGCCGAAAGATACGGCTGCGACGTGGTCGGCTTTGACGTGGATCAACAGGTTGGCCGCCAAGCTAAAGTGGCGCCACGATTCTGATGCCCAAGACATTGCCGAGCTACTCTGAGGCGCGTCACTCCGACTGTGTTCGCGACGCTTGACCCAGATCAAGGCCGGGCGCTCCAGCGTCGGGAACTTCTGGTCGTCCAAGGCGGTGAGACCCCGCGGCCGGGGCAGGTGTATGCGGACGTTCCGCATCCGATCCAGGCCCGCCCTGCCGGGGGCGATCACTGCTCCCCGAAGGCTGTCGTCGATCAGGTCGCCACTGCGCCGCAACGTGACAAGTAAGCCTTGTTCATCGCGCAAGTCTGGATGGTTTGCGTGTGGGCTATATATAGTGGGTCAATATTCTGAAAATCCTCTCGAAAAAATAAACTATCGGCGCTCTAAAGACCCTAATCATGGAATATGCAAGGCACCATGAGCACCTTACGACTAGTCGTGAAGCAGGACAAAATTTGCTCTGAGTTCGATTTGCGGTGGTTTGTCGCTTATATTGGCATCATGTAAAGACAAGTATGCATTTGAGAATGTTGGAAATACAGCTTTTGATGAACATGAAAATTTGAATCGGATGATGATCGTGGGGCCTATTGAAATCCCAGCTTTTTATGCGGGTGGTGAAGTCTATATTTTCGAGGAGAAGATCGATAAGATAACTTTGCCCGCGGGAGGTATTGGCGGATGAGGCTGGCGGTCTAACATGTTGGTGGGAGTGCCGCTGCTGCACGTGTTCAACCGCATGGGCTGCGGCGGCATCGTGCTGTCCGTCACCGGCCGCATCCTGGCGATCAACAATAACGCTTGGTTGATGCTGAAGCAGGTGCTCGAACTGGAAGAAAATGATGCCAGCCATTTGATCGGTTCTGGACGAAAGATCGTCAAACAATTGCTCGGGCTCGGCAAGACCAAGATTTTGCGCGACAGCGAAAATTGGATTTTGATCGAGAGAAGTGGGCGGCGACCCTTGATTATGAATTTTATACCGGTCCCAATCCTGAGCGAAGATGGGCCGCACTCCGTCCTGCTTCTGATCGACCTCGGTTCGACCCCGCAGCTCAAGGCGAGCTGCTTGGAGCAGATATTCTGCT
>Ga0160428_1001948_pt1 | contig 13788 bp, 12 predicted proteins | sample SolpanmetagenomM_FD_108198 | JGI IMG/M metagenome (GOLD analysis project Ga0160428, IMG submission 108198) | Solar panel surface microbial communities from Lawrence Berkeley National Laboratory, California, USA - M | ecosystem: Engineered > Built environment > Solar panel > Unclassified ... | reverse complement strand
TGCAGTGGGTAGAAGTGGAGTGTAGACTAATCTCAGTGGGTAACCAAAAAAACAAAAACCACCGCAAATTAAACCACCACGCAAAAGGCCACCAAACAAGGGAACCATAGTGAAAGTAGACTACTTCACCAGAAAACTCGACGACAAGAACCGGCTTACTATACCGGTCGAGCTTCGCGAGGAATTTGAAAGTGGAGTCGTGATCACTAAGGGGTTTGGCGACTATCTCCATCTTTATCCAATGAGTGTCTGGCAAACAAAAATAGAACCAGAACTCGAGGGTAGCTTACTTGACGAACGTGTCGCTGATATCAGCGTCAGATTTCGCACAGGCAAGACAGAGGCGGAACTCGACCAAAAACAAGGCCGCGTGACACTAAAACAAGCACAACTTGAATTTGCCAAGATCGACAAAGAGATCAAAGCAATCAGGGTTGGTAGCTATTTTAGAATCGTTGCACATTAACAATTAGAATAGAATCCTCGAGACCACCTACCTGGTACTATGCGTGGAAAAACGGCACACTTTAAACAGCCGACGCACCTTACCTAAAACACACCTCCCAAAAAAACTCCACCTCACACATAAGTCTCTCAATCGTATACCTGGCATTTATGAGTTACACTGTAACCGTTACAGCCACAGAAAAATGGTATACGACAACTTATCAAAAACAAACACACCCAAAAAACAAACAGCATAGTACTAGGGTAGGTGATCTCGAATACGACCAACGCATCACTTTATAAAAGTGGTACAATAGTCGGTACATGAGTATCAAAGAACATCCACCACAGGTTCATATACCGGTACTTCTACATAGCAGCGTAGCAGCCATGATGCCAAAAGTCGGCGAGAATTATCTCGATCTGACTGCAGGCTACGGCGGACACGCAACTGCTTTTTTAGACAGCACTAAGGAATATGAAACTTCTGTTCTTATCGACCGGGACCGTCATACGGCTCCGTTCTTAGAAAATCTCACAAAACTTGGCGTCGAACTTCGTCACGGCGATTTTTTAGCAGCTGCTCGTCAGCTAATTAAAGAAGGCCGAACGTTCGATCTTATTTTGGCAGATTTGGGGGTGTCGTCACCACAGCTCGATAGAGCTGAGCGAGGATTTTCTTTTTCAAAGTCGGCCGCGCTTGATATGCGTATGGACCAGACACAGACGAAGACCGCAGCAGATATTGTCAATGGCTACCGCCTTGACGATCTCACGGATATCATTATCCGCTACGGAGAAGAACCGCGTCCTGTTGCCCGCAGAATTGCTACAGCGATTATAAACGCTCGGCCGATTGCGACGACAGACGAACTTGCTCACGTTATCGAACAGACGACTCGTGGTCGACGTGGAAAGATCCACCCGGCGACGCGCACCTTTCAAGCACTACGAATCGAGGTTAATGAAGAGCTTCATCAGATCGAAGCTTTGTTACCACTGTTACCAAAACTGCTAAACAGTGGCGGAAGAGTCGGTATCATCAGTTTTCATAGCCTCGAGGACCGATTGGTAAAACGTTATTTTAAAAAAGAACGCGATGCAGGCTACGAAGCTGTACTCGATGTCTTAACGAAAAAACCAATCGACGGTGCGACTTCAGATGTTCACAATCCGCGTGCACGTAGCGCAAAGCTCCGTGTCGCTGTGAAAAAATAAACAACAAAGGGAGGGCATAATGCCAATCCATATCCAAGTACAAAATCAGTCAGTGGAAACACAAGTGACTGTCCGAAGTAAATAGTCGGTAATCTGTTTTGGTACGGTATTCATATTGCCGTACCAAAACTCCAAAACATCAACATAAACAAAAATCCACCACCACATGCCATATCAAAGAAATTCTCATTATTCGCGTCGTGCCGAGACGCCTATGCGCCGAAATCAAAACACGGTTGCATTCGCGTCGAGCGTCAAACTTGGCCCAGTGACTCATACCGTGCTAGTTGCACTGATGATTACTGTGCTCGGCTTGATATATTTAACGCAAGCAACAAAAGCAACAAGTTACGATTATCAGGCGCAAAAGATTGATAATAAGATCGCAGATCTTACGAGTACAAAAACAGATCTCGAAGTCGAAAATGCGCGTCTTACAGCTCTCGAATCAGTACGTAATAGTTCAGTTGCAAAAGCTATGACAACTACTGATGACACGCAGTATGTGCAACAATAGATACCATGGACCAACGCACTCTTTCGCATAAACGAATAAAACTTCTCAAAGTACTGCTTATCGCCGCCATGGCGATATTCGTATGTCGGCTGTTTTATATGCAAGTACTACAGTACTCGAAATATCACGCGCTTGCGATAGAAGAGCAAGTCAAAAGCTTAACGATTCCGGCTAAAAGAGGAGAGATCTACGCGATGGACGGCGTCACGCCCGTCAAGATTGTTTTAAACGAGAATGTCTACACGGTATTTGTCGATCCAACTGAAGTCGTTGAGCCAGAGCAAATCGTCAACGCGGTTCGTGCAATTAGCGGTGGTACAACGGTCAATGATATTGATCAACTCGTCCGTGCCAAACCAAGTCGTTACAAAATAATTGCAAAAAATGTCTCTCGGCAACAGGCAGAAATGCTTCAAACGAAGCATCTGCGCGGACTAGGCTTTCAGAAAACTACGCGTAGAGTTTATCCCGAAGGGCAACTAGCATCGCAAACGCTCGGATTTGTTAACGCAGCAGGTCTTGGTCAATACGGTATTGAAGAAGCATTGAACAATCAACTAAATGGTACTGATGGGCTGCTTCGATCCGTCACGGACGTCAGTAATGTTCCGTTGACTATTGGGGATCAAAACATTAGCCAACCTGCAAAAAATGGTGAAAATATTGCTCTTACCATCGATCGTAATATTCAATCATACTCTGAACAGGTACTCGCAAACCAAGTGCAATCGATCGGTGCTACCAACGGTAGTGTGATTGTCATGGATCCACAAACAGGCAAAGTAATGGCGATGGCGAATTATCCAACATATAATCCTGAGCAGTACACTAAAGTGCTTGATGCTCAGCAATTTAATAATGCTATTATTACGTCGCCATATGAACCAGGCTCTGTCATGAAAACATTCACCGCAGCAATAGGAATTGATACAGGTACGATGACGGCGAGTTCGACCTACAACAATATTGATACCATTTCTGTTGCCGGAGCTCCTGCTATTGGTAATGCGACTCGTGGTCAAACGGGTACGATTACGTTTCAGCATGCACTCGACTGGTCGCTCAACACGGGATATGTCACCATCGCTGATCGACTTGGTGGAGCCAATAATCCTCCTGGCGTCGCCACCGTCAACGCAAAATCACGTAATATTATGTATGATTATCTCTATAATCACTTTAAGCTCGGTCAACTAACGGGTATTACTCTCGCTGGAGAGCAAAAAGGTATCATTATCCCACCTACCGATGAGCAAGGAAATGCTTTTCGCTATGCAAATATGTCATTTGGTCAAGGTATGAACCTAACAATGCTTCAAGTGGCGGCAGGCTTTTGTTCAATAGTGAACGGTGGCAAATATTACACACCAACCGTTGTAGCAGGGTCGGTGGATAGTGATGGGGTGTATCAAGCAAAGCCCGCACCACAGCCTAGCGGGCAATCTATGTCGGCAAGTGCTTCGGCACAAGCGAAACAAATGATACATGATGCCAGAGCTCGTTTTTATGCTGCAAACGATAAGCCTGGCTATGACATTGGCGGCAAGACCGGTACCTCACAAACATTAATCAATGGTTCATACGACAATAATCAAACTGTCGGAAGTTATTTGGGCTATGGTGGCGATACTGCCGCTCGGTATGTCATAATGGTACGAGTAGAAGGCGCCGGCAAGACCTATGAAGGGAACCGTGATGCTATGCCTATCTTTACTGCTATTTCGAATTGGATGATAGACTATATGAAACTGCAACCTAAAAACTAATATGAATACATTACTCACCCAAAGCCTCCTCTCTGATCATCTCGCTCGTACCGTACTGCTCAGTGTCATAGCGTTTGTGTTGGCGATGCTATTAACACCGATATATACGTATCTTGCGTATCGCTACCGCTTCTGGAAAAAGCAGCGTACGACAAGCACTACAGGAGAGCTTCTGGAAGTATTCACTCGTCTTCATGCTGCGAAATTCAAACGATCTATCCCGACTATGGCCGGTGCTATTGGTGTGTTATCGATTGTGGTCGTGACCGTAGCATTCAATCTAGACCGTGGTGAGACATGGCTGCCACTTGCGGCGCTTATTGGTGGCGGGGCAGTCGGAATATTAGATGATATCATCAATATTCGTGGCAAAGGCCTCGGTGTCGCAGGGCTCAGAAGCAGTATAAAATTTATGATGATAATTGTTTTAGGTCTGCTTCTTGGATGGTTTTTTTACGAGAAGCTTGGCTATACGACGCTTCAAGTCCCATTTGTCGGTTCATTAGATATTGGTATATGGATTATTCCGCTCTTTGCATTTGCGGTGACCGCGACGGGCAATGCAGTTAACATTAGCGATGGCCTTGATGGACTCGCCGGCGGACTACTGAGTAGTAGTTTTGGGGCATTTGGAGTCATCGCATTACTGCAAGGACATTTCATGTTAGCGAGTTTTTGTTTTACCGTTGTCGGAGCGCTCCTGAGCTATCTATGGTTTAATATTTATCCGGCACGATTTTTCATGGGTGACGTCGGGAGTTTTGCCTACGGGGTGACACTTGGTGTGGTGGCAATGTTAACAAACTCCTTGTTGCTACTACCTGTCATCGGGCTTTTGTTTGTTGTGGAAGCCGGGTCGAGTTTGCTTCAGATTAGCTCAAAGCGCTTGTTTAATCGTAAGATATTCATTTCAGCGCCAATTCATCATCACCTCGAGGCAATTGGTTGGCCAGAAACAAAAGTTACGATGCGCTTTTGGGTGATTAGTTCTGTGACTGGGTTTGTCGGCGTGTTACTAGCAGTAGCCGGAGGTCACATTTAGTGAGTCGTCGACATCAAGACGCTGCGCTAACGTACCAAGCGACCTCTTCTCGAAAGCATCGTCCTGATTATATGATCATACTGTGCATGGGACTACTTATGCTACTTGGTTTAATTGTCATGTACGCCATAGGACCGCAGCGAGCGCATGTACTCAATCAAGCGTACAACACTGACAACTATAGCAGTACGTATTTTTTTCTCAAGCAAGCAGTCAGCCTACTTTTGTCACTTGCCGCTTTTACGATATTTGCCAAAGCACCGCTGTCATTCATTCAAAAACATGCACGCACCCTCGTGGTGATAGCACTTGCTGCATGTGCCGTTCTAGCTGTTGCTGGTGCATTGAAACTCGGTATTGCTCAGTGTTCGCTTGGAGCCTGTCGTTGGTTTGATCTGGGGCCTCTCGGAAGCGTTCAGCCTGCAGAATTTTTGAAATTTGCATTATTACTGATGATGGCCGGGCTGTTAGGAAGTCGTTTTAATGAAAATAAAGTCAGCGACAGGGAAGTTACTCTTGTACCGGTCGGCATACTTATGGCCGTAATTATATTCTTTGTCATCTATTTGCAAAAAGATATGGGCACTGGCATCGCCCTGATTGCGATAGTTATAGCGATGTTTACGACTGCAGGGATTAATAAGCGAGTCGGTATGATACTTCTTGGAGGCATCGCCGCACTCGGTGTTTTGCTGATTATTATTGCACCGCATCGTATGGAACGAATTGCGACCTTTTTTGCCGGTGATAATACATCGGCTAGTTCGGACGCTGAAAACTATCACATTACTCACGCAAAAATAGCTATTGGCAGTGGAGGTTTGACTGGGGTAGGAATTGGCAATAGCGTGCAGGCTACTGGCTATCTACCAGAAGTGATTAATGATTCTGTTTTTGCTGTGATGGGAGAAACATTTGGCTTCGTCGGTTTGACGACTATTTTGGTAATATTTGCAGCACTCTTACTCAGACTCCTGACTATTGCAGATCATCTAGAGAATATGTCGATGAGATTGATTGTTATAGGTGTATTCGGCTGGTTAGGCTCGCACGTACTCCTTAACATAGCTGCGATGACAGGACTCGCTCCGCTTACAGGTATTACATTGCCGTTACTCAGCTTTGGCGGTACCAGTATGGTATTTATTGCAGGGGCACTTGGACTGGTTTTTCAGTTATCACGCTATACTATAAATGAAACCAAATTAGAAAGGGTATACAATGAAGATTCTCGCAGCCGGCGGGGGATCGGGCGGACACGTCACACCAATCGCAGCCGTGCTTAATGCATTACTCATAACATATCCTGACGCTGACGTACGAGTTTGGACCGACCGATCTTTTGCCCAGAAAACCGTAGAAACGATGCAGCAGGTAAAAACCGAGGTACAAGTCGATACTATCTTTGCTGGTAAGTTTCGACGGTATCATAATCTCTCTGTGTGGAAGCAACTGCTTCGGTTTAAAACAATCGTATTGCCAAATATTCGTGACAGCGTCTATATCCTGATGGGTACTATTCAGAGTCTAATCAAACTAGTACTATGGCGACCTGATGTTGTCTTTTGTAAGGGAGGATACGTGTGCTTGCCCGTAGGACTTGCGGCACAAGTGCTTCGTATACCGGTCGTTCTTCATGACTCAGACGTGCACCCTGGACTTGCTAATCGTGTGTTAGCACGCTGGGCGGTAAAAATTGCTACCGGAGCTCCAAGCGAGCACTACACCTATCCGACTGAGAAGATGCACTATATTGGTATACCAGTTAAAGAATCATATAAACGCTACACCGTCGATGAACAGAATGCTTTCAAGAGTGAACTTGGATTCGATCCGAGACGGCCGTTGATTGTCATCACTGGTGGTGGGCTCGGTGCAGATGCGATCAATGAAGCAACAGTTTCTATTTATCAAGAGCTTTTGGCATTTGCGGATGTTGTCCTACTGAGTGGTTCAAAACAGTATGCACAATTACAGAAAAAGTTGGCTGATGTGGATGATGCACATTTCAAGTTGTATGATTTTATTCAGGGTGATCTCATTACCCATACGCTTGCTGCAGCAGATGTGGTCGTAACGAGAGCTGGTGCTACAACTCTGAATGAGCTTGCGGCACTTGCGAAGCCCACTATCATTATCCCAAGCCCATATTTGACTGGTGGTCACCAATTAAAAAATGCCAAAATGTACGAAGACCACGGTGCGGCGGTAGTTATCAATGAAAAAGAATTATTGGCTCGTCCACATGAACTACTTGATACATTGACTGCACTGGTGCTCAATCCAAAGACTCTCGAAACAATGTCGAATGCTATCCACGTATTTGCAAAGCCTGATGCTGCGACCGATATGGCTGCAATAGTTGTTGCAGCAGCTGATAAACAGTAGCGGTATCTGTTACAATCAGATGAGTATATGAAGCTAATTACAAAGCGGCAGCAGCAAGCAGATATCCCGAATCGACGTCAACGTACTCGCCACGATGAAACGCGTGAGACGGCATCATCACGTCATCAATTTCGACGCGGTCAAACATTGACGGGAAGTTCTTCGAAGGACATCAGCAGCAGCGGCGAAAACAACGCTACTATTTTATCGCCGCGTGCACATATTCATCATCTCGCGCGTACTCGACGTTCACTAATGGCACGATTAACAATAATAATTATTGCTGCGTTATTTGTCTATTTATTCGTAAGTCAACTGCTCGCGACTGTTATAGTACATGTTGCTGGCGCGTCGGTGCCTTTGCCACTGCAAACCAATTATGAGCAGAGTATGAATGAGTATTTGAATAAACATCCTTTTGAAAGATTTTATCCTTCACTCGATAAAACTAGTTTGCTGGGCTATTTACAACTGCAGTACCCTGAAATAAAATCCCTCGACGTTGCACTGACAGGAAATTTTGGATCTGGTGAATTATTACTGACGCTACGTCAACCGGTTGTGCGCTGGAGTATAAATGGAGCAAATGAATTCGTCGATGCAGACGGGATTGTCTTTGCGCATAATGCATATCAAACACCTGCTGTTGAGGTGATCGATAAAAATGGATCTCTATCCGGATCTGACGCAGTAGTCACAAGTCACCGATTCCTTAGTTTTGTTGGTGCAGTTGTTGGAGATATGCGCCAAAGAGGCTATACAGTAACTCAGGCGACGATACCTTTACTGACTACTCGGCAACTTGAAATACAGATTGCCAGTGTCTCGTATGTTGCTCGATTATCTGTTGATCGCTCGGCAGGGGAGCAGACCGAAGATATCTCACGGATAATACCGTTTCTGGCCTCAAAGTCTATTACGCCTCAGTATGTCGATGTTCGCGTAAAAGGGAAGGCATTTTACAAGTAGGGCAGGTAATCCTCTACTGCACTACTCGATGTTCTATTTCTGTTCTTCAGTAAAATAACTATATGAAAATATAATATTGCAAAAAAGCAAATGGCAGAGAACTATACCGAAAAAGTAGGGGAGACAACAAAAAAACAAAAAAAGCAAATAATGCATACAAGTCGCGGCTTGTTGTGGAAAAGTTATATTGATCCGATCATCGTTCTAGTAGCTCAGGACCAATTGGAAGACGCACGTTTAAAAGTATTAAATATGTGTCAGCGTACGTATGTATGGCAGTTTAACAGTGGTAGTCCGTAGATAACTCCCCTCAATTAAGGCATAACCTTCATCTTTAATAATCAATACGTATGTCGTAAAAGATATATTGTGCGACGTATAATTACACTCTAGATATTACTATATATTTATCTTTTTCTACGGTCCATAGCTACCCTATTTTGCAAAATCATTAATTTTATGAGTGGCTTCACTGTTTGTTCTGAATGCTATTTTTTTCTGTTGCCATACTATTCATATGATTTTAAAATATTTTTATATACGCCAGCGTAATCTGTACTAAGTTCTATTTATGTTCCAGTGTCTTGATGCATATTTTTAAGCTGCTTGAAGAGACTATGCACTAACCTGCACTATCGAAGCTGCAGTCGTGTTGGATCTTCGCCTCTGGGCTTTGCTGGAGATGCAGATACTGTACGCTGTGCTGCTGTGTTCTGACGCGGCGGAGGAGCTGAGGATGCCGCTATGCTAGTAGCTGTAGTGGTATCGGATTTCTTCTTGCGGCTTCTGGTACGCTTTTTCTTGACAGGTGCATCTTGCATCGGATCGGCTGTAGGCTGCGAAACTGGATCGCTTGTCGAAGCCAGGGAAGCACTGGGCATTGCGGGCTTGCTACTAAGTGCTGAATCGCCTACTGGCCACTTAGCTGCCATTGTACGACTTTGAGGAGCTAATTGAGCAGCTTGTGCAAGATGTGTCGCATTAATCGCAGTATTAATCTCTTCTTCGATATCTGCACGATTACGACTATAGTTGAGCCGAGTATTCGCGACAATCTGCTCTACATTGTCCGTCTGTGCGGGAGGCAGACTCAACGTGCGTGCGCTAAATGCCGGTGTCTTTTCGCCGCCGATTACCATATTTATCACAAAGTTGCGATTATGCATCTGGAGAAGATCAAGTGCTTCAAAATTCGGCTCAAATTGCTTCGATAAAATAGGAGAGTCATCAGCCGACACGCGAAAACAGAGCATTGTTCCAACGTTACCAAAGACGGCGTCGCGTACGGTATCTGACATTTGCGAAATATATTGGTTTGCAACGGTCAAATTGAGTCCATACTTACGTGCTTCAGATAGAATAGTTGCAAACGAGTCAGTTGCAAAGTTCTGGAACTCGTCAACGTAGAGGTAAAATGGACGACGATCTTCGACATTTGGAATGTCTTGGCGGCTCATAGCGGCTAGCTGTATTTTTGTAACGATAAATGACCCTAAGATCGCTGCGTTGTCCTCACCTATGAGTCCCTTCGAAAGATTCACCACTAGTATCTTCCCTTCATCCATGATTTGGCGGATGTTAAAGGTACTCTTCGGTTGGCCAATGATGTTACGAATAATAGGATTCGCGGTAAACGCGCCGACTTTATTGAGTACAGGGGCAATTGCTTCTGCTTGAAATTTATCATTCCAGCTGGCAAACTCGACGTTCCAAAATTGTAATACGACACTGTCCTTGCAATAACTAAGCGTGTCCTTTCGAAACTTTTTGTCTGTTAACATGCGTGTTATATCCAGCATTGTTGTTTCGGGACGATCAAGTAAGGCCAAAATGGTATAACGTAGGATATACTCAAGCCGTGGTCCCCAGCTTTCGCCGAACATGCGCTTGAGAACTCCTATCACTTCAGAGCTAATATTTGTTTTCATATTAGGATCCGTAACTTCGAGCGGATTGAATCCGAGTGGGAACGCTGTATCGGCTGGGTTAAAGTACACGACGTCTTTAAGTCGTGAACCTGGAATAAACTTTAAGTTATTGACGGCAAAGTCACCGTGCGGGTCAATGATTGCGTACCCGTGTCCATGAAAAATATCCGACAGCGCGAACAGTTCAAGTGTACCAGTCTTCCCTGCTCCGGTTTGACCGATGATATAGACGTGTCGTGAACGATCTGAGCGCAGCATACCGAATTGGTGGTTGATGCCACGAAAATTTGTCATTCCAAAAGCTGAAATGTTTTCATCGATAGCATCATTACCAGTGATTATCGGTAGTTTGGCAGGAGGCTCAGCGGTTTTACTGCTAGCCCAGACGATGTTTGGTGTTTCCACATTAGTGTGCGGTAGATGGAACACTGAGGCGAGCTCTTCAATATTCAAAATAAATCCATTATCTGTAAAAGTACGTTGTTTATATAGTTGCAGTTCTTCAGGCTTGAAGCTGCCTCCCCTGCCCTTGAAACCATTCAGATTAGTACTGTTAAACTGCTTAAATGTACCAATAATAGCTTGCATCTGTAGTTTTGCGTTTATCTGACTTTCACCGAGGTACGCTAAGCGAATTTTGGTCTGGTATCCAAGTTTAGTCGCTTTTTTCTCAGCTTCAGCGATGCGTGTCTTTTCACGCTCCGACAATATCTTTTCACCCGATGCCCCAGTCGTCGCTTCTGGTGGTTTCCACAATGCTTCAAAAAATGTCACAAACCAGTGCATACTAAAGCCTTGACCACCAAATAAACCATTGAACGGATTACCGCCTCTAACGGATTGTATCCAACGGTCAGAAGCTTTGTGCCAGTCATCAGCTAATGGACGAGCAAGTACCTGGATCCATAACTCTTCACCAGTATCCTCGAGTTTTGCAAGTGTTCCGGTTATACCGGCTAATGGATCAACTTCAAAGCTTTGAAAAGTCTTGATCGGCAGCATTTCGTTTTCGGATAATACGATCTCATCGGTGTAGATTACGCTGTGCTGGCGATCATGTGATGTGTAGTCCTCGTCGGCTTTATGAATCTGGACAGTTGGATACTGTGAATAGATCTGCCCTTCCACAAAACTCTGCAGCGATTTTGGAACCCAGACATAAAAACGGATTTGACCATTGATTGAAGCAACCTCAAAACTTAGGTGTTCCTGGATGCCTTTATTTAGTTTCAGTTCTTTGTTGTCTCGAAGTATGCCATGGAGACTGGCAAATAGCTGCTCAGCGGCAAGTTCCGACTTATCATTTGCGCGCGGTATCTCAAGAATGAGTAAAATACTCTCAGTAATCGGCTTAATGTCCGCTGTTTGATAATTTCGCCACGTCAAATAGAGCAATACTAGGACTATCGGAATCCATACGTACCACTGTAGAAGCATAACAATAAACCACAAGACTATAGCCATAACCCTTTTCTTCTTCCTCTATCTTCCCATCCCACGGCTGCCAATGCAACCACGGATTAGCAATAATAGACTATGATTTTGCAGGAGCCAGCTCGTAGGTCGCCTTCGACACACGCTTGAACTGAGGCTTACTCTGGAGATTAAGCAAGATAGTTGTCTCTTTGACTTGACGACTCTTGAGAACTTCACGCACGATCTCATCGCGGTGCATCGCTTTGCCAGCTTTTTTAAGTACATCAGTAATAATGTCTGAGACGGTTCCCTTTTCGTAGCCCCAGCTACTGAGTGCGTAGATGCCGCGTCCAATCAGTACAAATCGCTTGTCTTTAATCAGTTCGTTGTGAATTGCCTGAGTTGTGACATCTTTACGTTTGAAATCACTGTCTTTAATTGTTGCTGCAATTTCAGAAAAATGCATCGGTTTAGCATTGTCAGCTAGAATGACATAGATTTTGTCGCGGATGTTCTTTGGATTAACGGTAGGCCATTTTGTAAGACCCCAGTGGTCTTTGAGTTGTGCTAGGTCTTTCGAGACGCTCGCAGTAGCCCGTACGTGGTCAGGATGCTCATAGTTGAGCTTAGCGTGCAAATCATCGGTAACGATTGGCGCACCGTGTTCTTTGACAGTTTTGACGATTTCATCAACACTTTTCTTGACCTGCTTTTCGTCACCATGGTCTTTGATGCCAACGGCGTGGTGATAATGATCGTTTTCATTTACGACGGTCAAGTTTGGCGAGAGTTCTGCGATAAAGCTAACGTGAGCTTTTTCTTGCTGCGAAGCTTTGCCGTTGACCATTTTGTCCGACAAATCACTGACCCGTGACACGCGACCATTTTCTGAAAGGTGACGAATCATACTGCGCTCAACATCGCGAATTGAGGGAACTTTGTTGTCCTGAGCTGCAATCTTAAGACGAATAAGAATAGCCTTCTCAAGCTGGCGAACACGTTCGCGGGTAATGCCGAGTAATTCACCGATTTGTTCGAGCGTTTCCTTACGGTCATACAAGCCAAAACGGCGTGTAACGATCTCTTTCTCACGATCTTGCTCAATAACGTCTAAAATATCGTCGACAGCTCGCTTTAGGTCGGTAGTCGTGTCTGCCTGTGCTGTTTGATCCATTTCTGTCATGCCTCTTCCTGTCCCACCAGATTATAGGTTTATGTATGATTTACTCTAATTATAGAACAAATACTACCCAATGTCAAATACATTTTTCATTTAACTAAACTATACCACATAATTTGTGCTTATGGTAAATAATTTCTTCGAAGTTTCTTTATGCCATAAGTATGGTATGGGTGCTACTACTTATGGGTAATGTAGCTCTGGATTAGCTGGACATACACCGCTCACTACCGCAGAAGAATCACTTGAAGCATGAAATACGACCCCATTAAACCTTCCAGAGGTAGCTTGAAGACAGAATTTTGTCGCCTGTCCAGTTGTTACCATTGTTTGTGCAGGCAGAGCAACTTGATTTTTTGGCACTTGTATTGGGAATGTTCCTCCTTGGCTTTGGAAGAGGCTTATCATGGTTTGTTGGGCGGTAGTGCACGCGCTACCACATGTGAGCACAATGTCTGATTGCTGAATTGTGGGACCTTTCCAAACAATATTGCTGCCCCGCTGTCCATCTGCGTGGATATTATTGCCGGCAAATGTACACGAGGTATTGTAGGTCGACCCTGAAATAACGATTGGCATCTGACCATTACACGTATTCAAAAATAGCTGTGCATTTTGATCTGCTGTCAAACCGACATATTGAGGTGTTTGTGGCGCATTAGTATACATTGCAATGGCTGTATTTGGTGAGGCGACAAATGTGGTACCGCCTAGATTTGGCGGATAGGTGTGGTTCTCGACGCGGTAGGTATTGAGGAGTGACGTTGCTTGATCGAGATCACTTTGGACGCTGGCTTGTGCCGCATGCTGCTGTGCTCCGTTATATCCTACGACACTGATAGCTGCTAGAATACTGATGACAACGATGACGATCAATACTTCGACAAGTGTAAATCCAAATGCTTTTTTAATCATTA
>Ga0160428_1001947_pt1 | contig 13793 bp, 10 predicted proteins | sample SolpanmetagenomM_FD_108198 | JGI IMG/M metagenome (GOLD analysis project Ga0160428, IMG submission 108198) | Solar panel surface microbial communities from Lawrence Berkeley National Laboratory, California, USA - M | ecosystem: Engineered > Built environment > Solar panel > Unclassified ... | reverse complement strand
TGCGGCAGATGCCTTTCAGCAACGCCCAGTCCGCGCCCGTGAGGATCTGCCGCCCGGCGCTCCCGGGGCCTGCCAGGGTGCGGATCCGCTGGGCGCGTTCCCGCGTCATGGGATGGCTGCGGAGGAACGTCGCGACCCCGCCCCGGTCTCCGTCCCCGGCGATCCGCTCCAGGATCGTCGCCAGCGCCGCGGCATCGCCCCCGGCTCGGCGCATCAGGGTCACCGCGTAGGCATCCGCGGCGTTCTCAGCCTCGCGGGAATAGCCGGCCGAGATCGCGGCCTGCCCCGTGGCGATGAGGATCGTCGAGCCCGTGAGGTCGCCGAGAACGAGGCTGAGAAGGAACGAGCTTCCGCCCGCGGCCAAAAGGGCCCGCATGGGATCGTGCGCGGCGACGTGCCCGAGCTCATGGGCGAGGATTCCGGCGAACTCATCCGGGCTCTCCGCCTTGTCGATGAGGTCCGAGAGCACGAGCACCCGCGCGCCGGGCAGGGTCAGCGCATTCGCGAGGGGGTGCCGGCGCACGCTGACCAGGGGTTCGCCCTGGATGTCGCCGCCCCGGGTCATGCGCCTGACCAGCCGGTCGAGGACGGCCCGGGCCGCGGGCTCGTCGCAAACCGGTGGATCGCCGAGAAGGCGGCCGACCTGACCCTCGACCGCACCGCCGAGCCGCGTCTCGATCGCATTCGGCACCAGGGGCGCCAGGCGGCCGGCGATGACCGGAACCCCGTAGATCGCCAGGACGAGCACCGACACGCCGGCGGCGACCGACCACAGGACCAGGCGCCAGGTCCCACCGGCGCCGGCCGCGTCGGACCTGTGGAGGTCGGGGCAGCGGCCGGCGAGGGCGTCGGCAAAGCCGGGGTCGGCGAACTCGACCCGGGCGGGGCTGCCCCGCGGGCCGATCCGTACCAGGGGCGGGACCGTGTCGCCGGCCGCGAGGTCGGCGAGGTCCCAGGCGAGGCGGGTGCCGGCTCCGTCGATCTCGAGGCGGTCGGCGAGCCGCAGCGTCACCGGGTGCGCCCGGGCGCTGAGGCCGTCGAGATAGGTGCCGGTGGCGACCGGCGGCGACGCGACCGGACCTGTGTGCTGCATCGGCCTTATCCGGAGCGCTCCGCTCCTGTTCGGGTGGTCGGGCTAGAACCCGACCTCCAGGGCGCCACCGACATCGAGGGCATCGGCGAGGCCCTCGTTCAGCCCGCTGCCGACGCGGCGGCTGGAGGCAAGGATGGCGGCGAGCCCCTCCGCGTCCGCGACGGTGGTGGTCGTGGCGACGGCGGCCCAGAGGCGCGCGGTGATGACGCGGACGTAGAGCACGGCGAAGACGAGGGCTCCGCCGAGATAGCCGACGACCAGGCCGAGGCCGATCACCCAGGACGCCCCGCTCGCGGGGCCTTTCGCCTGGAGCAGGAACGCGCCGCCGCCGATGACGAGGCCGAGCACGACGACGAGGCCGATGATCGACAGCAGGTAGACGATGTAGGGCCAGTAGAACTGTCGCGCCTTCAGCGTCGACGACAGCCGCACCGGCCCGAGGCTCGCCGCGTTCATGAAGACGCGCGTCTCGCGTGCCCGGTAGAACGGGATCAGCAGGAAGCCGAGGGACGCGGTGAGGCCCAGCGTGCCGACGAGGATCGCCCCATAGGTGGCGACGGGTGTGCCGGCATAGGCGGGATTGAAGATGGTCTCGCTCGGCTTGCCGCCGGGCTTCGGCACGAACAGGTCGGCCGGGAGCGTGAAGTCCGTGGCGGTCAGGAAGGCGAACAGCGCGCCGAGGACCGGCAGGAGAACGACGGCGTAGAAGCTCAGCCAGGGCAGGAGCAGCGATCGCCCACGGGCCGACGAGTCCATGCGGCTCGACCCGATCAGGGTATGGGTGATCCGATAGCGCTCCAGGCTCGCCCGCATGAACGGAAACGCGAGGCCCAGGGTGACGACGGTCAGGAGCGCCCAGCCCGTCGCCATCAGCGCGTAGGTGATCGCGGATCCGTCCTGTCCCAGCCGGATCCCGCGCCAGAGGGTGCGCGAGGCCCGGTAGCGGCGACCGCGGTAGCCCGCGAACTGGCCGAGGACGAACAGGATGGCGAAGGACAGGATGCTGCCGAAGGGGGCGAGCGACGGGACCGAGAGGGTCGCGACGAAGATCGCCGCGTAGATCGGTATCAGCACCGCGAGGGCGACGAGGAAGCCGAGGAACAGTTCCTTGCCCCGGCCCGCATACTCGCCCGGGCTGCCGTCGATGACGGTGCGGTTCCAGAAGTAGCGCCGCAGGTCGGTGATGTACCAGAACCGGTAGATCCCGAAGGTGACGAGCGACAGCAGGAAGCCGCGGATCGCGAGGCCGGTGAGGCCGATGAGCCGCTTATCGAAGGTGATCGCGCCGCCGCGGCCCGAACTGGAGCGAGCGTCGAACGCCAGCGGCTGTGTCATGGTGCCCCCGGACATCGGAGGCGCAAGCTAAGCCGATTTCGCGCGGTACTGCCAGGGTCACACCCGTGAGTCCGCTCGTCTGGTTAACACCCGCGAGACGGGCAGGCGGCAGCGCTCAGCAGCAGCGGAAGCCGCTGCGATTGCCGACGCCGAAGCGGGCGTTCTCCCGGTTCCGGAAGAACTCCCGTTCGCTCATGGGCTCCTGGTCCGCATGCGTCTTCCGGATATGGGCGGCATAGGCCTCGTAATCGCCCTGCCCCACCATCAGGCGAGCGCCGTCGCAGACGCATTTCGAGAAGGTCCTGAGACGGTCCCGCAACTCGGTCGACGACAGCGCCATGGGACTTACTCCGCGGGAACGGCGGCCGGGCCGCCGCTCTCCAGGGCGGTCCAGCGATCGGCCCGATAGGCCTTCACGCAGGCCATGATGCCGAAGGCGGCGATGGCGAGCACGAGGCCGACGAACAGGACTGCGAGGGCCGCATCGATCCGGTCGTTGAAGACGATCTTGTGCATGTCGGCCATGGTCTTGGCCGGTGCCAGCACCTTGTTCTCCGCGATGGCGGCCGAGAAGCGATCGGCATGGGAGAGGAAGCCGATCTTGGGGTCGGCCGAGAAGATCTTCTGCCAGCCGGCCGTGAGGGTGCAGAGGCAGAGCCAAGCGGTGGGGATGATCGTGACGAAGGCGTAGCGCTCGCGCTTCATCTTGAAGATCACCACGGTGGCGAGCGTCAGGGCCACGGCGGCCAGCATCTGGTTGGAGATGCCGAACAGCGGCCACAGGGTGTAGATGCCGCCGAGCGGATCGGTGACGCCCTGGTAGAGGAAGTAGCCCCAGGCGCCGACGCAGAGGGCGGTGGCCAGGATGCTGGGTGCCCAGGCCGAGGTGTCCTTGAACCGCGGCGAGACGAGCCCGAGCAGGTCCTGGAGCATGAAGCGCCCGGCGCGCGTGCCGGCATCCACCGCCGTCAGGATGAACAGCGCCTCGAACAGGATGGCGAAGTGGTACCAGAACGCCATCATCGTCTTGCCACCGATGGCCGAGGAGATGATGTGCGCCATGCCCACCGCGAGGGTCGGCGCGCCGCCGGCGCGGGAGATGATCGAGTGCTCGCCGACGTCCTTGGCCGTCTGAGCGATCTGCTCGGACGTGATGGCGAAGGCGGGATCGAGCTTCGTCACCGCGGCCGCCGCGGTCTCCGGCGTCGTGCCGACGAGGCCGGCCGGGGCGTTCATGGTGAAGTAGATGCCCGGCTCGATCACGCTGGCGGAGACCAGCGCCATCACGGCCACGAAGCTCTCCATGAGCATGCCGCCGTAGCCGATGAAGCGGGCATCGGACTCACGGTCGATGAGCTTCGGGGTGGTACCCGAGGAGATCAGGGCGTGGAAGCCCGAGACCGCGCCGCACGCGATGGTGATGAACAGGAACGGGAACAGCGACCCGGCCCAGACCGGTCCGGTGCCGTCGACGAACTTGGTCACGGCCGGCATCTGCATGTGCGGGGCGACGTAGGCGATGCCCAGGGCCAGGCCGATGATCGTGCCGATCTTGAGGAAGGTCGAGAGGTAGTCGCGCGGGGCGAGCAGGAGCCAGACCGGCAGGATCGAGGCGATGAAGCCGTAGCCGATCAGCAGCCAGCACAGCTGCGTGCCGGTATAGGTGAAGAAGGGCCCCCAGTACGGGTCCGCCGCGACGTTCCCGCCGTAGACGATGGCCAGCATCAGCAGCACGAAGCCGATGATCGAGACCTCGCCGACCTTTCCGGGGCGGATGTAGCGGGCGTAGAGGCCCATCAGCATCGCGATCGGGATCGTCGCCGCGACCGTGAAGGTGCCCCAGGGGCTCTCGGCCAGGGCCTTCACGACGATCATCGCCAGCACCGCCAGCAGGATGACCATGATCATGAAGGTGCCGAACAGGGCGATGACGCCCGGGATGGTGCCGAGCTCCGCGCGGATCAGCTCGCCCAGCGAGCGGCCGTCCCGGCGCATCGAGATGAAGAGGACCATGAAGTCCTGCACGGCGCCGGCGAGCACCACGCCGGCCAGGATCCAGAGCAGGCCCGGCAGGTAGCCCATCTGCGCCGCGAGCACCGGGCCCACCAGCGGTCCGGCGCCGGCGATGGCGGCGAAGTGGTGGCCGAACAGCACGTTGCGGTTGGTGGGGACGTAGTCGAGCCCGTCGTTGTGGACGTGGGCCGGGGTTGGGCGGCTGTCGTCGAGCCGCATGACCTTGGAGGAGATGAAGAGCGAGTAGTAGCGATAGGCGATCAGGTAGATGCAGACGGCCGCCACGACGACCCAGAGGGCGTTGACCGTCTCGCCGCGCGTCGTCGCGACGATGGCGAGGGCCGCCGCCCCCAACGCTCCCACGAGGGCCCAGGGCCCGTGCTTCGTTACCGCACTCATGACGTCTCGCTCCAGCGACCTGTCCTTCGTAGCAGGTCGTCAAGGGCTCTTCTCGCGCAAATTCTTCCGCAGGACCAGGGGCCTGCGATTTCAATCATTCAGGATTGAATCACCCATCCGGCGTTTTCTCACCCTGGGTTGCGCAGCCTCCCGATCGTCAATCGAGTTCGATCACGCGGTTCGGCAGAGCGTCGACGGGCCTGGCTTCCGGCGGGAGCTGCCCGGCCAGGATGGTCCCGACCTGCACGACGGCATTCGTCAGGCCCGCCTCGGCCTCGCCACGCCGCAGGGCAGCCAGGAGCCCCTCGATCGCGCCGGACCAGGCGGAGGCCGGGACGCGCGCGGCGACGCCGTGATCGGCGACGATCTCGGCATGGCCTTCGGCCCGGGCGACGTAGATCAGCACGCCGGTCCGCCCTTCCGTCCGGCTGAGGCCGCGGGTGGTGAACTCGCGCAGGGCCTGTTCGTGGGCGCGGTCGAGGCGGATCGCCCGTGGCACCAGGGCCATCCGTATCCGGGGATGGAGCCCCGCCAGGAGCGCCAGCAGGACCGCGGCGACCTGCGCCAGCGCGATCGAGGCCGCGCTCCACGGCGTCAGGGCGATCAGCGGCCAGGGCAGGACGAGGCCGACCGCCAGGGCCAGCAGCAGCGGCGCGGAGCGGTAGAGCCCGGCACGGGCCGCCACCAGAACGACGATCTCGCCGGCCGTCGCGGCCTCGGCCCGGCGGATCGCCTCCGCGATCCGCGTCCGCGCCGGTTCCTCGAGGAAGGGACGCTGCTTACCAGTCACCGGAGGCCCCTCCCCCACCCGACGAGCCACCCCCGCCGGAGAAGCCGCCCCCGTCGAAACCGCCCGAGACGCCGCCGCTCCAGCCACCCGAGGATGGCCCCGGCAGGATGATGAAGCCGCCTCCCCCGCCCCGGCGCCCACGGTTCATCCGGTAGACGACGAACAGGACGACGAGGAACAGCACGATGAAGATCACCACCTGTCCGGGATCGGCCTCGTCGCTGCGCACCTCCGCCTTGCGGTGCCACGCCTCGGCGTCGCCCGCGACAATCGACAGCATGGCGTCGACGCCCGCATTGATGCCGCCGGCGTAGTCGCCCGTCTTGAAGCGCGGCGTGATCGCGGTCGTGATGATCACCTTTGAGAGGGCATCGGTCAGGGCGCCCTCAAGGCCGTAGCCGACTTCGATCCGGACCTTGCGTTCATTGGGGGCGACGAGGAGCAGTGCCCCGTTGTTGGTCTTGGCCTGTCCGAGCTTCCAGGCGCGGAACAGGCGGTTGGCATAGTCCTCCACGGTCCGGCCCTGCAGGCTCGGGACCGTGGCGACCACCACCTGATCGGAGGTCTTGTCCTCGTACGCCTTGAGCTTGGTCTCGAGGGCCGTCCGGTCTTCGGGCTTGAGGATGCCGGCGCCGTCGACCACCCGTCCGGTCAGGGCGGGAAAGGTCGGTTCGGCGGCACCGGTCTGCGCGAGGGCGAGGCCGCTGGTGGCCGCGACGAGCCAGAGCCCGAGGATCAGCCGCGTGGCGATCGACCGGATGGCGGATGTCCCGGCGCCGCCCGAGCGCGGACGGCGCAAGCGCGGGCGATCCATGGCGGGCTAGAACTTCACGTTCGGCGGGCGCTCGGAATTGGGCGTCGCCGTGAAGGTCTCCATCGGCTTTGCCTCGGGGTAGAACCAGGCGGCGATCCAGCGTCCCGGAATGGTCCGGACCTCGGTGTTGTAGTCCTGGACGGCGCCGATGTAGTCGCGGCGCGCGACGGCGATCCGGTTCTCGGTCCCCTCGAGCTGCGACTGCAGGGCGAGGAAGTTCTGGTTCGACTTCAGCTCGGGGTAACGCTCCACCGTCACGAGCAGGCGACCCAGGGCGCCGGAGAGCTGGTTCTGGGCGTCCTGGAATTCCTTGAATTTCTGCGGGTCGCTCACCGTGGAGGCGTCGACCTTGACGCTGGAGGCCTTGGCCCGCGCCTCGGTGACGCCGATCAGCACGTCCTTTTCCTGTTGGGCGTAGCCCTTCACCGTCTCCACGAGGTTCGGGATCAGGTCGGCCCGGCGCTGGTACTGGTTCTGCACCTCGCTCCAGGAGGATTTGGCCCGCTCCTCCAAGGTCGGAACCCGGTTGATCGCGCCGCAGCCGGTCAGGGTCGTGCCCAGGGCGAGAGCCGCGACGGCGATCCGAACCCTGCCGAGCCAGGCCCGGACGGGACCCGTCGTCGGGGTGACGACACCTGAACGCATGCTTGAACTCCCTGCAAACCGAGCGCCGCGCGAGGATGGATCTCTCACCGGCACGTGATCACACATAGGCACGCTGGCGCTGCGATAAAGACGCACAGGGAAAAACTTGGCCGTTGACGGGAAATCTTGGTCGAACCCTGCCGAGACCGGCGCCTCGGGGTGCCCGGGCGTGCGTTTCGGTTGACAAGCCGGGGGCGATCGGTCGCTTTACCCGCCATGGACGAAACGCCCCGCCCATCGCCCGAGAAGCCGCGGGTTTCGATCACCTACTGCACGCAGTGCCAGTGGCTGCTGCGGGCGGGATGGATGGCGCAGGAGCTCCTCTCCACGTTTCGGGACGACCTCGGCGAGGTGGCGCTGGTTCCCGGAACCGGCGGCGTGTTCGTGATCCTGTGCGGACCGCACCTGATCTGGGATCGGACGCGCGACGGCGGCTTTCCCGACGTCAAAGTCCTGAAGCAGCGCGTTCGGGATCACCTCGCGCCGGAGCGCGACCTCGGACATATCGATCGCGTGGGCGTCGCGCGCTCATGAGCAATCCGCCTCCGGGAGAGACCACGACGGGGCGCCGCTGGTGGGGGCCGAGGTCGCTCGCCTCCGCCTTCGCGCGGGTTCGACAGCGCGGGTTCTCGACCCAGGTCTATCTGGTCGCCTTGGTGATCGCGCTGATCGGACCGGGCCTGCTGTTCACGGCCATCCTCCTCGCGCGCTATGCCGGGACGGAGCGGGTCCGCTTCGAGCAGGACGCCCGCGAGAACGTGCGCAGCATCGCTCTCTCCGTCGACCGCGATACGGCGGGCCTCGTCTCGGTGCTGCAGACCCTCGCCACGTCGCCGCGGTTGAAGGACGGCGAATTCGACAATTTCGACGCTCAGGCGCGCCTCGTGCGGGACGCGGTCGGCCTCGACATCCTCCTGCGGCGGCCGGACGGACAGCAGGTCGTGAACACGGCGGTGCCGCGCCGGGCTCCGCTGCCGCGCAGCGCGTTGCCGTTCGATCGCGAGATCGCCTCGGGCAGTCAGCGCGCCGTGGTCTCCGGGTACGTCAAGGGCATGAAGCCGACGGACGCGACCTACGCGGTCGCCGTGCCGGTGTTCGGCGAGGGCGGCGTCACCCACATCCTCAGCTTCACGGTCCCGATCAGCCGCCTGGACAGCCTCGTCGCCCGGGAAGCCGTCGAGGGTTGGACCACCGGCCTCTCCGACCGGGACGGGGTCATCCTGGCGCGTCTGCCCGATCCGGACGCCATGATCGGCTCGCAGCGCCTCGCGACGCTGCGTCAGTACCAGACCGCGACGCCGAATGTCTGGGAAGGCAAGGATCGTCGCATGAAGGCCGTGACGGTCGTCGAGGCACGCTCCCGCCTCACCGGCTGGACGGCGGCCGCGATCATCCCACAGGCCCTGGTGGAAGCGCGCCTGCGCAACTGGATCTGGGCCTTCTGCGGCTTCGGCCTCCTCGTGCTGGCGACCTCGTCCATCCTGGCGGTGCACCTGTGGTCGCGGGTCTCGCAGCCCCTGCGCCGGCTCGCGGCGACGGGGCCGGCCCTCGCGCGCGGCGAGGTCATCCCGCGGATCACCTCGCCGATCCACGAGATCCGGCGCCTGGGGGACGTGCTCGCGGATGCCTCCCAGCGCCTGCGCCTGCGCAGCGACGAGCGCGACCGGGCGCTGGCGGAGACCGAGCGGGGCCTGAGTGCCCTGCGCGAGAGCGAAGCGCGCTTCCGCCACATGGCCGATTCCGCGCCGGCCCTGATCTGGATGACCGACGAGAGCGCCCAGATCAGCTTCGCCAACATGCATTTCGACCACATGTTCGGCCTCCATACGGCCGCCGTGCTGGCCGGCGAGGACTGGCGCCGGATCATCTTCGCCGAGGATTACGAGGCCTTCGCGACCCGCTTTCGCGATGCCTTCGTGGCCCGGTTGCCCTTCCAGGCCGACGTCCGGGTGGTGGACCAGGACGGCGTCGTGCGCTGGCTGCGCTGCGAGGGGGTGCCGCGGACGGACGATACCGGCAATTTCCTCGGCTATACCGGGTGCAACGTCGACATCACCGACGCCAAGCGCGCCGCCGAGCACCAACAACTCCTGATCCACGAATTGAACCATCGGGTGAAGAACACCCTGGCCACCGTGCAATCGATCGCGGGGCAGTCCCTGCGCCGGCTCGAAGGGCCGGAGGCCACCGCGGCGCGAGCCGCGTTCGAGGCCCGCCTGCTGGCCCTGGCGCGGGTCCACAACGTCCTCACCCGGGAGAGCTGGGACGGCGCCGAACTCGGAAACGTCGTGGCCGACGCCATCGCCCCGCTTGATGCGACGGAGGGACAGCGCTCCCGGTTCGTCGTCTCCGGTCCCGCCCTGCGGCTGCCGCCGCGTCTGGCCCTCTCGATCGCCATGGCGCTGCACGAACTCGGCACCAATGCGGTGAAGTACGGTGCGCTCTCGCAGGAGGGGGGCACGGTGACGATCGCCTGGTCGGTGGAGCGCCAGGCTGAAATCCGCCTGATCCTGCGCTGGAGCGAGGATGGCGGCCCCCCCGTCGTTGCGCCGACCCGGACCGGGTTCGGCTCGCGCCTGATCGAGCGCAGCCTTGCCCGGGAACTCGATGGCGAGGTTCAGCTGCTGTTCGCGGCCACGGGTGTCGTCTGCACCATCGAGGCTCCGGTCCCGCCGCCGACCCTGCTGGAGCGCAAGGCGGATCTGATCGGTCCGCGCGAAGTGCCCCTGTCCCGCTCGGCCTGAGACACGGTTCGCTCCGACCGGTCTCCCAACGCGGGCGAGCGACCGGGATCCGACGCGCCGCGGGTCGTCCTGCGCCCCTGCCCCGGTGCCACCCTGCATTGTGGGGTCCTGCCCGGCGCCATGATCCTCGGGATGGTTCAACGACTGAACAGATTTGGTCCAGTCTGGTGCCTGCCGCCATCGCCGGAGGCTGCGCGAAGCTGCGTCCCCGACCGCCCAGGCGAGTCTCAGCATCGTTGGATTGTGTAGAAGTAGACACAGGCCTCAACCCTGTTCCATGCCCGCCTTTATACCGGCTGGACGCGCCTCTCGGCCCGCGCAACGGTCCCTCAGCGGTCACAAAAGGGCCCTGTCAAGACCGCCTTTAGGCTATAGGCTCAGGAAAGAGCGAAGTTTTCCGACCTCGGATCTACGGTAGACAACAAGCAGTGATTGAGCCGAGCGAGGTTTCGATCGGTTGCGCTGCACCAAGACTCGTCAAGGCAGGACACGGAACGCTTCTCGACCTGATGTGGATGTCTTGGGCAATAAGGATACATTAATGGAAGACCGGTAGATCACATCGCTACGCCTTACAGGACCAACCGCGATGCTCGGCCTTCCCTTCGCCCGTTCCACCCAGAAGCCACCCGTCACCGAAGCGGCGCCGGAGGCCGCTCAGATCCGCGACGAAGCCCGTCTGGTGCAGGCCGTCGAATCGCTGATGGTGAGCCAAAATCTCGCATCGGTCGATCTGCCCGAGGGGCCGCTGCGCGCCGCGATCGAGCGGTTGCACGCCGATCGCGAAGCCGACCTCCTGCGCAGCCTGGGCACCACCGCCACCGTCGCGCGCGAAGCGTCGGAGGCGGCAACCAACACGGGCTGGATGACCTACGACGTCGGTGAGGTGGCGAGCGCCACCCAGACGATCGCGGGTGCCGCCGAAGAAATGGCGGCGTCCGTGGCGGAAGTGGCCCAGACGTCCGAGACGGTCGTGACCGTCGCGCGGGATGCCCTCGCGGAGACCCAGGCCTGCATCCAGGACGCGCAGAAGGCGCGCACGGCGATGCACGAGATCGATGCCCGGACGTCCCAGATCTCCGATCGCGTCATCGTCCTGGAGCGCGCCATCGCCCAGATCGAGGTGATGGCCACCACCATCGCGGCGATCTCGGCGCAGACCAATCTCCTGGCCCTCAACGCCACGATCGAGGCGGCCCGGGCGGGCGAGGCCGGTCGCGGGTTCTCCGTGGTCGCCGCCGAGGTCAAGTCGCTCTCCGCCCAGACCGCCAAGTCCACCGGGGAGATCCGCGGGCTGCTGAGCACCCTCACCGCCGAGATGGGGGCGATCTCGGAGGCGGTTCACGAGAGCCGCAGCGCCGTCACCACGGGCCGCACCATCGTCGATCACCTCGAACATCGGATCGTCGAGACGAATGCCCGCATCGCCCAGGCCAGCGACCTGAACCAGGCGATCTCGCAGATGCTGGGACAACAGCGGGCCGCCACCTCGGAAATCTCGACCAGCGTGCAGAACATCGCCGCGAAGGCCGCGAAGACCCACGAGGAGATCGAGAAGATCACGAGCCGCCTCGTGCGCGCCGAGGCCACCGGCCAGACGGCGCTGAACACCAATGCCCGCGACGTACCGGTCTACGCCCTGGTGCGTCTGCCGGCCGATATCGGCGCCTGGAAGCGCAAGCTCGCGCGGGTTCTCGTCGGCATGGCGCAGCCGGACGCGACCCTGGCCACCCTGTCGGGACAGCCCGGCCGGAGCCTGAAGACGGACCTGGCCGGGACCGCGCCTGCCGCCCACCCCGCCTTCGCCCGGTTGGTGGCGGCGGAGAGCAAGGCCTTCGCAGAGGCCAGCAAGATGCTGGAAGCCCTGAAGGTCAGCAACTGGGATGTCGGCACCCCCGCCTACCAGGCTGCCGCGGAAGCCATGAAGGAGATGCTGGTCGCCGCCAAGGAGATCGCCGGCTGAGGCGTTCGCTGGCCGAGGGCGCGCCGCGCCGCGGGGCACCAAGCCGGGAACAGGGAAGCGGGTGCCCTTGTCGGGGCGCCCGCTTTCGGCTTCCTTGCGCGGGTCGCCACGGAGCCCACGCTTGACCTCATCCTTCGCCGCCGCCGCCGAGGCCCCGCCGTTCAACGGCGCGCGCTTCTGCCTTGCCGAGAATGCCCGCCTGCGTGCCGACAAGACGGCGCTCATCATGGCGGGCGCCGGCGACGACGTTCGCAGCCTGACGTTCGGCGAGGTCGATCGGGCGGTCCGGGGCATCGGCGCCGGGCTCCGCGCCCTCGGCCTCGCGCCCGGCGCGCGCGTCATGATCCGCATGGGCAACGAAGCGGACTACGTGCTGGTCTACTTCGGCGCGCTGGCCGCCGGCCTCGTGGCCCTGCCCTCCTCACCACAGCTGACGGAGCCCGAGGCCGCGTTCCTGATGGAGAATGCCGGCGCGTCCGTCGTGGTCGTGGGGGCGGGCCATTCCATCGATCCGGCCGGGCTCGGGAACCGCATCCTGCTCCGGTCCGACGACATCGCCGCGATGAAGACCGGCCCGGCACTGCCCGACTACGCGGACACCCGGGCCGAGGATCCCGCGACCCTGGTCTACACCTCCGGGACGACGAGCCGGCCCAAGGGCGTTCTGCACGCCCATCGGGCCATCCGCGGGCGCCGGCCGATGCATGCGCACTGGCTCGGCCTGTCGGAGCACGACGTCATGCTCCATGCGGGTACGATGAACTGGACCTACACGCTGGGCGTCGGGATCACCGATCCCTGGGCCTGCGGCGCCACGGCGGTGCTCTACGACGGGCCGCGCGATCCGGCGATCTGGCCGACCCTGATCGCCCGTCATCGGGCAACGCTGTTCGCCGCCGTGCCGAGCCTCTACCGCCAGATCCTGAAATATGCCGATCTCGGCGCCGTCGATCTCGGCACCCTGCGCCACGGGGTGACGGCGGGGGAGGCCTTGTCGCCCGAACTCCTCGCAGCCTGGACCGAGGCGACCGGAAAGCCCCTCTACGAAGCCCTCGGGATGAGCGAGTGCTCGACCTACGTCTCGAGTGGCCCGACGATTCCCGTGCGCCCCGGCTCGCCCGGCAAGCCGCAGCCCGGGCGCCGCGTCGCGATCCTGCCGGCCGAGGGGCCGGCGGATCCGCTGCCGCCGGGAGAGGTCGGGCTCCTCGCCATCCACCGCTCCGAGCCCGGCTTGATGCTGGGCTACTGGAACCGGCCCGAGGAGGAGGCCGCGGTGATGCGCGGCGCGTGGTTCGTGGGTGGCGACCTCGCGAGCCTCGATGCGGAGGGCTACCTGACCTTCCACGGCCGCAACGACGACCTCATGAACGCGTTCGGCTACCGCGTCTCGCCGAACGAGATCGAGGGGGTCCTGATCGAGCATCCCGGCGTCGCCGAGGTCGGTGTCGCGGAGATGGCGGTTCGGGCCGACCTCAGCGTCATCACCGCCTTCGTCGTCCCGAAGCCCGATGTCGTGATGGACGCCGACGATATCATGGCCTGGTGCCTCGATCGGCTCGCGACCTACAAGTGCCCCCGCGAAGTCCGCTTCCTCGACGCGCTGCCGCGGACCGCCAACGGCAAGGTCCAGCGCAAGCGCCTCGCCAGCGCCCAAGACCGTGCCAGCTCCCAAGACCGTGCCAGCTCCCAAGACCGTGCCAGCTCCCAAGACCGTGCCAGCGCTTGAGACGGCGCGGCGGCCGGGAGAGGCCGCCCCGCCCTGCCCGGATCAGCCGTGCCGGGCCATCCACCGGGCCTGTGGCCCCGACGGCACGCCCGCCCGGAAGGCATCGATTTCCCGGCCGCCGCGCCAATCGCAGCTTGACCCGCCCCATCCGAAATTCTAGATCGACCGCCTGCGGAGACGTGGCCGAGCGGCTGAAGGCACTCGTTTGCTAAATGAGCATACCCCGAAAGGGGTATCGAGGGTTCGAATCCCTCCGTCTCCGCCATCCCCT
>Ga0160428_1001944_pt1 | contig 13797 bp, 14 predicted proteins | sample SolpanmetagenomM_FD_108198 | JGI IMG/M metagenome (GOLD analysis project Ga0160428, IMG submission 108198) | Solar panel surface microbial communities from Lawrence Berkeley National Laboratory, California, USA - M | ecosystem: Engineered > Built environment > Solar panel > Unclassified ... | reverse complement strand
CCGTGCTTGCCGACACGGTGCAGGATTTCGTGATCTTCGAGGACATAGCCCCAGCGACGCGCGTCGAACTGCCCGGCCCGGCGCAGCGCGGCCGTGCGGAACACCTGCCCCGCGCCGCCGGTATGGCATTGGTCGGGCAACAGTGCCGCCGAACGCATCATCCGGCGCGATGCCTTTGCATGGTCCGCCTCGTCCGCCCCCGGCGCGACGAAATAGGCACCGGCCGCAACCGCGCCGCGATCGAGCAGACGTGCCGCCTGCCGCAGGTAATCGCGCGGATACAGCGTGTCGGCATCGCAGGTCGCGACGTAGCAGGTGCGGACGAGATCGACCCCGGTGGCCAATGCGTTGACCTTCCCCGGGCGCGTCTCGACCAGCAACGTGTGCGCAAGCCCCAGTCGCGCGCAGGCGGCCGCGGCCACCGCGCCACTCCCGTCGGTCGACCCGTTGTCGATCAGGAGCAGGTCAAAGCGCATGTCCTGCGCCGCGAGGCTTTCGAGCGTGGCGCCGATCAGGTCGCGTTCGTTGAAGAACGGGACGATGACGGTCCAGCTGCACGGAATGACGACCGCTGGAAGTGGCTCCCAGGGGCGGTCCCACGAGCGAAAATCAGACGATTCAAGATACATGATTCGGTTCCGTGGAGGCGGTGTGCGACGGTGGGGAGATCAGCCGAGCGGATGCCGTCGCGCCGCCGGTGCGGCGACGGTCGGAATGCGGCATGGGGTCGGCATCGGAATGGCAAGTCTCCTTGCAGCCACGACGACACTGCCCGGGGAAAACCGGACACGTTTTTTTACACTTCAGGAACTATTTCGCATGCCGCGCGTGCGGGCCGGACATCGTGTCCGGGCAAGGTCAGCGGCGTGACAGCCGCGCCAGCAGTTCATCCAGCGCCGAAAGGAAGCGCGAGCGATCGGTCTTGGCAAACGGCGGCGGTCCACCCACTACATCGCCGCCCGCGCGCAGGTCCGCCATGATCGCCCTGACCGCGATCGCATTGCCGATCGACGCGGTGGTGAAGGGCTTGCCATTGGGCGCGAGAACGCTGGCGCCCGCCTTGAGGCACCGGTCTGCCAGCAGGATGTCCCCGGTGACGACGACGCTTGCGGGATCGGCGCGTTCGGCGATCCAGTCATCGGCCTCGTCGAACCCCGCGCCCACCACGACCCGCGCGAGCAGCGGATGGATCGGGATCCGGATCGGGCTGTTGCTGACGATCGTCACCGCGACCGCACGGCGCAACGCGACCTTGTAGATCTCGTCCTTCACCGGACACGCATCGGCGTCGACATAGATCTGCAGCGGCGTGCTCATTCGCGGATCCGTAGCGAAACCGCTGCCGACATGCCATGCCCCGCACCCGATACGTAAATGTCGCCAGGAAAGGATCTGCGATGCCGCTGTACAAAATCGACGGGAAAGCCCCGCAGCCAAGCGAGACGAGCTGGATCGCGCCCAGTGCCGAGCTGATCGGCGACGTAGTGCTGGGGCCGGACGTCGGCATCTGGTTCGGTGCGGTGATCCGCGCGGACAATACGCAGATTGTCATCGGCGCGCGCAGCAACGTCCAGGAAGGCGCGATGGGCCACAGCGACCCCGGCGCCCCGCTGACCGTCGGCGAGGATTGCACGATCGGGCACCACGCGATCCTCCACGGCTGCACGATCGGGGACCGCGTGCTGGTCGGGATGGGTGCGACGATCCTCAACCATGCGGTGATCGGCGCGGATTCGCTGGTCGGCGCGGGCGCGCTCGTCACCGAGGGCAAGGTCTTCCCGCCCGGCAGCCTGATCGTCGGCAGCCCGGCGCGCGCGGTGCGCGACCTCGATGACGCGGCAAAAGCCGGGTTGTTGCTGTCGGCGCGACATTATGTCGCAAATGCGCGCAAATATGCCGCTGGGCTGAAGCAAATCGGGTAGAAACCGTCGCGCAGACCGCCAATTCCGACACGAAATGCGCCATCCTCGCGGCCGTGTCGGGCTGTTCGGCGATGCGCAGATCGTGTCGTGGAGATAGGATCGAATGTCGCACGCGCAATGGTGCCCGGGACGCTGGACGCCTCCCGGGCACTATTTCAGCCCCCGCTGCGCCCCCAGGCAGCGACATCGCCGCTGATCCGCGCATCGACCATCCGCCGCGCCGCCATCGTCGAGACCGTCCGATCCGCCGCGCCCCGCGCCTCGACCGGCAGATTGGCGGCTGCGAAGGCCTTGATCTTGCCCGGCATTGCGGGATCGTCCGACCCGGCCCCCAGCCCCGCGACAAACCCCGCGCGCGTGCTCGTCTCGACCAGCGTGTTGACCAGGGCGAGATGCGCGACCGCATAATCGAACGCCATGTCAGGATGTTCGTTCGCGACCGAGCGCAGCAGGCTCGCCTTTTGCGGCGCGGTAAAGCGATCGCTGGTCAGCAAGTCCAACGCACGCCGCGCGAGCGCATCCTCCTTCACCACGCCGAGCAGCCGGACATAGCTGTTCTTGGTCACCGGGTTCTTCTCGGCGACCGTAAGGGCAAGCAGCGCCTCCCAGTCCGCCGCAGTCGCATTCTGTGCGAACGCCCCAAGGATCGGTGCCCGGATAGGGGCTGGAATTGCGTCAGAATTTTTCTGCAGCGCCGCGAACAGCGTCCGCGACCGTGCGAGCACCGCCGGATCGCCAAGGTCACCCAGCACCGAAATCAGTGTCTCGCGCAGCGTCGCGGTAAGCGCGCCCTCGTCAGGCGACGCCATGAACCCGACTCGCGCCATCGCGGGCTGGAGCGTCCGGATGATCTTCGCCGACACCGCATCGCGCGCGGGGCCCTTGGGAACACGACCGCCGAGATCCGAAAGCTGCCCGGCCACCGTCTGCCACAACAATGGGCTCGAACCCGCGCCAAGCGCGCCAACAACCGAGAAATAGCGATCGAGCTGCTGGTTGCCGCCCTTCGCAAGCGCAAAGTCGTCGCCGAGCGTCCCAAGCTGGTCGGTCAGGGCCAACCGTCCGAAATCGCGGACGATCGCGGCATGCGCGGGCGCGGTATAGACCGTGCGCGTATAGCTGCCCTTGCCGCGGTTTAGCACCACCGTCCCGCATCCTGGCGTCGTCACCGACTGCACCCCGGCACCGCGTACCGTCACGTGCGCGTCGGCTTGCCCGACGACCGCCAGTGTCATTGGCACCCGCCACGTCTGGGCCTGCTTTGCAGAGGCATCATAGGCAAACCGCCCCTGTGTCAGGCTCACCTGCGTGTTGCCGGCGACGCACCGCATATCGGTCATCGTCACCAGCGGGACCCCGGGCTGCAGCGTAAAGTCGTTTGCAATCGGGGCGACAGGCATCTTCGCAGCGGTCGACAATTCGGTCCACAACTGGTCGGTGACGGTATTTCCGTACTTATACTTGGCCATGTAGCTGCGGATACCCGACCGGAAGATGTCAGCGCCGAGCGTCGACTCGAGCATGCCGATCACCGCCTGCCCCTTCATATAGGTGATCCCGTCGAACGCCTGACCGATCTGGTCGACCGTCTCGACGTGGCGGATGATCGGATGCGTGCCGACGGTCGAATCGACCTGCAGCGCCCCCTCGCGGTCCTGCGCAACCGCGGTCGCGTCGGCATGCCATTCGGGGTTGAGGTCGATGCTCGACTTGTTCTCCATCCACGAGGCGAACCCCTCGTTGAGCCAAAGATCGTCCCACCAGTTCATCGTCACGAGATCGCCAAACCATTGGTGTGCCATCTCATGCGCGACGACCGTGAAGATGCGCTGCTTGCCGCTCTGCGTCGCGCGCTTAGCGTCGTACAGGAGCTCAGGCTCGAAGTAGAAGATTGCGCCCCAATTCTCCATCGCACCGAAGAACTGGCTCGAGCCCGGCCCCGCGATCATGTCGAGCTTGGGGAGCGGGTACGGCTGGCCGAAATAGTCGTTGTAATAGGTCAGCAACCGCTTCGCCTGCGCGAGCGAGTAATCGCCTTGGTCGACCACGCCGCGCCGCGTGATGATGCCGATCTCGGTCTCGCCCGCCATCACCGTCTTGCGCTCGACGTCGCCCATGCCGAGAAACATCAGATAGCTCGACATCTTGGGCGTTTCGGCAAAGCGGTACAGTCTGGTGCCGTCCGCCTGCTTGGTGACGCTCGTCGGGGGCATGTTGGAGAAGGCGGTCTGGTCACCGGGTGCGACCGTGCTGATCGTGAAGCGCGCTTTATACGCAGGCTCGTCCCACAGCGGCGCGAAGCGGCGCGCATCGGGGGCCTCGAACTGTGTGACGAGCATCCGTGCGGCGGACCCGTCCTTGTTGGTGTAGTCGATCGCGAACAGCCCCGCCGCCGAGGTGTTGATCGTCCCCGTCCAGGCGAAGGCAAGCGTATGTTTCCCCGCCGAGACCGAGGTCCCCGGGGTCAGCACGAGCTGCTGCTTGGCGGCATCGAGCCGGAACGCGACCGGCTTGCCGTCGAGCGTAGCACGCGAGATCTTGAGGTCGGCTGCATTGAGCACGATCGTCTTGCTCGCCTTGGCGACTTCGATCGCGATCGTTTCCTCGCCCGAGAAGGTCATCGCCTTCGCGTCGGGGCGCACCATGATGTCGTAGTTCAGGGGCGTAACACCCCCGGGCAACTGCCCTACGGCAAACGCCGGAGTCGCGACGGCGGACAACAAGACAGCGGCAAGGGAAAACTTCACACGCAGGACTCCGGAATGACAATTCAGCGACGTGAGCCTTAACCCATTCAGTTACCTCTGCAACTATAGGCTTGCTGGACAGGCGTTTCGGTTGCGCTATGAAACGCATATGAGCATTCCTCCGCTGTTCGATCGCTTGCGGCTTCCCATCATCGGATCGCCGCTGTTCATCATCTCGGGGCCGGATCTGGTCATCGCGCAGTGCAAGGCGGGGATCGTCGGATCCTTCCCTGCTTTGAACGCGCGCCCGCAGGCGTTGCTCGACGAATGGCTCCACCGGATTACCGAGGAACTCGCCGCGCACAACCGCGATCACCCCGAGCGCCCAGCCGCGCCGTTCGCGGTCAACCAGATCGTTCACCGCTCGAATGAACGGCTCGAGGCCGATCTGGCGACTTGCGCAAAATGGCAGGTCCCGATCGTCATCACCTCGCTCGGCGCGCGCGAGGATCTCAACACTGCGGTCCATAGCTGGGGTGGCATCACGCTCCACGACGTGATCGACGACCGCTTTGCGCACAAGGCAGTAGAAAAGGGCGCGGACGGGTTGATCGCGGTTGCGGCGGGTGCGGGTGGCCATGCCGGACGGCTTTCGCCCTTCGCGATCATCCAGGAAATCCGGCAATGGTTCGATGGCCCGCTCGCGCTGTCTGGCTCGATCGCGACCGGCGATGCAGTTCTTGCCGCACAGGCAATGGGCGCCGACTTCGGCTATATCGGCTCGCCGTTTATTGCGAGCGCGGAAGCCAATGCAGACGCGGCGTACAAACAGGGGATCGTTGAAGGCAAGGCGTCCGACATCATCTATTCCAACCTGTTCACCGGGGTCCACGGCAATTACCTGCGTGGTTCGATCGAGCGGGCGGGGATGGATCCTGACAATCTGCCGGAGGGAGATCTCAAGACGATGGACTTCGGGACGGGCAATGGCTCGAAGCCGAAAGCGTGGAAGGACATCTGGGGATCGGGTCAGGGAATTGGCGTTATTGACCGCGTCGAGCCTGTCGCTGCGATGGTCGACCGGTTCGAGGCGCAATATCGCGCAGCCCGCGCGCGACTGGCGTTATAAACGCGTGGACGATGAGATAAACAGACCTGGGTATCAGAACGCCCCGGCAAGCCGCCCCTGAAGATAATGAACCGGACTTGGGAGAACCATCGGTTCCTCCGCCTGTGCCGCGTCGAGCCGCGCGACCCGTTCGTGCAAGTCACAACTGGCCGCGATCAGCCGCCCCGCTCCGACCGGAAGCGCCGCCAGCGCCGCCGGCTCGCTTGGGGGTGCAGACCCGAGGCGTCGTGACGGATCGAGCGCATCGCGTGGCTCCATCTCGCCCGCCTCGACCGCGCGTTGTGTCAGCAACCATGCGATCACGTGCATCAGCCGCGTCGTGACTTTGAGCGATTCGCAACTGAACGAGACACGCGCCATCGGATCGAGCGAGTCGCGATCGGCCCGACCGCCCTCGTCGAAATAGCTCCGCGCTTCGTCCGCAAGAATCATCGCGTCGAGGTAAAGCGTATCGATCACGCGGCGCTGCATCCGCGAATCGGTCGAAGGGCGCTTCATCAAGGTCATCTCGCACTGCGTAGCGCACGGTACGGCTTCCGGTGGCATATACGCCCGCCGCTCTGTGTCACAAAATGGTACGCGTGGGTACGACGCTCATGCAATGATGTCGGGGACAAGTTGATCCTCAAGCAAGGCGATTTCGTCGCGTAGCCGGAGCTTCCGCTTCTTCAAGCGCGCAAGCTGAAGCTGGTCTCCCCCGCCACCATCGACAAGTGCGGCAATCGCCGCATCGAGGTCACGATGTTCGACGCGCAACACTTCCAGGCGCTTTGCGATCAGGTTGTCGTCCATCGGATCCCCATGTGATGAAGCGACCCTAGCAAATCGTATGATGCCGGTCCGGGGAAAAGCGATCGGTCGCACAAATCCGGGGACATATCCCATCCGTACGATTCCTGGGGAGACAATCCGGGGATCGCGTGGTTTATTCAGCTCCCCAAGCAGCATATGAAGGAGGTACGCACATCATGCAGACCGCACATCATTCGGCTCTCGCCGCGAAGCATGCAATCCTCGACCGGCAAATTGCCGCGGAAACGCAGCGCCCCCTGCCCGACGCCGCCACGATTGCCGCGCTGAAGAAGCAGAAGCTGTTGATCAAGGAAGAACTGACGCAAATCCAATAAGGTCGTCAGGTCCGGGCGTTCCGACGTCCGGACCAATCACCGCCTCCTAGCGAAGATTCCCGCGCGGAAGGATGGGCTTGACGAACACAGGGGTATGCCCCCCCTGCCCTACCGGCTTGCGGGCAAGCATCGGATCGATCGGGCGATCGAACGCGATCCCGATCCGCCCGGCGGTGCACCACGCGACGTGGCCCGGAACCCAGCCGATCCCGCGAATATCAACTTGCACAGCGACTGCCTGATTCAGCCCCTCGGGGTAATCCGCCATCATCCCGCCCGCCGAAAGATTGCGAACGCGGACAGGTGTCGAGCCGGTCTCATTAGCGAGGCGCAACCCGGCCATAAGGAACAGGCTGTCCCGCGCATCCTGCCGCCCGCTGGCGGTATCGTCCACATGCTCCTGCGGGTCTGTTGGCGAATATTGGTCCATCGCGGTGGTCGTGCCGGTCTCCATTCAAAGCGATTCCATAAGCTAAAAATGGTTTAGAACTGGTTAACCCCCGCCGCTCGCGAACGCTATTCCTCGCGCGAGACCTTCTCGTGGCGCTCGTGACGTTCCTGGGCCTCGACCGTCATCGTCGCGATGGGGCGAGCTTCGAGCCGGGCGAGCGAGATCGGTTCACCGGAGACTTCACAGTAACCGTATTCACCCTCGTCGATCCGGCGCATCGCGGCTTCGATCTTCGATATCAGCTTGCGCTGCCGGTCACGGGTGCGGAGTTCGATCGACCAGTCGGTCTCGCTGGAGGCGCGGTCGGTCAGATCTGCCTCGCGCAACGTATCTACCTGTAATTGCGAGAGCGTTCCGGCCGCCTCGCGGAGGATCGAGTCTTTCCATGCCTGCAGCTTGGCGCGAAAATACGCCTGCTGTCGCGGGTTCATGAACGCCTCGTCGGCGCTCGGGCGGTAGCCGTCGTCAGTGCTTGTCGGCACCGCGAACTGCTCGGATTCGTCCAATCGATTCAAGACCGTCGCCATCCCACTCTCTCCGCTCGGTCACCGGGTGCGTTGCGCACCTCCGGACCCCCCCGGGCCAACTCCATGTCGAGCGCGCCTATAGCACGCCAAATTTACTCCACAAGCATCCCTCGTGCCAAAGCTTCCGTGTTTCTTGCCGGAAGGATGCGCCGCGGCTCTCCGCAAATGCCGCAGGAGAAGGCAAAAATGGCGCCAAATACGTCGACCGGACGTCGCTTTGTCTCGGCCCGGTACACGTTCGGACCCCATTCAGGACAACTTTTGCCGAGATCTGTGCCGAACCACGCAGAAACCGTCGCGATGTGTGCTGGAGTCTTGCCGCCGGCCGTAATCTGGAAGGTTTCAGGCTCTATCTGCGGCGGACATGTAACTGTCGCGCGTCCTGTGTAGCCGGGCGGCGCGTTGCGTATGTCCGTTCGCCCGATGTACCCCGACGAGCGGCTGAACCACTCCGACACATAGCCCGGCGCGGCCGCCCGGATAGGCCACCGGCTTGCCTAGCCGCGCGGGCGACGCCATAGCCACGCCATGCATGATATTCGCCTGATCCGGGACAATCCCGCCGCGTTCGATGCCGCGCTTGCCCGCCGCGGCGTCGCCCCCGTTGCCGCCGAACTGGTCGCGCTCGACGAGCGTCACCGGGCGCTGACAACCGAGTCGCAGATCGCGCTGGCACGGCGCAACGAAGCGTCGAAAGCGATCGGCGCAGCCAAGGCCGCGAAGGACGAGGCCACCTCTGCGGCGTTGATGGAAGAGGTCGCCACGCTCAAGCAGCGTCTTCCGGCGATCGAGGCGGAAGCAAAGACCCTGGGCGACGCCCTGCAAGAGCGGCTCGCCGTCCTGCCCAACGTTCCGCTCGCGGATGTCCCGGAAGGCGCCGACGAGGATGCGAACGTTGTCGTGGCCGAGCATGGTACGCGCGCACCATTCGCGTTCAAGCCGGCCGAGCATGACGCGATCGGACCACCGCTCGGGCTCGACTTCGAGACCGGCGCCGCGATGTCTGGCGCCCGTTTCACGCTGGTGCGTGGTGCGGCCGCACGGCTGCACCGTGCGCTCGGGCAATTCATGCTCGACACGCTGTCGAACGCACATGGCTACGAACAGATCGTTCCGCCGCTGCTGGTGCGCGACGAAGCGTTGTTCGGTACCGGGCAGCTCCCCAAGTTCGCCGAGGACCTGTTCCATACCACCGACGGTCGCTGGCTGATCCCGACCGCGGAAGTGAGCCTGACCAACATCGTCGCGAACCAGATCCTCGGCGAGGCGGAACTGCCGCTGCGGTTTACCGCGCTGACCGCCTGCTTCCGGTCCGAGGCGGGCGCGGCCGGGCGCGACACCCGCGGGTTCATCCGCCAGCACCAGTTCGAGAAGGTCGAAATGGTCTCGATCGTCCCGCCCGCGGCGTCCGAAGCCGAGCACGAACGGATGACCGCGTGCGCCGAGGCGATCCTGACGGCGCTCCGCCTGCCGTTCCGCCGCATGAAGCTGTGCACCGGCGACATGGGGTTCACCGCGGCGCGGACCTACGACCTCGAAGTCTGGCTGCCGGGCCAGGATCGCTATCGCGAGATTTCGAGCTGCTCGACCTGCACCGACTTCCAGGCGCGTCGGATGAATGCACGCTATCGCCCCGAAGGCGAAAAGGGCACACGGTTCGTCCACACGCTCAACGGCTCGGGCCTTGCTGTCGGACGCACGCTGGTCGCGGTGCTCGAAAACTATCAGCAGGAAAACGGCACGGTGTCCGTTCCCGACGTTCTGGTGCCGTATATGGGCGGCACGACCCTGCTCGAGCCGACGCGCTGATGCGGATCCTGCTGACCAACGACGACGGCTATCATGCGCCCGGGTTGAAGGTTCTGGAGGCGATCGCTGCGCGTCTGTCCGACGACGTCTGGGTCATCGCTCCTGCCGAGGAACAATCGGGTGCCGGTCATTCGCTGACGCTGACCCGGCCGATCCGTGTCCGACGCCATGCCGAAAAGCGATTTGCGGTAGCGGGCACGCCGACCGATGCGGTGATGATGGGGCTTGCCCGGATCATGCAGGACCACAAGCCGGACCTGATCCTCTCGGGCGTCAACCGCGGGGCCAATCTGGCGGAGGACGTGACCTATTCGGGAACCGTTTCCGCGGCAATGGAGGGGGCGCTCGCGGGCGTGCGATCGATCGCGCTGAGCCAGGCGTACAAACGCGAGGGTGCTGGCGACACCGTACCGTTTGAAGCCGCCGCCGCATGGGGCGAACGCGTGCTGCGCCCGTTGCTGGACGCGCCGCTCGAGCCGCGGACGCTGGTCAACATCAACTTCCCCGCCGTCGCGGCCGACGCGGTCAAGGGCGTGCGGATCGCGCACCAGGGCCTGCGCGATTACGGGCGGCTCCAGATCGTCACCAACCGTGATCCGCGCGGCTATGAATATCATTGGTTCGCGCTCGGCCAGACGGTCGAGACGCCGGCGCATGCGACCGATCTCGAGGCGGTGTCGGATGGCTATGTTTCGGTAACGCCGCTGCATCTCGACCTGACGCACCAGCCATCGCTTGCTATGCTCGCGGAGCTTTACGATGCGGGGTGACGACGCCACCGTGGTCCATTCTTCTCGATCGTAGTCGCGTGACAGCCGTCGTCGCCGCGCCGGGTTCCTCGACGCCGCTCGAAACGAACGGCTTCGGTGTGTAAAGGGAATGTCGTTTCGTTTCAGCGGCATCGGAATAAGGCGGTACGGAATGACAGGCCTTCCTCTTGCCCTGATCGCGCTGACGATGGCGGCCTGCATCTCGCAGGACGATGCGCCGCAGCGCGGCTTTCCGATGTCGGACAATCGCGACCGCGAGCAATACCGGCTCGACGATCGCTACCCCGAGGATGCCCCCCCGCCGCGGCGCGCCCGTCGCGAGCCGCCCCGGCGAACCGAACCGCGCTACGACCCCCGCGACGACCAGCGGCCGTACGAACCGCAGGGCAGCTATCCCGCCGAACGGGTCGCTACCCTCCCCGCGCCGCTCGCAGCATGGCAAGCAAGCCCTGTCACGCCATCCGCTCGGCAGGTTTCCCCCTCGACCTATGTCGTTCGCCCCGGCGAAACGCTGAGCGCGATCGGTGACCGCACCGGTGCCGGGTCGGATGCAATCGCGCGCGCCAATCGGCTTCCCGCACCTTATGTCGTTCGCGCGGGGCAACGGCTGACCATCCCCGGCGGTCGCTATCACCGCGTCGCGGCAGGCCAGACCGGGATCGCCATCTCGCGTGCCTATGGGATCGACTGGTCGCGGATCATCGCCGCCAACGATCTGCGCGAACCGTTCACACTCCGCGTCGGAATGCGCGTGCTGATCCCCGATACCACCACAAGAAGTGCAGCCGCCGAACGCGCCGCCGCCTTTACGCTCGACATCGACGATATCGTCACCGGCAGCGAGCCCGCGCTTGCCGCCAACCAACGCCCCGCGCGCCCGTCCGCTTCGGCGCGGCGCAGGCTCGCGCCGACGCAGGCGATCGCCGCGCCAGCCCGGCTGACCAGCGGGTTCGACTGGCCGGTCCACGGGCGGATTGTGACTCGTTTCGGCCCGGGTGCGCGTGGAGAACGCTACAACGGCGTCAAGATTGCAGTTCCGCTCGGTACGGCGGTGCTGGCGGCTGCGGATGGCGTCGTCGCTTATGCGGGTAGCGGCATCCCGCAGCTCGGTGGGGTGATCATCGTCCGCCACGGCGATGGCTGGGCGACGGTCTATGGTCATGCGAGCAAATTGCTCGTCCAGCGCGGCCAGGCAGTCCGGCGTGGACAGACCATCGCAAGGTCTGGCGATACCGGTGGTGCGGCCCGCCCCGAGGTCCACTTCGAGATGCGCAAGGGCCGCACGCCGATCGACCCGCAACGACAATTGCCCGCGATCTGACACCGTGCGCGTGGCAGGGTGACGCGCGGATCGGACTTTTGTAGAGCGGTTGGCATGACCGACTATTCCTCCGATCTGCTCCGCCTGCTGTCGACGCGCGGTTACATCCACCAGCTGACCGACGCGGCCGCGCTCGACGCGCTCGCGGCCAAGCAGGTCATCCCCGGCTATATCGGCTTCGACCCGACCGCGCCGTCGCTCCACGTCGGCAGCCTCGTCCAGATCATGTTGCTGCGTCGCCTCCAGCAGAGCGGGCACAAGCCGATTGTCCTGATGGGTGGCGGGACCGGCAAGATCGGTGATCCGAGCTTCAAGGACGAAGCGCGCAAGATGCTGACCGAGGATACGCTTGGAACCAACGTCGCGTCGATCCGGCGGATCTTCGAGCGCTTCCTGACCTTCGGCGACGGCCCGACCGATGCGGTGATGCTCGACAATGCCGACTGGCTCGATGCGCTCGAATACATCCCGTTCCTGCGCAACGTCGGGCAGCATTTCTCGATCAACCGGATGCTGAGCTTCGATTCGGTCAAGCTCCGGCTCGATCGCGAGCAGTCACTGAGCTTCCTCGAGTTCAACTACATGATCCTTCAGGCCTATGACTTCCTGGAACTGTCGCGCCGCGCCGGGTGCCGCCTGCAGATGGGCGGGTCGGACCAATGGGGCAATATCGTCAACGGAATCGAGCTTGCGCGGCGGATGGACGGCACCGAAGTGTTCGGCGTCACCACCCCGCTGATCACGACCGCCGACGGCGGCAAGATGGGCAAGACGATGGCAGGGGCGGTTTGGCTCCACGAAGACCAGCTGCCCCACTTCGATTACTGGCAATTCTGGCGCAACACCGACGACCGCGACGTCGGGCGGTTCCTTCGTCTTTTCACCGACCTCCCGCTCGACGACATCGCGCGGCTCGAGGCGCTTGAGGGGGCCGAGATCAACGAGGCGAAGAAGATCCTCGCTGACGCCGCCACTGCTCTGTGCCGCGGCCAGGATGCCGCTGCGGAGGCCGCCGAGACCGCGCGAAAGACCTTCGAGGAAGGAAGCGCAGGCGGTTCGCTGCCGACCTTCGTAGTTGATGGCAGCATCGGGATCGTCGACGCGCTGGTCGGGCTCGGGCTGGCTGCGTCGAAGGGCGAGGCGCGTCGTCTGATTAAGGGTGGCGGCGCGCGTGTCGGCACGGACAAGGTGAGTGACGAGGCGCTCGTCGTTACGGTCGGCGAGGAGCCGGTACGGATCGCGGCGGGGAAGAAACATCACGGGCTTCTGGTGCGCGGCTGACGTTCCGCATTCGTCGCGTACAACCGTAAGTAAAGCGGATGAATTCCTAAAGCATTAAGACATGTTCACTGCGTTCGTTGCGGTCTGATTCATAAGAAGGGTCTAGCGCTACCAAAGCCGAACAAAGGAACTGGCGATGGCGAAAGCACTGGCCCAAAAGGCTTCGAACCAACGCGCCGTGGAACGGGACGAAGTTCATCACCGCGCGCGCGCGATCGATGCCAGGGGCGCACCTGCCGCGCTGCTGATCGTCAACATTACTGCAATGGGGATGATGGCCCGCGGCGAGATGGCAGGTGATGTCGGTGATCGCGTGCGGATCACACTGCCCGTGGTCGGCGCGGTGGCGGCGGAAATTCGCTGGGCACTTGGCGGACGAATCGGGTTCGAGTTCACACCGCCGATCGCGGTCGCCGACTATGCCGCGGTGCTGAAGGCTATGGTATAACGCGGGACACCTATCGCTACCGCTCGATGGAAACGATCGGACGACGTCGGACTTACCCGGACCGTAGCAACGCCACTCCAGCATCCCGCTCGAAGAGATATAGCGCCGTCCTCGCCGCCTTCCCGCGCGCGCCGTCCAGCCCGCCGTCGCGATCGATCAGCAACCGCGCATCGTCGGTCGCCACCGGCAGCAGCGCGCCAAGCATTTCGGGTGTCGCGAGCCGGAACCCCGCCTCCCCCGATTGCCGCGTCCCGAGTAATTCGCCCGCGCCGCGCAACCGCAGATCCTCCTCCGCGATGCGGAAGCCATCGGTCGTCTCGCGCAT